>Ga0190275_10003787_pt1 | contig 10823 bp, 8 predicted proteins | sample Popmic550T_FD_133745 | JGI IMG/M metagenome (GOLD analysis project Ga0190275, IMG submission 133745) | Populus adjacent soil microbial communities from riparian zone of Yellowstone River, Montana, USA - 550 T | ecosystem: Environmental > Terrestrial > Soil > Riparian zone > Trees stand | place...
GACACCCTTCCGGAAACCCCGGGCGTATACGTCTTCCACGGCGCCGACGGGGCCGTCCTCTACGTGGGCCGCAGCGCGAACATCCGCTCGCGCGTGCTCGCGCACTTCCCGGGTGGCGTGCGCGCGGGGCGCGACGTCCATATCAACGAAGAGGTGACTCGGGTCGAGTGGACCGAAACAACCGGTGCGCTCGGTGCGAGCTTCGAAGAGGCCCGGCTCCTGGCAACGCTCGCGCCGCGCTACAACCGCACGCAGGGCGACGCGCCCTGTTCGTGGCGCTGGAGCGCGGAAGCGCACCTCGAGCCGCCGCAGCTCGTGAGCGCGTCGGAGGTCGACTCCGACTCGACCGATCTCTACGGCGTTTTCCGATCGCGGTCGAGCGCGCTCGTGGCGCTGCGTGAAATCGCGAAATCGCACGGACTGTGCCGCCGTGTCCTGGGAATCGAGCACAATGCCGAGGGCGGTCCCTGCTCCGCGCACGCGGAGCAGCAGTGCCGCGGCGCGTGCGTCGGGCAGGAGAGCGCGATCAGCCATGCGATGCGGCTTGCGCAGGCGCTTTCACGGCTGCGCCTGCGGCCGTGGCCTTACGAGGGGCCGATCGCGGTTCGCGAGCGCGACGCGGACAGCGGCCGCTGCGAGCTGCACGTCCTCGACCGCTGGCGCCATCTGGGAACCGCTCACTCGGAAGCCGAGCTTCAGGAATTCGACGAGTCGCCAACGCGCGCGCCGTTCGAGCTCGAGACCTACAAGCTCCTCGCGCGCTTCCTCAAGTCGCCGCCGGCCGGCTGCGAGATCGTGCGGCTGAAACGGCGCGACTACCGCTAGCGCGCCTTTCGCGCGCGTTTCACTTTCCCGGCGAGCTTTTTCACATCCAGCCGTGCCGACGGCCTCACGTCGGCGTGGAAAACCCGCGCCATGTACTGGATCGCCTTGCGGTTCTCCGCCGGCGTCTGCGAGGCAATGCAGTCCGAAGGGATGAAGACCTCGAGGTCGCGCACGTACGCATCGGCCGCAGTCATGAGCACGCAGACGTCGCCCGCCAGCCCCGTCACGATGAGGCGCCGGGTCTTGAGGTAAGTCAGCAAAAGCTCCAGCGGAGTGGCGTAGAACGCCGAATGCTTGGGCTTCACGACGAAATAGTCTTCGCGGTCCGGCGCAAGAAGCTCGGCGAGCGGCTGCCCCCGAACACCGGCGGTGAGACAGTGCTCGACCACCTGCCTGAAATCGGAGCGCCAGCGGCCGAAGTTGTCGTTCGCGTAGATGACCGGCATGCCCGCGGCGCGCGCGCGCACCTTCAGCGCGCGGATTTTGCGGGCCGCGCGCAGGGCTGACGCGAGCAGCGCCTCGCCGCCCGGGAATTCGAGATCGTTGATGACGTCGATCAGCAGCAGCGCTGCATCGCAGGCGTCCGGCGCGTTGCCGTGGAGATCGGGGTTCCTGGCGGGCATGGCTTCAAAATGCACTATTCATGCCGCTACCCGCCTTTCCTGTGCGTGTGCGGCATCGAGTACTTCGTAAAGCGCGGATCGGCCATCGCGTGGTCGTACGCATAACCGAGGTGGAAGAGGCCCGATTCGTGCGCCTGCCGCAGCCAGCTCACAGCAGGCGGGGCATCGTAGCGCTCGAGCATCTTCAGAACGCAGTACAGCGCAGCCTGGTCGGTCATCCACGCCTGCGGCTCGCTGTGCAGCAGCGCAACCGCATAGCTCGCGACCCTCTCGAAATACCGCTTAGCGCGCGCCGTGGGGCTCGCCACAATCACGTTGGCGATGACGTCGAGCCATGGCGAATCGATGGGCTCCCGGGCGTTCAGGCACAGATCGTTCCCCTTCAGCGAATCGAAGAGTGGGTACACTGGCCGCTCGACGATGACGTCGGTATCGAGCACGAGGATCGGCCTCTGGTAGCGTTCCAGCCAGTGCGCGAAGTGCACCATCCGGGCACACGCGTAATAAGTGCGCCTCTGCCGGAAAGCCGAAGCCGGAAACGGGCTTTGCTCGGTGGTTACGCAAAGTGTCCCGAGACCGGCGCCGGCCGCCGCTGCGCGTATCTCCTCGACGATGTTTGCGTCAGGATCGACGACGTGAATGTGCAGCAGGTCTACGGTTCGCGCGTGCTGTGCATAGGATCGCATGAACGCGAAGCCGTACTTGCGTGCGTATTCCGGATTGCACGAAACGAGTATGACGCCGCCCCCATCGGGTGCCTCGGCCGCGAGGACAACCACCGGCGGCGGAAAAGCGGGAGGCGTCGCGATCGATTCGAACGTCGCTCGATCGAACTTCGCAAGGCGGGAATAAACGAAGTCGGGGGCGAGCGCGACCGAGCGCTCGAACGCCTGCTGAGCCTCATCGTAGCGCCCGAGCGCTGCGAGTGTGCAGCCGCGCCGCTGGTCCACCTGATGATCGTCGGGAGCGATACGCGCGGCGCACGCGAGCTCTGCAAGCGCATCCTCGAAACGGCGCAGACCGTGCAGGACCGCGGCGAGAGAGATGTAAGCGCCGAACAGCCCGGGCTCGAGAGCCGTCGCCTGACGCAGGCACGCCTCGGCCTCTTCGAGGCGCCCGAGCTTCAGATAACACGCGCCGAGATTTGCGAGCGACCACGGCTCCAGGCGCGCGGCCAGCGCCTGCTGGAAAGCCTGCGCGGCCTCGGCCCAGCACAACTCCGTCATCGCGATCAGGCCTGACCACATGAGCGTGTCGCCGTCGGACGGTGCGGCAGCGAGCACCCGGTCGCACAGGGCACGCGCCTCGGCCTTGCGTCCGGCGGCGTGGGCGGCGGCAACTTCGCGCAGCGTAATCGCGGCGTCGCCTCCAGGTCTTTCAACGCTCATCGCGCGCGCCTGGAACGGGGTCGGGCATAATGACGCGAACCAGACTCGTTGAAGAGTCGCGAGAAGGATGATTTCATGGATGCCCGTTTCCGTATTCTAGCCGCCGCGGCTTTCGCCTGCGCCCTGTGCCCGGGCGCGCAGGCCCAACAATACCCGTCGAAACCTGTGCGCGTCATCATCCCCTTCCCGCCCGGCGGGCCCACCGACATCATCGGGCGCATGGCCGCCGACATCCTGACCAAAGCGTACGGTGTGCAGTTCATCCCCGACAATCGCGCCGGCGCCGGCGGCAACATCGGCATGGAGCTCTGCGCAAAGTCGCCGCCGGACGGCTACACGATGTGCATCATGACGGTCGCGCAAAGCATCGCGCCCGCGATTTACCGCAAGCTCCCTTTCGACCCGGTGAAGGATTTTGCGCACGTGACCCTCGCGGCGCAGCTTCCCAGCATGCTCACGGTGCACCCGTCGCTGCCGGTCAGGAACGTGAAAGAGCTGGTCGCTCTCGCGAAGGCGAAGCCCGCTCAGATGTCCTACGCGTCGACCGGCAACGGCACGAGCCCGCACATGCTGATGGAGATGCTCAAATCGATGGCCGGTATCGACGTCGTGCACGTCCCTTATAAAGGCCAGGCGCCCGCAGTGCTCGACCAGATGTCGGGCCAGGTGCAGCTCGCGTTCAACACCGCCATCGGCGTGATTCCGCACGTCAGGAACGGGCGGCTGAAGGCCGTGGCGATCTCGACGCGCGAGCGCTTCCCGGCGATGCCCGAGCTGCAAACGGTCGAGGAAGGCGGCGTGAAAGGCTTCGACGGCGGCTCGTGGAACGGGATCGTCATGCCGGCGGGCACCCCGCAGGACATGGTCAGTCGCATCCACGCGCCGATCGTGGCCGAGCTGCGCTCCCCGTCAGGGAAGGAACAGCTCCTCAAGAACGGGGCGCTCGCGGGCGGCGGCAGCCCGGCCGAGTTTGCCGCTTACATCAAGGTCGAAGCCGCGAAATGGGCGAAGGTCGCGAAGTTCGCGAAGATACAACTGGACTAAGCATGACTCCATCCGAAAGCCAGGCACGCCTCGACCTCACCACCGCGCTGCGCTGGGCCTCGAAGCTCGGCTACGGCGAAGGGGTCTGTAATCACTTCAGCATGGAGGTGACCGCAGAGCCCGGCCGCTTCCTCATCAATCCGCAGGGCCTGCACTGGTCCGAAGTGACCCCCGACGATCTCGTGGTCGTCGATTCACACGGGCGCAAGGTCTCCGGGCGCCACAACGTCGAGCCGACGGCTTTCTTCATTCACGGGTGCATCCATCGCGGCAAGGCTGCCGCGAAATGCGTGCTCCACACCCACATGCCCTACGCGACGACGTTGACGGTAATACACGGGGGGCGCGTCGAATGGGCGAGCCAGAACTCGCTCAAGTTCTACGGGCGCATCGCTTACGACGACAACTACAACGGCCTTGCGCTAGACGACGCGGAAGGCGATCGCATGTGCGCACAGCTCGGCAATGCGGATGTGATCTTCCTCGCGAACCACGGGGTCATCGTCACCGGCACGACAATGGCCGGGGCGTTCGACGACCTGTATTACCTGGAGCGAGCATGCATGCTGCAGGTGCTCGCCATGAGCACCGGGCGGGCCCTGCGCACCGTCGAGGAGCGCATTGCCGCGAAGACAGGACAACAGATGGCCGAAGAATCGGGGCAGGCTGCGCTGCACTTTGCAGCGCTGCAGCGCCTGCTCGATCGCGACGACCCCGGCTGGCGAGGTTAGTGAAACACCACCGGTAGATTGAACATCACGTCGAACTGATCGAGAAAGTCGTCGACGTGCTCGGAGGACGCGTCTTCCGCGATGGCGAGCCGCATGGACGTGAGGAACTTGTCCGCGGTGTCACCCTGGAGGAACGTCCCGCGCGCCGCGTGCTTGTCGACCAGCTCGTACCCGTGCTCGGCCGGATATTCGACGACGTAGTAGTTCTCGCTGTTGTAGATGACATTCATCATTTCCGCGGTCCTTGTGCGCTTACGCGCGGTTAGTCCTGCACCCTGTAGTTAGCAATACGGGTGCCTGCAACTAAAATGGGGGTGGTAGAGGACATTTGCAACACACAAGTCCGCCTGCACGCCTGAACAAGGCGGCACTTTGTCTCGCTTAGACGATGATTCGAGCGTCTCTAGCGCCTGCGCCACTGGCTGAAGGCGATTCCGACCAGGATGAGCGCGAGCCCCGCGTAGGCGTTGACGCCGGGTTTTTCGCCCAGCAGCGCGACACCCAGGAATACCGCGATCGCCGGGCTCAGATAATTGACCAGCGACATGAACGTCGGCCCTGCGGAACCGATAAGCCTGTAGTACAGGATGGTGGCGATGGCGGTCGGGCCCACCCCCAGCCACACGATCGCGGCGATCGACGATGCGCTGGGCTCCAGCGTCCACGGCGCGTTCAGCCCGAGCGCGAGCGGAACGGCGATCGTGCTCGAGACCAGCATCGTTCCCGCTGCGGCAACCAGGAAGTCGCTGCGCACGAGCAGGCGCGCCATGACGCTGTTCGCCGCATAGCACAGCGCTCCGCACAGGATCGAAAGCTGGGAGATCACGCGCAACGTCGAGCCGCCGACCCGGTCGATGGCCGCTGGTTCAAAAAGCAGGACGATGCCGAGGAATCCCAGGAGGAATCCCCCAGCGCGGCCCCACGTCACGCGCTCGCCCTTGACCAGGAAGTGCGCGAGCAGGAGGGTCGCGAGCGGCATCGCCGCCATCAGGATGCCCGCGAGCGCGCTGTCTATCGATTGCTGGCCCCACGTGATCAGGAAGAACGGCAGCACGTTGCCGACGATCCCCAGCACCGCGTAAGCCGCCCAGATCGGGCCCGGCGCCGGCAGCCTGAGCCCCTTGGCGTACAGCAGGAAGAGCAGGATCAACGCACCGATCGTGATGCGGCCGGCGACCAGCGTGAGCGGCGGAACGGTCGCCACGCCCAGCTTGTTGAACATGAAGGACGAGCCCCACATCGCCACGAGCGCGAGGAGCAGCGCCCAGTCGGTGAGGGTGCGGCGGTGTTGCATGTTTTAGTATTAAACCACCCCCATCCCTACCTTCCCCCTGAGGGGGAAGGAGAGTTTTCCACTCCCCTTCAGGGGGAGGGTTAGGGTGGGGGTGGTTCTTTCGTTAGTCGAGGATGCCGGTCATGCTGGCTACGCCCTCCAGAGCCTCCAGGCGCTCGAGCACCTTCTCCGGGTTCATCGCTTTCGTTCCCGCCGTCAGCTTGAGAAACTTCTCCCGCAGCTGCTGGGCGCTCAGCGGCCGCGAGGGCATGCCTTCGTAGTCGTGGGCCTCCACGACAAGCTCGCGCCCGTCTTTCATGCGCACGCTCAAGATCGTCGAGAAGCGGTCGCGCACCCTGCTCTCCGGGATGGCCGTCACGGTGGTGTTGCGGCACACCTCGCGTATCGAAGGATCGCCGAGGCTCTCTTCGGTGAAGACGCGCGGGTCGATCGGGTCCTTGTGCAGCGCGAGCGCGACGCAGTACGGCACGCTGTACTGGCCCATCATCGCGTCCTGCGGCTCGGTGATGTTGTGATGGCTCAGGGTTTTCTCGTTGGCCGCGATCGAGACCGACGCGACGTCGGAGCCGCGTATGCCGTGCTTCGCCTTCAATTCGAGCGCGGCGGTCACCGGCACGTGCGCGTTGATGTGGCAGGCGTAGCGCTTGAGCATTGTCGTCAGCGTGAACCATTCCTCGCCGAGCGCGCGGGTGAGCCGGGCCGGGTCCTTCTCCTGGGCGAAAGCCGCGAGAAAGCCGTACTTGCCTTCGAGCACCGTCGGCGGGCCGGTAAAGCCCTCGCGCGCAAGCGTTGCCGCCAGGGCACCGCCCTCCGCGGCGCGGCCGAGGTGCATACGCTTCACCATGCCGCCGCCGGACTGCGAAAATTCAAGGAGCCCGGAGCACAGCGAGCCGGCGATGCCGAGCGCCTGCGTCATGCGATCGGCATCAAGCTTCATGAGGAGCCCGGTGACGATGGCGCCGCCGAAGACACCCGTGAGCCCCGGCGCGTGGAAGCCGATCTTCTCGCTCGAATGGCGCGCGGCGTCGCCGATGCGGTACATGACTTCGAAGCCCGCCACGAACGCGGTGAGGAGCTCCTTCCCGCTGCGGCCCTGGGCCTGTGAGACCGGCAATCCGGGCGCGGTCAGCGAAGCGCCCGGGTGCACGCCCACGCTGGGATGGCACAGGCTGTCGAGCTCGAAGGCATGCGCGAGCACGCCGTTCGCGAGCGCCGCCATCTGGCCGCGCACCTTGTGAGAAGTGCCGACGATCGAGCCCTTGCCCGGAACGCTGGTGCGCTGAACGTACTCGACCATGATGCGGCTCCACGGGAGCTCCGCGCCGAAGGTCATGGCCCCCACGGTGTCGATGATGCAGGTCTTGGCGCGATCGATGACCGCGCCCGGTATTGCGTCGTAATCGAGGCCTACGGCGAATTCGGCGAGCGTGCGAGCGGCTGGAGGGGTCATGGTGTGAGTAAGTCGCGTGTTAAAATTGATCGATCAGGTGCGCTCGTCCAGCGTGCCGTCCACGCGCGGGGGCGATAGCTCCGCAAGCCGCCGGCGCACCTCTTTCGGCCTAGTATAACGTCCCGTCATGGCTCTTACTCCCCTCACCGCTCTCTCTCCGCTCGACGGCCGCTACGCCGCCAAGGTTGCGCCGCTGCGCGCGCTCTTCAGCGAGTACGCGCTGATGCGCTTTCGGGTGCAGGTCGAGGTCGAGTGGCTGAAGACCCTCGCGTCCGAGCCTGCGATCGCCGAAGTGCCCGCTTTCTCGGCCGCGACGCTGGGCGAGCTCGATGAGCTCGTGAGCGCGTTTTCGGAATCCGGCGCCGAAGCGGTGAAGGCGATCGAGGCGCGCACCAATCACGACGTGAAGGCGATCGAGTATTTCATGAAGGAGCGCCTCGGCGCGAATGCCGAGATCGCGCGCGTGGGCGAGTTCATCCACTTCGCCTGCACCTCGGAGGACGTGAACAACCTCTGCCACGCGCTCATGCTAAAGCGCGGGCGCGACGAAGTGATGCTGCCGGCGCTCGACAGCATCGTGACGCGGCTGAAAAGCCTGGCGCACGAGCTCGCCGACGCTTCGATGCTCGCGCACACGCACGGCCAGCCCGCCTCCCCCACCACGCTCGGCAAGGAAATGGCGAACGTCGCGGCGCGGCTCGAGCGCGCGCGGAGCCGGCTCGCGGAGGTTTCGCTGCTCGGCAAGATCAATGGCGCGGTCGGCAATTACAACGCGCACGTCGCGGCCTATCCCGAGCTCGACTGGGAGCGCATCGCGCGCGAGTTCGTGACCCGGCTCGGCCTCGAGTTCAACCCCTACACGATCCAGATCGAGCCTCACGATGCGATCGCGGAGCTCTTCGACGCCTACGCGCGCGTGAACACGATCCTCGTCGACTTCAACCGCGACGTCTGGGGCTACATCTCGCTGGGTTACTTCCGCCAGAAGCTGAAAGCGGGGGAAGTCGGCTCGTCGACGATGCCGCACAAGGTCAACCCGATCGATTTCGAGAATTCGGAAGGTAACCTCGGTGTCGCCAACGCGCTGCTCCGGCATATGAGCGAGAAGCTGCCGGTTTCGCGCTGGCAGCGTGACCTCACCGACTCGACCGTGCTCCGGAACATGGGCGTGGCCCTCGGCCATACGCTGCTTGCGTACGACTCCTGCCTGCGCGGCATCGCCAAGCTCGAGGCGAACCGCGAGCGCCTCGCGGAGGATCTCGACGAAAGCTGGGAAGTCCTCGCGGAACCGATCCAGACGGTGATGCGGCGCTACGGGGTGAGCGGCGCGTACGAGCAACTCAAGGAGCTCACGCGGGGCAAGGGGGGCATGACTCGCGACTCCCTGCACGCGTTCATCAAAGGCCTCACCGGCATCCCCGAGGCCGAGCGCCAGCGCCTCCTCGCGCTGACCCCCTCCACCTATACCGGCAAGGCGGTCGACCTCGCGCGCCGGATCTAGTACGAACGCTTCGGGGTTGCTTCGTCGCGATTGCTCCTCGCAACGACCTTGGGGACGTGGCCGTCCCACGGTCGCTTCGGGGTTGCTTCGTCGCGATTGCTCCTCGCAACGCGACCCGGACGGGTCGGCCCCGGCGCGCTTTGTAAGACTTTGTAAGACCAGGGGCCGCATTGAAACCAACGTCCTACACTCGCCCTCATAGCGGTGAGGGGATACTTATGAACACAATCGTAAAGCTCGTATTCGGAATCGTTCTCGGCACCGCTGCGGCACTTGCCTACGCGGACCCGCCGGGACGCGTCGCGCGCCTCAATCACGTGCTCGGCGCGGTGTCATTTGCCCCCGCCGAGGCGCCCGACCAGTGGACGCAGGCGGTGATCAACCGTCCGCTCACCGGCGGCGACCGGCTGTGGGCGGATCGCGACGGGCGCGGTGAATTCCACGTCGGCTCGACGGCCGTGCGGCTCGCACAGCTCACGAGCCTCGACGTGCTGCACCTCGACGACGACCGGATGCAGCTTCGACTGGCGCAGGGGACGGCCAACGTGCGCGTGCGCGCCCTCGACGCGGACGACGTGGTCGAGATCGCCACGCCCGCGGGCGCTGTGCTGGTGAGGCAGCCCGGCAGCTATCGCATCAGCATGGATCCTCAATCCGACGTCGTGCGCGTCGCCGTCAACTTCGGACAAGCGGAGCTCGTCACGCCAGTGCGTACTTTCGTCGTGCCTTCAGGGCAGACAGCGGTGATCGGCGCCGACGGGAACACTGCATTCGAGCTCAGCGCTCACTCGACCCCCGAGGACTTCGACCGCTGGAGCGCCGAGCGCGATCGCCGCGAAGACCGCCTCGAATCGACGCGCTACGTCTCATCCGACATGACGGGCTACGAGGACCTCGACCAGCACGGCACGTGGCGCACCCTGCCCGAATACGGCGCGGTGTGGGTGCCTGCGCGCGTGGCGCCGGGCTGGGCGCCGTACCGGACCGGACACTGGTCGTGGATCGCGCCGTGGGGATGGACCTGGATCGACGATGCGCCCTGGGGCTTCGCGCCTTTCCACTACGGGCGCTGGGTGCGGGTGCATGACTACTGGGGGTGGGCGCCCGGGGCGATCGTGCGCCGGCCGGTGTACGCCCCCGCGCTCGTCGGTTTCGTCGGCGGCTCGGGCTTTTCGGTCTCGGTACACAGCGGGCCCTCCGTGGGCTGGTTCCCGCTCGGCTGGCGCGAGCCGTACCGCCCCTGGTATCGCGCAAGCGACCGGCACGTGCGCAACGTCAATGTCACGCACGTGACCAACGTAACGAACATCACGAACGTGACCCACGTGCATCGCAACCGGCCCGACGCGGTGACCGTCGTGCCGCGGCAGACCTTCGTCTCCGCACGGTCGGTGGGCCCGGCGCGGGTGAACGTCCGGCAATCGGATCTCGCGCGTGCGGACGACTCGCAAGCTGCGCCGCCGGCGCAACCGGTGCGCGCGAGCATCGCGCCGGAACGCCAGGGCCGTCGCCCGCCCGCTCAGGCGCTGACGCGCGAGGTCGTCTCGGTTACACCGCCGGCCGGACGCAGCGCCCGCGAAGTCCCTGAATCACGCGAACGCGCCGCGGGCTTCTCACGCGCGCAGGACGAGCCGAGAGTCCGCGTGATCGAGCGCGACCCCGGCGAGTCGCGCCGTCCGCGCGAGGCACGTGAAGAGCGGCGGGAAGCGCGGGAGGATCGTCGTCCGGCCGCCGCAACGGCGCCGGCGCCGGCAGCGCCTGCCGCTGCCGCTCCTGCGGTGTCCGCTCCCGCTGCTGTAGCACGCCCGGTTACAGCGCCGCCGGTGTCGGCACCGACGTCGCCGGCCACGATTGCGAAATCGGCCCCCGAACGCGCGAGGGCCCAGCCGCAGCCGGAGCGTGAGGCCGGTCGGCCGGACCGTGCAGCACGCCTGCAGGAGCTCCAGCGGCGAGGCGACGGCGAGCCC
>Ga0190275_10003788_pt1 | contig 10823 bp, 16 predicted proteins | sample Popmic550T_FD_133745 | JGI IMG/M metagenome (GOLD analysis project Ga0190275, IMG submission 133745) | Populus adjacent soil microbial communities from riparian zone of Yellowstone River, Montana, USA - 550 T | ecosystem: Environmental > Terrestrial > Soil > Riparian zone > Trees stand | place...
CCGATGGGGATCGAAGGCATCGTGTCGAAACGCCTTTCCAGCCGCTACGGCACGCGCGGTGCTTGGTCCAAGACCAAGTTCCTGAAACCCTCGAAGGCGTCATCGGCGCCACCATCGGGCCACTGAGCCGGCCCGAGGCACTCATCATCGGCCGACACACCGATGCCGGCGACCTCGTGGTGCTGGGACGCACCACACCACTCACCTCAGTGCAAGCGGCCGAGATCGGCAGTCTCCTGCACCCGCCACGTGGCTCTCATCCATGGCCAGGAACGATGAACGCAGGACACTTCGGCGGCCAGCCCGTGACCATCACACATGCCGAGCCCGTGGTCGTCGCCGAGGTCAGCGCGGACCCCGCAGAACAGGCTGGCCGCCGCCGCCACCCGCTACGGTTCCTACGCATCCGCCGCGACAGGTAACACCTCGAGGACCACGCGCTGCACCGTTCACCGGCATTCACTTGCTGGGCTCGCCACGTGCAGAAAGGACACAGCCCAAGCTGTACCAGCTGACCGATGCAATCGGCGCCGTCGTCGGCCCATCAGCCGGGCCGAAGCGATCGTCGCCGGCCACTACCGCCGACGGCCGCCACCGCATCGTCGGCCGCAGCACCCCACTCACCACTGAGCAGGCCCGGCAGCTGGCTGAGGACCTGGTCGCCGTGCCGGTCGCAGAACATCCCTGGCCAGTCGAGATCGGCGCCAGCCACTTCGACGGTGGCTCCGTCGTCTCACCCACGTCGACCCGAGCGTCGTAGTCGAGATCGCAGCCGACACCGCCCTGCAGGCCGGCCGCCAGGCACCAACACGCGATCCGATGCGGCCGGCTCAGAGTCGACCTCTCCCCCACCGACAGACTCAACTCGAAGCCGACCAGGACCTGCCTCGCTGTCCGCGACTGCGCCGTCCCAGTCGTGCACGACCAGGAGCTCGTCGTCCTGCCAGCAGACGTTGTCGGCCAACCAGTCACCGTGGCCGACGACGATCTCGTCCACGCCTTCTCACAGCCGGTCTCGCGCGCGAGCGGCGGCGCTGTCCAGCCAGCGTGGGGCCGTCGACCCGTACCGTCGTACGAGAACGTCGCTGACCTCGCCCCCAACTCCGTCGCACAGCAGTCCCTGCGTCCGGGCCCGCCTCGCACGTGCTCGTGCTCGTGCGACCGCGTGTCGGAGCCCCGGACCTACGGCTCAACCGCCCAGCAGCGGCCCAGGTGAAGAATGCCGGAGGAGACCGTCCAGCCAGAACCTCAGCGCTGTCGACGACAGCCTGACCGCGAACGCGCCCGAGCTCAGCAAGGACGCCGTGGACGCGGCCAGCCAGACCCACCTGTATGTGCCGCAGGTCGCCAAGGCGTTCGCCCAGCAGAAGGGGCTCGACATCACCGACCCCAAGCTGTACAGGGCAGCCGGTCGGACTGCGCGCCTTGCGGCGCTCATCGACCATGATCAACTTGGTGTCACTCATGATCTTGGTCGTGGGCTGCGGCCGCTGACGCGGTTTGCCCTCACGCTCTGGGGCCGCCGGCCCCTCCACCACTGGCCCCTGACGGGGCTGCGCTCTCAGCCTGTCCCGGCGGCCTGACGGCCACCTTGTGCCCAAGATCAACTAGCCATGGGTCAAGATCAAGCGGCCTGGATTCGTGTCGCGATCCGCATGGCCGGTCCCAATCCGCGGCCGAAAGCCCATGATCTGAACGCGAAGCTGCTGACCCGCAACGCCGCCGCCGGGAACGAAGCGTAGGCGGTGTGGTGCGGCGCAAGAACCTCGAGCTGGCGAAGCGCGCCGAGACCGTGGCCGAACGCTGACTTCGCGGCGACGGTAGGCGGACTCCTGCCCATTTCGGCAGTGGGAAGTTGTCGGCAACCCATGCTGCCGGTGGTGTCGTGTTACCGACATCGAGATGCCGGGCGACCCCCCTTGTCGTTGGAGGTGCTTCGTGCGCTACCGGCTGCTGTCGATGCGTGAGTAGCGGTCTGGTCCTGTCACAAGGACGCGATCCGCGGCTGTCGGCTGATCCGTTGTGGCTGCGTCGGCGCGGCCGGCCGGTCGCGCTGACGGTGGAACAATGGCGGTGGACAGGCAGTTGCGCGGGAGCGGTGGCCTGTTGGTAGCGAAAGGGCACATAACGTCCGATGCTGGCCGCCTTCCGCCGCATCGGAAGTGAGCTAAACCACGCGGCAGGTGAAGCACGTGGGCAGTTTCAAGCCTGCGAAGAACAGGCCGCAGCTTTCGTTACCGAAGCAAGGAAACAGCCATTCGGGTGCTTGGAGGGCCGTGCAAGTGGCGCCGAGCGCTGGCGTGCTGCAGACGATGCGCGCTGCGACTACCTCGGCAGTTGCGCCGATGTCGGGCGACAGCACTTGGCGGTGTGGATCCGCCTGGGTGTGCAGCGACGAATCGGCGAGGAATCCAGGAATGCGCGTGGTCATGGCCTAGTCCTATTCATCAAAAGCGGCGCCCGTGTTTCTCACGTTAGCCACATCCACTCACTCCGGCAAGCGTCGTCGTCAAACGAGAGTCGCAGGTCGCGGCCTGAACTACCGATTGACTGGACCTGCGAGCCTTCGTTCAGGCGTCTGGGACAACTTCTTTGGAACGGGTTCCGTGCCTGTAATGGATCAGGCTTGCACGACTTCTGTGAAGCACACCTCGTCGCAGGGCCTATTTGCACCGACCACTGGGGGTCGATTCGCGCAATGGTTGGCCGGGCGGTCCTCGACTGCATCGCCCGGTGAAGCGGCGCCCGGCCTCGGTGGATTCCTCGGCCATCGAACATCTAGGCGGCCAAGGGAGTAGTCATCGACTTCGGTTAAGATCAGAACCTCGCTGTGGTGTCCAAGCGAATTGCACTGTCCGCGCGCCGGGCCGCCATGGGAGCCGGCAGCGTAGCCGATGGCCCAGGCACTGGATGGGAAGCAGCCACGCATATCAGAACTGCAAAGTCCGACAGCCGTGACGATTGCCTTCATACGCCACAGCGACGGAGTGATAGCCCTGGTCGCGCTTCAGTGCGCAATGCCGGTTAGGGCGTCGATCTCGGCGCTTGCAACTCGGCGAGGGGCAAGTAGAAGACACTCGAGATTCCCGCTCCGACCGCCGCATCGTCGGGGCGTCGAACCGGGCAAAGGCCGGTCAGGGCACGCAGATCGTGTTGCCGAAGATGGTGACGACGTGAGTAAGGCCCGGAGGGCAGCACAAACCCGCCCCTGGTATGCAGTTGGGGAAGCCCGGAGGGCAGCAACGTCCATCTGGGCAGAGGGTGGCGCCGGGATCGCAGACACTTCCGCCGGCTCCTCCACCACCCGAGCCCCCGCCCCCAGAACCGCCTCCGCCGGGTGGATTCCCGGGCCGACGGCAACTCGCTCGGCACTCGGCGTTGTCTGCAGCACATTGCCGGATGCAGGCCGCCTTACCTTGTCCGGCTGTGCCTGCGCACGCGAACCCGCAGTTCTGCAGGCATCCGGACAGGCAGTTTTGATCCACGAAGTCGGCGGCGATCACCTGAGCCGCGGATGCCATCGACCGTGTGTGGCTCGGGTAGCGTACGCCAGCACCTCGAAGCGCCGATTCGGCGCTGAAACCAGGCATTGTCATGGTTGCTTCCTCCTGCGGTTATGGAGCTCCTGGTCAGGACCGGTCATAGAAGGGCGAGAGTTTCGTAACAAGGAAGGGAAACTGCTCGGTGACATCGACGCGCACAAAGTACTTCTCGGTTACGTCGGTCTGTCGGTGGGTGTAGGACAAGATGACGTCCACGATTGCTCGTACGCCTGTCAGACGCGATGGACGCGCCTCCACGCCACTAAGCGACTGGTTGGCGAGATGGGCTTGGGCGGTCCGACTGTAGATTCCTGGGTATCTCACGGCTAGATAATTCAAGGCCCGGTGTTCGTCCCGTACCCCAGCATTGTCAGAGAGTTGCAAGATGCGGTCCAGCACCTCCGATGACGCCCCGCGGAAGCGCTCCTGACCAGTCTCGTCAACTTCGTCGGGGACCGGGATGGCGTCGAGGAGGCTGTCGCGATCGAAGGAGTACAATTGATCTAGCGCGACCACTGGGACGGCCAAGCCGCATGCCTCCGGCGGCGCGATCGGGCCGAGCTGACCGATGAGGACGTCGAGATCCCCCGGTTCTGGCCGCGGCCGCACCGCCTCGATCAGCAGTTCGAGGTCGGCCGGATCACGTGGAGTCAACAGATACGTCTCCATTCCTTGCACGAGAAAGACCCAGCACAGCTGACGAGCCAGGTACCGGTTCCCGCGATCGGCCAGAGTGGACTGAAGGGATTCACGATCCGTTAGTCCTGCCGAATCCGTCCTGCCCATCGCCTGAGCGAGTTCTTTCTCCACCGATACACTCGGGAACCGAGGTTCGACTCGCCCGATTGCGTAAACGTAAACCGGGCGGTCATGGGCCGCCACATTCGAGACAGCGGCGCTGGGTGACTCGGGTATCTCCTGGGCCATGGCGGGAGCAAGTGGCGCTGCGGTGGTGGGTTCCATCGATTCCATAGTGACCCCTTCCTCTAGCAGTAGTTATCGGCGTCCGGAGAAGATGAGCCAGCGATTGAGCCGCTCGGCACGTTGGCTGCAGGATTGGCACGGCCTGATGCCAGCGGCAGACGTAGCCCGCTTGATCATGTCGCCGAGACCAATCTCGGTGTCGGCGCTGAAACCTGGGATCCGTGCCCGCCGCGGAGCCGGTCGACTCTCGACGGACCGATTGGCACTAGATGGCTGATCGCTCATGGCACCGCCCTTTCCCTGTCGCAGCCGACAGGATGTGATAGGCCCGCCAGGCGTCCAAGAGTGGCGGGATGATCGTCTTGCGCTGTGTCCCGGCGGAGGCCAGGACAGCACGTTTGATGTCGGTTGGCCCTGCCGTTGGATGAAGCGACCAAAGCAGTGCGGCGGTCCCAGTGACAAACGCCGCCGCGATGCTGGTCCCGGAGGATACGCTGAACTGCCCTCCCGGATTCAGGCTGACAACACCATCGCCCGGGCTGCCGATCCCCCAGCGGCCGATCGTTGGGCTCAGACCTGAGGACGGGAGTGCGCCGCCGTCGCAGGAGTAGGCGACCACGGGCAGCAACCACGGGTGGGCTGAGATCGTCGAGCTCTCCTTCATGCCCTGGTTGCCCGCAGCGCTTACGACGAGAACCCCTCGGCGACGGGTGTACTCCAGTGCCTCTTGAAGCGCCGGATTGATGCTGAGAACCGATCCGAGCACTGTGACGCTGAGGTTCAGCAGCCGCGCGCCCGCGTCCACACATTGCACGATGGCCTCGGCCAGCGTCGACCAACTCGCGCTAGGCGTCGCGTCGAGAGACGCTCCGTCGAGAAGCACTGCCCGGCTCAGGAAGGTGCATGTCGGCGCTATCGCCGGTGCAGCAGCGCCACGGCGAGCCGCCAAAATTCCGAAGGTGAACGTGCCATGGGTGTAAGCGGCCATGCTGTCCGCATCTCGGCTAGGCGTATCCGCACCAGGCAAGACATGGACATTCGCGCTCCTAAGGTCAGGATGATCCAGCGCGACCGGTCCATCAATGACTCCCACAACGACATCCGGCCGGCCACTTGTGAGCGCCATCACACCGCGCAGCCGGATTAGGTCTGTCGGTTGCCACCGATTACCACTCAAGATTGGCGCGCCGGAAGTGACAGCTGCTACACGAGCCATTACCTGGCTCCCCCGGCGTACATCATTACCACCTGCCAGCGCGAAGAACCTTTCCTTTATGGCATGGGCCGCAGAATGTTGTCAAGCACCTAAAGGACACTGCCAGCCAACGCCGCATTCAGACCAGATTGCGATCATGGCTGGCCACGGAACGCGCACACCTCAGCGCGTTGTCGTCGCAGCACAAGGGCTTCGCAGGTTCGTAGGCGACCCAGCCCAAATCGGCAGCGTTGTGGCCTAGGGGCCCTCACCGGCGCCGAGTCCTGGCCGAGATCGGTGACGACCCCGACCGGTTCGCCACCGTCCCTGACCTCAAGGCCTACGCCGGAGCCGCACCAGTCACCGGGCCTCGGGCAGAAGCCACCTCGTGCTGCACCGTCGGGTGAAGAACCACCGGCTAGCCTCCGCCGGCTCCAACTGGGCCTTCACAGCCCTGTCTCACTCACCCGGCGCCAGAGCACACTACGACGGTCGCCGCGACCGAGGCGACGGACACGCTGCCGCCCTCCGCAACCTCTACAACCGGTTCCTCGGCCACCTCCGCCACTGCCTTGTTAGCGGTCAGCAGTACAACGAGATCACCGCGTTCAGCGAGCTGCTCGGGGTCGGGACAGCGGCCTGACTTGACCTTGGTTTCGGATCGGGTGTCTCGACCCCGAAGCGGTCACGATGGGTCTGGATGAAGTCGACGACGACCCGAGTTTGCGGTCGAGCTCCGCCTGCGCGAAAACGCTGAGGCGGTCTTCAATCTCATTCGCCCGACGCAGCTGGGCATGCTCGCGACGCAGTCGGGCCAACTCGCTGTCGACCGGCTCGGCGGTAGGCACCGCTGGCCTGCCGGCCTCGCCGAGATCACGGCGGATCCAGTTCCGCAACGTCTCAGCCGTGATGCCCAACAGCTCACCCACCTCGATCCGCGCTTGTCGTTGCGAGACATCACCAGCAGCGATCCGGTCGGCATACATCCGCACCGCACGATCCTGGGTCTCCTGGTCACTCCCTTCCCTCGTAGATCATGCCCTCCACAAAGCCAGGCCGATCCAGGTAGGCACCAGCCCCCAGCGCAGCACCCTGAAGCCTCCCGGACGCGCCCGCGACGTTGAGCAGAACAACCTACCGCCGAAGCGGACCCGCACACACGGAGATCCGATAGCCGCCTTCTAACGACCATTAATGAAAGGCGAACGATTAGCCTTGGAGCGCGTATATGCGACCGCCCACTTTGTACCTGCCTGGTCGCCCCGACTTGTGTTGAGAATAACACAATCCGCTTGTGGATTGTCGTCTACAACAGGCTGTGACTTAACAGGAGAACCCGCCAGGCGTCGTATCACTGCTCGGCCAGGTCAAGCGCTTCGATGTACAAGCGGGGCCTGGTCGCTGCCCAGTACTTGATCGACGCGAATCGCTGCCCCGACCTTTCACCCTCCCGCCTCACGTAGGCGGTGAGTTGGTTGGGGTCGCTTCTTATCGTGTGCTTGTACGTGCTCCCATACGCCAGTCCGACTTCAAGCACGGTCGAGTCAATATGGCCCCAGATCACACTGCCCGAAAGCCCCGTCGACGGGTCATTCTTGAGCGAATCGTACATGTGGCTAGATTCCAGAAAGAACTCGCTAATCGCGTTGCACAAGCTATCACCCTGCAGCGGGGTCTGCTGCGTGTAGGCACTACGAAGGCGTTCGAGTGCGTTGCCGACTCTGCGCCAGCGCTAAGTCCAGGGACGTGGGTGTACTCGATCAGGGATCGTCTCCACAAAGCCATCGCTGATTCCAGCTGCTGACTCAAGCCGCATCTCAACTGTCCGGGCAGCAGCACCACAATTCTCGCAGGGCCGACGTGGCTCCGGCTGCTCGATGATCTCCCAGCAGACAGAGCACCTCACGCTCCTGTCTTCCACGTGGTGAGCATGCCGTGCGGAGCCCGGTCCTGGGCAGTATCTGGTTCAGGGGGAAAGCCCCGCAGCCTTCGCTGCACCTGACCTCCCGCGCTTCGCGGGAGGCTGGGTCTCGTCGGAGTAGCGCCGTTGCCTGCGGGGCCGGCGACCGCCTCGGAATCATGCTGCAGGGTATTGTTCATCGCTACCTCGGGTTACGGATTCACACACTCCAACGTGGAGGAGGAGCACATGACGGTAGAAAATGGACTTGAAGCGTTGAAGGCAAGGTCGGAGTTTGCCAAGAATATTTACGCCGTAGCTGACGCTCGTATATCGGCATACGACAGTCAAGCAGGTGTGTTGGTAGCTGCTGCGATAGCAGTCGCTGGCTTTGGTGTAGCGAGTTGGGGTAGAGGCGGTTTGCACGTTGGGTGGTTCATCGCCGCGGCGCTGGCAGCTGTTGCGTCGGTTCTGGCTTCAGTCAACGCCCGTGCTGTCGTGCCAAAACCTGTATCCAATGCGCTCAAGCAGCGGTTGAACGACTCTGAGAAGGCTGTCGCAGATGCTCTCGCCCTCCAGCCTAGGGATGCAAATTCCACGACTACTAGCCACAAGGTGATCTTCAACGCCTGGCACGTCATGTCTCTCTTCGAATCTTCGGCGGGACATCAAGAACAGGTTCTACAGTTTGGCAGTGCTTCTGCTCTTACTCGAGCTGGCATTCTTGATCGTGGCACTGGCCGCCCGCTAGAACGGTGGCTCTTGCTCGTTTCGCCCAAGAGTTCGACGAGATCGACGATCCGGACGCTTACGACTTTGAGAGCAGCAGCGTCGAAAACCTGCATGCACTCCCCTGCTGAGGGCTTCGAGACGCCGGGTCAAAACGTTAACAGGGGTGGAAACTCCCCTGCCCCCATTGCTCAGCAGGGAGTTAAGAATTAACAGGCGTGGACGTTTAATGCCAACATCAACCGGATAATGCCCGGAAGGGCTTTCTTGCACCGGGGAAGTGGTATCAGGGACTAGTCGGGCCTATATCGCATAGCATAAGCACTGAACACCATTTACTCAGTCCCTCACAGCACCCATACCGCCAACACCACCAGCTCGATCAGCAACATCCACGAGCCGTCCGCGCGGCCGGCATCCCTATCCGGATCGTCCGCGTCTCATTCGGCTCCGTTGAACGTGCTTCATCCCGCACGCTCCAGTGTCCACGGCCTGCCCATCTTCACGCCCAGCTTGTTAGCGTTCGGCACGCCGGCACCTCATGCTCCAGGTCGACCGCATAGTCATGCAGGCAAGTGCCGCAGTACCGGATTGTCATGTAGAACTTGCCGCTACGCACGTAGGCCAGGCGGAGCGGTGCGGTGTGACGGCTTCGGTATCCCGAATACTTCCATCACTGTTTGGTTTTGACGGCGTGCCATCAATTCGTCATATGCTCGCTGAAGCGGGGGTGAAGCTAACTGCATGGTGGTACCTCCTGAACTGGTTTAGTTGGTGCTACGGTTGCCGTATGGCTAGGAAACAGCTCGTCATCCTTGAAGATGACCTCGACGGCGGCGAGGCAACTCAGACTTTGCGCTTTGGCTTCCAAGGCACTGAGTTTGAGCTCGATCTGTCCGACAAGAACGCGCAGAAGCTGGAGAAGGCGCTGGCCCCTTTCATGGAGGCTGCGCGTCGGGTGGGAAGCGGACGCAAACGCGGTGGTGGTAAGGCCAGCAGTGCCGTTTCGGCCGATACCAAAGCCGTGAGGGCGTGGGCGGAATCGAATGGCTACGAGGTCTCGAGCCGAGGCAGGATCTCGGCCAACGTGCTCGAGGCCTACCGGGCGGCTGGCAACTGACGTCATAGCACGTCACCTTCTTATTCGACTGGGCTTCAGCTTCGCGCCGTCTCTCCACGGGCGATGAGCTTGCGAAGGATGCGCAAGCAATCACGCTTGTCGTGCCAAGATGGACCGGAATCGCTGACTCACGCCAGACGATCATGCGCTCGCCGGCATGGACGTCAATGATGCTCTCCTGTGTGTCAAGTGGTTGTGTGGGAGGTGGAGGTCGTGATCGTTTAATTGGGGTTGTTGAGCAGGTAGTAGACCTCTCTGGCGAGGTAGCGCTTGAGGCAGCGGATGATCTCGAGCTTGGAGTGGCCTTCGGCGGTCTTCTTGGCAACATAGTCCTTGGTTCGTTGATCGACTCGAAGGCGGGAGATCACGGCCAGGTGGAGGGCGGAGTTGGCTTGCCGGTCACCGCCTCGGTTGAGTCGGTGTCGTCGGGTCAGGCCGGAGGAGGCGGGTAGCGGCGCAACGCGACAGAGCATGGCGAAGCTGGCCTCCGACCGCAGCCGATCGCGGTTGTCGCCGGCGGTCACCAACAGTTGTCCGGCCACCTCGATACCGATCCCCACGCGCTCGAGCAGCTGCGGTGCCAGTGCCTTGACCAGCGGCTCGATCAACTCGTCCAGCCCGGCGATCTCATCACCGAGTTCGAGGATGCGCCGCGCCAGGCTCTTCAGCGCGATCCGGTTGGCAGCGACGGGGTCGGCGGCGTTGCTCAACTCGGGACGCCAGGCTGCGCAGGTCCGGATCAGCTGCATCCGGGTCAGGTTCCGTACCTGGTCGCGCAGCTCTTCGGGCGCAGCGACGATTGTCATCCGCAGCAACTGCAAAGCGTTGCGGCGAGCCCGGATTGCGGTCTGGCGTGTCACCCGCAACACCCGGAGCGACTCGACTGCCCCGTCCTTGCTTTCGGGGTGCTGATTCGTCGCCCGTGCAGGGCCGCCCGAGCGGCGCTGATCGCGTCCAGATCGTCGTCCTTGCCCTTGCGGCGACGATCTGATCGGTCGGGCCGGTCGACCTCCAGGACCTCGATCCCAGTTTCGACGAGATGCCGGTAGATGCCCGCACCGTAGCTGCCGGTGCCCTCGACACCGATCTTGGCGATGTCGCCAACGAACGCATCCACTTGATCAAGGCTCGGTAGCCGGCCCGGGTGGTGGAGAAGCTGTGGGTGGCTAACACCATCTCGGCGGTGTCGATCAGGGCAACGACGTGGAGGTCCTTGTGGGTGTCGATCCCACCAACGACGACCCGGCTGGTCGATGGGTTGGCGGGGAGCGTCGGGTTTGGCATGCTGGCCATGTCGTTCCTTCCGGTCTGCTCGAACGTGACGGGACGGCGGCAACGCCGAGCCAGACCGGTGGACAAGACAGTGATGAGCGCCTGTTGGCGCAGGCTCTCCTTAGGTCACTCCGTCGGCGA
>Ga0190275_10003789_pt1 | contig 10821 bp, 11 predicted proteins | sample Popmic550T_FD_133745 | JGI IMG/M metagenome (GOLD analysis project Ga0190275, IMG submission 133745) | Populus adjacent soil microbial communities from riparian zone of Yellowstone River, Montana, USA - 550 T | ecosystem: Environmental > Terrestrial > Soil > Riparian zone > Trees stand | place...
GAGGGCCCAGGTGAGGGGCTCGAAGAGCTCAGGCGTCGCCTCGCGGCCCATGAGCGGGGCCAGCTTCTCGATGGCGCCTACCGCGCCGCTGGTCCAGATGGTCATGAAGGTCTGCGCCAGCAGCTCCTCGTCGGGGACCTCCAGGCTGCCCTCCACGACGGTGTGGCCCAGCTCGGTGAGGAGCCGGGTGGTGTCTGCCACGGCCTTGAGGCACTCCTCGTGGACGGGGACGCCGGTGTTGGTGCGGGTGGTGAAGGCGATGCGCAGCTTGCCCGGCGCAGTGGTGACCTCCTGGGTGTAGGGGCGGGCCTTGGGCGGGGCCGCGTAGGGAGCGCCCACGTCGGCGCCATCGGTGGCGTCCAGCAGGCCGGCGCTGTCCCGCACGGAGCGGGTGAGGGCGTGCTCGGTGACGAGGCCGTGCATGATGTCGCCGATGTCAGGCCCCATGGGGAGGCGGCCACGCGAGGGCTTCAGGCCGAAGACGCCGCAGCACGAGGCGGGGATGCGGATGGAGCCGCCGCCATCACCGCCGTGGGCCATGGGGACCATGCCGCTGGCCACGGCCGCCGCCGCGCCGCCGCTGGAGCCGCCGGTGGTGTAGTCCAGGTTCCACGGGTTGCGGGTGGGCCCGAAGAGCTTCGGCTCGGTGGTGCAGATGATGCCGAGCTCGGGCAGGTTGGTCTTCCCGAGGATGACGAGGCCGGCGCGCTTGTAGCGCTGGGTGAGCTCGCTGTCGTGTGGCACCACCATGTCGGCGAAGAAGCGCGAGCCCGAGGTGAGCTTCTTGCCCGCGTAGGCGGAGATGAGGTCCTTGAGGAGGAAGGGGACGCCGGCGAAGGGGCCCTCGGGGAGGGGGGCCCGGGCCAGCTCGCGGGCCTCGTCGAACCAGTGGGCGATGACGGCGTTGAGCTTGGGGTTGAGGCGCTCGATGCGGGCGATGGCCGCGTCCACGAGCTCCAGGGGTTTGACTTCCTTGCGGCGGACCAGGTCCGCCTGGGCGGTGGCATCCAGGGAGGCGAAGGCGTCCATATGGGAGGGGGACTCTACTCTTTTCGCGCGCGCTGCCACGGACTCTCGCGCCCTCAGGCGAGGATGAGCACCACCCCGGCGCCCATGAGCGCGATGGCCGCGAGCTTCCGGGAAGTCACCGGCTCACCGAAGAAGAGGGCGCCGTTGACGACGGCCATCGTCATGCCGATGCAGCGCTTGATGGACTCGAAGAGGCTCACCACGACGAGCGGCAGCGCGAGGAACTGGAGCCCCTGCGCGGCCGAGGCGATGAGGAGCCCTACGGCGTAGGTGCCCCGGCAGCGGCGGACGGTGGCGAGCGAGCCCAGGTCCCGGCGCACGGCCAGCAGGACGAGGACGCACAGTGCGATGCCCAGGCATTGGACGAGGGCATGGACGGGGGTGGAGGCGTAGGCGAGGGCGCGCTTGTCGAAGATGGAGCCCAGCGACCAGAGCAAGGCGGCCGCGAGCATCATCAAGCTCCCACGCTCCCGGGTGACGCCGTGCAGGAAGCGAGAAGGGTGGGCGAGATCCTCCCTGGTGAGGTTGAGCAGGAAGGCGCCGAGCACCACGCCGGCAATGCCGAAGGCCTGGAGGGGCTGAGGCGCCTCGCCGAGCAGGGCCCGGGAGAACAGGACAGTGAAGACGGGGCTGAAGGAGAGGAAGGGGATGGTGAGGCTCAGGGGGGAGACCTGCAGGGCGCGCATGAAGAACAGGTTGCCCACCAGACCGAAGGCGATGGAGCCGGCGGCCTCGGGGGCGTAGCCCGGGCGGGGGGCTGCTGCCCCGGCGGCGAGCATCCACACGGCGAACAGGGGGGCCTGACCCAGCCCCATGAGGGCGGTGAGGGGGAGCGGCTCGACGGAGGTGGCCAGCTTCTTGCGCACGGCGTCGAAGGCGCCGTAGCTGACGGATGCGCCGAGGGTGAGGAGGACGGCTCCAGAGGTGAAGATCATCGCCTTTCTTCCATACCGGAAGGGTCCTTCCCCTGGGGGCTTCTTCTCGTCATAACGGGGGTTGTACCCCTCTCGGGCCCCCAGCTCGGGCCAACCCAGCGCATCCCTTGAACGTCCGCGTCTTTGCTTCCGAGCAGGAAGCCGCCACCGCCTGCGCCGCCCACCTCGCCGCCGAAGTTCGTGCCAGGCCTGAGCTCGTCCTGGGGCTGCCCACGGGACGCTCGCCGATCAACGTCTACCGGGAGCTGGTGGCGCTTCACGGGCGTGGCGAGCTGGATCTGTCACGCGCCACGACGTTCAACCTGGATGAGTTCCTGGGGCTGCCGCCGGACGATCCGACGAGCTTCCGAGCCTACATGGAGCGGCACCTGTTCCAGCACGTGAAGCTGGCGCCCGAGCGCATCCACTTCTTCGACGGGAGCGCTCCGGACGCGGAGGCGGAGTGCGCGCGGTATGACGCGGCGGTGGCTGCGGCGGGAGGGCTTGAGCTGGCGCTGCTGGGGATCGGGCCCAACGGGCACATCGCCTTCAACGAGCCGGGGGAGTCGCTCCGGGCTACGAGTCACCGCGTGCTGCTGTCCCGCGAGACGCGGAAGACGCTGGCGCCGCTGGTGGGGGATGATCCCTCGCGGGTGCCCATGGCGGCGCTGACGTTGGGCATGGCGCCGCTGCTCCAGGCGAAGCAGGTGCACCTCATTGCGTTTGGCGCGAGCAAGGGGGCAGTCGTCACCGAGATGGTGCACGGCCCCATCACACCCCGGTGCCCGGCGTCGTTCCTCCAGCTCCACAAGAACGTGAACCTGTGGCTGGACAAGGTCGCCGCCAGCGGGCTCCAGCGCCGCTGAGCCCGTGAACTTCCAAGGTCAGAGGTCAGGAGAGGCGGCTCGCTTGACCCCGAGCCCGCATCAGTAGGTCTTGCCGCGCGGGGTCCGGCCGGAGGAGATGTTCATCATCTTCGCCTCGCGCACGCGGCGCAGCAGCGAGACGAACTCCTCGCGATCCTCCATCCCATCCGTGGCCTTCTGCGCAAGATCCTCCGCCACCGCGAGGCTCCAGTCGCTGGCCTGAGGCGCACCTCGGAGGATGTCCGCCGTCCCCGCCACGGCCGTGGCGAAGCGCATGTCCGAGGACGCCTCCGCCAGCTTGCCGCGCAGCTGCTCGCGCGAGACGGAGAAGCTCTGCTCAGCCGCCTCCGTGCCCGAGGGCGCCTTCGCGCGCACCCGCACCGTCGCCACCTTCGCGCCCGCACCCGTCAGCTCCACCTCGTACAGCGCCGTGACGGTGTGGCCCGCGCCAATCTCTTCCGCATCCACCTTGTCGTTGCGGAAGTCCTGGTCCGCGATGGCGCGGTTCTCGTAGCCCACCAGCCGGTAGCCGCGCACCGCCGCCTTGTCGAACTCCACCTGAACCTTCACGTCCTTGGCGATGATCTCCAGCACCCCCGCCAGCTGCTCCTGGAACACCCGCCGGGCCTCCTTCTCGCTGTCGATGTAGAAGCAGTTGCCGTTGCCCTTGTTGGCCAGCCGCTCCATCAGATCATCGCGGTAGTTGCCCATGCCGAAGCCGATGGTGGACAGCGTCACGCCCTCCTGCACGAAGCCGCGGACGCTCTCCAGCATGTCATCCGCCCTGCGGAAGCGCCCGATGTTGGTGTCTCCGTCCGTGAGGACGATGACGCGCGAGACCACGTTGGCCCCGGCGTTCTTCACCGCCTGCTGGTAGGCCAGCTTCAGCCCGTCGCCCATGGCCGTGCCACCCCCTGAGCTCAGCGAGTCGACCGCCGCGAAGATCTGCTTGCGCTTGGAGGCCGGAGTCGGCGGCAGCACCTCGCGCACGTTCCCCGCATAGGTGGTGATGGCCACGGTGTCCGTCTCGTTGAGCCCATCCACCGCCAGCTTGATGGACCGCTGCGCCAGCGGCAGCCGGTCCGGCGAGTCCATGGAGCCGCTGGTGTCCACCAGGAAGACGAGGTGCGTCTGCTTGCGCTCGCTGCGGCCCAGCCGGCGGCCCTGGAGGCCCACCTTGAGCAGGTGCCGCCCCTGCGTGAAGGGCGAGGGCGTGCCCTCCAGGTCCACGTGGAAGTCCCCCTTCGTGGGCGCCGGGAGCCGGTACTTGAAGTAGTTCACCCACTCCTCCACGCGCACCGAGTCCCGAGGCGGCAGCGAGCCCTCGTTCACGTACCGGCGGAAGAGGGCGTAGGAGGCGGTGTCCACGTCCACCGCGAAGGTGGAGAAGGCGTCTTCCGAGGTGAGGGTGAAGGGGTTGGGGCGCTCCGCCGCGTGGGTGTTGCCTGTGGGCAGCGGCTCCGGGGAGGGCGTCGCAGCCATCGGTTGTGACGTGCCACCCTTGATGATCTGGATCACCTCCTGCCGTTTCTTCTCCAGCACAGGAGCAGCGCGGCCCAGCTCTTCGGAGTCCTGGGGAGGTGACTGTTCGTAGGAGGGCGACGGTGCGTCGGCCAGGGTGGGTGCGGGGAGCGCGTCCGCTTCATCGCTCGGCGCGAAGTTCTTCATCCCCTTCTGCATCAAGTCCCGGCTCTCCGACTTGCTCGTCATCTCGGCGGAGCCAGCCAGGGCCTGCGCACGCGCACCGAACTGAGGGCTGGCGGTGCGAGCGAACATGAGGAAGGCGCCCACCAGGAGCACGGCCGCTATCACCGTGAAGAGGAGGGCCTTCGACATGGTTCCAGAGCTCTTCATGTGCGCGAACCTCGTTGACGCAGGGGGGCGTGCTGCCAGCATCGCATGGATGCCACACCGGGCGCCTACGCGCGTCCGTCATTCATCCGAGGGTCGGTCATCGGGAGGATGGGCGCGGCGTGGCGCGCGGACGTGGCGGAGGAGGACGCAGGCGCGCGTATGCCGTCATCACCTTCACCACGTAGAACTCCGTCTCGCCGTTGCGCGGGACAGCCCCTTTCACCGCGCCGGGCCCCGCGTTGTAGGCGGCCACCGCCAGACGCACGTCGTCGAACCGCGCGAGCTGCTCGGCGAGGTAGCGCGCGCTCCCATCAATGGCGGGCCCCGGATCGAAAGGATCCTCCACGCCCAGCATCCGCGCCGTGCCTGGCATGAGCTGGCCGGGCCCCATGGCGCCCGCGGGAGAGATGCGGTGCGGGCGCTTCTCGGACTCCACCGTGACGAGCGCCTGGAGCAACCCGGACGGCAGGCGGTGGCGGCGCTCGGCCTCGGTGATCACCGGCTCCAGCGGCTCATGTCCGCTGAGCAGGCACGCCGGGCGGTGCCGTGCGTAGACCTCGAGCGCGTGCAGCTTCTCCTCGAGGAAGGACAGGGACAGGGGGAACACCGCGCTGCCGCCGAAGAAGCCCACCGACGCGTTGATCAGCACCAGCGGCGCGAGGACGCACAGCCCCAGCCACACCCACCCCGGAATGGGGAGACCCACCCTGACCCGCTTGCGCGCCACGGCTCTCACCTTTAAGGGCGCCCAGGCCTCCCGTCCAACTTCCGGCGCCCCGGTGCCGTGTCCGGAGGCAGCCGCAGGCCGTCCAGCACCAGCGTGGTGAGGGCGTCCGGCAGCTCCAGCGGGTTGCCGATCTCCTCCTCGCTGAGCACCGCCAGCAGCAGCCGCTCCACCGCGCCCACCACCGCGAGCCCGCTCACCGCCGGACGGATGGGGCGCAGCAGGCCGTGGGTGTGGGCCTTCTCGGTGATGTCCACCGCGTGCCGCGACACCAGCCGCGCCATCTCGACGATCTTGATCCGCGCCCCCACCGCAGGGCCCCGGCACTCCTGCAGGTAGAGCCGCACCACGTTCGGGTACTGCAGCAGCGCGCTGGCAATCACCGCCGCCACCGCCCGGTACGCGTCGAACATGGCCTCCACGTCTCGCGCCACAGCCAGGGCTTGGCCGCACGCCTCCATCCCATCGAGCAGCTCGCGCCGCGCCGGCTCCAGCAGTGCATCCACCAGCGCCGTCTGATCCTCGAAGTACCGGTAGAAAGTGCCCTTGGCGACGCCGGCTGCCTGGGTGATGTCGTCAATGGTCACACCCTCCAGCCCCCGCTCGACGAAGAGGCGAAGGCCTGCCTCGCTGAGCGCCTTCATCCGCTCGCGCCGGTTGGTCTCCCGGGGGCCTCCCTGGAGGCCAGGCCGGCTTCGGGCAGATGCAGAGGGTGGAGTGGGGGCGGACGGACGGTGTGGGTTGCGTCGAGAGCTCATTTCGTTGCGATCTATAAAAAAAGTGACCAAATAGTCATTATTTGGTGCGGGCGCGGAGAGGGGCCGGACGCGCCATTGGAGGTGGAGCATGATCGGAGTCCCGCTAGGCCTGCTCTACAGCAACTTCGGCGAGTGGCTGCTGCACAAATACGTCCTGCACGGGCTGGGAAAGAATCCCAAGAGCTTCTGGAGCTTCCACTGGCACGAGCACCACCAGAAATCGCGCCGCAACGAGATGGTGGACGACCAGTACACCTCGCCCTGGTGGCAGTGGTCCCCGCAGTCCAAGGAGCTGGTGGGGCTGGCTGCCGTCGTGCTGGGGCACCTGCCGCTCTTCCCTGTGGCCCCCTTCTTCACGGCCACCGTCTGGTACTCCACAGCGCGCTACTACCGGATCCACAAGCGGGCTCACCTCGACGCGACGTGGGCCAAGGAGCACCTCCCCTGGCACTATGATCACCACATGGGGCGGGATCAGAACTCGAACTGGTGCGTCACCCACCCCTTCTTCGACATCATCCTGGGGACGCGGAAGGAGTTCGTGGGTGCACAGCCGAGGGCGCCCGAGTCCGTGAAGTCCGAGCCCGTGAAGCCCGAGCCGCCCCAGGCCGCCGGTGCCGAGCAGGCGGGCCCGTCCGCGCCTGCCGCTTGAGTTCCCACCGGTTGCACTGACAAGAAGCGGGGTGTCGCGATGCTGGGGGCTCAGCGCCGAGAGCGCCTGGCCGCTTGCCCAGAGCCCTTCCGAGTCTTCGACGCGCCGGCCTTACGCGACTTGGAGGCCTTGCGAGCCACCGCCTTCTTCGGCGCGGTGAGCACGGTGTCCAGCGCCAGGAGTGCATCCGTGGTGGTGAAGATGCCCAGCACCTCGGCGCCGCGGACGATGACGGCCGAGCCGTACTTATGCCGCGCCATCTCCCGCGCCACCTCGGCCAGGGGAGCCTCCGGCGCCACGGTGTAGGCGTCCTGAGACATGGCCTCCTCGACGAGGACTTCCTTGGGGTCTACGTCCTTGAGCGTCTCAATGAGGTGCAGATCCCGCTGTGACACCATGCCGACGAGCCGCCCCCCCTCGAGCACCGGGAGGTGGCGGATGCCGTGGTCGTTCATCATCCGATGGGCCTCGGCGAGGGGGCTCTTCGTCCCGATGGTGTGGACGGAGCGGGTCATGAAGCTCTCAATGGCGTGGGTCATGGGCTTTCCTTCCCTCCCCTGAAGGTGAGAGCGCCCGGAGGCGAGTGCCATCCCGTGGACAACCTGGCACGTCTGGTTGGGGGGCAGGCTGGCGCGAGACGACGCGCTTGCGGTATTCCCAGTGCATAGCTTCTCCGAGCGCGTGCGGACCCGGTGGATGCCGGGAGGAGACCGGTCATGAAGAAGCTGGCGGAGAGGAACCCGGAGAAGCTCATTGATTTGCTCCACGAGCGGCGGACCTTCGAGCGGACCAGCGTCAAGCTCTATGACCGGGTCCTGTCGCTGATGGCCGCCTCTGAGGAGCCGCAGGTTCGCGGGATGCTGGACACGATGCAGGCCTACCGGGACGAGGAGGCCGAGCACCAGGAGTGGCTGGAGGAGCAGATCCTGGCGCTGGGCGGGGACGTGAACGCGGAGCCGGAGCGGTCCCGGCTGGCGGCCGCGGAGGCCCGTGGCATCGAGCAGGTCATCCTGCGCGACGGCGTGGAGCTGCACCACCTCTTCCACGCGCTGATGGCGGCGGAGCTGGTGGACAACGCGGGGTGGGATCTGCTCGCGGTGCTGGCGGAGGAGGCGGACGACGACGACGCGCTGGACGCCTTCCTGCTCCGTCAGGCCGAGGAAGAGGATCACCTGGAGTACCTGCGCCAGACGATGGCGCGGTACGCCGAGAGCCAGGTGCTCGGCGGGGCGCTCCAGCTCCCCACCGAGCCGTAGCGGGCGCCAGGCTCAGAAGATCAGATCGAGCACGTCCGCCTTCAGCCACAGGCCCGCGCACACGCGCACGTCCGCCGTCCAGTCGCGCTGGGGCAGGGTGCCGCTGGCCTCGAGCGTCAGCTCCAGGTTCTCCTGTTGGATCAGCTCATTGAAGTTCAGGATGCCGCTGCCCGTGGCGGTGATCTTCTGGGTGGCCTGCGGGTTGGCGGGACGCCGGTACTCGAGGAGCTTTGTGGGGGTGCTCTGGCTCGGGAGGCGGACGGCGACACTGGCCCGCTCGACGCCGCTCAGGTCCGGGTTGCCCGTCCGCGCCGTCACCTCGAAGAGGTGCACGCGCAGCTCCGCCTCGGTGCTCCCTTGGGGCAGGGTGTCGCGGACGTCGCCAATGGGAAAGTTGATCGTCTGTGAGACAGTCCCCGGGATGGGGATCGACGCCGGGAACTCGACGTTGCGCTGCGTCTTGCAGATCTCCTCGGTCTCCGCCTCGACGTAGAAGAGCGAGCCGCAGCCGGTGGCGAGCAGGGGAAGGGTGATGAGCAGGATGCGAAGGGAAGGGCGCATGGGTCGGCTCGATCAGAAGAAGTAGAGGAGGAAGCCCAGCTTGACGGAGGGCGTGGTGAAGCGGAACGCGAGCGGCTTCGCGGTGATGTCCGGGTCTCCGGTGACGTCCTGCAGGAGCCGCTCCGCATCGTCGATGGTGAGCGAGCCGTGGGCCAGGCCGACGCGGAGGGAGAAGGAGAAGCGCTCCGGCTTGCCCATCTCCAAGCCCACGCTGGCGCCGCCGTAGTTGAAGCCCACGTCGTTGATGGGCACGCTGCTCCTGAGGGGAATGCCGCCGAACCGGTCGACCAGCTCGTTGTAGTTGGCGTCGAAGTAGTGGCCGAGATCCAGGTTGAGGGAGGGGGAGACGAAGGACGACAGCGGCACCAGGCTGATCCCCCCGCGTAGTCCCAGGCTGAGGGTGTTCGTCGTGAGGCCGGCGTTGATCCGCAGCCACCGCACGGGCCGCACCACCGCGGAGAGGCCGACGCCGTCCGGCGCACCCACGTCCAGCATCACTCCGAGCCCGAGCTTGTTCGAGGCGTCTCCCGAGGCCTCGGCCTCGGGGGGGGAAGTGGAGTCTTGGGCCTGGGCCTCTGCGCCGGTGCTGAGCGCCAACACACAGGCCAGCATGGCGCCCGAGCGGAAGGCCGCAGAGGCGACGCGTCTGTTCATCAGAGTGGATGTCATAGGGGCAGTTTGGCCGGGACGGCCACGTCCCATCATTCGTGGACACGCGCGTAAAGAGAAGCGGAGCGCTGTGGAAATCGGACGCGCGGCGCCGGGCCTGCGTGGATTGACGCCCTTTCCGGCTTTGTGTGTCCCCGAGCAGCGCGGTGTTGGCGTGTCGACGCACGTCTCGTCCTGCGGGGTAGGTTTTCTCCCAGTGGAAGGATCTCCACATTCTCGGCCACGACGTGCGCGTGCCTGGGATCGGGCGCCCACGCAGATCTCTTGAGGGGGCCGGATGATCGACGAGGTGGACCAGCGCCTGAAGGCATGGGCAGGCGAGGTGTCAGGTGAGCTGCCGATCTCCTTCGTGGCGCCGGAGCGGAGCACCCAGCAGCAGGGCGTCAGCCTCTACCTGCTGGAGCTGAGCTCGGCGCCACCGGCCCGCTCCATGCGCCGAGTCCCGCTGCAGTTCTCCGTCTGTTACCTGGTGACCGTCAGCGCGGAGTCTCCCGAGCGCGCGCACCACCTCCTGGGGGAGCTCGTGTTCTCGGCGCTGGAGACGCCCGAGTTCGAGGTGGATCTCACCGCCATCCCGCTGGAGCTGTGGACGGCCCTGGGCGTGCCACCCCAGCCGGCCTTCCGCCTGCGCCTCCCAGTCCGGCGCGAGCGTCCGGAGCCGAACGTCCGGCGCGTGAGCTTCCCGCTCGTCACCCACCTGATCCCGAACGAGGCGCTGCTGGGCCGCGTCGTGGGCCCTGGGGATGTGCCCATCCCTGGCGCGCTGGTGGATCTGCCGGCGCTGAAGCTGAGCACGAGGACGGACGCGCGCGGCTGCTTCCAGTTCCCGCTCGTGCCGCCCCGCCAGTCCATTGGCAGATTGGAGGTGCGCGCCAAGGGAGAGGTGCTCCACGTGGGCGCCGAGGCGCTCACCGCCGAGGCAGGGCAACTGGTGATCCGCATGCCGTTGAAGGAGGGGTGACGTGCCGAACTATCTAACGCCCGGTGTCTATGTGGAGGAGGTCTCCACCGGGACACGCTCCATCCAGGGGGTGGGGACGACAACGGCGGCCTTCGTGGGGCGCGCGCCCCTGGTGGACGCACGCCTGCATGAGGCGGTGGCCATCAATGGCTGGCCCCAGTTCCTCAAGGAGTACACACGCCCGGACAGCCCAGGCACGGCCCTGTCTCGCGCCGTGTATGGCTTCTTCCTGAATGGGGGGAGGCGCTGCTTCATCGTCAACATTGGAGACAGCGCGCGCATCACCGGCGGCACGCGCCGGCGCGAGGGGCTGGCGGTGCTCGAGGAGGTGAGCGAGGTGGCCATGGTGGCGGCCCCTGGCTTCTCGGATTCGGCGGCCCACGATGCGCTGCTCTCGCACTCGGAGAAGATGAAGGACCGCATCGCCATCCTGGATGCGCCCGAGGACGTGGACGACATCGCACAGCTCACCCGGATCGCGCTGCTGGAGGCGCCTGGGGGCAAGCCCGGGGAGGCGACGGAGGGCAGGCCACCGAAGGGCCTGCGTCCCCGCATGTCCGATCAGGGGTTCGGCGCC
>Ga0190275_10003790_pt1 | contig 10821 bp, 13 predicted proteins | sample Popmic550T_FD_133745 | JGI IMG/M metagenome (GOLD analysis project Ga0190275, IMG submission 133745) | Populus adjacent soil microbial communities from riparian zone of Yellowstone River, Montana, USA - 550 T | ecosystem: Environmental > Terrestrial > Soil > Riparian zone > Trees stand | place...
CCCAGCCAGCGAGGACGAGCGCCTTCCACCAGTCCCCCGTCAGCGCGAGGAATGCCGCCGCCGGTATCCACACCACGGGCGCGCCGAGCACCGGCACGAGCGAGAGCAGGAACATCGCGGCGCCCCACAGCAGCGGGGCGGGCAGCCCCAGCCACCAGAACATCAGCCCACCTAAGACGCCCTGCGCGATAGAGACGGCGAACGTCCCGTAAAGGGTCGCGTAGATCGTGTCGGCGACGCGCGCAAATACCTTGTCGGCCTCGGACTGCGACAGAGGCAGTGACGACTTGATCGCCTTTATAATCGCGCGCCGGTCCCGCAGCAGGTAGAAGAGTGTGAAGAAGGTGATGAGGAGCTGCGCCAGCGTCCAGAGCGACCCGCCTACGAAAGCTGACAGGTATGAGCCAGCAGAGTTAGCGGCCCACTCGGCTGCGGCGTGCACGTCGGGTTTAGGCTCGAACCAGCCCGCGACGCGCGCGAGTTGTGGGCTGCTATCTATGGCGGACTGCAACTGCCCCGACTCGACCTGCGCCTTCAGAGCCTGTGCCCCGCGGGCTGCCTGACTAATCAATTGCTGCACTAGGAGAACGCCTGGCGCGACGATGAGGATGGCGACGACCGCGACGGCCAGCCCGGCGGAGGCGTCGGGGCGCTTGAGGCGCTTGGCAATCATCTCGTGCAGCGGGTGGGCCACCACGGCAAGTGCCAATGCCCAGGTGATGGCGGGAAGGAACGGGAGCGCCAGACGGTAGCAGACGTAGAAGGCGAGCGCGGTCGCCACGACGAGTATGAGGGCCAGGACACGCTCCCGTGTCAGCCACCCTTCATCCGCAGGCGTCTGCATCTCGTCTCTATTAGGCTCACTCATCGGTCAGGCAGGCCGATCCTTCGGAAAGGAGAACTGTGCAAAGAGCGCCCGTAATATAGCACGTCCCTTACGAGCGCGTCCGGGACTCAAAGCAGGGCAGACTGTACGCTGACTGAAATGTTTTTTCTGCTTCCGGTTCCAGTAAGGCGGCAAAGCTCGCAAGGGGCGGGAGCGCCACTCACCTTTTCAGCTATAATCAATCTCATGCACCCGCCGGGATTGAACGATCAGGCTGAGAGGCGCACCGACAGGCGCTTCAAGGCCAACTTCCGCGTCCACTGGGGGCGCGAAGAGGGGATTCAAGCCGAGGGCGAGGTTTCCGATCTCAGCGTCGGGGGCTGCTTTGTCATCTCTGGCGAGAAAGTCAAAGAGGGCGATCTCGTAAGTCTCCGGGTCGAGATACCGGGAGACGAAACCCTTACGCTCCTGGGCACCGTCGTCTACTGGGTGTCTGACACCGGTTTCGGCGTCCGCTTCGCGGCCTACTCCCAGGGCGGCGCCCTCGATAAGTTGGAGATGATTATTGACGGACTAGAGAGAGAGAATTAGTTATATGAATAGGTATGTCCAGTTTACGGTCTTCAATGAAGTGGAGAATCGTCCCGCCACGAAGGAAGAGATCGAAGCGCACGTTCGTTTAATCGTAATAGACGAGGATCACGGCGTTTGCGAGGTTAACAGCGATGAAGCTTTCTCAATCTTAACGGATTAACACCCGCGCCCTTCGGTTTGCCTCATGGGGTTTGCGTCCGACCCGAAAACTTCGCGCGAGATAAGATGGCAGTCACGTATCACATAGACGCGGGCGAGCGAACGCCCGCCCGATAACGGCGCGACGGAATATTACGAACTGGCCGAAGGCGGGCGCGACCTCCACGAGCGGACTAAGCACCTTGCGCCCGACGAGCGCGCGGCGGAGGTGAAAAGGCACTTCAAATTCAGGGTAGACGAGTAGACATGCCCGCTCGGAGTGTTTCGAGCCGGGCAATAGCCTGTAAAACAGTTGACCCCCCGATAGATCTGTCATACCGTCTGAGCATAACTCTCCTCGCGCACTCCCTCTTCGGACGATATAAAGAAATTCAGCCGTTACGTCTTTCAGCCGCTTGGCAGAGGCGGCGCGTCAACTAACTTTGTAGAGTGAGCTTAATGTTCAGACGAATCACGGCGGCGGCGATGATCGCGCTGGCCTTCTGCGCGAGCGGCTGTGCCTTGCGCCAGAAGCCGAAACCGCAACCCGATCTGGCCCACATATTCCGCCCGGCAAGGGAGCTGACCGGCAAGGCTCCGGTCATCGTCATCCCCGGCATGCTCGGCTCCCGCTTAGAGAATAAGAGAACGGGAGAGAAGGTGTGGCCGCGGGCGCACCCCGAAGAGGATGACCTGAGTCTCCCGACCTCAACCGACTTGAAGCAGAACCGCGATGAGACGGTCGCCACAGGCGTCGTCGAGACGGCCAAGCTGGGCTTCCCCATCCCGGAGATTAAGGTCTACGAGGATTTAACCGACACCCTGACGAATCACGCGGGATACAGGCGCGGCGACATTGACGATCCGCCGCCGGGCGGCGACCGCGACACCTTGTGAAGTTAAAGGGCACGGGCCTGACGCGCGCCCAGGTCGAGGCCAAGATGCTTGAGCCGGGCGACGGGCGCATCACGCGGCGGTCGGCACTGACCATCAGCCACGGCGAAGCGGTCAGCGACAGATCAACTCTCTCGTTATCGATATTCGGGTGCGAGATTCACGGCGACCTGCCGAACAACCTGACCTTCCAGGACAATCTGTTGAGCATCCTCCTAAAATGAACGTACTCGGTAGTCAGGGCCGATAACATTTCAGTCAGCGTACAGTCTGCCCTGCTTTGAGTCCCGGACGCGCCCGTACATGAATACGATGCGCTACGTGCTTGAGATGCTCGGGGTCGCCGTGTTCGCCGCGAGCGGCGCGCTGGCGGCCGGGCGTAAGCGGCTCGACCTCTTAGGCGTCATTGTCATCTCGATTGTTACCGCCGTGGGCGGGGGAACGCTGCGCGACCTTCTCCTCGGCCGTCACCCGGTTTTCTGGATCGCTGACCCCACTAACATCGTCGTCGCCATCGCCGCCGCGGCGCTCACGCTCCTGTACGCGCGCGTGCGCGTCCCGCCGCGCAATACTCTCGCTGTGGCAGACGCGCTTGGGTTGGCTCTCTTCTCGGTCGGTGGGGCGCAAATCGCGGAGCAGGCGGGGCTGCCAAACTTGATCGCGGTCATCATGGGCACGATGACGGGCGTCGCGGGGGGCGTAGTGCGGGACGTTTTGACCGCCGAGATTCCGCTCATCCTAAGGCGGAGCGAGTTGTACGCGAGCGCGGCGATTGCGGGCACGTCACTTTACCTTGTCTTGCAGTCCGCCGGCGTCGCGCGCGACACGGCGGCACTCGTGGGGATGATCTCGGTCGCGACACTGCGCATCGCCGCCGTCCTCTGGGGTCTCCACCTACCGATCTTCAACCTGCGCGATGGCGGCGGCTCGAAGTGAGAGGCACGGATGAAGATTTGGACCGACGGTCACCCACAATAGACATCGTAGAATTCATCAAGTTACTCGCCGTATACAGCGCCACTGCGGCTTGAGGGGCGGATCATTATAGGTGGTACTCACCCGCGGCCTCGGGCTGATAGAGAATCTCTTCGACCTTCAACCTCCTCAGCCCCGACGGGACCTGCCACTCGATACGGCTGCCGACGCGGTAGCCGAGCATCGCCGTCCCGACGGGAGCTAAGACGGAAATCTTGCCCTCGTCGAAATTCGCCTCCGACGGGAAGACCAGCGTGTAGACCATCTCCTCGCCCGTGTTCAGGTCCTTGAGACGAACTTTCGAGCGCATGGTAATCACGTCGCCGGGCACATCCCCGGGCGCGACCGTCTCGGCCCTGTCTAACTCGTGTTCGAGTTTGCACAGGTACTGGTGATTCGCCATGCCGTCGCGCTCACCGGCGATCTCGACCAGCTTCTCCAGCCGCTGCCGGTCAGGCTCGGTTATGTAAATGCTCGTTTCTTTAGCCGTCATTGCCTTGCTAACTTTCATCTCTTTCCTCGGCTGTTGAGCAGCGGGGACAAAACGGGCGGCTTGAATGAATTGCCCCCGGCGTACTCCCGCCGCAGTTGTCGTCAGTATCTGCATCTTCCTGTCCACACCCACGGCGAATAGTTCAGGCGGGCCCCGCCTGCCCGAAAGCCGGAGGCCCGCCTTGCTTCCGCCGCCCACCGCCCTAAGCATGCACACGATGGTCGCCTGAAGCGGCCCGCTCGCCCGAACGTGCCGCCCGCGTTCGCGCCGCGTCATGACCTGACGTGCGCGGTGATCAGCGGATGTCTGGATGATAGACGTGGGGACGGGTTCAGGGCAGCGTGTTTACACCCTAAAGTGGCAGGTGTTAACACCCTAACGGCACACGCGCGGGTTCAAGGCGTCCGAAGCCCGTGACAACACCTGCTCGTTTAGGGTGTTTTCACTGTTTCTCATGTCTTAGGCGTCGTCTAATTTAATAACGAATGAGGGCGGCCCGGGTATTCGCGCGCCGGCCTCGCGGCGGCGAGCCACCAAGGATGATTTGAGAATAGAGGTCAAAAGAGATGACAACCGCGGTCGGAACCGAGTTGAAAGCGACGCCCGTCGAAATCGGGGAAGAGGACAATGACAGGCGTGAGATCGCAAAGGGCTTGTCCCACGTGCTGGCCGACACCCACACGCTCTATCTCAAAACGCACAACTATCACTGGAACGTGACCGGCCCGATGTTCCACGCCCTGCACGCGCTGTTCGAGGAGCAGTACATGGAGCTGTGGCTGGCCGGCGACCTCCTGGCCGAGCGCATCCGCACGCTGGGCTTCGCCGCGCCGGGTTCGTACCGCGAGTTCTCAAAGCTCGCTTACATCCGCGAGGCCGACGGCATCCCCACGGCCAGGGAGATGATCGAAGAGTTGGTCAAGGATCATGTGACGGCCGCGCGGACGGCCCGCTGGGCCTTGTCACTCGCACGCTCGGCCGTTGACGCGCCGACGGAAGACCTTCTCACCCGACGCTTGGCGGCGCACGAGAAGGCGGCGTGGATGCTCAGAAGTATGTTGGCGGAAGACTGAAAGTCCGGCCTCATTCGAGGATGACCGCCCACGGCAGACTCACACATCGTAAATACCTTTCCGACGCGGGGCGAGGGTGTTATCACGCGCCGGGGCGGGTGTTTACTCTTGCGTCCGGCGACTCTGGGGTTTGTTATACTCCGGGGTTAATTGGCTCGGGTCGGAGGGGACTGTGACCATACGTGGGCGACTGTTGACACTGGCGGTGGGCGGAGTCGTCCCGCTGCTCGTCGTCGGTCTCACGTTGCTCTGGGCGGTGTGGGGCGGGAAGCAGCAACAACTTGATGAAGCTTTGGAACAGCAGGCGGAACTGGCGGCGGTGGTGTTCGACCGCTGGCTCGACGCACAGCGCCAGCCGCTCCTGACGATAGCTTCTTACCCGGCGGAGCGGTTAAATGACCCGTCGGCCCTCGAAGCGGACTTGAGGGCGGCGCTTCTGCCACGCCCGCACTGGGTTGACCTGCGCGTCGTGGACGCGGGAGGGAGGGCCGTGGCGACGCATCCGGCAGGCGCCGAAAGTATTCCCGAAGGCGTGGCCGACCGGCTACTCGATGAGGTGCGCCGCGGCGTCTCGGACGTTGAGACCGACTGGACGCGCGGCGAGGGGAATTACGTGCTCGCCGTCGCGGTGCCGGTCAAGGGCGGCGGCGCTTGTATCGCACGCATCGACGGCGCGTCCTTGAAGGAGCCGCTTCAGGGCATCACCCTGCCGGAACGCGCTCTCGTCACCCTGCTCGACCAGCGACGGCGGGTTATCTACCGCAGCCAGACCCCGGAATCGGCGGTCGGAATAGACCTCAGCGACTCCGCCATGCATTCGCAGCTCGACGGGCAGAACACGGCGGTCGTGAGGTTGAAAAGCACACTCGACGGGGTGGAGCGTGTGTACGGGCTGGCCCGCGTCGGGGAGACGGGCTACGTGGTGATGGTCGGCGTGCCGAGCGAGGTGCTTTATGCTCCCGCCTGGCGACAGCTCACCGGCTACGCCTTGGTCGGCCTGATAGTCGTCTTCGGCACCATGGCGGGGGCGCTCCTGATCACGCGCAGCATCGTCCGGCCCGTGCGTCTTCTGAGCTTCGCCGCGGAGCAGTTCGGCGAGGGGAATTTCTCGGCGCGCGCTCCCGACGCGGGAAGCGACGTGATCTCTCGCCTCGGGGCGAGCTTCAACGCGATGGCGGAGCGGCTGGAGAAGAGGGAGGCGCGTCTCGCCGAGCTCGACCGCCTGAAGTCGGAGTTCGTCTCCAGCGTCTCACACGAGATGCGCACGCCCCTGACGACGATCAAGGCGCTCACGCGGCTCCTGATGCGCGACGGATTGGACGAGTCGAAGCGGCGCGAGTACGTCGAGACAATCTCGGTCGAGTGCGACCGCCAGATCGACCTCGTCCTCAACCTCCTTGACCTGTCGCGCATAGAAGGCGGCGTCTTCCGCATCACGCACGAGTGCGTGGACGTTTCGGAAGTCATCTCGTCTTGCGTCAGGTCGGAAGCGAGGGCCGCGGAGAAGAGGGGGCACGGACTGCGGGTCGATCCCGTCGGGGAGCTTCCCCGCGTGTGCGCCGACCCTAAGGCGTTGCGCCGGGTGCTGTCGAACATCATCGAGAACGCCATCAAGTACACGCCCGACGGCGGGCGCATCCGTCTCTCCGCGCGCGAGGAAGGCGACGAGGTGCTCATCAGCGTGGCGGACAACGGTCGCGGCATCCCCCCCGAGGACATGCCGGTGCTCTTCGACAAGTTTCACCGCGGTCGCCCCGCTCCGCACTCCGAGGCAACGCGAAGTGCAACGACGGACGCCGACTTTTTGGAGGACGCAGACATGTCGGGCGTCGGACTGGGGCTGTATCTGGGCCGCAACGTGATGGAGCAGATGGGCGGAAGGATCAGCGTCGAATCGGAAGTCGGGCGCGGGAGCACGTTTACGCTGCACCTGCCGGTGTGGCGCGAAGGCGGTTGCGGGAAGCGGCCCCAAGAGGAGGATGGGAATGGCGAAACAGTTACTGGTGGTTGACGACGACCCGAGCCTCCTGCTCGCGGTCTCCGAGACGCTGCGCGCCGAAGGCTACGAGGTGGTGACGGCAAGGCGAGGCGCGGAAGCGATGGTGCGTGTCGCCGAAAGTTTACCCGACCTCATCATCAGTGACATCCGCATGCCCGGCATGGACGGCTACGCGCTGGTGCGCAACCTGCGCTCCGCCCCGCGCACGCGGCTCGTCCCCATCGTCTTCCTGACGGCGAAGGACGAGACCGCCGACCGCATCGCGGGCTTCCGCACGGGCGTGGACGCTTACCTGACGAAGCCCTTCGAGCCGGAGGAGCTGGTCGCCGTCGTCTCGAGCATCCTCGACCGCGTGCAGCGCACGCACTCGGACCTCGCGCGCATGTTCGGCGAGCAGGAGGCGGACGACTTCGACCTGATACGCGACGAAGACCTGACGGACGCGGAGTGGCGCGTCGCCGAGGCGGTCGCGCGCGGGCTCTCCAATAAAGAGATTGCCGCGGAACTTAACCTCAGCCTGAGGACCATCGAAGGCCACATCAGCCGCATCCTCGACAAGAAGAACCTCAGCAACCGCGTGGAGCTGGCCCTCCACGTGCGCGAGCGCAGGCAGCCCGAGTGAAACCACGCGACCCCGCCACGTAGTAAGCCGGCATTCCAAAACTCTGATCGCATCCGCACCTCGACGCACTGTGTCAGTGTCCTGCCCGCTTTCTCAACATTTCCCGGGATAAACAGATGTTACAGGGCGCAGGGTGATAACACCCGCGCCCTTTAGGTGTTAATACCCTACCCCCCTCTGACACGCCCCGCTAAGGTAAAGGCGTGCCGAGCAAAGGCACTCGGAACGCCTTTTAATGGAGCGAAGAACACATGGGGCGAGAGAGAACCGGGCAGTCAATTCTGGCGGGTGAAGGGACAATGAGACGGAAGGGCGAAAGCTGGCCCGCGATGCTGCGGCGCTGGCTCATCGAGTGCCCGCGGTGCTTACAGGTATGGCTCGTCGTGGGCGCGCGCGAGAACGACAGGCACGTCTGCAAGGATTGCGGACACGGATTCGTGGTCAGTCTTCCTGCCACGCGCGACGGGAGGCTGGCCGCCGTCGGCTGCGGTGCCGCGTGAGCGCCCTTTACTTTTAACCTGACGGGAGAAGCGTCATGTCATATCGGGGTCCGATGTCGATTAAGGAGCCGGACCTACGTTGGCCTGTGATACTCGTGGCGGCGATCATCACCACTTGCATCGTGTTGGTGACGGCTGGCGCGCTCCACCTGACTCTGACGAAGCCCGCCGCAAGCCCCGCCTCGCAACCGCGGCTGGAAGGCGCGCTGCGGCCGGAGATGCCTGAGTTCGGGCGGCTCCGCGAAAAGATTATCGTCGGGCAGTTAACAGCTACTGAAGCGCCGCGCCTGCTGAACAAAGACTTCGCGGTGGAGATGAACGCGACCGTGAGGAATACCACCGACCGCACACTAAGCGGGCTGGAGATGAGGGGCGCGCTCGGGGCGCTCGCGCTCGCCCGCCTGAGCCAAGAATTTGATCGCTGAAGACGCTGGGACTGAAGGGCATTCGGGGACTCATGAGCAAGGTACTTCTGGTCAGTGATGATCCGTCGCTGCGCGAAGGGATCCGAGATTCGCTCGCGGGCGGGGGCTACGCGATACGGTGCGCGTCGGACGGGCGGCGCGGCGCCGCGATGCTCGTGGAGGAACCAGCCGATTTAATCATCACCGACTGGACGGCGGCGGCGGGCGACGCAGTCGAGTCGTTGAAGCGGCTGCGCTTCGAGCACCGCGACGCCAGACGACTGGCCGTCGTGGAGGGCGGAACCCCGGAAGCGGTCATCGACGCGCTCCGCTGGCACGTTTGCGATTTCCTAACTAAGCCTTTCACCGCCGACGAACTACGCGCCGCGGTAAGCAACGCGCTCGACGGGTGCCCGGCGGCGCGTTTCGAGGTCGTCTCGGCGCACCCCGGGTGGGTCGAACTGCTCGCGCCCGGCGATCTCGCGGCCATCTCTCCACTTCAGAAATTACTGGCGCAGCTCGACGCAGACCTCCCGCCGGAGGTGCACGAAGCGATCAGCTACGCCTTCCGCGAGATGCTCAGCAACGCCGTCGAGTACGGCTGCCGGCTCGACCCGGCGAAATGCGTCGAGGTCAGCTACGTGCGCCTCGGGCAGGCAATCGTCTGTCGGATAAAGGACCCCGGCGCGGGCTTCGACCCGGCGCGGCTGGGGCACGCGGCAATCAACAACCCTGACAACGACCCACTCCGCCACGCCTCCGTGCGGGAAGAGAGGGGCCTGCGCGCGGGCGGCTTCGGCATCCTTCTGACCAGCCGACTCGTAGACGAGTTGGCTTTCAACGAGCGGCACAACGAGCTGATGTTCGTGAAATACCTGTCCTGAGTGAGGGGCGAGAAAATGTTCGGAAGTGAGCAGCAAGAAACGTCAACCGTTACGCGGGCCGGAAGTCGCCGGTCGTCTCCCGACCGCCACAGGTTATCGAATCCGAGGACGGTCGAGCGTGTGGCCGCGGCGCGACTGCCGACCGACTTCGGCGAGTTCCGCATCGTCGGCTACCAGTCGCTCAACTCGGATGAGGAGTTCGTCGCCCTCGCCCGCGGCGATCTGCGTGCAGACCGCTCGACCCTCGTCCGCATTCACTCGCAGTGCATGACGGGCGACGTGTTCGGCTCCGTCAGGTGCGACTGCGGCCGGCAACTGCGCGCCGCGATGGAACTAATCGGGCGCGAGGGGTGCGGGGCCGTCGTCTACCAGCTTCAGGAGGGGCGCGGCATCGGCATCCTCAACAAGATTCGCGCCTACGCGTTGCAGGACGAGGGTGCCGACACCGTCGAGGCCAACGAGCGTCTGGGCCTGGAGGTGGACCTGCGCCGGTACGACCAGTGCGCGGAGATACTCCTCGACCTCGGCCTCCGACGGGTGCGGGTGATGTCGAACAACCCGGCGAAGATTAAGGCGTTCGAGCGGGCAGGGATGGAGGCCGTCGAACGGGTGGTACTTGAGGTCGAGCCGCACGACGGCTTCGCACAGTACCTCAGGACTAAGAAGGAGAGGATGGGCCATCTCATCCACGCGGCATAAGACTATGGGCGGTTCAGACGAGCCGCCCTCCGGCGGCTTGGAGGAAGGGCAGGCGTTATCACCCGCAGTCGTTAGGTGTTAACACGCTATCCGGCATCGGGGTTCAAGTCCAAAGTGAGACACCTCCTGATCGTCGGCGCGAACGTGAAGGACGGAATCCGATGATGAGCGCTGAGGAGACACGATGAAATTCTTTTTAGACTCGGCGAATCTCGGCGAAATCCGCGAGGCCGCGGAACTCGGGCTGATAGACGGCGTGACGACCAACCCGTCGCTCATCGCCAAAGAAGGCGGCGTGGATTTCAAGCGGCACATCGCCGCCGTCTGCGAGATCGTTGCGGGCGACGTCTCGGCCGAAGTGACGAGCCTCGACACGGAGGGCATGCTGCGCGAAGGGCGCGAGTACGCGCGCATCGCCCCGAACGTCATCATCAAGTGTCCTCTCACGCGCGACGGCCTGAAGGCGACGCGGCAATTAACTTCCGAAGGGATCAAGGTCAACGTCACGCTCTGCTTCTCCGCCGCCCAGGCGATCCTGGCGGCGAAGGCGGGCGCGGCCTACATCAGCCCGTTCGTGGGTCGTCTGGATGATGTCGGGCAGAGCGGCATCGCGGTTCTCACCGAGATCGTGGAAATCTACCGCAACTACGAGTGGCGGACGCAAGTGCTGGCATCCAGCATTCGCCACCCCATCCACGTCATCGAGGCCGCGCGCATGGG
>Ga0190275_10003791_pt1 | contig 10813 bp, 3 predicted proteins | sample Popmic550T_FD_133745 | JGI IMG/M metagenome (GOLD analysis project Ga0190275, IMG submission 133745) | Populus adjacent soil microbial communities from riparian zone of Yellowstone River, Montana, USA - 550 T | ecosystem: Environmental > Terrestrial > Soil > Riparian zone > Trees stand | place...
CCCGATTTTAAAGCGACCAAGCCCTGCTGAATCGGCTGGATGGCGCCGGTAAAATCCGGGTAGACCTCCGCGCCCGCGAAATCTCGCCTGAGCCGCGCGCCGACCGCGTCGAAGTCCGTTTCAGGCGTTATCGCCAGATGCCGCGCGTAGTCGTTCCAAGTCCGCGCCCAGTCCGCTTCCCAGCGCTCTAACAGCTTCTCGAACACGGGCGTGAAGCGCATAGCTTTGGGCACGCTCGCGTCCGCCTTGTAGAGGCGCACGTAGTCTGCGAAGAAAGGTATCGCGCCCGCCGCGTAATATTTCCCGAAACTGGCCGCGCCGTTTCGCTCCCTGAGCCGCGCGGAGATGTACGAGCCGAGCTTGATGAGATTTTGATTGCCGACGGGGTGGCGCGCGTCTCGCACAGCTTGCGCGGCCTTCTGGAAGTCGGCGCTTGCGGCCTCGCGGCTCACATTCGCGTTGAAGAAGGCGAACGCTTCGGCCAGCTCTTTCGCGTCGGAGGCGAGCGGGCGTTGATGCTGCTCGAAGTAGCTGTTGCCGTAGTTGTACGCGCTGTCGAGCGCGCGCGCGATGGGCGCGTCCGTGCGCTCGCGCGTGTAGAAGTTCACGTTCCACGGCTCGCCCGTGACCGTCTCGTAGAGGCGTTGGACGTAGCGGAAGGTGGGCGCGAATTGGAGGTTGCAGGCCGAGGCGATGGCGAGGTTCTTATCGGGGAAGTAGAAGACCTGCGTGTCAGTCCCGCTCTGGCTGCCTTCGTTATGTATGGCGAAATTGCCGTTGACGGGCCTGACGAGCCAGCCGAGCGTGTAGTACTCGTCGCCGTCGCCGAGGCCCACCCAGCGCCCCGACTTCGTCGCGACGGGCGCGAGCATTTCGTCGGCCCACTTCTTCGAGACGATCTTGCCGGAGAGGATCGCGCGCGCCCAACGCAGAAGGTCGGGCACCGTCCCGGCAGCTCCGCCGCCGCCCCTTCGCGAGCTTACGTCAATGAAGGGCGCGTTCTTGACTGTGCCGTCCGCGAGGTCGTAGCCGCGCACGCGGTTCGGGACGATGGAGCGCACGTCGTCAACGTGTGTGTCCTTCATCCCGGCGGGCAGCCAGATGTTCTCGCGCATGTATGCGTCGAACGACTTGCCTGAGATGCTCTCGATGGCCGCGCCGAGAAGGTTGTAGCCGCTCGTCTGGTAGTCGAACCTCATCCCCGGCTCGTACTGAATCGGGTACTTCGCGATTCGCGCCACCAACTCTTTCGTCGTCACGTTCTCAGTCCCGACGCCTGAGCCGGTCTGCCCGCCGCCCATGTGCACGAGGAGTTGACGGACGGTGACGGGCCACTTCTGCTTCGGGTAGTCGGGGACGTAAGTTTGAATCTCGGCGTCGAGGTCGAGCTTGCCGCGCTCGGCGAGCTGGACGATGGCCGCGCCCGTCATTGACTTCGTTATCGAGGCGAGGCGGTATACGGAGTCTGCGTGCGCGGGCGTCTTGTTCTCAAGGTCTGCGTAGCCGAAGCCCTTGACCCAAGTGTAGTCGTCCTTGAAAAATCCGATGGTCATCCCCGGAATGCGGTCGCGCTCCATACGAACGCGCACGAACTCCTCGAACTCGCGAATCTTGTCGGCGTACTTGTCCGCGGCCTGCGGCGCGGGAGTCTGCGCGCGGACGAATGCGCGCGGGAAGAGTGAGCCGCACAGCAGGAGGGCTGCGACGGCGAGGCTCAAAGTTTTTCTCAAGCCGACCATTTTCAAGAGACAGCTCCCACGAAGTTAAATGCCGCGATGTTCGTGCACCGGCGTTAGTTAAATTTTTGTCTCAAGTGCCCTTTGACCGCAGCCAGTCGCGCGCCGTGACGGGTCAGTACCGGGAGCGTTAGCGACCGGGTAGGCCTTAGCCAACATCCGACTTGAGCAGTTGGGCGCGACCACACCCCGTCGCTAACGCTCCGGGTACTGACCTACGGCCTCGCCGCCGCTCGCAGTTTAAGGACACAAGAGAAGAACCATTGTTTCGTCGCCGCTACTCCACGACATTGACCGCCTGCCCCGATTGCAGATTGCCGGGGTCGAGGACGACAGGCTCGCCGACGTTGACGCCCGAAAGCACCTCCGTCCAAGTGTCCGCGCGGCGTCCCGTCGTGACTGGCTTCTCCTTCGCCTTGCCGCCTTCGACCGTGATGACTTTTTCGATGCCCGCGAAGGTGACGACCGCGCTTGAGGGAACGGTGACGGCCATCTGTCCGCTGTCGGTGACTATCTCGGCGTGCGCGAAGCCGCCGGGGCGAAGGCCGCCGGGGTTTGCGATCTCGGCCTCGACGATTAGCACGCGGTTCTGCTGGTTGATGGTCGGGCTGAGGCGGACGATGTAGCCCGCGTAGAGTCCGCGGTCGCCCTCGATTGTGACGCGAACGGGCTGGCCCTGCCGAACGCTCGCCGCGTCGCGCTCGGACACCTCGCCGCGGAAGCGCAGAGGGTTCACGCGCACGATTGTCACGACGGGAGCGCCCGCGCTCAGAAACTCGCCGACGCTCGCGTGCTTCTCCTGCACGATGCCGTCGAAGGACGCGAGGACGACGGTGTCCGCGAGCGCCTGCCGCGCGAGCGCAAGCTCCGTGCGGCGCTGCGCGAGAAGTCCCTGACGGTTGCGAATCTCTTCTACGGCGTCTTGGTATCTACTCTGCGCGACCTTGAAGGCCGCGTCCGCTGACTCGAACTCTGCGCGCGCGACGACGCCCTGCTCGACGAGCGTGAGGACGCGCTTGCGATTCTGGCTCGCCTCGTCAAGCACGGCGCGAGCCTGTCTTACCGTGCCTGTATTTTCGGGGTTGACGCGGTCGTCGCCGCCTTCGAGCGCAAGGCCCAAGCGCGCGCGCACCTGCTTGAGCGCGTCCTCGGCCTGCTGGATGCGTAGTTTGTAATCTGTCTGCTCGACCTGAGCGACCACCTGACCGCGGCGGACGACGCTCCCCAAGTCAACCGTGACCGTGCTTATACGTCCCGGAACTTTGATGCTCATCGTCGCCTCGTCCTGCGCGGCGAGCGTTCCCGTCACGGAGACGCTCGCGCCGACGGGAATCTCCGAGACGAGCGCAACCTTCACCTGACGCGCCTCGCCCCCTCCGCCACCTGCGCCGCCCGGCGGCCTCTGCTGCCCGCCCGCGGGATAATCGCTCTTGCAAGCGCCGACAAAGAGCGCGAGCGCCGCGAGGCACACGGCTAAGAATGCGCGTGCGCGCGATAAGAAATTCAAATTTTTGACTCGAAACAAAGGGGACATTTCGGAAAATTTCCTGCTTCTGTTGAAGGCAGCAATTTTACCACGCCGGGGGCGAGATGCTGAGCGGCAAGATTTGCCGACAGCCGCCGAAAGGTGAAAGTTTTGTAAAAACCTATAGCCGTTTGCAATTGCGTGAACTTGGGAGCGCGGGCATCCGCGGCCCGCCAACGCGCCGACAGGCGCGTCCATCTTCGCGCCTGCGGCGCTCAAGGCGGGCAAGGATGCCCGCGCTCCCAGCGATAAGCGGTCGCACTCATTCGCAAATCGCTATAATGTGTGACTCCTCTTTCAGCTTGCGGAGCAAGCGTCAGAGTAAAGCCCGGCGTGAAGCCGTAGGCGTAACGCCGGGTTTGTGTGTTCCATAATTTTCAAGCCCGCGAAAGCGGGCGGCAGTGCGACTCTCAACGAAATGTCTGCCGCTCACTTCGTGAGCTTGATCTTTTGGTTACGTGGCTAACCCGGCGTTCGCCTTCGGCTTCACGCCGGGCTTTACTCTGTACGCCTGCTTCGCAGGCTCGCAAGCTACTTCAACAAATACTCGCGGACGAACATCACCGTGGCGTAGAACTGGAAGTCCTGATTCTTCTTCTTGGCGAAGCCGTGCCCCTCGTCTTTCGCCATCAAGTACCAGACGGGCGTGTTGCCCTTGCGGACGGTCTTGACCATCTGCTCGGCCTCGTTCAAGGGCACGCGCGGGTCGTTGCCGCCCTGCACGACGAAGATGGGCTTCGTGATTTTCGCGGCGTTGTTGAGCGGCGCTGTGGCGAGCATGAACTCGCGCATCTTCGGGTCGCGCTCGTCGCCGTACTCTGCGCGGCGCAGATCGCGCCGGTAGCTTTCGGTGCGCTCAAGGAACGAGACGAGGTTCGAGATGCCTACGACGGGGAGCGACGCGCGTATGCGGTCGCTGTAGAGCGTCGCGATGGCGAAGGCCATGTGGCCGCCGTAACTGCCGCCCGTGACCATGACGCGGGTCGCGTCCAGACGCGGCTGCGTCTTTATCCAGTCGAGCAGCGCGCCGATGTCCTTGTACGTGTCCTCGCGCTTGAAGCCGTTGTCGAGCGAGAGGAAGGTCTTGCCGTAGCCCGTCGAGCCGCGCACGTTCGGGTAGATTATCGCGACGCCCTGCTCGTTGAGGAAGTAGTTGTTTCTTCCGAGGAAGCCCGGGCGCGACTGCCCTTCGGGGCCGCCGTGGATGTTGATGATGACGGGGCGCGCGCCCGTGAACTTGCCCGCGGGCGGCATGTAGAGGAAGCCCGAAATCGCTTTGCCGTCGAAGCTCTGCCAGCGCACAAGCTCAGGCTCCGGCAGGCCCGCCGTGCTTAATCCGCCCGTCTCGCTCTCAGTCCAGCGCTCGATCTTGCCGGTCTGCGCGTCGAGCGAATAAACGTCCGAAGCGGCGCGCGCCGTCGAGATTGTGAAGCCGAGGTCGCGCCCGTTCTTGTGCCATTCGATGCCGCCGATGACGCCGACGGGCAACTTCGGAGCTGGTTTCTCTTTGCGCGCGCGCGCGTCCATCAGGTGAAGAAGGCCCACGCCGTCCTCGTTCGTGACGAAGGCGATTGTTCTGCCATCCTCGGTCAGCTCGAACGTGTCAACGTCCCACTTGATGTGGTCGGTCAGGTACGTGTGCGTCTTCGTCGCGAGGTCAATGTATGCGAGGCGTTGGAACTCGGAGTCCTTGTCGGTCGTGACGTAGATTCCCTTCCCGTCCTTCGCGAAGGTCGCGTCGCCGTAGGCCACTTTTTCCGCGCCGCCTTTGGGCGTCACGAGCTGCTTCGCGCCGCTCGCGGCGTCAACGAGCCATAGGTAGCTCTCGTTGGCGGAGAGAAACTCTGTGACGAGAATCTGCCTGTCGTCGGGCGACCAGTCGGACGCGCCCCAGCCGCCGCTCTCGACTTGCACGAGGAGGCGGTCGCTCTTCGGGTCGGCGGGGTTGACTATGAAGAAGTCGCTGTCCTTGCCGTTGCGCCGCGTGGAGTTGTAGACGACGCGGTCGCCCGCGTTCGACCAACGCGCGCCCGTGTTGCGCGACTTGCCGTCGGTCAGAAGCGTCACATCCCCGGTCGCCATGTCGTAGCGGTAGAGCTGGAAGAACTCGTTGCCGCCGATGTCCTTGTTGAAGATGAAGCTCGCGCCCGTCTTCGGGTTGAACTGCGCGCCGCCCACGCGTTCGGGGAAGAACGTGAGCTGCGTGCGAGCGCCGAGAGGCTGACGAACGATGTGCGCCTGATTCGTCTCGCCGAAGCGCGTGTTGATAATCATCTCGCGCCGGACGGGGTGCCAGTCGGAGAGAGTTGCCGTGCGGAACTCAGTGTAGCGGCGCACCTCTTCGGCGACCGAGGCAGGTATCGCGGGCACGCCCTCAACGACGAGATTATCGCCGGGCGCGACGACCCCGCCGCCGTTTTGCGCCGTCGCGTAAGGCGCGAGCAAAAGGACGGCGACGAAAATCCGCAACGCTTTCTTCATCGTGCAGACTCCTTTTCAGAAAAGAATGTATGGAGGAATTCGGCAGCGAGAATATATCAGAAAAGCAGTGACAGGTGACAGGTGACAGGTGACAGGTGACAGGAAAGAACTTGTCTTTATCCTGTCACCCGTCACCTGTCACCTGTCACTGCTTTTATCAGTTCCCGAAGCTGCGGCGGAACAGGTACGACATCTTGACGAAGAAGAGGCGACCGTTGCGTCGGAAGCCGGGTTCGAGCTGGCCCGTGAACGGGTTCAGGCCGTTGCGGTTCAGGTCGTCGTTGTAGCCGACGTAGAAGGTCGTGCCCGGATTCGGCGTCCAGCCCAGAAGCATCTGCGCGCGCACGTTCGCTCCGAGCGTCGTGTAGTCGGCGCGCGCGCGAGCGAACCAGAAGCGCGTGAACTGGTACGTGCCGCGCAGAGAGTAGATGTTGTCGTCGAAGGCGACGAGGCCCGTGTCGTTGCGCGTCAGGCGAACCTTGTTGTAGTTGAGCGAGAGCCGCAACGCGTCGGTCGGCTGGTAGGAGCCGCCGGCCTCAAGCGTCCACTGTCTGCCGGAGCCGGGGTCGAGCGGAGCGCCCTGCCCGAACTCAAGCGCGGCTGGACTTACGCGCGGGAAGTTCGGATTGCCCGTGCCGAAGTCGAAGTCGAGCTGCCCCCATTTGTAGAGGCTGAACATGAAGAGCGAGTATTTCTTCGACGGCGTCGTGCCCGCGAAGACGTAAATGTCTTTGCTGAAGGCCGAGCGTTCGTTGTCGCCGCCGAAGAAGGTGCAGCGCGAAAGCTCAGCGCGCACGGCGGGGTCGAGCGCCGGGTCGTTTTGGAAGTTGAGGCACGGCGGGACGGTCAGCCCCGCAAGCGCCTCGTTCCGCGAGTTCAGAAGCGCGAAGCCCTCGCGCGAGGGGCCGAACTCCGACTCGAAAACGCGCTCGTAACCTTCTTCAAAGCCGATGCCGAAGTAGCTCTGTTTCTGGAGTTGAAACTGAATCTGCGACTCGTTCAGGAAGAACTGGCTGCGTAGATTCCAGTCGAAGTTGCCCGTCGTGAAGTTAAAGACGCGCCAGTTGACAATCTTCGCCTTGGGCTTGTCGTCCGACTTGTAACGGACGAAGAGGCTCGGACTGTTCGTGTTGAAGCGGCGGTTGAAGCCCACGTCTGCGCGGAAGAATCGCGAGCGGCCCACGCCCGCCAGCTCGTAGCCCCAGTTGCGCCCGTTCATGTTCAGGTTGAAGGCGTAGACCATCCCCTTCTCCTTGCGGTCGGCGCGCACGGCCTCGTCCGCGTAGAAGAACGGTTGGTGCGAGACGCTCCCCAGAACCTGCGCCGTGAACACCGTGGTCTTGTTGAGACGGTAGCGCGTGTCGAAACCGGCGATGCTGTTGTAGCGGTCAACGAAGTTGCGGGTCGTGCCGAGGAAGCCTATGTGCCCCTCCTTGCCGATGTCGCGCTTGAAGCGCAGCACGCCCACGGTCGCGTTCTTCTCGAACACCCTGAGAAGGTCGTCGCGCTGCGCCTGAAGCGAGGAGCGCAGGTCAGGGTCGGTCACGCCGGACAAATCCTCCGTATCGCGCAGGAACTTGCGGTCTCCGTCGTCGAGGTTGCCGGGCGCGTCGTCGGAAGCGAACATCAGGCCGAAGGTGTTGCGCCCCTGCTTGCCCGTCAGCTTGACGGCGTAGTCCGGGTCAACAATCGTGCGCGTGTGGACGGCGCTGATGATCGTCTCGAAAATCTCTTTGCCTTCGAGAAAGAACGGGCGCTTCTCCTCGAAGAATATCGGGAAGCGCTGGTTCGCCGTGACGACCGTGGCGTCGGCCTCGACCTGCGCGAAGTCTGGGTTGTAGGTGAAGTCGAGCGTTATCTGCGGCGTGACGGTGAACTTCGCCGAGACGCCGGGGTCGAACTCGAAGGAGTTGTTTTGGAAGCGGTCGGGGTTGGCGGGGTCGAAACGCTCACGGCCCGGAATGCCTGTCGGCGTCGTGTTGCGAACGCGCCTGCCCTCCTGCGAGACGGTGAGGCTCGGAATGATCTCCAGCGTGCGCTCGGTCGAGATGCCTTCGAGGCCCGTGATGTGCCCCCTCTGTCCGAGCAGGCTTGAGTTGTCGCGCGAGATGGGCATCCAAGAGCTTTGCTCGTTGTTGAAGCGCTTGATCGTGCGTAGGAAGTGGACGCCCCAGAGCTTGCCTTTGCCCGCCTCGTACCTGAGAGACTTGAACGGAATCGCGACCTCGACGATGAAGCCGTCGTTCGTGACCGCGCCTTTAGACTCCATCACGATGTCAACGCTGAAGTCCTCGCTCACGCCTTCGGTGAAGATCGCGTCGGCCTGAATGCCGAGCGGGTTGAAGATCAACTCGTAGGAGCGCCGCCCGTCGTTGAACGTGTCTAGCCAGACGCCGACCCAGTCGTCGTCGAAGATAGCGTCGCGCTTACCGACCGTGGCGCGCACCTTGCCCGGCTCGTCGTGCGCGCGGAAGGCGACGTAGATGAACTTCGAGTCGTAGCCGAGGTAAGCCTCGGTCGGCTGCGAGGGGGCGATCAGGTCGCCCGGACGCCACTGTATGAAGTCCTTGAAGACGGCGGCAGTCTTCCAAACGTCCTCGTCGAGCTTGCCGTCAATGACGGGCGACTTGTCGAAGCGCTTGAGCTGCACCGGGTTTGCCTTCTCCGGCGTGAGCAGCGCGGCGAATCTCGCGGCGGACGTGCCGGGCGCGGCTGCGGCGGGCTTCGCGGCTGCGGTCGCCGATGCGGGATTCGCAGCCGCGCCGTCGGTCGAAGTTCCGGCGGGCGTCGTCGTCGTGGTAGCGGGCGGCGTCGGAGTCGGCGTCGGGCTGTTTGAAGTTGAAGCAGACGTGTTGCCGCTTGCCTGTTGCGACGCGAAGAGAATTTCGAGACGGTTGAAGCTCGCGCGCACGCGCGGGGCGAAGCCTTCGGCGGTCGTGAAGCTGATGAGCGCGTCGTCGCCGCGCTGCTCGGCCTCGACGCGCGCGAAGCCGCGCCCAGCGAGGCCCGCGGTCGGGAGCGTCGTCGCGTCCGCCTCCGGGATGAGCAGAATGAACTTGCCGCCCTCGCCGTAAGTTTGATAACCCTCGATGGGCGCGTCCGAAGTGACGCGGACGCGCGAGCCTTCCGCCGCTTCGCCGACGCTCAAGGCCATGCGTTTCAGGAAACGGCGCGCGGGCGCGGCGGTTCGCGCGCGCGTGTGCGGAGCGTTCGAGGCGAGCTGCTGGGCACTTACGACCGCGACGCGCGGAAGGGTCGTCGTGCTGAAAGCGAGCGTGAAGAGGACGGCAGCGTTCAGGACTTTTTTCGTCATGGCTGTTGGCGGTATGGATTTCCCTTCCGGGAGTTTCCATCTATCTGGATTTTGTCTGTTTGCTTGGACGAAACGCGCTCGCGATGGCGCGACGAGGCACAAGCTGCCACTTTCTCGCAGTGCCCTCTTAGACGTAGGCATGGGGCCGAAGGTTTCATCGGATTCGGCCCCGCGCACAAATTTTTTACAGACGGTTTACAAAGGACAGAAGGCAGAAGGCAGAAGGCAGAAAGCAGTAGGCAGACAAAGCACTCTTGTCTTGACTGCCTACTGCCTACTGCCTACTGCCTTCTGCTTTCTGCCTTCTGCTTTTTCATCCCTTTTTATCTAACGGCGTCGGATGACTATGTTGCCGTCGCCCGTGCGTAATGTGAAGACCTGTCCGCCGCCGCCTATGCGCCAGCGTCGAACGCGAGTGTCGTTCGGGCTTTCGGCGACGGCCACGCCGTCATTGTAGACCGACTCGGAGTTCGTCTCTATCGTCGCGTTCGCGCCTTCGGGAAGCGAAAGTGAAATCGTGCCGTCGCCCGTGCGCGCTGACAAACTTCGGAAGTTGCCGTCGAGCGTGATGCGACCGTCGCCCGTGCGCGCCTCTGCGTCGCCGTCGAAGTTGACGAGGCGGACGCTTCCGTCGCCGGTCTCCGCGCGCAGCCGCCCGCGCGCGCCCGACACGTCTATCGAGCCGTCGCCCGTGTGCAGCTCAAGCTCGCCGCTCACGCCTTCGACGCGCAGACGCCCGTCGCCCGTCGAGACGAAGAGCGTCGAGTTGCGCGGGACGTACACGTCCAGCTCGGTCGAGGCGTTGGAAGAGAATGAGACGACGCGACCGTTGCGCGTTTCGTACTCGTGCGCGAACGACTTGTCGAACTCGGCGCGGATGCTGACTTCGGAGCCTCCCCCGCCCGTCGCCTGCAACTTGATGCCCTTCATCTCGCGCTCGTTCGACGCGCGCTTGATGGCCGTGTATTGCACCTCCGGCTTGTCCCACGCGTGGACGTAGATCGCTCCGTCGAAGCTCTCGACGCGGATGCGCGGCTGGCCCGTGACGGCGAGCGTGTTCGTCACGCGCTCGATCTGACGCTGCGAATCGTCGTGGACGACGCCCCTGCTTTTGAACTCGTCCTTGATTATGTCTTTGGTGGCGTCCTTCGCATCCTTCGCGGCCTCTTTCACCGCGCGCGCGGTCTCGCGCTCGATCTCGCGCTGCGCTTCCTTTATCTCGCGCTCGGCCTCGCGCAGAGCTTCCTGCCGCTCCCGGTCGCCCTCGGCCAACGCTTCGCGCCGCTCGCGCTCTGACTCTCGCACCGTCTCTCTGGCCTCGGCGCGCGCTTCCCTCGCGGCTTGGCGGGCTTCCCTCGCGGCCTCGCGCGCCTCGTCCTCCACATCGTCGCGGTCGTCGTCGAAGTCAACGCGGCTGCGCGTTTCGGAGAGGAGGTTCGTCGCGGGACTCAAAGGGCGGTTGTCGTTCGCGCGGCGGATCGTGATCGGGCCGTTGACGTTGCTCAGGCGGACGCGCGAGCCGCCCTGTCCGAGCCGGCCTTCGAGGTCGCGCCCGACGTACTCGCCCTCGCGCACGGGCAGGTTGAAGTCGTTGCTTATCGAGCCGTGGACTGTGTTGGCGCGCACGGTCGCGTTCGAGTCGGAAGGTATCGTGACGACGAGCGGGCCGTTGACGGAGCTGAGCGAGACCGTGCCCGACTCGTTAAGCCGGTCGAGCGTCGCTTCGAGCTTGCCGTTGACGACGGAGAGGTTCACGGC
>Ga0190275_10003792_pt1 | contig 10812 bp, 10 predicted proteins | sample Popmic550T_FD_133745 | JGI IMG/M metagenome (GOLD analysis project Ga0190275, IMG submission 133745) | Populus adjacent soil microbial communities from riparian zone of Yellowstone River, Montana, USA - 550 T | ecosystem: Environmental > Terrestrial > Soil > Riparian zone > Trees stand | place...
GATCGCCATCGCGACCTGGGTCGCCGGCAGCATCGCGCTCGGCGTCGCGATCCGCCGTGCCGCGCTCATGCCCGGCTGGGTCGGCATCGCGCTCCCCGTCGCACCGGTGTTCGCGGTCGTCGGCGCCGACTACGGGACGAGCGTGCTCATCGGCGCCTTCCAGATCGTCATCGGGTTGCGGATCGCCCTCGCCGCCGGAGCGAGCGCGGCGGCGGCTCCTGCCCCCGCGTGACCCCGGCGGCCGTACACGCGCACCGTCACGCCCGCGTGCGGTGGCGGGCGAGCTCGGCGAGTGCGACGCCGGCGAGCGCACCCGCGCCGAACGCCACGAGCACGACCGTCCCGGCCCCGTCCAGGGCGCCCTGGGTGATCAGCGCGTGCCCGAACCCGAGCAGGATCACGAGCGTCGCGAGGTAGGCGTGGAGGATCCGCCACGTCACGGGGCCGAACGGCAGCCGCCGGCGCAGGACGCCGAGCGCGACGACGAGCACCAGCGCCACCGTCGCCATGAGCGCCATCCGGGCGCGCGTCGGGCCGTCGGGCGACATCGCGAACAGCGCGTCGCCGGGGCTGACGACGAACAGCGCGCCGACGTGGACGAGCACGAGCGCGAGCGCCACCGCCCCGAGCGCCCGGTGCAGCCGCAGCCGCCGCAGGCGGGCGGCCAGCAGGGGCTGGACCGTGAGCGCCGAGACCGCGAGCGCGCCCGTCGCGGTCGAGACGACGAGCGCCGCCGGCGCGCCCGTCAGGTGCACGTCGGTGAGCGCGAGCACGAGCGGCAGGCCGGCGACGAGCGCGCCCGCCGGCACCACCACCCGCGCGTCAGCCATCGCGCGCGAGCGTCAGGTTCACGACGGCGCGGTCGTCGTCGAGGTCGACCACGCGCCGGATGAACACCTCGCGGTAGCGGCCGTCGTCGTAGGCGACGTGGATGTTGGGCTCGCCGAACTGCGGGATCGTGCGCGCGGTCTCGATCCGGTAGCGGCCGTCGGATCCCGTGCGCACGCTCGCGCGGTTGTCGCGCTCGCCGCCCGTCTGCGTCGCCAGCCAGACCTGGATGCGCACGCCCTGGAGCGGCCGGCAGCCCGCGGCCGAGCGCACGAGCCCGGTGATGACGAAGCCGCTGCCGAGCGACTCGAGCGCCGGTGCGTCCGGGATGTAGTTGTTCGTGCCGCCCGGGTTGCTCTGCGTCACCGCGCAGTTGCGGACCGGGGCAGCGCGCCCGTCGCCGGTGGCGGGCGCCGGCGTCTCGATCGGCGCCGTGGCCTCGACCGGCCCGCGCTCCCCGACGTCCTCCGATCCCGTGCCCGACTCCGAGCTCGTCGCGAGCAGGGCGACGACCACGGCCGTGACGAGGCCGAGCGTCAGCCCGAGCAGCCACGGGTGCCGCGGCGCATCCTCGCGCGTCATCCCCACAGGGTGACGGTTTCCCCGGCCCGGGAGGCGGGCAGGCCGATCTCGTGCGCGCCGTGTTCGCGCTGTCGCTGCTCGCGCTCGCCCTGCTGGCCGCCTGCGTCGGCGGCGACGGCGACGAGCCGCGCGCCGAGACCGAGGCCACGGCAACGCCCACGCCCACGCCGGAGCCGACCGCCACGGCCGCCCAGGCGACGCCGACGCCGACCGCGACGCCCGACCGGCCCGTACGCGGCCGCCGGCTCCGCGTCGAGGTGCTCGCGCGCAACCTGGTGGTGCCGTGGGACATCGCGTTCCTGCCCGACGGCCGCGCGCTCGTCACCGAGCGGCCCGGGCGCATCCGGCTGCTCTCGACGCGCGGCCGGCTGCAGGGCGGCGTGGTGGCGAACGTCCCCACGAGCGCGCAGGGCGAGGGCGGCCTGCTCGGCATCGCCATCGACCCCGGCTTCACGCGCGGGCGCCGCTTCGCCTACGTGTTCGTCACCACGGCGAGCGGCATGCAGGTCCAGCGCTGGCGCTGGACCGGCTCGCGGCTGCGGCGCGACGGGCTCGTGCTCGGCGGCATCCGGGCGGGCTCGATCCACGATTCCGGGCGGCTCGCCTTCGGGCCCGACCGCAACCTCTACGTCGCCACGGGCGACGCCGGCTCGGGCGGGCTCGCGCAGCAGCGCGGCTCGCTCAACGGCAAGTTCCTGCGCCTCTCGCCGCGCCAGTACCGCAACCGCACGAGCCGCCCGACGATCCTCTCGATCGGGCACCGCAACCCGCAGGGACTGACGTGGCAGCCGCGCAGCGGCCGGCTGTTCGCCACCGAGCACGGCCCGTCCGGGTTCGACGGCCCGAGCGGCGACGACGAGGTCAACGTCGTCGAGCGCGGCCGCAACTACGGCTGGCCCGAGGCGCGCGGGCGCAACCACGGCGGCTACGCGGCGCCGGCCTGGGTGTGGGGGACGACGGTCGCCCCGTCGGGCGCGGCGTTCGTGACGCGCCCGGGCTCGGCGTGGACCGGCGACCTGCTCGTGGCGACGCTCAAGGGCCGGGCGCTGCACCGGCTCAGCGTGGACGGGGCGAGCGTGACCGACGACCAGGCGCTGCTGAGCGGGCGCTACGGGCGCCTGCGCGCGGTCGTCGAGGCGCCCGACGGGACGTTCTGGGTGACCACGAGCAACCGCGACACCTACGGCTCGCCGGTCTCCGGCGACGACGACCGCATCCTGCGCGTCGTGCCGCCGCGCGGCTGACCGCGGCCCGGCCCGCGTGTCGAGGCGGCCCGGCCGCGGCGGCCGATTGGCCCGCGCGGGCCGCGGGGACCCTCCCGGGAGCCATGCCCGAGCAGCCCGACGAGCCCCGCGACGCCCCCGTCAGCGCGCCGCCGCGCCCGGAGCCGCACGTCATCGTGCTCTTCGGCGCGACGGGCGACCTCGCTCGCCGCAAGCTCCTGCCGGGCCTGTTCCACCTCTCGGAGGCGGGTCTGCTGCCGGAGGACTACCGGGTGATCGGCACGTCGCTCGACGACGTCGACGACGCCGGCTTCCGGGACCTCGCGCGCGAGGCGCTCGACGAGTTCGCCCGCGTGCCGATCGCGGACGACGCCTGGGGCGCCTTCGCGGAGCGGCTCTCGTACGTGCCCGAGGCCGACGCCGGCGGGCTGCAGGCCGCGGTCGCGGACGCCGACCGCGCGCTCGGCGGCGAGCCGCGCCGTCTGCATTACCTCAGCGTGCCGCCGGGAGCGGCGGCCGGCGTGGCCGACATGCTCGGCGAGGCCGGCCTCACCGAGCGGGCGCGGATCGTGACCGAGAAGCCGTTCGGGCGCGACCTCGCGTCCGCGCGCGAGCTCAACGCGGTGCTGCACGAGCACTTCGACGAGCGCCAGATCCTGCGCATCGACCACTTCCTCGGCAAGGAGGCGGCGCAGAACATCCTCGCCCTGCGCTTCGCCAACGGCCTCTTCGAGGCCGTCTGGAACGCCGACCACGTCGAGCACGTGCAGATCGACGTCCCCGAGGAGCTCTCGGTGAGCGGGCGCGGCGGCTTCTACGAGGAGACGGGCGCCTTCCGTGACATGGTCGTCACCCATCTCTTCCAGGTGCTCGCCTTCGTGGCCATGGAGCCGCCCGAGGCGCTCGACGCGGAGGCGCTCGTGGCCGCCAAGAACGCCGTCTTCGACGCGCTGCGCCCGCTCGACCCGGCCGCCGTCGTCCGCGGGCAGTACGAGGGCTACCGCGACGAGGAGGGCGTCGCGGCCGACTCGGAGACCGACACCTTCGTCGCCCTGCGCGCGGAGATCGACTCGCCGCGCTGGGCAGGGGTGCCGTTCTACCTGCGCACGGGCAAGCGGCTGGCCCAGAGCGCGCGCATCATCTCGATCGCGTTCCGCGAGCCGCCGGAGTCGCTGTTCGGAGACGGCTCCGGGTTCGGCGCCTTCGGGCCCGACCACCTCACCTTCGACCTCGACGACTCGGCGCGGCTCTCGCTGTCGTTCTACGGCAAGCGGCCCCGGGCCGGGGATGGCCCTGGGCAAGACCAGCATGCAGTTCTCGCTGCACGAGACGGGCGCGGCGCGCGACGTGCTCGAGGCCTACGAGCGCCTCATCCACGACGCCCTGATGGGCGACCACACGCTGTTCACCACGAGCGGCGGCATCGAGCGGCTGTGGGAGATCTCCGCCCCGCTGCTCGACGACCCGCCGCCCGTGCGGCCGTACGCGCCCGGCTCGTGGGGCCCGGAGGGGCTCGACGAGCTGATCGCGCCACGCCGCTGGCGGCTGCCGTTCGAGCGGCCGTGGCGCGACCCCGCCGAGCCCGCCGAGCCCGAGCGGGCCGGCGCGGCGGGTTAGGCCGCGACCGGGAGCAGCTCGCCGGTCGACGCGCCGGGAGCGGCGGACTCCGACGCGCGGACGAGGTCGACCGCCGTCGAGCGGACCTGCACGATCAGCTCGGCGACCCCGAGGTCGGTCGTCTCGGCCCAGCTCTCGCCGGCGCGCGCGACCGCCCGCGCGGCGTGCTCGCGCAGCGCCTCGGGGGCCGGATCGCCATCCAGCTCGAGCGCGAGCGCCCACACCGCGAGCTTGAGGTCGCGCACGGCGAGCGAGATCGCCTCGGGGCGCGCGCCGTCCTCGCGCACGCGCCGGGCGATGTGCCGCGCGAGGACGCGGACATCGTGCACGGCGACCTCGAGGTCGGCGGCCACCGCGGTGAAGCGAACGAGCTCCGCGCGCGCGCCGCGGCCGAGCGGCGCGGGCCTGGACGCCTCGCGGCCGAGCGCGATCGCGTCGTCGAGCTCGCCGGTGAAGCGGCTCAGGCCGCGCGCGGCCTCCACGCCGGCGGCGGCCCGGCCGGCGTCGCGCTCCTCGAGCGCGACGGCGAGCAGCTCGAGCACGCGCGCGAGCTCGTCGACGACCGCGTTCGCCGCCTGGGCGACGTGCAGCTCGGGGTCGGGCAGCAGCGCGCACGCCCCCGCGACGACCGCGAGGACGACGACGAAGACCGCGATCGCCGCGTAGACGGGGAGCAGCAGGCTCGCGACGACCCACGCCACGATGGCGACGGTCGCGGTGGGCACGATCAGCCACAGGCTGGGGCCGTGGCGGAGCAGGACGAGACGCGCTCGCGCGCGGTATCGGGTGAGGCTGGGCACGGGGACTCCGGGGAGAGGCGAGGGAGGGGAGGACCTTCGACAGTAGAACTCCCGGCGGCGTCCTCAACCGACAAGCGGTACAAGGTCGCCGGGCTCGGCGGGCCGGCCCGGAGCAGCGCCGACGCGGATCCCGCGCCGCGCCGCGAAATCGCGGGCGATGTCAGCGTGCAGACACGCCGCGCAGGCGTGTTGCCGAGCCGTGACCGCCGGCGCGCGTCAGGCGTCCGGATCGACGCGCCGGGCGCTGTCGAGCTGCTCGTCGGCCTCGCGGCGGGCCTGCGCGGCGGCCTCGTCGTGCTCGGCGGCCTGCCGCTCGGCGGCCTTCGCTCGCTCCGCGTGCGCCTCGGCCTCGCGCCGCTCGCGGTCTGCGACCTCGCGGTGCTCCTCGGCGGCCGCGACCGCGCGGTCGGCCGCGCCGCTGCGCCGGTCGGCCTCGGCGGTCCGCGCCCGCGCCTCGACGCGCGCCTGCTGCGTGCGCGCCTCGGTGCGACGCCGCCCGGCGACGACCGCCGCGAGCACGAGCAGGAGCACGACGGCGACGATGAGGATGACGAGCCAGGTGGCCACGTCCGGCACCTACCCGAACCGTTTCGCGGCGATGCGCCCGGGTAGCCCAGCGGCATGGATCTGCCGGACATCGACACCGCGCTCGGCTGGCGCGGCCGGACGGTCCACGACGAGGCCGGCGAGCGGATCGGCACCCTCGAGCAGCTCTACCTCGACGCCGAGGACGACCGGCCGGCCTGGGCCGGCGTGCGCACCGGCCTGCTCGGCCTGCGCGAGAGCTTCGTGCCGCTGGCGGGCGCGCGCGAGGACGGCGACGCACTCGTCGTGCCGCACACGAAGACGCACGTCCGCGACGCCCCCAGCGTCGACCCCGACGCGGCGCTCGATCCCGAGGAGGAGGCCGCGCTGCGGCGCCACTACGGGCTCGACGACGAGCCCCAGGCCACAGGCGAGCGGCCGGGCGCGACGGTCCGCACCGACGACCCGGTCCCGCCGGACCGCCCGGGCACGGCCGCCGAGGACCCGGACGCGCCGGACAACGCGGGCACGGCCGCCGCCGCCTCGGCCCCGACCGACGATCCGGTCCCGCCGGACCGCCCGGCTGCGGCCGACGTGGGCGCGAGGGCCGCCGGCACGCCCGAGCCGGACCGGGACACCACGGAGCGCGGCGACCGCGGCGCGCCGGTCGAGATGATCCGCTCCGAGGAGGAGGTGGTGGCGGGCACCACGGCGCCACAGCCCACCGAGCGCGTCCGGCTGCGCAAGGTGCGCGTCACCGAGAACGTCACCCGGACGGTCCCCGTCCGCCGCGAGGAGGTGCGGCTCGAGCACGAGCCGCCGCCCGAGGGGCGGATCGAGTCCGTCGAAGACGTCGAGGACGACCGGCCCGCCTAGCGGGCGACCAGGGTCTCGAACAGGCGGTCGAGCTCGGCCGCCGGCTCGTCTGTGAGGCCGGTGTGGACCGGCGACGGCTGGATGATCGTGCTCGACGGCGCCACGAGCCAGTGGAAGCGCTCCGACGGTTCGAGCCCGGCGACCGGCCCGGCGTCGGGCGCACCCTCCGCGACCCGGACGAGCGCGTCGAGGTGCGCCGCGACGGCGTCCGGGTCGCAGCCCGGCGAGAGCGCCGCGAGCACGGCGCGGTCGAGGCAAGCGCGCGCGGCCAGGAAACGCCGCGGCCGGCACAGGAGCACGACGCCGGCGTTGAACAGCTCGCCGCGCTCGATCCGCGGGACCACCCGCAGCGTCGCGTACTGGAACGGGCTAGCGGGCACGCTCGGCCTCCTCCGCGAAGCCGCGCGCCGCCTCGAGCCGCAGCCGCAGGTACTCCGCGTAGCGCTCGGCGGGCTCCTCCAGCCACCCGCCGGGCACGGCGGCCACCGCGGTGTCGACCGCGGCGCGCGCCGGCCCGGCGAGGCGCGCGTCGGCCTCCGCGATCGGGCCGGCGGCGGGCAGCAGCACGTGGTCGCGGATGGCGGGAAAGCGGGCGGGCGCGTCGCGCTCCGGATCGAGCCCCGCGTGGTGCGCGTAGAGGGCCGCCCCGTGGTCGATCAGCCACAGCCGGCCGTGCCAGGTGAGGAGGTTCGGGTTGCGCGGCGTGCGGTCGACGTTGGTCACGAGCGCGTCGAACCACACGACCGCCGCCGCGAGCCCGGGATCGGGCACCAGGCCGGCGCCCGGCGTGTACGGCAGCGCGCCCGGCAGGAAGTCCACCCCGAGGTTGTCCCCCGCCGAGGCGACGATGAGATCCTGCACCTCCGGGTCGGGCTCCGCGGCCGCGAGCGCCGGGTCGACCGCCACCACGACAAGCTCGGGCACGAGCAGCCCGAGCGCGCGGGCCAGCTCGCCCGCGATCACCTCGGCCACGAGCGCCTTGGGGCCCTGCCCGGCGCCGCGGAACTTCACGACGTAGAGGCCGTCGTCGTCGGCCTCCATGAGCCCGGGGAGCGAGCCGCCCTCGCGCAGGGGCGTCACGTAGCGGTGCGCGCTCACCGCCCGCAGCGCCATGGTCAGGACGGTGCGATCGCGACGATGAGGTCGCCCTGCTCGAGCCGGGTGCCGGACGGGACCGGCGCGCGCTCGATCCGCCCGGCCACGGGCGCGGTCACCGTCGACTCCATCTTCATCGCCTCGAGCACGCCGACGGGCTGGCCCTGCTCGACCTCGTCGCCCTCCCCCACGCGCAGGGTGAGCACGCCGGCGAGCGGCGCGGCGACGTGCCCCGGCTTGCTGCGGTCGGCCCGCTCGACCTGGGGCGTGGAGACCTCGACGGAGGCGTCGCGCACGTCCATCGGGCGCAGCATCCCGTTCAGGCGCACGAGCACGCTGCGCATCCCGCGCTCGTCGGGCTCGCCGACGGCCTCGAGCTCGAACACGAGCCGCACTCCCGGCCCGAGGTCGACGACCACCTCCTCGTCGTCGCGCAGGCCGTAGAAGAACGCGCGCGTCGGCAGCGGCGTGACGTCGCCGTAGCGCTCGGCGGTCTCCGTCCAGTCGCGGAACGGGCCGGGGAAGAGGATCGCCGACAGCGCGCGCCGGCGCTCCGGCCCGGGCTCGTCCAGGCGCGCGAGCACGTCGCCGGAGAGCTCCTCCTCGGGCGCGGCCGGCTCGCGGCGGGCGAGCGCTCGCTCGGTGAACGGCTGCGGGAGGCCGCCCGCCGGCTCCCCGAGCTCCCCGCGCAGCAGCCCCAGCAGCGAGTCGGGCAGGTCGAAGCGGTCGGGGTGCTCGGCGAGGTCGTCGAAGTCGACGTCCCCGGCCACCGCGAAGATCGCGAGGTCGCCGACGACCTTGCTCGACGGCGTCACCTTCACGAGCCCGCCGAGCAGCCGATTGGCGCGCTCGTATGCGAGCTCGATCGCCTCGAAGCGGTCGCCGAGACCCATCGCCGCCGCCTGCTGACGCAGGTTGGAGAGCTGCCCTCCGGGGATCTCGTGCCGGTACAGGCGCCCGGTCGGCGCACGCAGGCCGCTCTCGAACGGGGCGTAGTTGGTGCGCACGGCCTCCCAGTAGGGCTCGAGGGCGAGCAGGGCGTCGAGCGAGAGCCCGGTGGCGCGCTCCGTGTGATCGGTGGCGGCGACGATGCTCGCCAGGGACGGCTGGCTCGTCATCCCCGCCATCGGCGCAGCCGCGCCGTCGACGGCGTCCACGCCCGCCTCCAGGGCGGCGAGGTAGGTGGCGAGCTGCCCGCCGGCGGTGTCGTGCGTGTGCAGGTGGACGGGGAGGTCGAACTCCTCGCGCAGGCGGCTCACGAGGGTGCGCGCGGCCGGTGCCCGCAGCAGCCCCGCCATGTCCTTGATGGCGAGCACGTGCACGCCCTCCTCGACGAGCTGCTCGGCGAGCCGCAGGTAGTAGTCGAGCGTGTACAGGCGCTCGCCGGGGTCCGACAGGTCGCCCGTATAGCACAGCGCGCCCTCGGCGAGCGCCCCCGCCTCGAGCGTCGCCGCGATCGCCGTGCGCATCGGCTCGACGTTGTTGAGCGCGTCGAAGATGCGGAAGATGTCGACGCCCGTCGCGACCGCTTCGGCGACGAAGGCGCGTACCGCCGGCTCGGGGTAGGGCTCGTAGCCCAGCAGGTTGCGCCCGCGCAGGAGCATCTGCAGGCAGACGTTGGGGATCTGCTCGCGCAGCGCGGCCAGGCGCGCCCACGGGTCCTCGCCGAGGAAGCGCAGCGCGACGTCGAACGTCGCGCCGCCCCACGCCTCGAAGGACAGCATCTGCGGCAGGCCGTGCGCGAGGTGCGGCGCCGCACGGGTCATGTCGTGCGTCCGCAGCCGCGTGGCGAACAGCGACTGGTGAGCGTCGCGCAGCGTCGTGTCCGTGACCGCGAGCGCCGCCGCGGCGCGCAGGTCGCGGGCGAACTCGCGCGGGCCGAGCTCCTGGAGGCGCTGGCGCGAGCCGGGCGGCGGGTCGCCCTGCGGGGTCTCGGGGAGCTTCGTCGCGGGGTCGGGCGCCGCCGGCGCCTCGCCGTGCGGCCGGTTGACCGTGGCCTCGGCCATCCGGCGCAGGAGCCTGGTGGCGCGGTCGCCGCCGGGCGCCGCGCGCGCGAGCTGCGGGCGCTCGTCGACGAACGTCGTCCACACGCCGCCGGCCCGGAACTCGGGGTTGTCGAGCAGCGCGCCGAGGAAGCCCTGGTTGGTCCGCACGCCGCGCACCCGCACCTCCTCGACCGCGCGTCGCGCCCGCGCGATCGCGGTCCTGAGGTCCGGCCCGCGGGTGGTGACCTTGAGCAGCAGCGGATCGAAGTAGGGCGAGATCTCGGCGCCGACGTAGGCCGAGCCCTCGTCCAGGCGCACGCCGGCGCCGCCCGGCGCGCGGTAGGCGGAGATCGTCCCGGTGTCGGGCCGGAACTCGGCGCCCGGGTCCTCCGTGGTGATCCGGCACTGGAGCGCGACGCCGCGCTGGCGCAGCGTCTCCTGGCGCAGCCCGAGGTCGTCGAGGCTCGCGCCGCCCGCGACGAGCAGCTGCGCGCGCACGAGGTCGACGTCCGTCGTCTCCTCGGTCACGGTGTGCTCGACCTGGATGCGCGGGTTCATCTCGATGAACACGTGCCGGCCGTGCTCGCCGTCGACGAGGAACTCGACCGTCCCGGCGTTCACGTAGCCGACGTGGCGGCCGAAGGCGACGGCGTCCTCGCAGATGCGGTCGCGCAGCTCGCGGTCCAGCTGCGGCGCCGGCGCGATCTCGACGATCTTCTGGTGGCGCCGCTGCACCGAGCAGTCACGCTCGAAGAGGTGGATGACGTTGCCCTGGGCGTCCGCGAGGAGCTGGACCTCGATGTGGCGCGGGCGCACGAGGCCCTGCTCGAGGTAGACCGCCGGGTCGCCGAACGCGCTCTCGGCCTCGCGCATCGCCGCCTCGAGCTCCTCCTTGAGGCGGCTGGCGTCGCGCAGCAGCCGCATCCCGCGCCCGCCGCCGCCGAGCGCCGCCTTGACGAACAGCGGGAAGCCGAGCTCCTGTGCCGCCTTGCCGGCCGCGTCGACGTCCTCGATGACCTCGGTCGCCGCGAGCACCGGGAGGCCGGCGGCGCGGGCCGCGGCCCGCGCGCGCACCTTGTCGCCGACCGTGCGCAGCACCGCCGGCGGCGGCCCGACGAACGTCACCCCCACCCGCTCGCACGCGCGTGCGAGCTCGGGGTTCTCCGACAGGAAGCCGTAGCCGGGGTACACGGCGTCGGCGCCCACCCGCTCGGCGAGCGCGGCCATCGTCTCGGGGTTCAGGTAGGCCCGGACGGGGTGCCCGGTCTCGCCGATCTCGTA
>Ga0190275_10003793_pt1 | contig 10811 bp, 8 predicted proteins | sample Popmic550T_FD_133745 | JGI IMG/M metagenome (GOLD analysis project Ga0190275, IMG submission 133745) | Populus adjacent soil microbial communities from riparian zone of Yellowstone River, Montana, USA - 550 T | ecosystem: Environmental > Terrestrial > Soil > Riparian zone > Trees stand | place...
GGGCGCGGACGACTACCTGACCAAGCCGGTGGCGGTGCAGGACGTGGTGGCCCTGGTGCGACTCAAGGCGGGCCGGCGCACGGCGGAGCTGGAGTACGAGGCGCACTCGGCCCGGCTGCCCCTGACGGAGGTCGCCCGCGCGCTGCTGACCGGGGTGCGCTCGGGGCGAGTGGTCCTCAAGGATGGCGGTGATGGGTTCTTCGCCTTCCGGAGCGGGCGCGTGGTGGACGCGGCCTTCCAGGGCGAGCGGGGGGTGCTGGGCTTCCGGCGCCTGCTGGCCTTCGGCAGCGGGGTGTATGGGGTGACGTTTGGCCCCGAGCTGCACCGCGGTTCGCTGCTGATGGATGTGACCTTCCTGCGTCTCGAGGTGCTGCCTTCCCTGGAGCGGTTCGAGCGGCTGCGCGAGGTGGGGGTTCCGCTGGCCGCGCGCCTGACGGTGGACTTCCCAGGGCTGGCCGAGCAGCTCTCCTCGCTGCCGGATGAGGTCATCTCCCTGGTGCGCCTGTTCGATGGGCGGCGCACGGTGCGCGCGGTGCTGCTGGAGTGCCGCCTGCCGGAGGTGATGGCGTTCGAGGCCATCATGCAGCTCTTCATGCTGGGGGTGCTGATGCCCGCCAGCCGTGCGGAGGAGCGCGAGCGTGTGCTGGATGCGCCGCGCTTCTTCGAGCCGCGGGAGTCCGAGGCGGCCCGGGTGGCCCGAGAGGTGGATGCGCGCGAGGCCGAGGAGCGTGCGGCCGCGGAGCACGAGGAGCGGATGCTCCAGGCGAGCGCGCCCGAGGCTCCAGTGTCCCCTGAGCTCGAGCTCCCGATCGACGTCCAGGCCTCCGAGGTGGTCTCCGAGAAGGAAGCCCCGGTGGCGGCCGAGCTGGACACCGAGGCCAGTGCCGAGGCCCATGCCGAGGAGCGCATGCCCCAGCTGCCCGCTCCCGCCATCCTGAGCTTCCCCAAGCCGGCGGCCCGTCGCCGGGAAGAGGGGAAGGCCCGACCCCGCCCGGTCGAGGTGTTCCACCTGGCCTCGGGGGAGACCCGCCCCGTCCGCTGAGCGCGGACAACGTTTGACTCGGCGGGTAGGGTTAAGGGAGAAGTCGCCACTCCCATGTCCGGTCACAACCGATGGTCCAAGATCAAGCGCCACAAGGCCGCCATGGGCGCGACCAAGGGCAAGCTCTACACGAAGGTCATCAAGGAGATCACCGTCTCTGCTCGGATGGGGGGAGGGGATCCGGCCGGGAACGCTCGCCTGCGCGTCGCCATCGCGGCGGCCAAAGAGGCGAACATGCCCAAGGACACCATCGAGCGCGCTATCAAGAAGGGCACGGGCGAGCTGGAGGGTGAGAGCTACGAAGAGGTGATGTACGAGGGCTATGGCCCGGGCGGCGTGGCCGTCCTGGTCGAGTGCCTCACGGACAACCGCAACCGCACCGCGGGGGACGTGCGCGCCACCTTCGGCAAGGGCGGCGGCAACCTGGGCGCCGAGGGCGCGGTGGGCTGGATGTTCCACAAGAAGGGCGCCATCACCGTGAAGCCGGGCCCCACCGAGGACCAGGTGATGGAGAAGGCCATCGAGGCCGGCGCCGAGGACGTCATCAACCAGGGCGCGGAGGGCTTCGAGGTGCGCACCGCGCCGGCGGATCTGCACCCGGTGGCCTCCAGCCTGGAGGCCGCGGGGCTGAAGCTGGGCGAGCAGAAGTGGAGCTACTTCCCGCAGACCACGGTGAGGCTCGAGGGCGAGAACGCCAAGAAGATGCTCAAGCTGATGGACGCGCTGGAGGACAACGACGATGTCCAGAACGTCCACGCGAACTTCGAGATCGACGAAGCGCTGATGGAAGAACTACAAGGCTGAACGTGCGCGTCCTTGGGATCGATCCGGGTAGCCGCCTCATGGGCTATGGCGTGGTGGAGGAGCAGCGTGGCCGGCTGGTGCACGTGGCCCATGGGGTCATCAAGGTGGACGCCGAGGCTCCGCTCCACCACCGGCTGATGGTGCTGCACGCCGAGTTGACGGGCGCGCTGCGCAAGCACCGGCCGCAGGCGGTGGCAGTGGAGGGTGTCTTCACCTTCCGCAACGCGCGCAGCGCCCTGGTGCTGGGGCATGCGCGGGGTGTGGCGCTGCTGGCCGCGGCGCAGGCGGGGCTGCCCGTGTACGAGTACCCACCGGCGAAGGTGAAGCGCTCGGTGGGGGCGGGCGGCGCGGCTGGGAAGGATGCGGTCGCCCGCATGGTGTGTTCTCTGTTGAAGATCGAGGCCATCGAGCGGGCGGACGCCAGTGACGCGCTCGCGGTGGCGCTCTGTCACCTCAACCAGGGACGGGCGGCGAGCCTCCTTGCGGGCAGCACCCGTGGCTCTCCCGGCAAGAGCCGGAAGGGGGCGGCCGCGCTGCTCGCGGATCGGCTGAGCCCGTCCTACCGGCGCCCGGAGGCGAGATGATCGCAGCACTGCGCGGGACCCTGGTGGAGAAGAGCCTGGACGAGGCTCTCATCGACGTGGGGGGCGTGAGCTACCGCGTCGCCTTCTCCACGCTGACGCTGGGGAAGCTGCCCGCGGAGGGCCAGCCCGTGCACGTGCGCGTGCGCACGGTGGTGCGCGAGGACGCCTTCGAGCTGTTCGGCTTCCTCACGCGCGGCGAGGAGGAGATGTTCCTCCTGCTCACCTCCGTGTCGCATGTGGGGCCTCGGCTGGCGCTCACCGTGCTCTCGGGCATGGAGGTGCCGGAGCTGGTGGTGGCGATCGCCAAGGAGGAGGTGGCGCGGCTCACCAAGATCCACGGCATCGGCAAGAAGACGGCCGAGCGGCTGGTGCTGGAGCTCAAGGAGAAGGTGAAGACGCTGCACCTGGAGGCCGTGGCCAAGGGTGCGATGATACCGCCCCCGCCGGCAGGGCCGATGGCGGACCTCGTCTCGGCGCTGTTGAACCTGGGCTACAAGGCGCCCCAAGCGGAGAAGGCCGCGGAGGTGGCCGGGGAGCGGCTCGGCCCCGAGGCTGCGTTCCAGGCCCTGTTCCGCGAGGCCCTCAAGGTGCTGCGCTCGGGGGCTTGAGCCTCCTGGGCGCTCTGGCTCCAAGTCTTCTTCCACCGTCCGTTTCAGGGTCTCGACATGAAGAAATCCTCCCGGTCGTTCCTGCTCCTCTCCCTCATGGCGCTGGTGATGATGACGAGCCGCTGCGACTGTGGCAGCGGCACCTCGTCCGGGCGCTGCGAGGGCGCCATCGGTGGACTGCTGATCTCGGACGAGATCACTGCCGAGAGCGCATACTCCATCGACCACGATCAGGGCCGGAACATCATCAGGGCCAGCTTCGGAGGCCAGAAGGTCCAGATCGAGGCAACCGTGAGCCGCGCCACGGTGCTGACGGGAGGAGACGTGCTGAACCTGCCGAGCGAGCTCCCACTGGGCGGCGGCACGGGTGGGGCCGACGGAGGCATGGGTGGGACGGATGGGGGCACGGTGGTCATCAAACCGGCCTCACCCGAGATCAAGTCCTGGGAGCTCAGGACGCAGGAGCCCCGCCCAAGACTGCGCGAGGGCACGCTGGAGCGGGTCCTCACCTTCGTGGATCTTCGCCTGTCTACGACGCTGAGGCTGATCTTCGAGGACGGCACGTCGCTGATCTGCGAGTTCCAGCTGCGCCACGACGAGGAGCAGGACGTCGGTAGGGACCCCTCCGACAGCGAGGGAGGCGGATGCCTGAGCGGCGGCGGCGGCGGCGGGGACTCGGACTTCGACTGACGCATGCCCCGGTGGCTGCTCCAGCCTGTCGATGCGGCCTCACTGGCAGCGCTCCGCATCGCCTTCGGCGCGGTGATGGCCGCCACGCTCCTGCGCTATTTCCTCAAGGGGTGGATCCACGACTACTACGTGGCTCCCTCCTTCTTCTTCACGCTCCCGGGCTTCGGGTGGGTGAAGCCTCTGCCAGCGGTGGGGATGTACCTGCTCTTCGCCGCGCTGGGGCTGCTGGCGGTGGGGGTGATGGTGGGCCTGTTCTACCGGGCCTGCGTGCTGCTGCTGGCCGTGGGGTTCACGTACGTCCAGCTCCTGGACCGGACGCATTACCTGAACCACTACTACCTGACGTGCCTGCTGGCCTTCCTCATGGCGCTGATGCCGCTGGAGGGGCTCTGGTCGCTGGATGCACGCCGGCGCCCCGAGCTGCGGCGAGACACCGTGCCCGCGTGGTGCCTGTGGGCGCTGCGCGCGCAGCTCCTGGTGGTGTACCTCTTCTCGGGGATGGCGAAGCTGCAACCGGACTGGCTGCTCCAGGGCCAGCCCATGATGCAATGGCTGGACGGCACCCCGGTGGCGCGGTGGCTGGCCCCCGCGGTGCCGCTGCACGCCCTGGCGCTGGCGGCGAGCTGGGGCGGGATGCTGGTGGTGCTGCTGGGACCCCCGCTCATGCTGTCGCGGCGCGCACGGCCCTCTGCGTACGCCGCGCTGCTGTCCTTCCACCTGATGACGGGACTGCTGCTGAACATCGGCGTCTTTCCCTGGCTGGCGGCCCTGCTGCTGCTCGTGTTCTTCGAGCCGGACTGGCCGCGCCGGGTGCTCGCATGGGTGCGTGGAGTGCCGGTGCCCGTCGCCACCAAAGGCCTCGAGCCCGCGGCCGTCACCCGGCCCGCGCCGTGGCTCGTCGTGCTGCTGTGCGCGCACTTCGCCGTGCAGGTGTTGGTGCCGCTGCGGCACCGGCTCTACGCGGGGCCGGTGCTCTGGAATGAGGAGGGGTTCCTCTTCTCGTGGCACATGAAGATCATGGAGAAGCGGGCCAACGCGCGCTTCGAGGCGACGGATCCCGCTACCGGGCAACGCTGGCGGGTGGACCCGCTGCAATACCTAACGGAGAAGCAGGCGTACCGGATGGTGACCCACCCGGACATGCTGGCCGCCTTCGCGCGCCACGTGTCGGCGGAGTACGGGCGCCAGGGGCGGCCCGGTGTGGAGGTGCGCGCCTGGGTGGCCGTCAAGCTGAACGGGCGGCCCCGCCGGCTCCTCGTGGATCCGGCGGTGGATCTGGCCGCGCACGAGGAGGGCCTCGCGCCCAGGCCGTGGCTCCTGCCGCTGGAGGGCGCCGGGGCTCGGCAGGTGCCGTGAGCCCCGGGCGCGAGTGGCTCAGGCGCGCTCGACGCGGATGCGTGTGGGCAGGCCGTTGAGGCTGAACTCCTCCTCCTTGCCGGTGAGGCCCTCGGGGCCCACGTTCAGCTCCGAGGCGAGCGTCTCGCGGGAGATGAACTCCTTCGACTCCTGAGCCACCCGGAGCACGCGCGCGTCCCCATCCACCCAGACGCGGATGCGGTCGGTGTAGCCGAGCGCCATGTCCTTGCGCGCCGCCTGCACCCGGGCGAGCAGCTCGCGCACGAGGCCCTCGTCCACCAGCTTCTCGGTCAGCTCGGTGTAGAGCACGACGACGCCCACCCCGGCGCCCGCGGCGGCATAGCCAGGATTGGCCTCCACGAGCACCTCCAGCTCCTCGGCGGGGAACGCCATGCGCTCGCCGTCGATGGTGATCGCCACCATGCCCTTGAGCGCCAGCTCTCGCTGGAGGATGCGGCCGTCGGCGGAGTCGAACGCCTTGCGCACCGGCGCCAGCTTGGGGCCGAGCCGGCCGCCCACCGCGCGCAGGTTGGGGCGGACCTTGTAGCGGACCACCTCCGTCTCCTGGCCGGCCTCGAGGAAGCTCACCTCGTGGACGTTCAGCTCGTCGGCGATGAGGTCCTTGTAGCTGGCCACGCGCTCTTTCAGCTCCGAGCGCGCGAGGATGACGTCGACGCGGGACAGGGGCTGGCGGACCTTGAGCCGGTTGTCGGTACGGACCTTGAGGCCCAGGGAGACGAGCTCGCGCACCGCGCCCATCTCCGCGGCGAGCCCCTCGTCGATGAGGGGCTCGTCGACGTCCGGGAAGCGGCCCAGGTGGACGCTCTCCGGCTGGGACATGGGCCAGGGGCGGCGCACGAGGTTGAGCCACATCTCGTCGGCGAAGAAGGGGATGAAGGGCGCGGCCATCCCGGCGATGGTGGTGAGCGCCTCGTAGAGGGTGAAGTACGCGTCGAGCTTGTCCTGCTCCAGGCCGGGCGCCCAGAAGCGGTCTCGGCTGCGGCGCAGGTACCAGTTGGAGAGCGCATCCACGAGCGCCACCAGCCGCTGGGCCCCCTCATACACGTGGTACGCGTCCAGCGAGCGGGCCACGTCGCGCAGGGCGAGCTGGACCTCGGAGAGGATCCACCGGTCGAGCACCGTGCGGAGCTTGGGCTCGCGCCAGCCCTGGCTCTTGCGGATGGCGAGCCACGGCGCCTCGGAGGCGTCCGGGTTGCCGGTGGCGGGCGAGAAGCCGTCGATGTTCGCGTAGATGGTGAAGAACGAGTAGACGTTGCGCAGCTTGACCTGGAAGTCTTTCTGCAGGAGCCGCACGTTGCTCAGTGAGTGGCGCGTGTTGGACCAGGTGGGGCTGGCCGCGAAGAAGAACCAGCGGAACGCATCCGCGCCCGGAGCCTTGGTGGAAGGGTCCTTGATGACAACGCGCTCGGAGGGAGCCAGCCGAGGCACCTCCACGGGCATGACGTCCGCGCCGCGGGCCGAGGGCGCGACGCCCAGGGCCTCCAGCTCCTTCTTCGCCAGCAGCAGCACGCGCCGCTTGAGCTTCTTGTGGGCCTTCACGGTGAGGGTGAGGGCAGTGCCGGGCTTGTCCGGGCGGAAGACCTGCACCTTGGCGCCTTCCTGGAGGTCCAGGCCCTCGAGGTCCTCGCGAGCGATGAGCGCCTCGCCGGCCACTCCTGGGACGCTGGCGGCCTTGTCATCGAGCACGGCGAAGTCCATCCGCACTTCGTCGAGGATGATCTCGGGCGGGGTGTAGTTGCCCTTGGACTTGGACTCCTTCTTGCCTTCCTTGTCGGAGACATGGCCGAGGACGATGCAGCTCTTGTAGGGGTACGGCCAGCTTCGGGGCGGGGTGATGCCCTCGCGCTGCTGCGTCTCCTCATCGAAGACGAGCGTGCTGATCATCAGCAGGGAGTAGAACCAGCCACGGGTCTGGTCGATGGCCTCGGAGATGAAGTCGGCGGGGAAGGCCTGGGTGAACTTCTCTCGCGAGCCCTGAAGATGGGGGAAGCCCCACTGGGCGAAGGGCATGCAGCCCGAGTCGAACCATACATCGATGACCTCGGGCACGCGGGAGAAGCGGCCGGGGGTGCCGGGCTTCTCGTACGTCACCTTGTCGATCCAAGGCTTGTGGACGATGAGGTGCTCTGCGCTGGTGGCGCCGGGCTTCTGGGCGAGGAAGGCCTGGAGCTCGGCCTCCACGGCGGCGAGGTTGCTGCCGGGCTTCTCGCGCAGGGCCTGGAGGGAGGGGACGGCCTCCACTTCGCCCGTCTCCGAGTGGACCCAGAGGGGCAGCGGGGTGCCCCAGTAGCGCTCGCGAGAGAGGGCCCAGTCGACGTTGTTGGCGAGGAAGTCGCCGAAGCGGCCCTCCTTGATGTGCTCGGGGACCCAGGTGACGGCGCGGTTGTTGGCGATGGCCTGGTCCTTGACGGACGTGGTGCGGATGTACCAGGCGGGGCGGGCGAACTGGATGAGCGGGTCGTCATCGGCGCGCCAGCAGAACGGGTACTCGTGGCGGTACTGCTCCACGAGCGCCAGGAGCCCGCGCTCCTTGAGGGTGCGGACGATCTCCTTGTCCGCGTCCTTGACGAACTTGCCGGTGAGCTGGGGGAGGTCCTCGGAGAAGGTGCCATCCGGGCGGATGGCGCAGAACATCTCGAGGGCCTCGGGCTGGGTGAAGCGGGTGCGCTCGTGGCGGAAGGCCTCGTAGTCGTCCTCGCCGAAGGCGGGGGCGATGTGGACGATTCCGGTGCCGCTGGTGAGGGTGACGAAGTCTGCGGGGATGACGCGCCAGGCGGGCGAGTCCGAGCCACCCTCCTTGAGGGGCAGCTCGGTGGAGCCAGCGCGCTGGAAGTAGGCGTCGAAGGGCGGGAAGTAGCGGCGGCCCACGAGCTCGCTGCCCTTCTGGGTCTCGAGGATGGGCAGATCCTTCTTGAGCTTCTTGGCGAGCTCGTCGCGGAGGGCGGCGGCGATGATGAGCTTGCGCTCGCCAGCATCCACGGTGACGTAGTCGACCGTGGGGTTGACGGCGGCATACATGTTGGACGGGAGCGTCCAGGGCGTGGTGGTCCAGATGAGGAGCGCGGTGTCGGGCGAGCCCCTCAGGGGGAAGGCGACATAGGCGCTGGGATCATCGACGGTGCGGTAGCCCATGCCGACTTCGCCGGAGCTGAGAGCGGTGCCGCCCTGGGGCCACCACCAGACGATCTTGTGGCCACGGTAGAGGAGGCCCTTGCGGAACAGCTCGGCGAGGGCCCACCAGACGCTCTCGACGTAGCTGCGGTGGTAGGTGACGTAGGCGTCGGGGAGATCGACCCAGAAGCCGATGCGCTCGGTGAGGCGCTCCCACTCGCTGGTGTAGCGGAAGACGGACTCGATGCAGCGCTGGGTGAAGGGCTCGACGCCGTAGCGCTCGATCTCGGCCTTGCCGTGGATGCGGAGCTCCTTCTCGACCTCCACTTCGACGGGGAGGCCGTGGGTGTCCCAGCCGGCTTTACGGGGGACGCGGAAGCCGCGCATGGTCTTGTAGCGCGGGAAGAGGTCCTTGATGACGCGGGTGAGGACGTGGCCGTTGTGGGGGAGGCCGTTGGCGGTGGGCGGGCCCTCATAGAAGATGAAGGGCGGGGCAGCGTCCCGGCCCTCGAGTGTCTGCTCGAAGATCCGGCGCTCTTTCCAGAAGGAGAGGATGCGGCGCTCGTCCGCGGGGAAGTCGATCTCGTTGGGGATCGTAGCGAAGAGGGGCTGGGCCATGACCCAAGACAGATAACACCAGGAAGGCCCGGATGGGGCGTCTTGTGTGCGTCTCCAGGGGTATTTCGGCCACCCCTAGGACGATTCTCCCAGCACCTCCGCGAGGCTCGAGGCGTTCAGGGCTCGGTCAAACCACTGATCGAGCAGGCGCGTGTCGGTACAGGACAGGATGCGCCTCCGGGTCTTGGCATCCACCTGGTGCTCGATGAGCACGAAGATCAACACGGGCTCCCCGCCGGTCAACTGGGCAGAGAACAGCAGATCGCTCTGGGTTTCGCGCAGCTGCGCATCCACGACGTTGCTGGGCTCGCGGCGCAGGGTGCTCCAGTCCACCTGGGCGACGAGGTTGGCGGGCAGTGCGGCGCGCAGCTCGGCGGCGGCGCGCGCAGGGTGGCCGAGCGTGTAGCGGACGAAGCGATCATGGGGGCCAGACATACGGCACTGTCCATGAGCACACTTCGGGCCAACGCCCGCGTGCGGGCAGAGCGCTCTGGACAGCCCGGCGGCAGGCTCGCTCCGTGGACTCACCGTCCACGCCATGGGACGCCTGCCTGCGGTGGGGCGTGCCACCACTGCCTTCTACTTCTCCCGCGTGTTGAATGGGCGTGAGGGCCCCAACGCGGGCGCGTAGCACCGCTTTCTCCATTCGTAGGTGACGTCGGAGCAGGGGGGGACCTCATCTCCCACCAGGGTCCAGCAGCTGCCATTGATCTCGACTTGGGGTTTCTTGCACGGAGGCAGGCGCTGGCCGGGCAGCGGAGCGTCAGGTACCGCCGCGCTGACGCCCTGATGGGTCTCTGAGGGAGCGGGGACCAGGGGAGGGGACGACGAGGCCTGGGCGAACACCTGGAATGGGCGCAGGGCACAGAGCAGGGACGCCATGAGGCACGCGCGAATCATGCCCGGAGCATAAAGTACCGGGCACGAGCCAGCGAAGAGCCCCTCCGTAGGACATTTGCGGTCGGCGCCAGGGCTTCGTCATCGGGTCTCAGAAGCGAGAGGTGGATATGGGCAAGCGCAGTCCTGTGAGGCCAGCGGTGAGCAAGCCGCGAGCGAGGGAGCTCGGAGTTCCGTTCGACGGGAACCCAGGGCCGCTGAATGCCATCACCGACGTGCGAGGCGTGGAGGTGGGGCACTGCACCCTCATCTCCGGCAAGGGCCGACAGGGGGTAGGGAAGGGACCGGTGCGGACGGGAGTCACGGCCATCCTCCCTCGGGGCCGGAAGGATGCGGCACCGGTCTTCGCGGGGTACTTCTCGCTCAACGGCAACGGCGAGATGACGGGGATGGCGTGGGTGGAGGAGTCCGGGTTGCTCGCGGGTCCGGTGATGGTGACGAACACGCACAGCGTGGGTGTGGTTCGGGACGCGGTGGTGGGCTGGATGGCAAGCCAGCGCAAGGATCTCAAAGACTGGTGGGCGCTGCCGGTGGTGGCCGAGACGTATGACGGCCTGCTCAACGACATCAACGGCTTCCACGTGAAGCCCCGGCACGCGCTCGAGGCGCTCGACTCGGCGCGCCCGGGGCCCGTGCCCGAGGGCAATGTGGGCGGTGGCACGGGAATGACGTGCCACGAGTTCAAGGGCGGAATCGGGACGGCGTCCCGGAGGCTGGCGGCGAAGGACGGCGGCTATACGGTGGGGGTGCTGGCGCAGTGCAACTATGGGTTGCGGCACCAGCTTCGGGTGGCAGGGGTGCCCGTCGGCCAGGAGCTGCGTGAGCACCTGCTCGTGAAGCAGGAGAGCGGCTCCATCATCATCGTGGTGGCGACGGATGCGCCGCTGCTGCCGCATCAGCTCGAGCGTCTGGCCCGCCGCGCGACGATGGGGCTGGCGCGCAACGGCAGCGTGGCGGGCAATGGCTCGGGGGATCTCTTCATCGCGTTCTCCACGGCGAACCCCGAGGCGGGCAGGGCCCAGGGTGTCGTTCCCCTCACCATGCTCCCGAACGACCGGATGACGCCGCTGTTCGAGGCCA
>Ga0190275_10003794_pt1 | contig 10810 bp, 1 predicted proteins | sample Popmic550T_FD_133745 | JGI IMG/M metagenome (GOLD analysis project Ga0190275, IMG submission 133745) | Populus adjacent soil microbial communities from riparian zone of Yellowstone River, Montana, USA - 550 T | ecosystem: Environmental > Terrestrial > Soil > Riparian zone > Trees stand | place...
ACGGCGTCGCCGATGACCAGGGCGCCGGCGGTGACGCGGTCGAGCTCGGCGTCGGTCAGCCCGAGGACGCCCGTCGCGTCGGCCCCGCCGAGGGAGATCGTGGTGCCCGCCGTCCGCGGCCGGATCGTGACCGTGTCGGCGGAGACCGCGCCGCCGACGGTCAGGGCGTCCGTCTCGAGCGCGACGCCGGTGGCGCTCGCGGTGCCGAGCGTGACGGCCGCCGCCGTGACGGTCAGGCCGCCGGTCAGCGCCGCGGTCGTGCCGACGGTCAGGGCGTTGGCGTCGGCCAGCGCCGCGGTGCCGCCCGCCACGGCCGCCGTCCCGAAGTCGTTCGCGGCGTCCGTCAGGGTGACGGCGTCGGCCGTCAGGGTGGCGTCGGTCGCCGTCACCGCCGCGGTCTGGTCGATCGTCTCGGCGGACAGCGACAGCACGTTGACACGCAACCCGGCCGCGTTCAGGTGGACGGCGTCGTTGCCGCCGCGGCCGTCGATCGTCAGCGACCGGCCGGCGAAGTCCGCCGGGACGGACGCGACGGTCACGGTGTCGTCGGTCGCGTCGTCGCCCGTGACGGCGAGGCCGGCGGTCGGCGTGCGGAAGTCGAAGACCTGCCCGCCGACCACGGCCCGCAGCGTCCCGGCCGCCGGCGAGGACACGGTGACCGCGTCGCGGCCGGCAACCGCCACGTTCGCGGCCGCGGCGTCGAGCTCCACCGCTTCCAGCCCGACGAGGTCGATCACCCCGCCGAGCGTGAGCCGGTCGGCGGCGAAACTGACGCCGGCGAACGACCCGCCGGTGACGACCAGCCGGTCGGCGTCGGCCCCGCCGCGGACGGTCAGGCCGCCCGCCGGGATCGGGTCGCCGCCGGCGAAGTCCACGGTCACGGTGTCCGTACCGCCGCCGGTGTCGATCACCAGCCCGTTCGGGATGTCGGCGAGGGCGACGGTCAGCGTGTGCCCGTCGGCGCTCACGCCGGGGCCGGCCGGGAACGCCCCGGTCGGGTTGGCGATCACGATGCTGGTGCCGGACCGCGTGACCGTGAGGACGTCGGCCGTGGTGCCGGTCGCGTCGGTGATGGTCAGCCGGCCGCCGACCAGCGCGACCGCGGTCGGCGGCGTCACCCGCTCGAATTCCACCGCGAACTCGACCGGCGGCTGCGAGGGCTTGAGCACCTCCAACAGGTACGTGTCGCCGGCGGCGGGGGCGTCGAGGTACAGGGCGTCGTCGGTCGTGCCGGTCGCGGTCGGGACCAGGTTGCCGCTCGCGTCGATCAGCCGGACGAGCGGCGCCTCCGGGCCGCTGCTCGGCGACGTGACGTGCAGGTTCAGCCGGACCGTCCAGCCCGACGCCGGGACGGTGAACAGGTAGCGGGCCACGCCGAAGCCGCGCAGCATCTGGTCGGGAACCGACTCGCCGCCGGTCACGGTCCCGAGGTCGGTGAACAGGAAGTTGGAACCCACCTCGGTGGTGTGGGCGAGGGCGGCCCCGGGGTTCCCGGCCAGGTCCGTGTAGGCGCCCGCGGCGACGGCGACCGTCACCTCCGTGGTCCCGGTCGGGATCACGACCAGGGTGTACTCGTTCGGCGAGAACTGGCGGAACTCCCCCTTCACGCCGCCGGTGACCACCACGTCCGACCCGTCGAACCCGACGACCGGCTCGGTGAAGAAGAAGGTGAACAGCGGGACGAAGTCGATCGCGGCCGGGGCGATGTTGACGCCGGACGAGACCCCGCCGGCGGGCGCCTCGGTGTCCACCGCCAGCCCGGCCGCCGCGAGCGAGCCCGGGTCCGTGCCGACGGGGAGCGTCAGGAGCGCCGGGTTGCCGGCCGCGTCGGTGATCGACGCGCCGGCGGGGAGAATCAGCGCGGCCGGGTCGGTCACGTCCAGGGGGTCGGCGTTCTGCCCCGCGGCGACCCGGAACGCGAACACCAGGGTCGTCGTGCCGCTGCCGCCGGTGTACGCCGCCAGCGCGCCGCTGTTCAGCGTCAGCCACGGCGCCCCGGTCACGTCCACCGGCTCGGAGAACGTCACGCTTACCTCGACGAGCGCGCCGGCCGCGTAGGACCCGGCCGCGCTGACCCGCCCGAGACCGGTCACGGTCGGCGCCACGACCTCCGTCCGCAGCACCGACGTGATCGCGCCCGAGTCGTCGCCGGTCGCCCGCAGGTCCGTCGCGGACGTGACCGGAGAAAGGGCCGACGCCACCTCCGTACCCGGGGCGGCCGAGCCATCAACGGTGTACGTCACGGTCAGGGTGGCGACCGCGCCGGCCGCCAGGGTGCCGAGGCTCCACGCGCCGGTCGCGGGAGTGAACGACCCCGCCGACACGCTTACCGCGGTGGCGACGCCCGCGGGGGCCGACGCGGTCAGGGTCGTGGCCGCGTCCGCGGCCGCGGACGGGCCGCGATTCGTCACCGTGTAGGTGTGGGTGAACGTCCCGGCGGCGGTCGCGGCGACCACCGGGCCGGAGCTCGTCACCACCACGTCGGTCCACGTCTCGACGGTGACGGCGAACTCCGCCTCCGCGGACGCGGTGCCGTCGGTCACCGTGACTCGGACGGTGTAGACGCCGTCCGCCGGGTACGGGTGCGACAGCACGAATTCGCGCCCGGACAGCGCGAGCGGCTCCGGGCCGGCGCCGGTCCCGTAGTCCACCGTCGCGGTCCAGCTGTCGGCCCCCGGGTCGATGATGCGCCCGGCGCGGGTGAGCGTCGCCCCGCCCTGCAAGCCGGTGTCGGACAGGTCCAGGTCGAGCGCCGGCGCCACGTTCCCGATGGTCACGGCGAACGTGGCCGTGTCCGCCGCGACGCCGTCATCGAGCGTCAGCGTCACCGTGTGGCTGCCGTCTGCCGCGTAGACGTGGTCGAGCTCGAAGGCCCCGCCGCTCACCGTCACCAGCTGCGGGCCGCTGCCGTCGCCGTAATCGACCGTCAGCGTCAGCGGCTCCGAACCGGGGTCGGCGACGGTGCCGGTTCGCACCAGCCGGTCGCCTTCCAGCAGGTCGAGCGCGGCCTCGTCAATCGTCAGGACCGGCGCCACGTTCAGCACGGTCAGCGTGAAGGACGCGACCGGCGTGCCGGCCTGGGCGGTGACGGCGAACGCGCCGCGGGCCGACCCGGCGGTCAGCGCGGGGGCGGTGGCGCGGCCGGTCTCGTCGGCCGTGACCGTCGCCACTTCCGAGCCGCCCACGAAGGCCGCGCCCGCCGGGGCGGCGAACGTGACCGCGGCGCCGGACACCGGGTTGCCGACCGCGTCCTTCACCACCACCGCGAGCGGCGTGGCGAACGTGCCGCCGGCCGCGACCGACGCCCCGTCCCCGGCCGCGAGATCCACCGACGCCGGGGCGCCGGGCATCGTCACCACGTCGTAGGTGACGGCCAGGTTGGGGGTGCCGTTGACCGTCGCCCGGATCGTGTAGTGGCCGGGGATGTTGTTGGCGGTGAATACGGGCGACGCGGCCACGCCGCCCGCGAGGGTGTTCACCAGGAACGAGGTGCTGCCGAATTCGTCGAACGCGCCGCCGGCCCCGTTCGGCCCGGCGACCAGCGTGAACTGAATCTGCACGCCGACGAGCGGGTTGCCGGCCGCGTCCTTGTACGTGACCGAGAACGGGGTGATGAGCGACCCGCCGGCCGGGGCCGACCGGTCGGTCGGGCCGACGGCCTGGAGGCGACCACCGACCGCGGCCGTGTTCGTCAGGTTGAAGCTCGCGGTCGGTGCGAGCCCGGCCACGGACGCCACGACACGGTAGCTCCCGGAGGCGACGGCGGCGGTGAACGCCGGGGCGGTCGCCATCCCGTTCGCGCCGGTCGTCACGGTCGCGGCCTCGAAGCCGCCGGGGAACGTCCCACTCGGGCCGGTGATCGGCGCGGAGAAGTTGACCGCCGCGCCGGCGACCGCGTTGCCGTACACGTCGCGGACTACGACCGAGAACGGGGTGGCGTACGCGCCGCCCAGGCCCGCCGACTGGTTGCCGCCCGAGAGGACGGTGATGCTCGCCGGCGGCGCCGACAGCACGTTCACGGTGAACGTCACGAGCTGCGTCGTCCCCGGCACCCGCGCGGTCGCGGTGAAGGCGCCGGCCAGCCCGCCCGCCTGGAACACCACCGTCATCTCCCCGTTCGCGTCCGTCGTCCCGGCCGTCGGGGACGTGAACACCCCGGCCTCGGGCGGCAGCGACCAGACCACCGGTACGCCGGAGATCGGCACCCCGCCCTGGCCGGTGATCCGCACCCGGAGCGGCGCGAAGACGCCGTGGGCCCGGCCGGACTGGCCGTCGCCGGCCGCGGCCGTCGCGGTGAGCTGGGTGTTCTCCAGGATGGTCCCGGCCGCCTGCCCGGCCGGGCCGATCAGCGGGGTCGGGGCCTGCACCCGGACCACGACGTTGCGGTCGTTCGCGTCGGCCGTCACCAGGTCGGGGTTGCCGTCCCCGTTCATGTCGGCGAGGGCGACGGCGACCGGGCCGGTCGCCGCCACGGAGTGCCCGGTGTTGAGCGTGAACCCGGGGCCGGTCGCCGACGGGGTGTTCACCATCAGGGACACGGTCCCGCCCTGGAGGTTGGTGACCGCCAGGTCGGTCCGCCCGTCGCGGGTGAAGTCGGCGGCCGCGACGGCGAACGTCCCGCTCCCCACGGGGAGCACGGCCGCCCGGAAGTTGGCCTCGATCCCGCCGGGGGCGTCGTTGGGGAACACCCAGTGGTCCGACCCCTGGGGCGTGTTGTTCACCAACACCTCGACCCCCTCGAAGCCGGGAAAGATAGTCGTGCTGCCGCCGACCTCGACGGTCTCGTCCCCGTTGCCGCCGACGAGCACCACCTCCGGCCGGCCGTCGCCGGTCAGGTCGGCGAGCGCCACCGAGTTGATCGCCAGGCGGGTCACCGGCTCGAAGATCGACCGGAACAGGGTGGGGGTGGCGGACCCGGGGGCGGTGGTGTTGATCTGGACGTCGTAGGCCGAGTCCGCGACGCGGCTGAACCCCCGGTAGACGTCCGGCTGGGCGGTCACGAGGTCGGGCCGGCCGTCGCCGTTCACGTCGCCGACGGCGATCGTGGTCACGAACCGGAAGCTCCCCTTGTCGAACCGCTGGAACGTGAGGCCCGGCGCCACGCCAGCCGTGGTGTTCATGAACACGCTCAGCGTCATGGTCGCGGTCGGGTCGCCGGCGGTGAAGTCCTTGCCGTAGTTGCCGGCGACGATGTCGGGCCGGCCGTCGGAGTTCATGTCGGCCACGACGACCGTGGACACCGGGCCCACTGAGGCGAAGTCCTGGCGGGGGGCGAACACGACGGTCGTCGCCCCCGGCCCGGTCCTGTTCAGGTACACCGACACCGACTTCGACCTCTGGTTCCCGACCACGACGTCGAGCTTGCCGTCCCCGTTCATGTCGGCGAGGACCGCCTTGTTCGGGCCGTCCGCCGTCGGGACCGAGATGGCGTCGCCGAGCAGCACCGCGGGGATGCCGGTGGGCGTCGTGTTCAGCCGGACCGTCAGGGTGTCGTCGTCGAAGTTGGCGGTCACCACGTCCGCCTTCCCGTCCCCGTTCAGGTCGCCGGTGGCGACGGAGAACGGGCGGTGGCGGTCGGACGTGGAATACACCTGGGCGTTCGGGGAGAACGACGGGCTGCCGGTCCCGGCCGGCCGCACCTGCAGGCGGAGGGCGACGGCGTCCCCGACCGTGGCCGCGGCGGCGAGGTCCGGCAGCCCGTCCCGGTTGAAGTCGGCGACCACCGGGGCGGCCGCGCCGCCGGTCGCGAAGTCGGTCCGGGGGGCGAAGAGCGGGGCGGCCGGGTCGGTCGTGGCGTTCAGGAGGACGGCCGTGGCGTTCGCCCCGACCTCGGACACGAGCAGGTCGAACCGCCCGTCCCCGTTCACGTCGGCCGCCGACACCCCGGCCGGGTTGCCCCCGACGGCGAACGTCCGCCGCGCGGCGAAAAAGGCGGTCGCGGTGCCGAACGGGGTGATGCTCGGGAACACCGACACGGTGTTCGAGGTCGCGTCGGTGACGACCAAGTCGGCCCGCCCGTCCCCGGTCACGTCCGCCAGCGCCACCCCGGCGGCCCCGCCGTCGGTCGCCACGGCCACCACGGCCGCGAGCCCGTTCCCCCCGACCAAGACGACCGCCGCCCGCCCGGAGCCGACCGCGGCGATGTCCGGCTTCCCGTCCGCGTTCACGTCCCCGACCGCCACCGCGGTCGGGTTCAGGCCGACCGCCTGGGTCGGCGCGGCGAAGAACGCGAAGCTCGCCGCGCCGGGGGCGGTCCCGTTGAACAGGCGGGTGATCGTTCCGGCGGCCGCGTTGGCGACGACGAGGTCGGGCTTGCCGTCGAGGTCGAGGTCGGCGACAGCCAGCGCGACCGACCCGGCCCCGACCGGGAACGACTGGCCCTCGGCCAGGGTGAACCCGCCGCCGTCGGTCGGGACGGTGCGGAGCACGGTCACGGTCCCGGCCGTCTCGTTCACGGTCACGACGTCGGGGAACCCGTCGAGGTTGAGGTCGGCGACGGCCGCCGCGCGCGCCCCGGCGCCGACCGCGGCCGCCGGCAGGGCGGTGAACTCCGCCGCGGCCGCGGCCGTCGTCGGCGTGGTGTTGCGGAGGACGACGACGGTGTTGTCGTTCGCGTTGGCGGTGACCAGGTCCACCCGGCCGTCGCGGTCGAGGTCGCCGGCCGCCAGCCCGACCGGGGCGTCCCCGGCCGCGACCGACGCCGCGGTCCCGAACGCCACCGGGTAGACCGCCCCGGACAGCGCCAGGGTGAAGGCCAGGTCGCCGCCGAACACGGTGTCCGGCAGGACGGTGACGGCCACGGTCCGGGTGGTTTCCCCGGGGCCGAACGTCAGCGTCCCGGCGGCGGCCTGGTAGTGGACCCCGGCCCGGGCCGTGCCGTCCGCCGTGCGGTACTCGACCTGGATGGCGCGCGAGGTGTCGCCGCTCCGGGTGACGGTGAACGTCAGCTGCGCGGTCCCGGCCGTCGGCTGGGTGACGGACCCGGGGCGGATGGCGAAGTTCGTCCCGCCGAGCCGGACGACGACGGTGTCGCCGTTCGTGCCGGCCCAGGTTTCCTGGTTCCTCCCGACCGCCGCCACCCGCCCGTCCGGCGCGACCCCGACGGCGCGGCCTTCGTAGTCGGCCGTCCCGCTCCCCCCGAACCTGCGGTACCCGTTGTCCCCGAACGACTGGTCGATCTGCAGGTCCGGGCTCAGCCGGGCGACGAGGAGGTTGAAGGAGTACTGGAAGTGGCCGGTGAGGTCGCGCTTCGCCACCCGCCCGGTGAGTAGCAGGCTGCCGTCGGCGGCGAGGGCCAGCCCGAACGCCTCGGAGTCGGCGTCCGGGCGGAGCTTGACCACCTCGGGGGGCGTGACGGCGACCGACCCGCCGTCCCGCGGGACCCGGGCGACCACGACCTCGCTGTACTTGTGGGGCGTGTCGTGGGTGCTGCCGCCGACGATCAGGATCGACCCGTCCGGCCGGACCGCGACCGCCCGGGCGCGGGCCTGCTTCAGGTTGAACACGTTGTTCGCGAGGGTCACCAGCCCGTCGCCGCCGGTCCCGACCTCGTCGCCGAACGTCAGGTCGAGCTGCCCCGCGGCGGTCAACTGCACGACGACGGCCTCGCCGGCGTTGTCGGACGCGTTCGTGGTCCCGACGGCGACCACGCGGCCGTTCGGCCGCAGGGTGAGGCCGTACCCGCGCGGGTCGGCGCCGCCCACGTCCACGGCGGCGACGCCGTTCGTCCCGAACGCGGTGTCGGGGGTGCCGTCGGCGTTGAACTGCGCGACGACGAACTGTGTGCCGCTCGCGGTGGACTCGCCGACCGCGACGATCTTCCCGTTCGGGCGGATGACCACGTCGCGGGCGGTGCCCGGGAACGCGAGGACGGTGCCGCCGGCGCCGAACTGCTGGTCGGGGGTGCCGGACGGGATGAAGCGGGCGAGGGCGAACTGGCCGTTCGCCGCGGCGGCGACGACAAACCCGCCGTCGGCCTGGCGGGCGATGGCGTTCGCTTCGTCGAGCCCGCCCGCGGGGAACGGGGTCGCCGCCCGGCCGCCGGCGCCGAACGTCGGGTCGAGCGCCCCGTCGGCGCCGAACTTCGCCAGGACGAGGTCGCGCTCGGTGCCGTTGGTGACGAACCCGGCCGTCACGACCGACCCGTCGGCGAGGACGACGAGGTCGTTCGCCCCGTCGGCCGCGGCCGGGCTGAAGTCGCGGGTCACGACGCCGGTGCCGCCGAACGTCAGGTCGAGGTCGCCGGTGAGGAAGGCCGGGACGACGCGGTCTTCCAGCGTCTCGACCCCCAGGCGGCGGGGGGCGACCGGCGGCGACGCGGGGGCGGACGGGCGGCGGAAGAGGGGGCGGGACACGAGACTCTCCTGGGTCGGGAGGGTTCAGGTCGGAGCCGGCCGTGGCGGCCTGAGTGGGTGCGAGTTACCCGGCAATGCGTCGTGCGCGCGGAAGTGTCTCACGGCGCGCGAAAAAAAGTCGGGGAGATTCCTCCCCGACTCGCGCACGGCCGAACAGGCCCGACCTACTTCCGCGTGTGGCAGACCGGCGGCAGGTTCCAGATGGAGATGGTGTGGTCGACCTCGCCGCCCGTGGCCAGCTTTGTGCCGTCCGGGGAGAAGGCCACGGCCCAGACGGTGCCGCGGTGGCCGTCCAGGACGGCGACCTCCGTCAGGTCGGCGGCCGAGAGGACCCGGGCCATGCCGTTCTGCCCGATGCCGGCGACGAACCGGCCGTCGGCCGAGACGGCCAGCCCGTCGACGTTCCCCTTGGGGGAGCGCCAGTGCTTCCGCTCCTGCCCGGACGGGTCGCAGAGGATCACCCGCCCCTCCTGGTAATTCCAACCGACCAGCCCCCCGCTGGGGAGAAACGTCGGGCACATGCCGGACGGGAGCTTGACCGGGGTCGGAACTTCCAGGCCGGTCGCCGTGTCCCACACCTTGGTCACTCCGCTCCCGCCGGCGGCGACCCGCGAGCCGTCCGGAGAGATCGACAGCCCGCGGACGAGCTGGGGCGCGGCCTCGGGGACCAGGACCTGCTCGGCCCCGGTCGCCGCGTCCAACAGGTACAGCTTCTTGTCCGACCCGCCGCAGATCAGGGCCTGGCCGTTCGGGGCGTAGGCCACGTCCCACATCTTCCCGGCCCCGCCCGGGCCGAGCGGCTCGAGTTGTCGCGCGGCCTTCACGTCCCAGACCCGGACCCGGCAGGTGTCCCCCCCGCTGGTGACGGCGGCCAGCCGGCCGCCGCCGGGGGCGAAGGCGAGCGCGGACACGGCGCCCTGGTGGTCCAGCGGGCCGCGGGGCTCCCAGGTGGCGGTGTCCCACAGGTAGATGACGCGGTCGACCCCGCCCGAGGCGAGCACCGTGCCGTCGGGCGAGAAGGCGAGGGTCCGCACCCCGGCGGTGTGCCGGAGGAGGTCGCGCCCGGGCTTCAGCGTGACCGGACCCGCGGGAGCGGGTGGGGGTTGCGGGGCGGGCGGGTCGCCCTTCGCCTGGTCCCGCTGGCCGGGCCAGTACTTCGCGGCGGTCCACACGGCCGTGACGGCCAGGAGCGCGACCAGTGCCGCCCCGCCGAGCCGCACGCGCCGCCCGCGCCCGGCCGGAGCCGCATCCGGTTCCGGCCGTGGCTCGGTCCCGGACTGGAGTTCGGCCAGCCGCCGGCCCAGGATCGCGGCGACCTCGGCGGCCGTGGCGTACCGGTCGGCGGGCTTCTTGGCCTGGAGCTTCCCGACCAGCGCCGCCAGCCACTCCGGGACGGCCGGGTTGACCTCGCGCAGCGGCTTCGACGCCCCGTCGCACACCTGGCGGATGACCGCCACCGTCGTGTCGGCGCGGAACGGCGGGTGGCCGGCGCACATTGCGTAGAGCACGCTCCCGAGGCTGAACAGGTCGCTGCGGTGGTCGAGCGTCTCGCCGGAGGCCTGTTCCGGCGACATGTACGCGGGGGTGCCGGCGAGCACCCCAGAGCGGGTCACGCCGGGGTCGTCGGCCGCCCGGGCGAGGCCGAAGTCGCTGATCTTGACCCGCTCGACGCCGTTCTCCAGCAGGATGTTGGCGGGCTTGATGTCGCGGTGGATGAGCCCCTGCTGGTGCGCCGCCGCCAGCCCCTCCGCCGCCTGGAGCCCGATCCGCAGGGTCTCGGACAGGGGGAGCGGCCCCTCCCGGTCGATCTTCTGCTGCAGGGTCTTCCCCTCGACGTACTGCATGACGAGGTACGGGACCGGCCCGCCGTCCTCGACCTCGAAGATGCCGATGACGCGGTCGTGGCTGACGGCCGCCGCCGCCCGGGCCTCGCGGACGAACCGCACCCGGGCCGTGCCGTTCCCCGCCAGGACCGGGTCGAGCACCTTGACGGCGACGACCCGGTGGAGCTTCTCGTCGAACGCCCGCAGGACGACCCCCGTCCCGCCCCGGCCGACGACGTTCAGGATCTCGTAGTGTCCGAGGCGGCCGATCGCGTCCGGCCCCGTGGCCGGGGACAGGAAGTCGAGCGGAATCTTGTCGCCGGTGCCCGGGAGGTACGCGACGGCGGGCCGGTCGAGCAGCGGGTCCGGCCGGTCGTGGGCGCGGAGCATCGCCTCGACGCGCCGGCGCAGGGCGTCGTCCCCGCCGCAGGTCTCGGTCAGGTAGGCCGCCCGGTCGGCCGGTGTGTCGTGCTCCAGCGCGGCCAGGAAGATCGCCTTGGCCGCGTTCGCCTCTGCGGGCATCGCTCCTCCCGGCCGGTGTCCGCACGTTGCTCGGTCGAGCTCCTCGACGGCTCGGGGCTTGAGCCCGGAGGGCGACGGCGTGTAGCCCGGGGTGCAACCCCGGGCGGCGTC
>Ga0190275_10003795_pt1 | contig 10810 bp, 8 predicted proteins | sample Popmic550T_FD_133745 | JGI IMG/M metagenome (GOLD analysis project Ga0190275, IMG submission 133745) | Populus adjacent soil microbial communities from riparian zone of Yellowstone River, Montana, USA - 550 T | ecosystem: Environmental > Terrestrial > Soil > Riparian zone > Trees stand | place...
GACCGCCGCCCCGGCACTGGCCCGCCCCGCCCGCGACGTGCTGGACGACCTCCGGCGCGCCTGGGGCGACGGCGTGCGCGTGTGGTGCCGCGCGGGCGACGGCTGGCGCCCCGTCCTCGGCGCCGCGGCCGACGGCGCCGCCCCCGACCCGGGCGACGGCGCGGTGGAGGTGCCCGGCACCGACTACCGCCTGGAGATCGCCGGCGCGCCCGCGGCGGTGGGGGAGGGCGCCGCGCGCTTCCTCGCGAGCATCCTGGCGCGTGTTACACGCCATGACGACGAGATCCGCTCCTTCAGCCGCGAAATCTCCGAGCGCTACGAGGAGATCAACCTCCTCTACTCGATCAGCGAGATCCTGGGCTCCATCATCTCGCTGGAGCAGGCGGCGGGGATCATCCTGGGCGAGGTGGCCAGCATCCTGGGCGCCGGCCGCGCCGCGCTCTGGGTGCACGACGCCGAGACCGACCGGCTGGACCTGGCGGCCGTGGAGGGCGGCGACGGGCACCGCGGCCCGATCGCCGTGGGCGACCCCTGCTCGGTGACCGCAGCGGTGTTCCGCGACGCGCGCCCCGTGATCCTCGCGCCCGGCGAGGTCTACACCCGCGGCGACTGCGCGGGGGAGGACAAGCCGCAGCAGGGTGCCTTCCTCTCCGTCCCCGTCAGCTACACGCCCCCCGAGGGCGAGGCGCGCACGGTGGGGGTGATCAACCTGACCGGGCGGGCGGGTGGGTTCAGCGCGGGCGACCTGAAGCTGCTCTCGGCGATCGCCAGCCAGATCGGCGCGGCGGTGGAGAACAACCGGCTGATCGGGGAGTCGCTGAGCCAGGAGCGCCTGGTGCGCGAGATGGAGCTGGCACACGACCTCCAGCTCAAGCTCCTCCCCCCGCTGGAGCAGTTCGCCAGCTACGCCGAGGTGGCCGCGCGATGCGTTCCCGCGGAATCCGTGGGCGGCGACTTCTACCACCTCTTCCGCCTCCCGGGGAACCGGCTGGGGGTGCTGATCGGTGACGTGAGCAGCCACGGCTTCGGGGCGGCGCTGATCATGGCGCTCACCATGAGCGCCGTCGCGATCCACGCCAGCGAGGGCGACGCGCCGGCCGAGGTGCTGCGGCGCACGCACCTGGCGCTGATCGACGAGCTGGAGACCACGGAGATGTACCTCACCCTCTTCTACGCCGTGATCGACCCGGCGGAAGCCACCATCACCTACGCCAACGCGGGGCACTCGCACGCCTGGCGCGTGCCGGCGGAGGGGCCGCCGCAGCGGCTGGGGGTGACCGATCCGCCCTTCGGCATCATCGACCGCTCGACGTACGGCGAGGCGACGGCGCCGTGGGACGGCGGCCGCGACCTCCTCTTCCTCTTCACCGACGGCCTCTCCGACGCGCTGGAGCGCGGCGAGGTGGAGGGCGAGAAGATCCTGATCGACGAGGCGGTGCGGCTGCGCGACCGCCCGGCCGAGGAGATCATCGGCCGCCTCTTCGCGCGGGTGACGGAAACGGGCGCCACCGTGCCGCCCGACGACCGCACGGCCGTGCTGGTCCGCTTCTAGCCGCGCGCCGACGCGTGCCCCCCCGCCAACTCCCGTACCCGGACGACCTCCCCCGCGCCAAGCGCGCGCTGGGGCAGAACTTCCTGATCGACCCCAACCTGCAGCGGAAGATCGTCGCCGCCATCGAGCCCGGGCCGAACGACGAGGTGCTGGAGATCGGCCCCGGCGTGGGCGCGCTCACCCGCCATCTCGCGGGGACGGTGCGGCGGCTGGTGCTGGTGGAGCTCGACAACGGGCTGGCCGCGCGGCTGCGCGAGGAGTACGCGGGCGACCCGTCGATCGAGGTGGTGAACGAGGACGTGCTGGACGTGCCGCTGGAGCGCATCTCCAGCGACCCCGCGGCGCTCAAGGTGATCGGCAACATCCCCTACAACATCACCACGCCGATCCTCTTCTCGCTGCTGGAGCGCACCCCGCGCCCGCGCGAGATCGTGCTGATGGTGCAGCGCGAGGTGGCCGACCGCATCCTGGAGCCGGCCGGGAGCAAGACCTACGGCGCGCTGGCGGTGGGCGTGCAGGCGGTGGCCGACGTGAGCCGCGTGATGAACGTGAGCCGCGACGCCTTCCGCCCCGTCCCCGACGTGATGTCGAGCGTGGTCAGGATCGTCCCGCACAACCCGCCGCGCCTCACGCCTCAGGACGAGGCGTCGCTGCGCGAATTGACGCGCGCCGCCTTCCAGCAGCGCCGCAAGCAGTTCCAGCGCATCCTGCGCGACGCCTACCACCTCTCGGTGGACGACGTGGAGCAGGTGGGCCGCGCCGCCGGGATGGACCTGGTCCAGCGCCCCGAGACCTTCTCCCCCCAGAAGTTCATCGACCTCGCCCGCGTGCTCCGCGATCGGCGGCGGACCGGTTGACGACGGACCACGCGCTGCGCTGACCGCATCGTTCCTTTTGTCGTCTCGCATGTGGTTTCGAAGTGTCCGGCGCGTGAGTTGATGGCTGTCCACTTTGTTACGCTTCACCCCGAATCCCGCTGCTCGCGTGGATCGGGCAGCTCTACGGTCTTCGTGGGTATTCCCTTTACAGAATATTCACCAAGAGGTATACTCCATGAGCTGGAGGATACGGGGGACCGATGTGTTCGAGAGCTGGTTCGGTTCGCTCACGGAGCCCGAGCGGGAAGACGTGATCGCCGTGGTCGACCTCCTCAAGGCGCTGGGGCCGCGGCTCGGGTTCCCGCAGAGCTCCAAGATCGGCGGGTGAGCTTCGCATCCAGCACGCGGGCCGGCCGTACCGGGTCCTCTACGCCTTCGATCCGCGCCGGACGGCGGTCCTGCTGCTGGGTGGCGACAAGACCGGGAACGGCCGCTGGTACGATCAGGTGGTGCCGCTGGCGGACCGAATGTTCGACGATCACCTGAACGAGCTGAAGAAGAAGGAGGAGCGGAGCTGATGCCCACCCGAAGCTGGGACGAGATCAAGGCGACGGCGGCGCCCGAGACGATCGAGCGTGCGGCGCGCAAAACCGAGTCGCTCCTCGCCGCGTTCGAGCTGAACGAGTTGCGCAAGGCGCGGCGGCTCACCCAGGAGGAGCTCGCGCGGCGCTTGGGGACGCGGCAGGCGAACGTGTCCAAGCTGGAGCGCCGCACCGACGTGCGGCTGAGCACCCTCCGCGACGTGATCGAGGCGATGGGCGGCGAGCTGCGCATCACCGCGCACTTCCCCGACGGCGAGTACCGCATCGAGCCCGGCCTGGACGCGCGCGCCGCCGGCTGAACCGCCGCGTCGCCGGTCGGCATATCCTACGTATCGCGCGAACTCCGTTCCGCGAGCGGATTGCGTGAGGGATTCGCGCCCGGAGGGCCGAGACGCCGGCGCGGCCCCTCTGACGTAGCGGGAACGAGAGGGGCCGTGGCGCGCCGGCGGCTCGGCGCCGTTGGCAACGGCGGTATCGTTGCCTACGGCGCGCGAAGCCCGGCCCGGAGCGCAGCGGAGGGACACGCCCGACCCGCCGTTCGTTCGTTTTCCAGGGCTTCGCCCGGCAACAGGATATCCGGCCAGGTGGAGAAACGACGAAGCCCCGGCTCTCGCGTGGAGAGCCGGGGCTTCGTGCTGATTTGCTCAGTGGTCGAACAAACGGCCGACGCTAGACGCTGGCGAGCGCGGGTGCCTCGGCGGGGGCCAGGAAGCGCGCGGCCATGTCCACGTAGTCGGCGGTGCCGATGTACAGCGGGGTGCGCTGGTGCAGCGAGAGCGGGTCGATGTCCATGATGCGCCGGGTGCCGTCGGTGGCCTTGCCGCCGGCGTGCTCGGCGATCATGGCCAGCGGGGCGGCCTCGTACAGCAGCCGCAGCTTGCCGCGCGGGCTCTTCACGTCGGCCGGGTACATGAAGATGCCGCCGTAGAGCAGGTTTCGGTGGAAGTCGGCCACCAGCGACCCGATGTAGCGCGAGCTGAACGGCTTGGGGTTGGGCTCGTCGCCCGCGCCCTTCAGCCAGTCGACGAAGCGGCGCTGTCCGTCGCTCCACTTCCCGTAGTTCCCCTCGTTGCAGCTGTAGATCCGCTGCCCGCTCTCGGGGATGCACATGTGCGGGTGCGAGAGGAGGAACTCGCCGATCGAGGGCTCGAGCGTGAAGCCGTGCACGCCGTTGCCGGTGGTGTACACCAGCATGGTGGACGAGCCGTAGACCACGTAGCCCGCCGCCACCTGCTTGTAGCCGGGCTGCAGGCAGTCCTCCACGCTCCCGCGCGGGTGGTCGCTCACCTTGCGGTGCACCGAGAAGATGGTGCCCACCGACACGTTGGCGTCGATGTTCGACGAGCCGTCGAGCGGGTCGAAGAGCACGCAGTAGTTGCCGGTGGGGAAGCGGTCGGGGATGGGGATGAAGTCCTCGGCCTCTTCCGACGCCATCCCGCACAGGTGGCCCGTGTGGTCGAGCGCCTTGAACAGCACCTCGTGCGCGTACTCGTCGAGCTTGCGCACCTCCTCGCCCTGCACGTTCACCTCGCCGGTGAGGCCCAGGATGTCGGCCAGGCCGGCGCGGCGCACCTCCCTGCCGATCATCTTGGCGGCGAAGGCGATGTCGTACAGGATGCTGCTGAATGCGCCCGTGGCCTCGGGAAACTGCCGCTCGGCCTCGATGATGTGGCGCTCGATCGTGATGATGCCCTTGCTGCTCACGGATTCCTCGGCTCGTTCGTCTGCTGGGTGCGGAAGCGGCGCTCCCGCTCGTACGCTTCCACCTCGTACCGGTTCTGCCGGTAGCCGCGGCGCACCCACTCCGCCACGTACTTCACCGCGAACAGCCTGTCCTCGCGCCACTGCCGCACGTGCACCAGCTCGTGCACCAGCAGCCCCTCGTCGATCCCGGCCTCGGGGTGCACCAGGATGGTGCCGCCCAGCGTGACCGCCGCGGCGGCGCCCTTCATGTTCCCCCCTACCCCGCCGATCGCGGGGATCCAGCGGTTGCGCCGCACCGTGACGCCCGGCGGGAGCGGCGCGCCCGGCAACTCCTCCCGCGGGACCTCGGGGCCGAACACCACGTCCGCCAGCCGCGCGACCAGGCTCACCGCTCGTCCCTCCGCCACGCGCGCCCGCCGGGGGCCACGTGGACCACCACGGTGCCGTCCTCGTCCGTCCGCGCCACCTGCACGCCGTCGGCGCGGAGGCGGTCCATGGTCTCGGGGGCGGGGTGGCCGTACCGGTTGCGCCGCCCGCACGAGATCACCGCCAGCGCCGGGTCCACCGCCCGCAGCCACGCGTCGGACGTGGAGGTGCGGCTGCCGTGGTGCCCCGCCTTCACCAACTGCGAGCGCAGCCCGTCGCCGTAGTGGCGCACCAGCGCCTCCTCCACGAAGGCGGGGGCGTCGCCGGTGAGCAGCGCGGAGAACTCGCCGTAGCGTACCTGTATCACGGCCGAAATGTCGTTCGGATCTTCCGGTGCGTCAAGAACGTCCGCTGCAGGCCACAGGAACCTCAGCTCCACCCCGTCGATGCGCAGCACCCGGTCGCGCCGCGCCGCGTTCCAGGCCACGTGCCGCTCTTCCGCCGCTCGCAGCACGTCGCGGTAGACGGAGGTGCCGAACGCCAGGCCGGGGTCGATCAGCCGCCCCACCGCGATCTCGCGCAGCACCGCGGGCGCGCCGCCCACGTGGTCGAGGTGCGGGTGGGTGAGCACCAGCGCCTCGATCCGCCGCGCGCCGCGCGCCCGCAGCCAGGGGAGCACCCGCCGGCTGCCGGCGTCGAAATCCTCGTCCCACGGCCCCGCGTCCACCAGCAGCCAGCGCCCCGCGGGGGTCATGATGGCCACCGCGTCGCCCTGGCCCACGTCGATGAATGCGATCTCCAGGCCACGTGCGGGAGCAGCCGCGAGCGGCAGCAGGAGCAGCGCGGCGCCCGCGGCGAGGGGCGCCAGCGCCCAGCGCACCCGGCGCCGCATCCGCCCCGCCAGCTCCAGCGCGAGGAGGAAGGCGAGCGCCGCCGCGGCCCACACCCACCACTGCGGCCGCGCCACCGCCGCGTGCCCGCCGGGCACCGCCACCGCCACGTCCACCACCGACTGCATCCCGTCCAGCGCCAGCGCGGCCCCGTCCGCCACCACGCGGGCGAGCGCGGGTGACAGCGGCTCCAGCGCGCACGCGGCGCCGATCCCCACCAGCGCCAGGCTGCTGAGCGGGATGGCGGGGAGGTTGGCGATGATCGAAATCGGCGCTACCTGGCCGAAGTGCTGGGCCGCCACCGGCGCGGTCGCCACGAACGCGGCGACGGAGACCACCAGCGACTCCGCGACGCTCTTCGTCCAGCCGCGCCGGAGCCGCTCGGGGATGCGGTCGAGCAGCGGCCGGCGCAGCAGCATGATGCCGAGCACGCCGGCGTAGCTGAGCTGGAACCCCGCGTCCAGCGCCGTCATCGGGTCCATCGCCAGGATCGCCAGCGCGGCGGCGGCGACGATCGCCAGCGGCGCGGACGGGCGCTGGAGGACGGCGGTGAGCAGCGCCAGCGCCGTCATGATCCCCGAGCGCACGGCGGAGGGCGGCGCGCCGATCATCGCCAGGTACAGCGTGATCAGCAGGATGGTGAGCCAGATGGTGGGGTCGCGCCGCAGCCGGAGGACGCGGCCCAGCAGCACCAGCACCGCGCCCACCAGCGCCACGTGCGTCCCCGAGATGGCGAGGAGGTGCACCAGCCCCGACGCGGCGAAGCGGTCGGCCAGGTCGCGGTCCAGCGTCTCGCGCCGGCCGAGGATGAGCGCGTCGGCTAGCGCGGCGTTGCGGGGGAAGAGGCGGCGGATCTGGCGCTCGGCGCGGCCGCGCAACGCCAGCAGCGGGTGGCGCGCGAAGTCGGGCGGGGCGATGACGGTGCCCTGCCGCGCGAGCAGGTAGCCGCGGTACGCCGGGCTCCGCGGCCAACTCCCGGGGTCCACCGGGGATGGGAGGAGGCGCCACTCGCCGGCGACGCGCAGTTCCGTGCCCGCGGCGACCGCCGGGGTTCCGCGCGGCAGGCGGACGCGCAGCTCCACATCGCACTCGGCTACGAGGCCGCGCTCGCCGACCACGCGGACGACGGCGAGCGGGAGGAGCGGCGTGCGCTCGGCGGTGTCGCGCGGGGCGGCGAAGTCGGCGCCGAGCGCGCCGGTGGCCACGATGCGCGCGCCGTCGGCGAGGGTGGCGCGGCAGTCGCGGGCGGCGGCGAGGCGTGCCTGCGCCCCGTCTCCCGCGCCGGCCAGCACCAGCGCGGCGGCCAGGCAGCCGCGGGCGGCGTCGCGCCCCAGCGGCACGCCGGCGAGCGGCCGGTGCAGGAGCAGCGCGGCGAGCGGCGCCGCGGCCCAGAGCGCCGCGGCGGCCGGGATCGCCTCGATGCGAAGGCCGCAGAGGAGCCCGGCCAGGAAGGCGAAGAACGCCGCCACGATCGGCAGGCGCAGGGTGCTCGTCATCCGCTCACAACCTCGTGCGCTTCATCGGCTTGCGGCGGTGGGTGGCGCGGCGGTTGCAGCGGCGGGCGGGTTCCCGTCGGCGACATGGGGGATGAACCGGAGGTGCGAGATGATCGTGCGGCTGAAGGTCGGGATCGCGGCTGCGTGCGCCGCGCTGGCGGCCGCCGCGTGCGACGGATCGAACCTGTTCACCGTGCCGATCGGCACCACCGACGGAACGCCCGGCACGGGAACGGTGCAGGGCAGCGTGCTGGCCGGCGGCACCGGCGCCGGTGCGGTCCCCGTCATCCTCGTGGGCCGCGATTCGACGCAGACGGACGCGAACGGCGTCTTCAGCTTCGACAGCATCCCCGCGGCGAGTTACCAGCTCTCCGTGCGCGTGCCGATCGGCTTCGCGCTTGCCGCGGGGCAGACGGCGACGCGCACGGTGGCGGTCACCAGCGGCGGCACCACGGGCGCTACGTTCGTCCTGGAGCGCACGACGATCGTACCCTGAACGGAGCGAAGCGGACGCAATGAACGTAGCGGCCGTTATTCATCCAGGCGAGCGCTTGCGGTGGCGGAATCCAGGCGGGGATGCGGACGGTCAGGCGCGTCGCGGTCGCCTCGTGCATCTGATTGTCATCAAACGAGTTGTATGTCGAATCGGTTGAGGTTTACGTGAGGTCCGGCGCGCGCCGTCGTGTGTTTTCCGACTGCTCAAAGTCACCCGAGGCGTGATGTGAGCGGTGCGGCGGCAGCTTGTTCCCACCGCAGCGGGATTGCTGATAACGGCGATTGAGCAACGGCATCACACGGAGTCAGGGAACGAATTGGCGCGGGTGCCGAAAACTGTTGTAAATCCTTGATGTTCCGGGAGGCCTACCGGAGTCATCCCGCCGAAATGCCGGATATTCGCGGTAAACCTGTCCCACAACCTATCCCACCCGCGACCTCAGCAGCAGCAGCAGGAACCGCCCCGAAATCCTACAGCAGAGCCCGCCGGAGATCCCCCGGCGGGCCAGCTTCATACGAACCAGCGCCGCTCGCGTCGGCGCATTCGAGCGAGACAAGCTCCCCTGCTTACCTGCCCGTCGGGCAGGTGCCTCGCCGCGCGCAGCAACTCGCGCGCCCTCTGCCGCCCGAGGGCACAGATGTTGGGACAGTGCGTAAGGGCCGCGTCCGAAATCGTCCGCTCGCAGGAGCATGGACGCAGCGGTGTTGACTGGTCCTGGCGGAGGCAGCATCCCCTGCAGTCAGGCTTCCAACGCCGTTACTTCTCGAATAGCTCTCCTAGCCTAGGCTAGCCAGGCATGTGGCAAGTCAAGAACGTCCGCTGGTGAGGAACCCTCGGTCCACATCATCTTCGTTTCTAGCTGGACAGTCGTGTAATTGTATTGCCAGACAAAGCAACGTTGGCGCCGCTCGGATACTCAATGGGGGTAGGCGTACCCTGGGACACGTTGATTACGCAGCCGGTAATACTCGCTCCCGATACTTGAGCCAGTCGCACGGCGGGTTGGTTGAAGCTGGAATGGTCACTTCGAAGCAAGCAGCCGGAGAGCGCTAGCAGTTCTCCATCGACCACGTCGACAGCGGGTGCGCCATTCCCTTTGAATTCCGCCCCTGCGGCAATGACCCGGCCACCTCCGCCTTGAATCTTTAATGCCGCATTATGGCACCAGAATATACCTCCCGTAATATTCAGATGATGTGCGCCGTGAACGAGAAAGGCGTTCCCCGCGAAGTCCACCTGACAGTTGGAAAACGAGGCACCGGTGCCGCCCATGCCAGGTTGATGCCAGAGCGTGAACCCGACGTTGCATCGGAAGGCGTTGCACGATGACACCGCGATGCCATCGATCTTCCCGAATTCGAATCCCGTGTGAGTGACGATCCCCTCGTCGTCACTCCACACATCGACGTTCGACAGCCAAACGTAGTGGTACGCTGCAGAGCCGCGGGTGCCGAGCGAGACCCCGATGTGTCGGATCTTGTGAAGAAAACAGTTCTGGATGATGCTCCTTCCAGGATTCGTACCGCCCTGCGCCACGATCCCATCCCAGGCATTGCTGATCCGAACCCCATCGACGCGAGAACCAGCCGCGTGCGCGGAAAGCTGTATGATTGCCTTCTGGTGTACGGTCGGATCCTGGTCGCAATCAAAGAAGAGACCGCCCACGGCACCTCCGCCATCCAACACGACCGCCGGCTGCGTCCCCTCCATCCTGGGAACAATTGTTGGCATGGTGGGGCGAGTCCGCCCCCCAGGCCGGCATTGGGTCGCCCCGTAATGTCTGATTCGAAAGTGTCAACGTCTCATTGATGAAGTACTTTCCGGGCGGGACATACACGGCGGTCCCCGGAGTATTGCGTGCCACGAGGATAGCTGAGAGAAAGCCAGACGTATCTTGCGCGGCATTAGCTGGATTGCCGTCGCCGATGGCTCCTTTGTCGCGAACGTTGATTTCGCCAGGTTGGGTGGGCATGAACGACTCCTTTGAATGGTGGCCAGCTTATGGTTTAATGGACGGAATCCCGGCTAACCCCCCGAGTTGCTGCGCTGTTCCTGTCGCGGGAGAATGTACGCTGGGCCAATCCCGGCTCGCGCATGCCGAATCCATTCCAATCCAGATAATACTCTGGCATGCGAACGTCAAGGTAGAACACGCGCCGTCCATCCCGATACACGAAAGGGTCACTACGCGGCGGCTTGAAAGGCGAACGACGACGGCCGGCGCGGAACAGACGTGCGGCTCGCCGCCGAGCTTCGCGCGCTGGTGGATTAGGTGCTTTCCACCGGCTCCCTGGCCGAGGCGGAAGCGCGTTCCAGCGGGGCCACGTGGAGGTCTACCTCCTTCTGGCGGGCAAGCTGAAGTCGGCTCCGTGCCCCTGCAACGCGCGACGGGAAGGGCGCCGAACGCGGCGCAGCCACACGCGATTTGCCGCTGATCCAAACCTGTCCCACAAACGCTACCACCCCGACCAAGAGATGGTAAGGCCACAGCAGCGTAACCTGCTGCCGTGTTCCCACTTACGATACTACAGGCCGCGCTGCCCACAGACCCACGCAGAGAGACGGAGGGAACGGAGGAACAGAGCAACGGAGGAGGCGATGGCGTGGCGTCCTGATTCATCCCGCGTCCCTGATACCGGAAACGAGACCGCCGCGTCCCTGGAGGGGCGCGGCGGTGTTTCGGTGCGGCGAGATCAGAGGGTCGTGTCTGCGTCGCGATGTGGGGGCCGGTCCAGCCGGCGCGGCTCACGCAGCGGCCCCGGCCAGCTCGGGCGCGCCCACCAGCTCGCCCGCGAAGGTGGCGCCGGTGGTGGACACCAGCCGCACCTCGGCGAAGCTGCCGACCAGCGACGCGGGGCCGGCGAAGTTCACCACCTTGTTCCCCTC
>Ga0190275_10003796_pt1 | contig 10809 bp, 8 predicted proteins | sample Popmic550T_FD_133745 | JGI IMG/M metagenome (GOLD analysis project Ga0190275, IMG submission 133745) | Populus adjacent soil microbial communities from riparian zone of Yellowstone River, Montana, USA - 550 T | ecosystem: Environmental > Terrestrial > Soil > Riparian zone > Trees stand | place...
ACGGGGACCACGGCCAGCGTACCCCCGGAGAGCGCTTCGATGCTCCGGGCGACCCCCGTCGCCGACGTTCCCGCCGCGGCCCCGTCGGACGCGACGGGGATGGTCGCCTCGTAGTCCGTCCTGGGCGCGGCACCGGGCGGTAGCCAGCCCGCAGGGTCTCCTTCTGCCAGGGTCGTCCCGGCCCGTAATGCGACCTCCTCCTGGCTCACCGGATGGCCCGCCGCCGAGAGGGTCAGCGACCCCCAGAACGCACCGCACAGCTGGTCCTTCTGCGGCATCGCCCCCTCGTACAGCAGGGCGAAGTCCGGGGGGCCGGGAACAGTCCCAACCGCGCCGGCTAGCGGACCGATCACACCTTGCCTCCTTTCTCGGTAGGCATCAGGTTTCAGGTCTTGGGCAGAGACGAAGAATCGGCCACGCCACGTTTCGGACGGGCGCAGGGTGCGAAGTTACGGCCCCGACCATGCCCCCCCTTACCTGATGCCTGTAGCCTGATGCCTGTGGCCTTTCTAATAGAGCATCGCGGCAGTGGCCGCCACCTCCTCTGGGGGTAACTCTTTGGCTATCGCGGCCTGTGCCCGCGCTACGGCCACGTGGGTGCGCACCAGCGGTTCGCCCAGCGCCTCCTTCAGGGTTTCGTCCCCCTCCAGCGCATCGAGGGCTTCGTCGAGGGAGGCGGGGAGCCGCCGGATACCCCGGGAGGCGCGTTCCTCGTCGCCCAGCGTGGCAGGGTCGACCATCGTCGGCTCCCCGGGGTCGAGACCGCGGTCTACACCGTCCATCCCGGCGGCCAGCACGGCGGCCAGCGCAAGGTAGGGGTTGGACGTGACGTCGGCAGGTTTGAGCTCGACGTTGGCGGTCGCCGACTCCCTGCCGGCCACGGGGGACGCCAGCCTCACGGCCGCCTCCCTGTTGTCCAGGCCGTAGGCGCCGTAGTCCGAGGCCCACATACCAGGCACAAGACGCTGGTACGAGTTCGGCGAAGGGGCCGTGAAGGCCATGACGGCCGGCAGGTGTTCCAGTAGTCCGGCCACGAAGCCCGCGCCAGCCCCGCTGAGGATGCCCGTGGCGTCGAAGAGCACGGGCGAGTCGCCCTCGTAGAGGCTCACGTGCAGGTGGTGGCCGTTGCCCGCTCTCTCCAGGTACGGTTTCGGGGCCATCGTGGTCTCGAGCCCGAGCCCGTGGGCGACGCCCCGGATCGCCTCCAGCACCATCACACGCTTGTCGGCCGCCCTCAGGGCCTCGTCCTCCCCCACGGAGAGCTCCAGATTGCCCTGTCCTACCTCGGCGTGGAACTGCTCCGGACGGATGCCCATCGCCTCCAGCGTCCCGGCCAGCTCCGCGCCAAACTCCGCCGCCGGGGTAAGGGCGTAGCTCCCCGCGTACGGCGTCCTGTCCAGCGGACCGTCCGGACCCCAGACGTAGAACTCGGCCTCGTAAGAGGCGACCGACCTGTAACCCCTCTCCGAGAGACGCCCGAGCACCCGCTTGAGGGCGCTTCGCGGGCATCCGTCCCAGGGCGTGGCCGCGTCCTGCTCCATCATGTCGCAGGTGACCATCGCCTGCCCGCGGGCGAAGGGCAGCGGGGTTAGCGTCGAGAGGTCGGGGACCAGCCGGCACTCCCCGACCGGGCCCAACCCCGACTCAGGGTGCAATGCCCCGCTCGGGTCCAGCGCCAGGACCCCTTTCGCGAGCCCCACCCCGGACCCTGCCCTCCCGGCGAAGCCGTCCCTGTAGACGGCCTTCGCCTTGGGAATACCCGCGTGATCCACGAACACGAACCTCACCCACAAAGTATCCTCGGGCAATCCCCTGATTTCCTCGGCTTGCATCGCACCCCCTACGGCTCGGTCGAATATCATTCCGGCGTTGGCGCGCCCAATATCTCACGCCCCGATCTCCCGGTCCACGGCATCCTGACTTCGGTCCTGCTCAACCCTAGCGCCCACCAGGGCGTGACCCGGTCTCCTTCGCGAGACCCTCTTCTGCCATCAGCCTCTCGCCGGCTCTTCGCGTGGCGGCGTTACGGATGAACGAGACGGCAACCCCCACGACGAGCCAAAGCATGGCGATGATCGGATACCATCCCGCCGATACGTTGCGATAGAGCGTGTACCCGATGACGACCAGCGCCAGGAAAGGCACCACGACCTCCCACGTCGCGACCTGCCGCTCGCCCGAGAAGAACAGGAGCTTCGCAGCCCCGATGGTGGCCAGGGCGTACACGAGAAGCAGGATCAGGGTGCCAATCGTTCCCGAAGCGACGAACAGGTCGAAAGGCGCCACGCCGAACACGAACCAGCCCAGGGCGATGATGACGTAGGCACCGACCGCGACGGTGGCCGTGGAGCGTGCAGGGACACCGCTTCTGGGAGATACGGTGCCGAGTGGGGCGGGTCCGACCTCGTCGCGCGAGAGCGCGTACAGCAGGCGGGTGGCGCCCACCACGCACGCGAGTGCGCAGCCGAAGGCGCTGACCGCAGCGCCTATCGTGATGAGCTCACCTACCCAGCCGGCGACGAACTGACTGCCAAGATCTCCTAGTAGCGAGCCGGACGCGATGAACGCCTTGACTCCCTCCGCGTCGGTCCCGAAGCCCATAACCTCGACGGCCGTGACGAAGATAAAGTACAGCCCGCCGAAGATAGCGACCGCGAGGATCGCACGCGGTATGTCACGCCGGGGCTCTTGCGCCTCTTCGCCCAGGGTGGCCGCCGCCTCGAACCCGGCGAAGGAGAGGAAGCCGAAGACCACGCCGAGGAACACGGCGGACGGGCCCGTGCCACTCGGTACCGTGAACACCGAGAAGTCGAGCGTGTTGCCGTTAGGGGCCGTGCCCGCGATCAGCTTGAACAAGATGATCACGCTGACAATGAGGATGAGCGCGACCGTAGTACCCTCGATGACCAGGAGAACTCGCGTGCCCCCCCGAATGTTCGAGGCCGCCAGTGCCCACACTCCGGCGAGCGCGATCGCACCCACCACGAACGGAGCCCAGCCCGGCTGGTCCGTCCAGATGCCCAGGGCGTCGAGGAACTCCGCCCCGAAGATGCCGGCCGCGGTAGAGGTGACGACGCCGTAGAAGGTGTAGGTGCCCATCAGAGCCCACCCCGAGATCACGCCGGCGTGCGGGCCGAGCGTCGCCCCGACGAAGCCGTACACGCTGCCGGCGTGGTCGAAGCGTTGGGTAAGCCTGACGAAAGTCCAGGCGATCAAAAGCACACCGATGGTCGCCAGCGCGAACGCGAGCGGCACGGCCCGCCCCACGCTGCCCGCCGTCCCCTGCGGGTTGATGTTGGCCGCCATGGAAGGCGCCATCAACGCCAACGAGATGCCGACCGCCTCCCAGAGATGCAGCTCGCGCCGCAGGTGCGGACTCTCTGCGCCGCCGGAGTTCCTGGCTTCTGTGGTCATAGTGGCTCCCTTGTTCGGTAGTGGAGGATTAGGGAATCGAGGGTTGGCTCGGATTCCCCGTCCCACAAGAGTGCCGACAATATCTCATGCCACAGGTCCATGGTCCACACTACCCGACTCACTAACCCCGGGCTCTGGCGTGTTTTGGTGAAACGATGGGTCGCGAGGTCGCGGGGGCGTCCGGCGGTTGCTAAGCTGTTGGCATGATCTGACGCACAAGGAACGACCGCGCCCGCGCTCCTCCTCGGATCGGTCTACCGCCGGCGACCCGTCTGAATCCGAGAGGAGACCATCCGTGCACGTCCATCGCTTCGAGCCCGCCTACCTGCCCGGCCTTCGGGCGCTCGTCAACAACCACCTCTCGACGGTCGTTCCCGGTTGGGCGATGACCGACGAGGCGGTGGCGGCCCACTTGAGCCGCGAGCCCGGCGAGTACGTCACCGACCCTTGGGTGACCGAGCGCGCCACCTTGCTGGTTACCGAGGGGTGGGCCGTGCTCGCCGCCGCCCACCTCCTGCGCTACGGGGAGGGGGAGGAGGTCGGGGAGCACTTCCGCGGGGCCGGAGAGATCGGCTGGCTGCTTTCGGTACCGGGGCGTTCAGAGGCCACCGCGGCGGTGCTCTCCGAGGCTCGGGAGGCGCTGGCCGTTTGGGGCGTGAGGCGCGAGGAAGTCTGCAGCGGCGGTCTGCCCGTCCCGGCCTTCGGGGGAGTCCCGGATTGCTGGCCGCACGTGGCCGAGGCACTCCGGGCGGCGGGCTACCGGGCCGACCCCGAGCGCCGCGAGGCGCTCTACGGCGGGAGGCTGGCGGGGGTCGCGGAACCCGGTGATCCGCCGCTGCCCAGCCTCTGCGTCCTGAGGAGAGTCGGCAGGCTAGGGGTGCGGTTTTCGGCCGTGGCGGACGAAGGCGAAGAGGTCGGTCACCTCGAGTGCAACCCGGACCTGACCGAGGGTGGTAGCATCCCGGCCCTGGGCGGCTGGGCGGAACTGGACGAGCTCTGGGTGCGCGAGGGGATGAGGAGGCGCGGGGTGGGCCGCTGGCTGGTCGGGCACGCGGCGCGTTGGCTACTCCTGGCGGGTTGCGACCGCATCGTGGTCTGCGTTGACGGGAACGACGAGGAGGCCGGGGCGGGTCGCTTCTACCGACGGTTCGGGTGGGAAGTGCTTGGCAGGTTGACCCGGTCCTGGGAGGCCGGATGAACACCGCAGTGACGCGCGGAACGTCGGGTGCGGCCCGTGCTGGTTGGCCACGTCCGATATCGTGGGTCCACGCTCCCGGCGGCGTCGAGCGTTCATCAGGCCAGGGGCCGCACGAGACGGCCCCTGGCCTCTGTCCGCGGGTTCTTTCAGCCTCCGTTCTGCGAGGGCTGGATGTTACGGTTGAAGCGGAAGATGTTGGTCGGGTCGTAGCGGTCCTTGAGGGCGACGAGGCGCTCGTAGTCTTCGGGCGCGTAGGCGGCCTTAACCCTCTCGGGGCTGGCGCCGTCGAGCTCCATGAAGTTGACGTATGTGTCGCCGGTCTGGAAGGGACGCGTCGCCTCGGCCACGCTGGCGAGGTAGGCCACGACACCTTCGGCCATCTCCGGCGTGAAGGCCGGACCGATCCCGTTCATGATGAACCTGGACTCGCCCATGCCCATGGTGCTCAGGCGGTCGGCGGTACGCGCCAGGGCCCCACCGAGCTGCCTGAGCTCGAGTAAGATCAGAGGCGATCCCGAACCAGCGCCTGCGACCTCCACGAGCGTCTCGATGGCATCCGGCGAGAGTTCGTCCAGCATCTCGGAGTGCTGGCGGGCCCCCATGGGATCGACAGGGTCCATGCTTATGGAGTCCATCGCCGCGAACGGCATGGGCCCGAAGGTGTTCATGATCGTCTCGCCGAGTTCCTCCCGCACGGGACGCAGCATCTGCTCGCCCGTCTCAGGCGATTCTCCGCAGTAGCAGCCGCGTAGCGCAATGACGGATCTGCCGCGTAGCGGCTCGGGCAGAGCCGGTAGTGGGGGTACGTTCAGTAACGCCACACCGGTTGACCACTCGTCGGGAAGGTCCGCGCTCCAGCGGGCGTAAGCGTCGAGCACCTCTGCGGCCTTCTCCATGGGGTAGATGAGGTTGCCGGCGTAGAGGGTTCCCATTTGGTAGAGCTGGAACTCCAGCGAAGTGACTATCCCGAAATTGCCTCCCCCGCCCCCGATCCCCCAGAAAAGTTCGGGATGCTCGTCGGCGCTGACGCGAACCAGCTCACCGTCGGCGGTGACCACGTCCGCCTGCCGCACGCTCGCGGCGTTGAAGCCGTACTTGCGGCCGAGCCAGCCGAAGCCGCCGCCCATCGTGTAGCCGACGATGCCCACGTGGGAGGTGGAGCCCATCAGGCCGGCCAGCCCGTGGGGTTGGGCCTCGTGGACCAGATCCGTCCACAGCGCGCCGGCCTCCACCCTGGCGGTCCTCGCCACGGGGTCTACCCTGACGCCCCTCATGCGAGAAGTGTTGATCAGGACCCCGCCGTCGCAAGGCACGCCGACCCCATGGCCGGTAGCCATCACCCCGACGCCCATCCCCGCGTCGCGGGCGAAGCGCACCGCGGCCATCACGTCCGCAGCACCGCCGGCAACGATGACGAGCGCGGGCTGCTGGTGGGCTGCCAGGTTCCAGGCCCGGCTCGCCTCGTCGTAGCCCTCCTCGCCCGGCGCGTGCGCCGTGCCGCGCAGTCCCGCTCGCAAGGTCTCTAGAGTAGAACCCTGGATCACCGTCTCCACAATCTTTCTCCTTTCCAGAAGCGATCGGCCCGCAGAGGCCAACATCTCTCATCTTGAAGGCAACGCCCGCAGCCTAACCTCCGGAGGCGGAAGGCACATCCCCCAAATGGACTATCTTTCGGGGCCGACAAACGCCGACGCGCACGGTCCTACCGCTCTCACCACCCGTGGATTCCCGCTTAATCAAGGGAATGACGGAGGAGAAGGACTTGCTAAATTGCTGACCGGCTGAAGTGCCGAAATGCTCTAAAGCCAGCCGCGGCGCTTGAAGACCAGGTAGAGCATGAAGGAGATTAGCGCCATGAGCAGGAGGGCGAAGGGGTAGCCGAAAAACCAGTTCAGCTCGGGCATGTAGCGGAAGTTCATGCCGTAGATAGTGCCCACCAGGGTGGGGGCAAACAGGATGGCGGCCCAGGCGGAGATCTTCTTAACCTCCTCGTTCTGGGCGAGGCTGGAGAGGGTCAGGTTTACGCTGAGGATGTTCTGCAGCAGCTCGCGGAAGCCGGCGAGCCGCTCCGTGACCTGCAGGAGGTGGTCCTGCACGTCGCGCAGGTAGCGCTTTACCTCCGCGTCGACCTCCGTGGGCTCGTCCTGGATCATGTTCCCGAGCACGCCGCCTAAAGGCTCGGTCGCCCGCTGGAATTCGATCACCTCGCGCGAGAGCTCGTAGATCCTGCGCGACACGTTGGGGTTGCCCCCGAATACCTCGGTCTCTATCTCCGAGATGTCGATACCGAGGCCCTCGACCACGGGCATGTAGTCGTCCACGACGCGGTCCATGATGGCGTGCAAGATGGCTTCTGGCCCCCTGCGCAACAGCTCGGGGTCGGCCTCCAGGCTCCGGCGCACGGCGCCTATGTCGGGCGCCTCGCTGTGACGAACGGTCACGACGAAGTCCTCGCCCACGAAGATGTGGATCTCCCCGAACTCGACCCTCTCTTCGTCGTCAAGGTAACGCGCCGGCTTGAGCACGACGAAGAGCGTCCCACCGTAGTGCTCCAGCTTGGGCCGCTGGTGGGCCTCCGTCGCGTCTTCGACCGCGAGATTGTGCAGCCCGAACTCCTCGGAGACGGAGGAGAACTCCTGTTGCGTCGGCCTGTAGAGGCCGATCCAGGCGATCCCCCGACGCTCCCTGATGGCCTCGTAGGTCTCCTTGAGGGTCTCTGGCTCGGCCGCGCGGCGGCCGTCCACGTAGATGGCGTTGTCCACGATCACGGCCGCATTATACGCCCGTGTCGCTGCTCCCCTAACGCGTCTCGACGCGCCTGTACAGCGAGACCGAGAAGGGAATGAAGATCAGGAGTATCCCTACGCACCAGGCGAGGGCCTGCCAGCCGTGCGAGCCTACGGACTGGCCGAGCAGGAAGGCCCGCACCGCGTCGATGACCTGCGTCAAGGGCTGATGGTTGGCGAACGCCTGCAGCCATCCCGGCATGTCCTCCGTCGGCACGAAGGCGCTGGAGGCGAAGGTCAGCGGGAAGAGCCAGATAAATCCCGCCGACTGCACGGCCTCGGTGCTCCGCATTAGCAGCGCGATGGTGGCCCCGATCCACGAGAACGAGAAGCTGAGGAGCAGCAAGAGCCCGATGGCCCCGGCCCAGCCGGCGACGCCAGCGTCAGGACGGAATCCGACGAGGATCCCGACGAACAGCATCACGAGCACCACGAAGAGGTTGCGGACCAGATCGGCGATGGTGCGGCCGGTTAGCACGGCGGAGCGGGCCATGGGCAGCGAGCGGAACCGGTCGACGAGCCCCTTCTGCAGGTCTTCGGAGAGGCCAATGCCGGTGCTCACGGAGCCGAAAGCGACGGTCTGAACGAAGATGCCGGCCATCAGGTAGTTGACGTAGCTCTCGCCGCCAACGTCGATGGCACCACCGAACACGTAGCGAAACAGCAAGACGAACATGACGGGCTGGATGGTCGCGAACACCAGCAGCTCGGGTATGCGTGGGATCTGGACGAGGTTGCGCTTGGCGAGCACCCACCCGTCGGCGAGTGCCCAGTAGAGCTTGCCGCCCCGGCGCGGCTGCACGCCAGCGCCATTAGTTACCGCGCTCATGCGATCTCCTTTTCGTCAACGGCGCGCTCGCCTACCGCAACATCGGACTCGGCCGCATGTCCCGTGAGGGTGAGGAAAACGTCATCGAGGGTAGGACGGTGCAGACCGAGCTCGTCGACCTCTACCCCCGCGGCGTCGAAGTCCCTGACAACAGCCGCCAGTAGGCCAGAACCACCGGCCACCGTCGTCCCCACGTACCTACGCTCCGCGTCGACGCGCACGCCGCCGTCACCGTGGGCGTAGCGTTCTAGCACGCTGGCAGCCTCTTTCAGCCCGCCTCCCCGCGCCACCGTCACCTCTAAACTCTCGCCGCCGACCCGCGCCTTGAGCTCGACTGAGGTACCCTCGGCGATGACGCGGCCCGCGTCGACCACGGCGATCCTGTCGGCCAGCCTGTCCGCCTCGTCCAGGTACTGCGTGGTAAGCAGGAGTGTCGTTCCTCCAGATACTAGCTCCCCGATGATGTCCCACATGGCGATGCGGCTTCGGGGATCCAACCCCGTGGTCGGCTCGTCGAGGAAGAGCACGGGCGGCGAGAGGACGAGGCTCGCCGCGAGGTCGAGACGGCGGCGCATGCCGCCCGAGTAGGTCTTGACCAGCCTCGTGGACGCGTCCACGAGGTCGAGGCGCTCGAGCAACTCTTCGGCCCGCCTTCTCGCCTGCTTTTTGGGCAGATGGTAGAGCCTGCCAACCATCTCCAGGTTCTCACGGCCTGTGAGGTACTCGTCAACGGCGGCGTACTGGCCCGTGAGCCCGATGCGCGCACGCAGCTCGCCAGCCTGCCTTACCACGTCCAGGCCGGCGACCTCGGCCCGTCCTGCGTCAGGCGCGAGAAGCGTGGTCAGGATGCGGACCACCGTGGTCTTGCCCGCGCCGTTGGGCCCGAGCAACCCCAGGACCGTACCTTCCTCCACGCTGAGGTCGAGCCCGTCGAGCGCCCTGGTCTTGCCGTAGCTCTTCTGTAAACCTTCTGCCAATATGGCGGGTCTGTCTCGCTGCACACGCCATCCTTCCGTGAGGTTCTCGCTAACCGTCTAAACTAGAAAATTTGCCCGGTGCACCACAAGGCCACAGATTTAACGCAGGTTTAGCGTCACACGTCCCTACTCGTCAGTCGGGCCCTCAAAGACGGCGAACGCGGCGCCCCGCGGGTCTCCCAGAATTGCGATCCTGCCGGCCGGCAGATCCATGGGCCCGGCTAACAACGCCCCACCAGAGCCCTGCACCTTCTCCACGGCCTCATCACACGAAGACACCGTGAAATAAGGAATCCAGAAGGAAGGGGCGTCCCCACGTTCCTCCGAGAGCGGCATGAACCCGCCGTTCGTGAAACCGGCGTTCCTGATCGTGGTATATACCACTGCTCCGTTGTCCTCGATGGGTTCCATCTCCCAGCCGAAGAGTGCGCGGTAGAAATCCCCGGCCGCTTCGGAGTCGCGGGTCTGGAGCTCGTTCCAGCCCATGCAGCCGATGTCGTTGACCCTTCCAGCGCCGATGTGCGACCGAGCTTCCCATACGCAGAGCATTGCACCGCCGGGATCGGCGAGAACGGCCATACGACCGAAATCCATCACGTCGAAGGGGTCTTCGATCAGGGTGGCGCCCAGGTCTGTAACCTTCGCGGCGGTCTCGTCGGCGCTCTCGACGGAGACGTAGTTATTCCAGTGGGCGGGCTGTTCGTCTTGCTGGACGATCGCGCCGACCGCATCGCCCTCGCGGAAGCACATCGTGTAGACGCCACCGCCAGGGATTGGGTCGTCCGTGAACTCCCAGCCGAACAGGCCACCGTAGAAGGCTTTCGCGCCCTCCGCGTCGGGGGTCGAGAGGTCCACCCAACTGAACGTCCCCGGCTCGTAAGACTCCCTCTTGCCCACGGGTTCTTCCCCCTTTTCCGCCATCAAGGATCGGCCAGAAAGCCGTGCCAGAATTGTACGTAAACGCTCCCTATTGCCAACCAGCAAACCGCCACCTCGGAACGTAAAAACCGGAGGACGCCGTCTCCTGTCGGCGACACCTCGCATCGCTGTGCAGTGGTCCCCGGCGGGGAGGTTGGGCGAATAAAGCGACGAAGTGGCGAGGCAGTCCTTAGGGTAGTGACACCCTCTTAGACACCCGAGAGGCGTGTTCGTCGACACCGTGGCTCTAGCTCCATAACCGCGCACCGAGCTTCTCACCATGCCCACCATCAGCTCGATCGCCTCCTCATCGCCCCCGCTACTTTCAGCCTATGTACCTGGCACGCCAGCCTCTGACGCATCCACCCCGCAAGCTCGGTACGGCATCCCAACTCGAGACGCCGTACCGCTTTTGGTCAGAGTTCAGGTTGGGCTGACTCCCTTGTGCTTACCTCGGGACCGCCGGGGGGGGTACCGGGTCAATCCCGGGAACCTCTTCACCTGATTGCACTTCGTCCATCCTGCGCTCGAACCTGTGGCCGACCCATATGGCCCCGATCGCGGTGCCGATGAGGATCCATATCCCGAAGTCCCCCACCAGGTAGACGTCAACCAACACCGGTGCGGCAGTTATCAGGGTGACCACGAGCAGCATGATCAAGGTCGCCAGGGTAGGAGTGCACGACC
>Ga0190275_10003797_pt1 | contig 10809 bp, 6 predicted proteins | sample Popmic550T_FD_133745 | JGI IMG/M metagenome (GOLD analysis project Ga0190275, IMG submission 133745) | Populus adjacent soil microbial communities from riparian zone of Yellowstone River, Montana, USA - 550 T | ecosystem: Environmental > Terrestrial > Soil > Riparian zone > Trees stand | place...
GCGTTGTGGATCGTCCAGTACTCGATCTGCTTGATCATCACCGGGTCGTCGTCGATGTCGAGCACGCATGCCGACTCGCACGGCGCCGGGCAGATCAGCCCGGTGAACTCGGGGAAGTTGTTCGTCGCGTGGAGCTGGTCGATAGCCCCCTTCCAGTCGCCGACGCGCGCGAGGTCGTTCCAGTCGGGGATCAGGTTCCCGAGCGGGCAGGCGCTGTTGCAGAACGGCACGCCGCAGTCCATGCAGCGCGACGCCTGCTCGCGCACGCCCTCCTCGGAGAGAACGCCGTAGATCTCGCCGTAGTCGCCTACGCGCTCAGCCGGGTTGCGCTCCGGCGAGGGAACACGATGCACTTCGAGGAATCCGCGTGGGTTGGCCATCAGTTCCTATGCGAGGTTGACCGTGCGGGCCTTGGCCGGGGGCTCGACGTGCATGAGGGCGGCGCGGAAGCCCGGCGGGATGACGACGACGAACTCGTCGACGGCCTCCTCCCAGCGGTCGAGGATGTCCTCGGCGACCGTGGAGCCGGTTCGCTCGTGGTGCTCGGCGATCAGCGAGCGCAGGAACTCGTTGCCGTCGGGATGCACGGATTCGAGCTCGACCATCTCGGTGTTGCAACGCTCCTCGAAGCGGTCCTCCGGGTCCCAGATGCAGGCGATCCCGCCGCTCATCCCGGCGGCGAAGTTGATGCCGGTCTCGCCGAGAACGACAACGCAGCCGCCGGTCATGTACTCGCAGCCGTGGTCGCCGACGCCCTCGACGACGGCGAGGACGCCGGAGTTCCGGATCGCGAAGCGCTCGCCGACCATCCCGCGCAGGAAGGCCTTGCCCTTCGTCGCGCCGTAGAGCGCGACGTTGCCTGCGATCACGTTGCGCTCGGCGCGGTAGCCGGCGTCGTCGGGCGGGCGTACGGCGATGGTTCCGCCTGAGAGGCCCTTGCCGGCGTAGTCGTTCGCGTCGCCGGCGAGCGACAGCGTCACGCCGGGAGCGAGCCACGCGCCGAAGCTCTGCCCGGCCGAGCCATCGAGCTCGACGGTGATCGTGTCGTCGGGAAGGCCGTCGGGACCGCGCTCGCGGACGAGAGCGTTGGACAGGCGCCCGCCGACGGCAAGATCGATGTTCGTGACGCGGCGGCGGATCGCGACGGCTTCACCGTCCCTGATCGCCGGCTCGGCTGCGCCGATCAGCTCGCGCTCGTCGAAGGACGCGCCCTTCGGATGCGTGACGGCCTCCATGCTGACGAAGCCGCGCGGCGCGTCGATCGCCTTGCCGGGAATCGCGAGTAGCGGCCGCAGGTCGAGCGAGCGTGACTTCCAGTGGTCGATCTCGTCGTTGGGGATCAGCAGCTCGGTCCGCCCGACGAGGTCGCCGTAGCGCTTGACGCCGATGTCGGCCATCAGCTCGCGAGCCTCCTCGGCGACCATGAAGAGGTACTTGACCACGTGCTCGGCCTTGCCGGAGAAGCGCTTGCGCAGCTCCGGATCCTGGGTCGCAACCCCCACCGGGCAGGTGTTGAGGTGACAGACCCGCATCATGATGCAACCCGCTGCGATCAACGGGGCGGTGGAGATCCCGACCTCGTCGGCGCCGAGCATCGCGGCGACCACGACATCGCGCCCGGTTCGCATCCCGCCGTCGGTCTGCACGATCACGCGGGTCCTCAGATCGGACTCGAGCAGAGCCTGTTGCGTCTCGGCGAGGCCGATCTCCCAGGGGACGCCCACTGCTTGAATCGAGGAGAGCGGGGAGGCGCCGGTGCCGCCGTCGTGGCCGGCGATGACGAGGTGGTCGGCGCCCGCCTTGACGCAGCCGACGGCGATCGTGCCGACGCCGGTCTCGGCCGCGAGCTTGACCGAGACGCTCGCGTCAGGGTTTGCGGCGCGCAGGTCGTAGATCAGCTGCTTGAGATCCTCGATCGAGTAGATGTCGTGGTGGGGAGGCGGCGAGATCAGCTCGGTGCCGGGCAGCGCGTAGCGGAGGGCGCCGATGTAGTCGTCGACCTTGTGGCCGGGGAGCTGGCCGCCCTCGCCGGGCTTGGCGCCCTGGGCGATCTTGATCTGGATCTGGTCGGCGCGCGAGAGGTAGTCGATGTCGACCCCGAAGCGGCCGGACGCGACCTGGCGGATCCGCGAGCGCCGCTCGTCCCCGTTGGGATCGGCGACGTTGCGGCGCCGGTCCTCGCCGCCCTCGCCCGAGTTCGAGAACCCGCCGACGCGGTTCATCGCGATCGCGAGCGTCTCGTGCGCCTCGGGAGAGAGGGCGCCGAGCGACATCCCGCCGGTCGAGAATCGGCGGACGATCTCGGCCGCCTCCTCGACCTCATGGAGCTCGTAGGGATCGTCGGAGCGGCGCAGGCGCAGCAGCCCGCGCAGCAGGGCATGCCTCGCGTTCTCCTTGTTGACCAGCTTGCTGAATTCCTCGTACGAGGCGTAGCCGGCCTCGTCGCCCTCCGGGGTGCGGGCAGCGTGCTGCAGCGCGGCGATCGTGTCCGGTCCCCACATGTGCATCTCGCCGTCCTTGCGCCAGCGGTAGACGCCGCCCTGCGGCAGCAGCTTCTCGTGCGCGGCGGGGAGCTGGGCCTGCTCGACGTGCTCAGCGAGCTCCATCCCGTGCGCCTCGGGGTAGGCGCGGCCGTGGCGGTCGAGCGCCTCCGCGGCGAGCTCGCCGAGGCCGATGCCACCGAGCCGCGACGGGGTGCCGGTGAAGTGCTCCTCGACCAGCCCCTCGTCGAGGCCGACGATTTCGAAGATCTGCGCGCCGCGGTAGGAGCGAATCGTCGAGATCCCCATCTTCGAGAGCACCTTGAGGAGACCCTTCTTGATGCCGGCGATCGCACGCTCGCTGGCGTTGGCGAGCGGCCCGTCGAGGCCGACGGTCGGCTCGTCGAGGATCGTCATCGTCTCGAGCATCAGGTACGGGTTGATGGCGGTCGCGCCGTAGCCGATAAGCGCCGCGAGGTGGTGGATCTCGCGAGGCTCGCCGCTCTCGACGACGAGTGCCGCGCGCAGGCGCGTCCCGGCGCGGACGAGCGCGTGGTGGACGGTCGAGCAGGCGAGCAGCGATGGGATCGGCACGCGGTCGGGACCGGTCGCGCGATCGGAGATGACGAGCAGCGTCGTTCCCTCATCGAGCGCGGCATGGGCCTGATCGCGGAGCCGGTCGAGCGCCGACTCGAGCCCGTCCTCGCCGTTCTCGACGGCCCAGGTCGCATCGATCGTCGTCGCGTGGAGCGCCTGGTGGGGGTTGCGGCGAAGCCGCTCCAGCTCGAAGTCCGTGAGGATCGGGTGGGCGAGCTCGACGTGGTTGACGACCTGCGGCTTCGCGCTCAGCAGGTTTCCCTGCGGGCCGATATCGGTGCGCAGGCTCATCACGGCGCTCTCTCGGACCGAGTCGATCGCCGGGTTGGTGACCTGGGCGAAGCGCTGCTTGAAGTACGAGTAGAGCGAGGGACGGTGGTCGCTGAAGACCGCCAGCGAGAGGTCGTTGCCCATCGAGCCGGTCGGCTCGCGGCCGTCGCGGAGCAGCGGCGCGAGCAGCGTCCGCAGGTCCTCCTGCGTATAGCCGAAGGCGAGCTGGCGCTCGAGCAGCGGCACGGTCGGCTGGATCGTGGACTGCGGGTCGGGCAGCTCGCGGACGCCGAGCTTGCCGTTCGCGTACCACTCGCCGTAGGGAGCGGCGCAGGCGACCTGCTCCTCGACCTCGCCGTCGGTGCGGATCAGGCCGGTCTCGAGGTCGACGGTGAAGAGCTGCGCCGGCTCCAGCCGTCCCATCCGCGCGATCTTGTCGGGGTTGACGGTGAAGATTCCCGACTCCGAGCCGAGGCAGACCCAGCCGTCGCGGGTGATCGTCCAGCGACCGGGGCGGAGCCCGTTGCGGTCGAGCATCGCGCCGAGGATCCGCCCGTCGCAGAATGCGATCGCGGCGGGGCCGTCCCAGGGCTCCATGAGCCGGCCGTGGTAGCGATAGAAGCCCTCGAGCTCGGCACGGATACCCGGACGGCCCTCCCAGGCGGCCGGGATCATCATCATCATCGCGTGCTGAACGGAGCGGTTGCCGGCGAGCACCATCATCTCGAGCGCCCGGTCGAAGGCCGCCGAATCGGAGGCGTCCTCGTCGATCAGCGGCAGGCAGTCGGCCAGGTCCTCGCCGAGCGCGTCGGACTCCAGCACGGCCTCGCGAGCGCGCATCCAGTTGATGTTGCCGCGCGCGGTGTTGATCTCGCCGTTGTGGGCGATCATCCGCAGCGGCTGGGCGAGCTCCCAACTCGGCGCCGTGTTGGTCGAGAAGCGGGAGTGGACGACCGCGAACGTGCTGGCCATCATGTGATCGCGCAGGTCGGGGAAGAACTGCGGCAGCTGCGGCGCGGTCAGCATTCCCTTGTAGACGATCGTCCGGCAGGACATGCTCGGGAAGGAGACGAGCGGCGCGAGCTCCGCCTCGGCCCGGCGGCGGATGACGAAGAGGGAGCGCTCGAAGTCCATCGGGTCGTTGAACTCGTCGCCGGCGCCGATGAAGAGCTGACGGATCTCGGGCGCCGACTCGCGGGCCTGGTCGCCGCAGGAGGACTCGTCGACGGGGACGTCGCGCCAGCCGATCGGCGTGTGACCGGCCTCGGAGACGAGCTCGCAGATCCGTGCCTGAGTCGCCTGCGAGCCGCCCGCCTCGCGGCGCAGGAAGCACATCGCGACGCCGAGCCGGCCGGCGGGCGGGAGGTGTGCCGGGTTGCCTTCGATCTCCGCCGAGCGGCTGCGGAAGAAGTCGTGGGGGAGGCCGACCATGATGCCCGCGCCGTCCCCGGTCAGCGGGTCGGCGCCGGTCGCACCGCGGTGCTCGAGGCGGTCGAGGGCGACCAGCCCGCGGTCGATCGTCTCGTGGATCGGGTTGCCGTCGAGGCGGCCGACGAACGCCACGCCGCAGCCGTCGTGGAAGCGCGACGGATCGTGAACGCCGCCGAAGTCCACGGCGTCGGCGCTGGCGGAGTGTTGATCTGGTCTTCTCATCGGTCCGGTTGTCGGGGCGAGCTGGGCGGCTCGACCCGGGTACGCCTCGGCGCGCTTCCCGGCGAGAGAGCCGGAAATGCGATCCGCGGGCCGGAAATGGTACGCCAACCCACCGCTCAGCGCGTCGAAATTCGTCCCTGCCCTTTTGTCCGCCGGGACAAGGAGGTCGGGCGCTGATCGGCCTACCTTCCTCCGCATGGGTGCAACCCTGCTTGTAGACATGCGCGATGAATCCAATCTGGGCAGCGGCCTCGACCCGATGGACGAGGCGCGCGACGCCGACGGCACGCCGCGCGGCTCCTACGGCGAGCTCTTCGCCGCGCTGGGTCCCGAGGACTTCGCCGCTGCGGGCGCGCGGGTCCGGCGCGAGCTCGCCGAGCGGGGCGTCGTCTTCGGCGGCGGCTCGACGCCCGCGCACCCCTTCGACGTCGACCCGGTTCCCCGGCTTATCGAGGCGGAGGAGTGGCAGGGGGTCGAGCGCGGGCTGGTCCAGCGGGTCTTGGCGCTGAACGAGTTCCTCGCCGACGTCTACGGCGAGCGGCGGATCGTCGCCGCGGGGATCGTCCCCGCCGCGCTGATCGAGGACGCCGACTGGTACGAGCCGGCGATGGCGCAGCCCGGGATGCCGCCGGTGCGCGCCCACGTCGCCGGTCCCGATCTCGTCCGCGGGGGCGACGGCGAGCTGCGGGTACTCGAGGACAACCTGAGGGCGCCGTCGGGCCTCGCCTACGCGCTCGGTGCCCGAGCTGCGATGGAGCCGGTGGCGGCTGCGAGCGGTCTCGAGCCGCGCTCGCTCGAGCCCGGGGTCGAGGCGCTCCGCGCGATGCTGAGGGCGGCGGCGCCGGACGGGCCGGCCGATCCACACGTGGTCCTGCTCAACGACGGTCCGGGCGCCAGCGCTCTATATGAGCACGGGGAGCTGGCGCGGCGGCTGGGACTGACGATCGCAACCCCGGGGGAGCTGCGCCGCCACGGCGAGGCGCTGGTTCTAGGCGAGCGGGTTGTCGACGTGATCTACCGCCGGATCGACGACGAGCGACTGACGGCGCCGGGGGGCGAGCCGACCGCGCTCGGCGAGCTCCTGATCGAGCCACTGCGAGCCGGCTCCCTCGCCTGCGTCAATTCGCCCGGCAGCGGGATCGCCGACGACAAGGCGGTCCATACCTACGTCGACCGGATGATCGACTTCTACCTCGGCGAGCCGCCGCTCCTGCGGTCGGTGCCGGGGAGCTACCTGGGCGACCCGGGAGAGCTCGAACCCGCGCTTGCCAGGATCGACGAGCTGGTGATCAAGCCGCGCTCCGAGTTCGGCGGCAAGGGCGTGGTGATCGGCCCGCTCGCCGGCGAAGCCGAGCTGGAGGCCGCCGCTGCGGAGGTGAGACGTGACCCTCGGCGATTCGTCGCCCAGGAGACCGTCGCCCTATCGCTTCACCCCACCGTCGTCGACGGGTCGCTGCAGGGCCGCCACGTCGACCTGCGTCCCTACGTGATCACCGACGGCTACAACGTGACCGTGGTGCCGGGAGGCCTCTCCCGATTCGCGCTCGCGCCCGGGGTGATGGTCGTCAACAGCGGCCGGGGAGGGGGTGCGAAGGACACGTGGATCTTGGGATGAGCCACCCCGGTGAGGGAAATCAGAACAGGAATGCGTCCGATTCCAGCCGCAAGATCAGGCTGCGGATGCGAACCCGGCCGATGATCGGAGTGACGACTTCTGAGGTTCGGCGCGCCGAATCCGTCCACGCGACCCCCGAGGGGGAGCCGCCTCGGCACGAGATGGCACTCGGGCTCACCTACCTGCGCGCGCTCGAGGCGGCGGGTGGCTTGCCGGTTGTCATCCCGCCGCTCGATCTCGACGCGATCGAGCCGCTCCTCGACCGGCTGGCGGGCATCTGCCTGTCGGGCGGGCCCGACCTGCACCCGGAGGCATACGGTGCCGAGCCTCACGAGGCTCTCGGTCCCACATGGCCGGACCTCGACCGATTCGAGCTGGCGATCGCCGCTCGCGCAGACGCCCGCGAGATCCCTCTCCTGGCGATCTGCCGCGGCACGCAGGCGCTCAACGTGGTCCGTGGAGGGACGCTGGTCCAGCATCTCCCCGACGTGCCATCGCAGAACGGCACCGTTCACCATCGCCAGTCGAACCCGGGCACCGAGGTTTCCCATGAGGTGCGGATCGACCCGGAAAGCAGGCTGGCGACGACGATCGATGCCAGCGAGGCCGAGGTGAACTCGTTCCACCACCAGGCGATCGACAGGCTCGGCGACGGGCTCGTCGCAACGGCGTGGGCGGCCGACGGCACGATCGAGGCGGTCGAGGATCCGGCGCGCAACTTCCTGATCGGGGTGCAGTGGCACGCCGAGCTGCTGACCGAACGGCCCGAGGAGCACCTCCTCTTCCAGAGCTTCGTCGAGGCGGCCTCGGGGTTGGGCGCTCCGGTTCAGGGCAGCAGGGTGGCATGAGGAACGGCAGCACTCCCCAAGCGCTCTCGCCGACCTGGTCGAAGTGGGCCGGAGCTCACGAGCTCGGTCCCTACACCCTCGGCGTCGAGGAGGAGGCGATGCTGCTCGATCCCCGCATCTGGGCGCTCGCCCACCGGATCGACGAGCTGCTCCCGCGTTTGCCTCGCGACACGCAGGACCACGTCACCGCCGAGACGCACGGCTCGGCGTTCGAGATCCAGACCGGCGTTTCCCGGACGGTGGGCGATGCGATGGAGCAGCTTCGCTCGCTGCGGGCGGAGCTCGAGCGGACGCTGGCGACGCTGGGGCTGCGGGCCGCCGTCGCCGGCACGCACCCCTTCGCGATCTGGCAGGAGATCGCCGTCTCCGGCGGCGAGCGCTACCAGTTCGTCTACGGGTCGATGCGCGAGCTCGCGCGCCGGGAGCCGACCTTCGCGCTCCACGTGCACGTCGGCGTCGCTGACGCTGAGACCGCCATCCTGGTCAACGACCGGATCCGCGTCCACCTGCCGTTGCTCCTCGCGCTGTCGGCGAACTCGCCCTTCTGGCAGGGCCGGGACTCGGGGCTCGCTTCGACGCGGACGCCGCTGTTTCAGGCGTTTCCCCGGGTCGGGGTGCCGCGTGCGTTCGGCAGCTATGAGACCTACGCCGAGACGGTGGACCTGTTGATCAGGACCGAGGCGGTCCCCGAGTCCACTTTCCTCTGGTGGGACGTCCGGCCGCAGCCCGCGCTCGGGACGGTTGAGATCCGGGTGATGGATGCGCAGACGCGCTGCGATGACACTGCGGCGCTCGTCGCGCTGACGCAGTGCCTGGTCAAGCTCGAGGCCGAGGAGGGGTACGCGCCCGAATCGGCGGTCGCCGCACAGGAGGTGATCGCGGAGAACCGTTTCATCGCCGCCCGCGACGGAGTCGACGCCGAGCTCGTCGACGTCGAGAGCGAGCGCCGGGTGCCGGTGCGGGAGATCACCGCCAGCGTGATCGACGCCTGCCTCCCACACGCGCAGGAGCTCGGCTGCGAGGCCGAGCTCCGCTCGGTCACCGCGTTGCTCGACGACCCGCCCGCGCGGCGCCAGATCATCACCGCCAAGAACGCTCCGTCGCTCGGCCGCATGGTCGAGAAGCTCTCGGACCGTTTCGCGGAGTAACAGCCGAACTAGGCCCGGCGCGCCTCCAGCAGGCGCCGGAGGAATCGCTGCGTCTCCGGTTCCCTCGGCTCCTCGAGGACCTGCTCCGGCGGGCCGACTTCGACGAGCCGTCCCTCGTGCAGGTAGCCGACCCGGTCGGCAACCTCGCGGGCGAAGCCCATCTCGTGGGTGGCGATGATCATCGTCACCCCCTCGTGCTTGAGCTCGCGGACCGCGGAGAGAACCTCGCCGACCAGCTCGGGGTCGAGGGCGCTCGTCACCTCGTCGAGGAGCAGCGCTCGCGGGCGGGTGGCGAACGCGCGCGCGATGGCGACGCGCTGCTGCTGGCCGCCGGAGAGCTTGGCGGGGCGGTCGTCCTCGCGTCCCTCCAACCCGAAGCGCCGGAGGATCTCGCGGGCCTGCTCCTCGGCTTCGGCGGCGGCGACCCCATGGGCCTTGCTCATCCCGAGGGTCACGTTGTCGAGGACTCGCAGGTGCGGGAACAGGTTGTAGGCCTGGAAGACGAAGCTGAGCCGGCGGCGGACGGCGACAGGGTCGACGCTGGGGTCGGTGATCACGTCCCCGTCGAGGAGGACGTCGCCGTCGTCGATCTCGGTGAGCAGGTCGATGCAGCGCAGCAACGTCGACTTCCCTGAGCCCGAGGCGCCGATCAGGGCGACCGCCTCGTGCTCGGCGACCGCGAGGTCGATTCCCTTGAGGACTTCGAGGTCGCCGAAGGACTTGGTGACTCCGCGGATCTCGACGACGGGGGCGATCATCGCTCCCGCCGCCCTTCCCACCAATCCAGGAGACGGGCCAGCGGCACCGTCACGGCGAGGTAGATGAGTGCCGCGCCGAGCAGCGGCGTGTAGTTGAACTCAGCCGCCTGCGCGATCTGCGCCTGCTTGAAGGCCTCGCCGGTGACCCCGATGACCGCGATCAGCGCAACGTCCTTCTGCAGCGAGATGAAGTCGTTGAGCAGCGGCGGGCCGACGTTCCTCACCGCCTGGGGAAGGACGATGTGGCGCAGCGCCTGCCGTTCGCTCAGTCCGACGGCGAGCCCGGACTCCCGCTGGGTCGGGTGGACCGAGCGCAGTCCGGCGCGATAGACCTCTGCGACGTATGCGGTGTAACAGAGGGTGAGCGCGATGCCGCCGAGAACGACCCGATCGACGTCGATGTCGAGAGCCGGCACGCCGAAGCCGATCAGGTAGACGACAAGGATCACGGGCACCCCGCGAAACACGTCCGTGTAGATGGTGGACAGGACCCGCAGCGGAAACGTCGCGGGCGTCTTGCTCAGCCTGAGGAGCGCCACGCCCAAGCCGAATACGAGGACGAACGCCTCGACGATCATGAAGACGCGAACATCGAGCCAGAAGGCTCGAGCAATGTCGGGGAACGTCGCGCGGAATATGTCGAGGTTGAAGAACTTCTCCTGGACGTCGGGCCAGCCGGGGCTGGTCAGGATCAGGGTCGACAGCCCGCCGAGTACGACGATCGTCGAGATCGCCGCGATCGCGGCGCCGCGACGATCGCGGGCGAGCTTGGCTGCCGCTCGCTCTGCTCGGCGATCCGGCGCCGGGTTACTCGAGAGTGGCGACGCCGCCTCCGGCGTTGATCCACTTCTCCTGGATCTTCGCCAGCTCGCCGGAGGAGTCGAGCTCCTCGACGGCTGCCGAGACGCAATCGGTCAGCGGTGAATCCTTCTCCAGCAGCGCGCCCCACTGATCGCCCTCGGGAGCGGCGAACTCTCCGACGATCGTGCCGCCGTCGATCTCGACTGCGGTAAGGAAAAGGGCGGTCGGCGTGTCGACCACGATCGCGTCGACCTGACCGTTCTCGAGGGCAGAGACGACATCGGTGGAATTGTCGAAGACCTGCGGCTCAGAGCTCGGGGCGATCGAGGAGGTGACGGCGTCGAGGCTGGTCGTGCCGATCTGGACGCCGATGTCGGCATCGGCGAGGTCGTCGAGCGAGTCGGCGTCGGCGACTGGCGAGTCCTCCACGGTCACGACCGCCTGATCGGCCGTGTAGTACGGCGAGGAGAAGTCGACCTGCTCCGCGCGCTTCGGCGTGATCGAGATCTGGTTGACGTCGAAGTCGAAGTTCTTCGGGCCGGGCGCGTAGGAGGAGTTGAAGGGCTCGACGACCCACTCGACCTGGTCCTCGCTGAAGCCGAGTTGATCGGCGATCGCGTAGCCGACGGCGCTCTCGAA
>Ga0190275_10003798_pt1 | contig 10808 bp, 11 predicted proteins | sample Popmic550T_FD_133745 | JGI IMG/M metagenome (GOLD analysis project Ga0190275, IMG submission 133745) | Populus adjacent soil microbial communities from riparian zone of Yellowstone River, Montana, USA - 550 T | ecosystem: Environmental > Terrestrial > Soil > Riparian zone > Trees stand | place...
ACCGGGAAAAATGAATTTCTATTTCATGCTGATTGCCTGCTCCGCCTACTTCGCCCTCGCCATGCTCTATCTGCTCACCGTGCTCAAACTCATCTGATGTCATGGGCTCTCTGCGCCGCCGCCAAACTCCTGTGTAATGGTATTAGCGCTGCCAGGCTGCTACCATAGTCAAAATTTACCGGGGAGAAATTCGCCTTGACAGAAATCATGACTTGGATCATGGATTCCATCCGTGCCCACGGCGCTTGGAGCGTATTTGCCGGCGTTATTATTGAATCGGTAATCGTGCCGATCCCGTCGCCGCTGATCATCATGGGCGCGGGCTTTATCTTGATCGGCGCCGATCTCAAATTTTTCGAGGCCCTGCCGCCGATCCTGCTGCAGATCGTCCTGCCCGGCGCCATTGCCTCGACACTGGGCGCCTACATCGGCTACGCCATCGGCTACTACGGCGGCAAGCCGATGGTCGACCGCTGGGAGAGGTTGTTGGGTTTTAGTTGGAAAGACGTCGAATCCTTGGAAAAACGCTTTCGCCACGGCCAGGTGAACACGACGATTTTTTTTCTCCGCGCTCTACCGATTTTCCCGCTTTCGGTAATTTCCGCGGCGGCGGGACTACTGCGTCTGCCCCTCAACCAGTTTAGCCTGTGGACTTTCTACGGCACGATTCCCCGCTGCCTGCTGCTTGGCTACCTCGGTTGGGGCCTGGGCGAAACCTATCAAGGAATCGCCAAAGGCATCGACAAAGCGGAAGGGATTGTTTCGGCGATTATCATCCTGGCGATTATGGCGATCATCGTCTGGCTGCGCGCCCGCGTGCGCGGCAAGATTCTCGATAATGGGTGACCTGCGACTCGGGAAAATTGCTCTAAAACCAGTGTTGATCCGAACCGATTTTCCAGCCGAGCAATAGGCCAAACGCGACACTGGTGAATCCCGCCGCCAGGCGTATCCAACGGTTCACCGCCGAAAAGCGTTGCGCCGTGAGAACAAACGGCAAGCTGATGATGCCGCTCAACAGCAACATCCCGCCAACCGAACCGAAACCGAAAATCACAATATAAGCAAGGCCGGCCAATGGTGACGGGATCGTGCCGAGCACGAGCAACATCAGCGCCGCGCTGCCGGCGAGGCCATGCACCATGCCAACGAAAAACGGCCGGCGCATCGCTTTGAACGGATGGTTGTGGCCATGGTCCTGCTGCGGCTTTTCATGGACGTGAAAATGAGCATGAGTTTCAGGATTATGGGTATGAGTGTGCAAATGAACTTGCGCCGGGCCAAAAGTGCGACGCAAGACGTTCAGACCGAGCACCACCAGCATGATCGCTACGAGAAACTCTAAGCCTGCGGCAACCGACTCGGAAATCGTCAGGCGCAGACCGATCACCAGCAGGCCGACCAGAAACAACGTCGTGGTGTGGCCCAAGCCCCAAAAGGCGCCGATCAACGACGCCCATTTGAAGTTCTTATGCTCGCTGACGATCATTGACACCGCGATCAAATGATCGGGATCGAGTGCATGCTGGATGCCCAGGAGCAGTCCCAAACCGAAGGCGGCGAATAACGAATTGTCCATTGTCCAAATTGATCTGAACGGTCGCTTTTAGATTTGGCTTTCGGACGCGATCGAAAATCGCCAAAGTAGATCTAAAATGCGCGTCGCCGTTTAGTCTATGAGGGGTCGAATCGCTGGCCGGTCTGCGTGCCGATCCATACCTCGCCGCCGTCGAAAACTTCTTTCTTCCAAATCGGCACGGTCTTTTTGATTTCTTCGATGGCGAAGCGGCTGGCGGCAAAGGCCGCATCCCGGTGCGCCGACGACACGGCGATGACCACGCTCGCCTCGCCGATCTGCACCGGGCCCAATCGGTGAATGATCGCCATGCGGCAGATCGGCCATTTTTGCGTTGCTTCGGCGCCGATTCGCTTCAGTTCTTTCTCCGCCATCTCGGGATAGGCTTCGTAGTCCAGCGCGATTACTCGGCGCCCTTCGTTGTTGTTGCGCGTGGTGCCGATAAACGTCGCGATGGCGCCCGCCTCGGCATCCGTGACATAACGCACCGGCTCGTTTAGGTCGATAGCAACGTTCTGCACCCGAAACATAAGATCTCAGCCTCCACTCACCGGCGGGAGAAATACCACTTCGTCGCCGTCCCGGAGTTGCTCGTCTAGGTGGACGTAATTCTGGTTGACGGCGTAGAGCAGCCGAATCCCCGGCACATCGAGCTTAGGATAGGTTTTTTGCAACCCATGCCAGAGATCGCCGACCGTGGCGCCGTCGCTGAGTTCCTGGGTCGTTTCGGCGGTTCCGGCGCGCTCACGCAGGATCGCGAAGAACTTCACGCGAACCTTCATCTTCCTTGGAGCTGCGAAACCATGTGGCAAATTTCCGGCAGAATCAGCTTTTCCATCGCCAAGGTCACCGCGCCTTTCGAACCCGGCAGCGAAATCAAGACTTTGCCGCGCGCAGTGCCGGCGGCAGCCCGGCTCATGATCGCCGCCGAACCGATGTCGAGGTAGCTCAGATAGCGAAAAATCTCGCCGAAACCGTCAAGCTTTTTGTCGAGAAAGCGGCTGACGACCTCGTAGGTGCCGTCGCGCGGCGCGATCCCGGTGCCGCCGTTGACGATTACCGCTTCGACATCGGCTTTACCCAGCGCTTCTTCGAGTAATGCAGCGATCTCTAGCGGCTCGTCTTTGACGATCCGGTAGCCGGCGGCGTGATGGCCTGCGCCGCTGAGCAACTGTTTAATTGTCTGACCGCTGGTGTCGGTGTTTTCATCGCGGCTATCGCTTACCGTGATGACAAAATAGCGCACGTTTTTTTGGGCTTTTTCTTTGTGCTCGTGGACCGCCATGGGCGCCTCTCCGGGAAATTTCATTGGCGACTATAGCAATCGACCCTGGTGAATTCAAACCAGCGAATTTTCTACTGTTTCGCTGGAATTACCGGGGCTGGACAGATCTTTTTAATGTCCTCCCACGAATCATCCGGCAGCAGTTTCTGGTAACTCACGGCGCTCGCCGCGATCAAACTCTTGAGTCGGGCGATGCGCAACTCGGTCTGCGGGTGGGTCGAAATATAGGACAACGCCGGCGCCATTTGACCCTCGTCTTTACCTACCGCTTCGAAGAACGCGATCATGCCTGCGGGATCGATGCGCGCTGCTAAGAGCATCTGCAAACCGGCCTCGTCGGCTTCCAGCTCATGCTGGCGGCTAAAACGCATCTGCGCCAACATCTGCGCCGCCTCGACGCCGAAGGAAACGATGCCGCTGGTGTCGCCCAACACCGCGGCGACCAAAAAACTTGTCGATGCGTATTCGAGCAGCGAGCGTGTGACATGGAGCTTGAGGATATGTTGCAGCTCATGGGCCATGACACCGGCGAGCTCTTCGGCATTCTCGGTGCGATCCAACAAACCGCGAAAGATGACGAGATGGCCGCCTGGGGCGGCCAATGCATTGAACATTGGCTGGTTGACCACGTGAATCTTGAAGCGGTACTTAGTCTCGCCCTGGGTCACAACCATGGCGCCGACCAGGTTTTCGAGTTTTGCCAGCCGTCCCGGATCGCTGCAGCGCTGCTCCGCCGGTGCGACATACTCCAGCATGCTTTGACCGAGTTGCTCTTCCCACGACACCGGCACCCACGGCGCGGCGATTGTCGCGAGCATCGGGATGCCCCAAAAATAACTTCCGATAACCAGCGCGATCGACGCGCCAGCTGCAGCAATGGTGAGTTGGAATCGTTGGAAACGCTTGGCCGGGTTATGGAAACCACCGGCGCGGCTGGGCATGAGCTGATGCAAAGACGTGAGGAAGCTGTTGTCATCAATCAACAAGACTTCAACCGGTTCGCCGCCATGCTCCAGCCGGACATGTTCGCCGGCGTAGGCGCCCTGGGTTTGCCGGATCGCCGCGTAGGGCCAAGTAAGCATGGTGCCGTCGTCAAGATCGATGCGCAGATTGCCAGGCTCGAGATAAATCCTGGCGTTGCGCCGGATGGCGCTTTGCCCGTCGAAGTAATAGCCAAACCATTGCAGTTGCATCGTTGCGGCGCGCGAACCTGCTCAGCCGAGATCGAAGTCGAGATCGAGAAAACCGGAAAGTCCCTCACCGGTCGCGGTTGCCGTCTGAACTTCTTGCATGACACCTGCGAAATCGAGAGTCCCAACCATCGTCATGTGGCTGGCATAGTAGCGCATGTTGCGCACGGTGATCCATGACCAGCCGAGCCCCAAGGTCAGAATGAAGAGAATCCCGTTGCCGAACCACAAAGCGAACACGCTGCCGCCGCTGACCGTCGACCGCAAGCGCGCCGCTTGGAAAGACGTATGCTCGGCATAGTAGCGCTGCACCCGCGCCCAGTACCAAAGCCAGCAGAGAAAAAATGTCGGCAGGGTCAGGATCATATGTAAAACAAAAGTCAAAAAGAGATCGCGGCCACGGCCGTCGAAAGCGAATTGCCGATTGCCGAAGAAGGAATTGCCGACCATAAAGGTCTGCCGACGGTTCTGCCAGAACGGATAGTAAAACCCCAAACTCACCACGGTCAGCAGCCAACCTTTGATGTAGATGCCCATGAAGTCGCGCACGCCGCCGCGAAACGAAAATCGCACACCGTGCCAAGAGAGACGGCTCAAGCGATAACGCCGGGCATTGACCATGGCGATGGGAATGAAAATACCGACGACGATGTAAATAAGTATCTGCAAGGCATCGAACAGGTCGGACTCTATGCCGACGATGACCTGTAAGACCGCCAAGATGAACAGCGGCATACCGAAAAGCACCATCGCCTTGGTCCAGCCAATCATCAACTCCTGGCCGGTGCCGTGATAGGCGAAGCGATCGCCGGCAAATTCGCTCTGGCTCGCCAGGTAGCGGCGCACTTTGACCCGGCCCCAAAAAGAATAAATACCGAGTGAAATCAAGCTCAAGAAAAGATTGACGATCTGGATGCCGAATAGTGACCCACCGCGGCCATGAAAATGAATCCGGTAGGTCGAATGTATCGCCGCATCCAATGTCTGAGTCGGAGTGTCCAAGTCTGTCGCCATTACCGAGCTGTCTTGCGCCGCGCCCCTTCCAAGAAAGATGATACACCATCGGCAAAGGCGCCGCCGAGCCATTCTCAGGATGGCTCAGCGCATCAGTCCCAAGTAACGCCAATAGGGAATCGCCGCCACCAGCGCGGTCAAATAGGCTGCGGCATAGAACCAGCGAACGCGCTTCATCTCCTGGTAGCTGAAGCCCTTGCCGTCGGTGGTCGCATAGGCCAGCGAATGCCAGTCGAGCTGGAACGAGAAAAACCACATCTCCGATGCGATCAATACGATCATGATCATGACCCAGGGATTGATCTGCAGTTCGACGGCCAAGGGCAAAAGTGCGATCACCAAAGTCACCACGGTCAGGAAACTGGTAAACACCAGCCTGACCGCGTAGGTGATCAGGGCAATGACGACAAACGCCAGCGCCGGCGTGGCGCTAAAGGGCACCACCAGCGGTGCGAACAGGCCGACCAGCCACTGATCGATTTTCGCCTCCGTGAGTAGCGTGGGAATGCTTAGCGTCGCGCCCATATAAATGAGCATTTCCCAATCGATGCTTTTTTTCAGCATGCCCAAGCCGAGCACGCCGGTGTTGATCAACAGGCAAAGGGCGAGCAGCGCCACCCAGGCGCCGTCGATTTTGTGCATCGACCCAGTCAGCCAGCCGGTCACGGTGGCGCACAGAACGACCAGGGTAATCCATTCATATTTCGAGAGCGGCCCGAGGATCTCCAGTTGGGTCTGCACCATCTTGTAGGAGATCTGCGACTGCGACTCCGGTTGATACAACAGCATGGTGGCACCGACGATGATCGCAGCAACGATCAATGTCGGCGGCAAAGCTGCCAAAAACCAATAGCCCCAAGTGAATTGCTCGCGGACTTCCGGCGCCAGTAATCCCCAGGCGATCAAACTGGTCGTCGAACCCGTCAAGAATAAAAAACCCAACTGACCGAGACCCAAGAAACTGGCGACGAATAGGCCGGTAGAGGCGCGCGACGGATTTTTGTAACCCAAGCTCTCCGAGAGGTTGAGCAGCATCTGGCTGATGATCGCGGTACGCGCGCTCTGTTGCGGGATCAGCGCCATGACTATGATACCCATGAAACCCAGGGCAACAATTTGCCAGTTATATTTGAGTGGAAAGTAGCGCACTAGCTGGAGTGAAAAACGGTAGAACAGGCCCGTGCTGGTGATCGCGGCGCCGAGACCGAGCACGCCCAGAGTCATGAACCAGGTGGTGCTGGCGAAACCGCCTAGGACTACTTCAGGATTGGCCAAACCGGTGAGGATAAATCCCAAAGCAAAAATCAGCGCGACTCCATAGTCAGGTAAGACACGAAACACCCAATAGACCAAGGTGAAGAGCAAAATGGCCAACTGCTTGGTTGCGCTCGGCGACAGTCCGATATCGGGTGTAAAAAACCACAGGTAGCCCCATAGGCCGGCACCGATTGCGCCGCCCAACCAAGAACCGATCGCGAACTTCTCCCGTGCGCTGGCAAAATCGGCAAACCAGATCTGCCCCGGCAAGGACGACTGATCGCGGGCCGCAACTGCCAATTGGCCGTGAGCGCTTTCAATATCGCTCGCCGCATCACCAGACCTGACGTGCTCCTGTTGTGCGGCCAGATTCAACGCGTTGCGCAGGTAGGTCAACGCTTGCCCAGGATCGGTCTTGGCGAACATCCGGTCGGCGGCGAGATGGTAGCGCGCCACCGTCGCGGCGCCGAGAACCGCTTCGCGCCTTGCCAATGCTTCTTTAAAATAGCGCAGGCCGCCCGCGTTATCGCCTAGGCGACAAAGCGTATCCACCTGCATATGGACCAGTCTCACATCGCTGTAAAACGCGTCAGCGGGGAGCCGTTCAAGGCAATCCTTAAAGAATTGCAAGCGGCTTTCCGAAATCTCGTCTTTGTAGGCGATCAGATTACGGCCGGCGTTGGCCCAATCCTCTGCCGCCAAGCTCTGCTCGACCGCCGACGTCCACTCGCCCAGCGCTTCGTAGCTCGCCGCAAAAGCCACATGCAATCCAACTTTTCCCTCGGCACCTTCGGTCTGGAGCAATTTATCGGTCAAGAACTCGCGAAAGAAACCGTGCAGTTCATAGTCATCGTTATTGATCCTGCGAATCAGCGGGAACTGGCTCGCTTCCAATGCCGCGATATAGCTGCCTGCCGCGTCGGTTTGAAACAGCGCGCCGACCGCGCGAGGATTAAGGGTGGTCAACAGCGCCGCGTGGCGGTAAAACTGCTGCACTTCCGGTAACTGTTTGCTGTAAAATTCGCTCGCCAGAGAATCGAAGGTATGCCGTCCGAGGGAATACTGCCGGTCCATCTCCGAGAGCCGTTGGCTCAGCACCGCACAGAAGTGCAGCAGCCAGGTGGCATGCTTGGCGATCAAATCATCCCAGGACTCACGGCTGAGTTTCCACAGCAGACAATCTTTTACCGCGATCACCGTCGCCGATCGGGGCGCGGACGATAGCAACGCCATTTCGCCAAAATACTCCTGGGGCCCGAGCACGGCGATAGTTTCCGCTTGCCCGCCGCCGCTGTCCACTTGGACATGAACCGCGCCGGATTGAATTAGGTAGAGGGCGTCACCCTGGTCGCCTTGGGAAAATATTTTATGGCTGGCTGCACATGTCTCTTCGACTAGGCAGCCCATGATCTTCGCGACATCCTCACGCGACAGACCGGAGAACAGCGGGATGCTTCTAATCGTATCGGCTAAGTCAGCCATCGGTAGTTTGCTGTTGGAATTTCCTCGTTTGCAGTTGTAACTCTACCGTTCACTAAGGCAGGCCGATTCATAAACTTTCCCGCTGAAACGCGCAACCGGATCCTCGCCGGCGTAGCGACTGCTCCAGTCAAGCGCAGCACGCGCGGATTGAACTCATCCGTGCCGACCTCTAGGATAGGACTGACATGAAGTGTGAGCCGTTTTCCCTCTACATTCACATACCGTACTGCATCAGCAAGTGTCCCTACTGCGACTTTAATTCCCATGTCGTCGCACAGATCCCGGAAACCGGTTATGCCGATGCGCTGCTACGGGAATTGGAACTTTATGGCGAGGAGATTGGCTGGCGTGGCCGCACGCTGCAAAGTATTTTTTTTGGTGGCGGCACGCCCTCGACGTTCAAACCCAGCACCATCGGCAGACTCCTGGCTTGGGCCGCCGCGACCTTTCCCATCGCCAGCGAATGTGAAATTACCATGGAGGCAAATCCCGGCACTCGCGACGCCGCTCATTTTGCCGGTTACCGCGACGCCGGGGTCAATCGCATCAGCGTCGGCGTGCAGTCGTTTCAACCGAAACTCTTGAAGTTCTTGGGCCGCGTCCATTCGGCCAACGAGGCCCGGCAGGCATTGAACGTCGTCAAACAGTCCGGTTTTGACAACTTCAGTTTCGATCTGATTTATGCCAATCCTGGTCAAACCCTGGCCGACCTCGAAGCCGATCTCGACAGCGCTCTGGCATTCAATCCGCCGCACTTGTCCGCATACAATCTCACTTTCGAGGAGGGCACGCCTTTCCATCATGAATACTGCGCCGGCAGAATGGCCAATCTGGACGAAGACGTGGAGATCGCCATGGCCGAGCTGATTGATGCAAAACTCGGCGCCGCCGGCTTGAAACGTTACGAGATTTCCAACTACGCCCGGCGCTGGTTTCACTCACGCCACAATGTGAACTATTGGCATAGCGGCGACTATCTAGGCCTCGGCGCCGGCGCTCACAGCTATCGCCGCGACGACGACGGTGCATCCGGACAACGTTGGAACAACGAGAAAAGTCCGGCCAAATATATGACGCAGATCAACGACAGCCGCCAAGCCATTGTCGAAAGAGAGTACATCGACGCGCACAAAGCGGCGGCCGAATTCATGTTCCTGGGCTTGCGCATGACCGAAGGCATCCGCGCCGACGCCTTCCGTCAACATTTCGGCCAAACAGCGCGGCAGTTTTATCCGCAGATCGATACCTGGATCGAAGGTGACCTCTTGATAGAGCAAGGCGAATTTCTCCGTTTCACCGCCAAAGGGCTCATGCTCGCCAACTCGATCTTCGTGCATTTTATGTAGTTAGCATGTTAGAGAGAGGTTCGATCGCGATCACGTCGAGCAGCCTTGGAGGATAATATGGCGGCTAATCCGTTAAACATTTTGCGCATCGACCATATCGGCAGCATGGTGCGGCCGGCGCAGCTCAAAGAGATCTTTGCCCGCTTCGACCGCGGTCAAGCATCCAAGGAAGCATTGACCCAAGCGCAAGACCAGGCGATCCGCGACGTCATTGCCCAGCAGGAAAGTCACGGCTATCCCGTTGTCACCGACGGCGAGTTTCGCCGCCATAGCTTTCAAGAGAGCTTTTCCGAATGCGTCACCGGCTTCGACGTGCCGAAAAATATCGCTCTCTACTACGAGAAACGCGACTTGAACGAAACTCCGCTGGAGCGGGCGGAGCAAAACTTCGAAGAAGCCGGCCCCGCGATCATTACCCGGCGTGGCGCCGCGCAACGTTTGCAGGTGGTGCGCAACCTGCCGCTCGAGGAATACCGCTACGCCCAGAGCGTCTCCAACGTCCCGGCCAAAGTCACCTTGCTCGGCCCGGATCGCATCGCCCAGCGCTTCAAATGGGAGGCGTCGTTGAATGTCTACAAAGGCCTCGACGACTTCGTCGAACATATCGTTGCCATCGAACGGCAAATGATCGCCGAACTCGTGAACGCCGGCTGTAAATACATCCAGATCGACGCCCCCGGGTACACCGCTTACGTCGACAAATTATCGCTGGAAAGAATGCGCGCCCGCGGCGAAGATCCGGAAAGAAACTTGCAGCGCTCCATCGACGCCGATAACGCGCTCATCGCAGGCTTTCCCGGTGTGACCTTTGGCATTCACGTCTGCCGCGGCAACGCCCGTACCATCGATCCGCAAACCGGCAAGCTCGTCCCGCAGTGGCATCGGGAAGGGAGCTACGACGCCATCGCCGAAAAACTATTCAACACGCTCAGACACCAAAGATTACTGTTGGAATACGACAGCGACCGCGCCGGCGGCTTCGAACCGCTGCGCCTTGTGCCCAAAGACAAAATCGTCGTACTGGGCTTAGTCTCGACTAAAAACTCCGACATGGAAAGCGTCGACGACTTGAAACGACGCATCGATCAAGCGAGCAAATACTTGCCACTGGAACAACTCGCCCTCAGCCCACAGTGCGGCTTCGGCGGCATCGATTCGAAAGTGCTCAGCGAAGCCGAGATGTGGCGAAAGCTGGATACGATCGTCGAGACTTCGAAACAGGTTTGGAATTGACACAACCTCGATCGATTGCTCTCCTCCGCGTCAGCTATCTTGCCGCGCGCCACTCAGCCACTCTTCGTGCACGTCGACCCAGATCGTATCCGTATCGTGGCAAGCGGAAAGCTCTCTTAAATCGAACTTGACGGTGTAGAGAGGATCGTGGATGCCACGGTGGTCGCGGGAATTTTCCAATCGCCCGTGGGCTAGGGCGATAATCCCACGCTTCCCGCGGATATATTGGGGCGTACGGGGATTGCCCTTGGGATTTTCGTCGGCGACGATGACCGCGTCGCCGATCTTGAACTTATCGTTCATCGATTCCATGACTTGTCTCAATCAGGCCGGACTCTAGGGGATTCCGGTTCGGCATGAGCGGCTTCGCGCTCGCGCAACTGCGACGGTTCCAATGCGTAGCCGGCGCCGATCAAACTATCGAC
>Ga0190275_10003799_pt1 | contig 10808 bp, 8 predicted proteins | sample Popmic550T_FD_133745 | JGI IMG/M metagenome (GOLD analysis project Ga0190275, IMG submission 133745) | Populus adjacent soil microbial communities from riparian zone of Yellowstone River, Montana, USA - 550 T | ecosystem: Environmental > Terrestrial > Soil > Riparian zone > Trees stand | place...
GAGATCGATGCGATGGAACCACGCCAGGGCGCCGATGGCGTAGAAGCGGGTGTTGTCTCCGAGGAAATTCCACCCGCGCACCGGCGCGTAAAAATGGTTGCGATACCTGATGCGGTCCTCGTCAGTCACTGCGCCGGCAATTGCGCGGCGCGAGAGGGCCGCCTCCACTTCGCCGTGCCGGCCGCTTAACCATCGTTGCATGAGCAAGTATCCGCGATAAAGCCCGCGAAGCCATGGCGCCACCCTGGACGGCTCCTGGCGCGGCACCTGCCCCTTTTCCACGATCGAACAGTATGCCGTCCGATGGTATTCGTACATTTGCGCGTGGGCGGCGGTCGCGATTCCGGCCAGCGCCATCCAAAGGATGACTACGCTGCTGCCGCCGCGATCAAGCATTCCCGCGGCGATCGCCAGGTAGATCGCCGCGTGCGTGACATATCCCGCCCCGCCATCGAGCACTTTGCCCAGTTCCGTGGTTCGTCCAGTTAGCCGCGCAAGCTGCCCATCGGCGGAATCGATGATTCCGTGAAGGATCAAAATCGCGAAAGCCAGAAGGCCGAGGCGTTCATCATAAAGGAGGGCACCGCCCGCTACGCCGATCAATCCACCGATGACGGTGACCTGGGTCGGGCTCATCCGAAGCGCGGCGGCCAGCCCAGCGACTTTGGCCCCGAGCGGATGGAAAAAATAAACGTCCGCCAGTTCCGCGATTTCAGAAGACTTGGCTGCTCGAGGCGTCACAAGGCCGTTGCTAGTACTCGGTTTCGAAATGGCCGCAAGCCCCAAGGAGCGGCGATTTGCCCCGCAACTGCCGGACGGCTTTTAATTGGTCGGCGGTTTCAAACCGCCGCTCCTTGATGCTGGCAGACGTGCGGCGCTCAAGACAAGATTGGCCTGTGGGAGAAATCCAGATCACTCCGGTCCAGTCTCGCGCGGAACGCGACGCGTTCATCAAATTTCCGTGGCGCATTTATGCGAACGATCCGGCCTGGGTGCCGCCCCTTTTGGTCGAGCGGAGAGAATTTCTCGATCGCGCCAGACATCCGTTTTACGAACATGGGGACGCGGCGCTTTTTCTGGCGTGTCAGAACGGCGAAATCGTGGGCCGGATCATGGCCAGCGACGATCCGAACTACAACGCGCTCCATCAAACGAATGTCGGCTGCTTCGGGATGTTCGAGTCGATTGATGACCAGGGAGTCGCCAACACGTTGTTTGGCGCTGCGGCGGAGTGGCTTCGTGGAAAGGGCCGGGACGAGATCATGGGGCCGATCGATTATTCGACCAACTACCTCTGCAGTCTGCTCATCGACGGCTTTCAGTTTCCGCCGACGGTCCTGACGCCGCACAATCCTCCTTATTACCGCGCGTTGATCGAAGGCTGGCGCTTCGAGAAAGCCACGGATCTGTATGCCTGGCGGCTTATGAATCCGACTCACGCTGCGAGCCGTCTGCGCCGGCTGGCTGGGGCGCTGAAGAATCGGCAGAACGTCACTTTGCGCCACGGGAATCTCGGCGACATCGTGGGCGAAGGGCGCAAGCTGCGGCAGATCTACAACGAGGCGTGGCGGAACAACTGGGGCTTCGTGCCGTTCAGCGAAAAGGAATTCGAATTCATGACCCGGGAGCTGAAGCCGATCCTCGTGCCCGAGTTTGTCTGGCTGGCGGAAGTCGAGGGCGAGCCGGTCGCGTTCAGCCTCTGCGTTCCGGACATCAACGTTGCCCTGAAAAAAATCAACGGCCGCCTGACGACTTTCGGCCTGCCGATCGGGCTGGCGAAATTGCTCTATCACAAGAGCCGGCTCAAAACGGTGCGGCTCGTGGCCTTGGGAGTGTTGCCGAAATTTCGGCGGCATGGCCTCGCCGAAATGCTCGTGCTGCGCAGTATCGAGGAGGCGATGATCAAAAAAGGCTGCAGCGGCGAAGCCAGTCTGATCCTGGAAAACAACCTGATGATGAACCGCTTTCTCGAAGCCATCGGCCTCGAGAAATACAAGACGTATCGGATTTATCGCAAACCGTTGGCGGGCTGAGCGACCGCAAGCGGAGCTTCAACGGCTGGAGAGGGCGCGGGGGAGAGATCGCGAATGCGCTTTGGGCCGCTGCGTCGCTTCCTCGAGACGCGGTTCGCGATCCTGTTCCCGACTTCGCGGCCCAGGTATCGCATCGGATGATTGACGAACATCGAGGTGTCCACGGTGCAGTAAACCCCGCACCGGCCCTGGCAATCCTTTTTCTTGTTGTAGCTGAGCAGATCTTCCTTCGTGATGTCGAGGATGTGGCGCTCCGTGCGCACCTGGCTGCAAAGCCAGAACTTCCCGGTCGATGAAACGAAGAAATATTTGTAGCCGGCGACGCACGTCCAATCGACCGGTTCTTTGCGCAGCATCTTTTTCTGATAATCGAAAAGGTTCCAGCTCGTGTGGATTTTCTCCCCGCTCCGCTTCAGGGCCTCCTGCTTCTCGATAAAGTCAAGGAGCGGCTGGCTCGCGTTTGGATCGCGCAACGCCCGGTCGTGGACGAGGTCGTCGTGGACCGCGCGCGCCTGGACCGCCACGCCGAGATCGAGGCAGGTGTCCACCACCTGTCCCATCTCATCGAGCGTCTCTTTAAAAAGGACGCCGCTGACGTTGAGCCTGATTTTAGATTCCTTGAACCAGGAGAGCTTGTGCAGAATCGACTTCATCGATTTGCGCGTGCTCGCGATGGGCGTCATCCGGTCCACGGAAATGTGGATGCTGTCGAGACCGGCGGTTTCGAGGGCTGCGATCAGCTCGCGGGTAAGCATAAATCCGTTCGTGGACATGCTCACCCTGACAAAGCCGAGCGACTTCGCGTAACGGACCACCTCAACGATGTCGGGATGCTTGAGCGGTTCGCCTCCCTGCAAACCGAGACGGGCGACGCCGAGATTTCGCATGTGGTCCATCCACTTCTTGAGATCGGCGAGGGCCGGATGCGGGAGCGAATTGTTGTACTCGTTGCAGTAATGGCAATCGAGGTTGCACTGCTCCGTCACGTACAAGTGCGCGGCCCACGGCTTCGTATCGAAAATCCGGATGGCCTGCTGGAGGTCCTCGAACATTCGTTCCCTTATCGCAGTCGAGCAGATAGAGTCAAGCTCCGGGGAGCGCACGCGCCTCGCGTGCTGGCGATGGCGCCTCGCCATCGCGAACTTTTCTCTCCCTCCACCTAATTTCATTCGCGCTTTCCGATAAAGTTCGTTTCGGCGAGGGCGCCGAAACCGGCACGCGAGGCGCGTGCGCTCCCCAGATCATGTCACGCGCTTCACCAGGAGCAGACAAATCAGATCTGGCCGCGCGCGCTCTGGTTCCGGAGAATCCACAGGGCCCAGGCTGCGCGGGTGACGTGGACCGCGGCGGTGGCGGCTTCCCACCAGGCGATAAGTTTGAACGCCCCGACGATGTTGCCCAGGATGAGGCCGAGGGTGAGGATCCAGACGTAAATGTTCCGCCGTCCGCTCACGAGCCGGAAGAGGCGATCGAAGGGGCCAAGCTCGGCGATCGATTTGTGGAAGTAGCGAACGATTCTGGTGCGGGCGAGTGCGTTCAAGACCTCAGCGCCAAGGAGAAGACCGAGATAAGTGAAGGCCTCGGGTAATTTTCCGGAAGCGTGCAGGTGCCAGGCGAGAGCGATCCACCACGAATTCTCGAACAGGACATCGAATAGATGTTCGAGCTTGCCGGCCTGCGAGGTCTCCAGTTTTACGCGAGCGAGTTTGCCATCGAGGCCGTCGAGGACGCCGACCGCCAGGGCGACGGCGATGGCGGAGCCGAGGTGGCCCGTCGCGAAAAGGATCGTGGCTCCCCATGCGACAATGTTGCAGAAAATGGTCAACTGATTCGGCGTGATGGGGGTTTTGCACAGTTTGCCGACAATAAAGGTCTCGATGGGAGCGTGGACGAGCGCGGGCACATCGAGCGTTCCTTTTTGGGCGGCATCGAGGATCACTTTTTCGGCGAGCTGCCTGTGCGCCGGAGTTGGAGACGGGAACCAGTAAGCGCGCAGATCGCGATGCAGCTCAGGGGAATACCAGGACTGCGTCGCGGCGTCGAAAGAGGGGAGACTCCCGTTGTCCAAAGCTTCGCAGATGGCGTCCTCAAATGGGCCGTTGCGATCGGAGACCCAATCGCGAGAAAGCATCGCAGCGCCGCAGAAGCGGCCGCGGTTCGTCATCGGCGTGAACAAGACGAGGGGGTGGAATTTTGGCGGCACCGTCGAATCGACCAACGCGACCGGTGCGTCTTGACCGCTGAGCAACCGCAACAGACGCGGATCGAAGACGCTGTCGCCGCGCAAAACCAAAAGCTCCGGGCAGTTCTCTGGCCAGACTACGGCTAGTTGTTCGAGGATGATGGGGCCAGCGGGTCGCAGCGAAAACGTGCAGGCAATCTTCGTCCAATGCGGCGACAGGATGCGCGGCGCTTCCGAGATCAACTCTTTGCTATCGGTAAAAATTTGCGCACGAATAAATCCCGCCGCCTGCAATGTCCTGAGCGAGCGCTCCAACAATGAGAGGCCACACAGCTTTACGGACACGGCCGCATGGCCGGCAAGAACAAGGCATTCCATTTTCCGTTCCGCCACGCCTCAGGATTTGAGCCGCGCGAGGTCTCTGAGGTTTTCTTCCGCGTGCGCGCGCATCTCTGGTGTGTCCACGTCCTGCCACCAGGCCGGGCCAATATCGATCGCGCGGACCTTGCCGTCGGAAGCCATCAGCCGCACGCCGTCGGCGAGGCTGCAATCGCTCCCGCGGCTGTGGGATTGCGCGCCGCGCAGATAATCAAAAAGTTCGTTCGGACACAAAAATATCCCGGTGTCGATCGCGTCGTAGGTCTCGAGCGTTTTCCCGAGCGTGATCACTTGGTTGCCGCTGGTTTGCACTTTCATGGCGTCATCCATGTCGAAAATGGTTTCGAGCTTTTTGTCGACCGCGAGATTCAGGCAATGCGACGCCCCGCTTTCGAGGACGAGGGAGAGAATCGCAGGATCGAAAAGGTGATCGCCCATCATGAGCAGGAATGGTTCGGTGACGTGGCCGGCGGCGCACAAAACGGAGAGGCCATTTTGCTTTTGCCAATCCGGATTGCGGATGGGATTTAGCTGCATCGCTGCGGGAATCAGCGGGCGCAGAGATGCGATGAGGCTGTCACTGTTTTCCCCGACGACCGCATGCAGCGTCCCCACTCCGATATTCCCGAGCGCTTCCGCGATGTAGGAGATCAGGGGGCGACCCAGGATCGGCACGAGCGGTTTCGGCAATACTTCGCCGGACGCGCGCAAGCGGGAGCCGGTCCCCGCCATGAGAATGACCACGTCGGTAACGGCGCGCATCAAATTCCGTAATACTTTCGCAGGACCCAAAGCCGCGTGCGTTGGGGAAGAAGACGAAAGGTGAGTGGCGCGATGACGCCTTGAAACGTATCGCCTACGGTGACGCGCGGCGGCGGATTCGGATCGTCGATCAGCTTCGCGATCCGCTGCGCGACCAACTCGGGACTGGGCGCCTTTTTCATGCTCCGGTCAGCGACGCGCCAGGCTTGCCGGAGTTTTGCCAGGTAGCGCGAATCGCCACTCTCGTCCCGCGCGATCTTATCGTTGAAATCGGTCCGGATATCTGCCGGCTGGAGATCGATCACGCGGATGTTCGAGCCTGCGAGCTCCAATTGAAGCGTGCCAGTGAAAGAAGCCATCGCCGCTTTGGCCGCATTATACGCGCCCATGAATGGAATGGGCAGGCGCGAGGCCAGCGAGGTTACATTTATGATGCGCCCGCCGCGCTCTCGCATCGCGCGCAAGGCGAGCTGGCAGAGTTGAATGTGGGAAAAGACGAGAGTTTGAAATTGAACGTGCACCTCTTCGGGAGAAAGGAATTCCGCGGGGCCGAAGTGGCCGCTCCCGGCATTGTTGATCACGACATCGAATTGACCCGCTTCGCGGAGGGCGGAGTGGAAACTCTCGCCTAACGAGAGAGGGTCAAGGAGATCGAGTCGAACACCGTGAAGACGCGGTAACGGCGGGATCCGGTCGAGATCGCGCGAGGTGCCCCAGACTTCATGGCCGCGGCCGGAGAGGAGGGTAGCGGTGGCCAGGCCGATCCCGGAACTGGCGCCGGTGATAAAAATCCGCTTCATGGGATGCTGGGTAGCGCACGCGTCTCGCGCGTTGGCGATGGCGTCCTCGCCGTCGCGGACTTTCTTAAAGCATGTTTTGGCGAGACGCCAAAACCAACACGCGAGACGCGTGCGCTACCCGGATCTGCCGCCGGCCACATCATGCGATCGGATGCCGATCGTCCTTCTGTTCCTAACCAGATCATATGGGCGAGTGGGTCATCACAAACCGGCGGTAATAAACCCATGCTAAGAGATAAACGAGAAGGAAGACCACCGAGCTGACAATTTCGCCCGAAATTCCATCAATCATCACCCGACAGCCTGCGGCGGGCAGAGCCGCCACCAGCGCCGCGAAAAGCGGTGGGCCGATGTTTGCCCAGGGATTGCGCCACTGGAAGACGGAACGCAAGGCGCGGTGACGCAGAATTCCAAGCAGGGCGTAGGGCAGCAAAATCCCGAAGGCCGCTCCCATTACTCCCCAATTGCGAATGAGGAAAAAGTTGGCGATCAACGCCACGACGCAGGCGATCGATGAGTTCAAGACGTTGAGGCCTGGCTTCTGGACCATGATCACGGTCTCCGCCAGGCCGACCAAAGCGTTCGTGCCGCAGGCGATGGCGACGATGATCAGCCAGGCGCTGCCCTGGCGGAACTCGGGACCATAGATGGAGAGGATCGTGCCGCCGGCGAACGCGAGCACGGCGAGCAGAGGCAGCAAGACCCAGAGCATCCATTGGGCGACGCGTGAGAACGCGGCCGCGGCGCGTTCCTGTTCGCCGTGCACGGTCAAGCCGGCCACGACCGGCGCGAAGATCGGTGTGAACGCCTGATTCACTTTGCGCAACCCGCTCGCCACTTCCACGACCGCGCCGTAGATGCCGACCACCGGCAACGTCACGCCTGGCGCACGGCCGATAAAACAGGCGAGCATGAGGACATCCATGCGGACGATGAGCGCGTTGAGGACATCGTAAGCGCTGATGTGGGCTGAATAGGAAAGCAATCGGCCAGCCTCGGCGCGATAAGAGAATCCGGCGGGCCGCGCCGGGACATTGCGGAAAAGCGACCAGGCCAGGGCGAGCGCGACGATGCCGGACGCGGTCATCCCGATTACTGCGGCAAGAGCCGGCGCGGATGTTTGGAGGCCGGCCGCGAGGGCCAGGAGAAACGCGACGCTGGTGACGAGGGATTGAGCAACGCCGCGCGAGAAGATGTCGTGCCGCATCACTTTCATGCCGCGGGAAACAGCGGTGTTGATGGAATACAACGCGAGTCCCGGCAGGGCACAAAGCATGAGCGAAAGCCCTGCCGCCAATTGGCGATCTAATCCCAACCGATCGCCAAAGAGCCAAATGCCGATAAGGGCAACGACGGCGATGGCGATGCTTTGGAAGAGGGCCAGGAAAACCGCGAGCCGAAACAAGGCGTGGCTCCGAGCGTGGTCGCCCACGGCTTCGGCGCGCGCGATAAAGGCAACGATTGCGTTATCGAGGCCGAACAAACCGATTTTGCTTAGCAACTCAATCGTCGTCCACGCGACCAGATAGGTCCCAAGCGCGGCCGCTCCCAGAAGGCGGGCGACGAGGAAGGCAAAGATGCCGCGAAAGTTTGACGCCAGGAGCGCGACAGTGTTAATCAGGGCGCCGCGTTTCAGCTCGGCGCCATGATCGACCGGCGTGATTGTTGGCGCAGCCGCGGGCGCGATCGCTTCGACCGTGTTCATGAGAACGAAGTCATCTGGCGGCCCGGCCGCGCGGATGGCTGCCGATGATTACGCCATCCTGCATCTCATGGATCCAATCGCAGGCTTCGGCGATCGCCGGATTGTGCGTGACGAGGAGCATCGCCTTTCCGCCGTCTTTTACTATTTGCTGCAACAGCTCGAAAGCCCGTTGCGAGTTCGCGCTGTCGAGGTTGCCGGTTGGTTCGTCCGCCAGGATCACCCGGGGATCGTTCGCGAGCGCCCGCGCGACTGCGACGCGTTGCTGTTCGCCCCCGGAAAGATGGCGGCTCGGGCGCGCCCGTTTGTTGCCAAGCCCGACCGCCTCGAGCAACTCCGCGGAGCGCTCCATCATTTCGCTCTCGCTACGACGGCCGAGGCGGCGCATCGGGATCATGACGTTCTCCTGCGCGGTGAAATCCTCGAGTAGGAAATGGAACTGGAAAATGAAGCCGAGAAGCTCGTTTCGTTTTTCGGATAACCGGTCGTCCGGCAAACCGGAAACGAGCTGATGATCGATCGTGAGCGTCCCGCTGTCCGGGCGATCGAGCAGGCCGAGTATGTAAAGCAACGTGCTCTTGCCGCACCCGGACGGACCGACGATGGCGTGAACGCTTCCCGGCTCCAGGTCGAGGGAGACGCCCCGCAAGGCGTGCACCCGGGAGTCCTCTTCACCGAGGAAACGTTCGAGATCGCGGCAGCTCAGCCAGATGTCGGGAGCCATTTCTGGGAATTTACGGTCGCTCCGGGCGCTTCCAAAAAATTAATTCGCCGAGGCCTGGGCGCGCCAGTTATCGAGCTGGCTGGCGGAACGCGAGCAACCGATCGTGCACGTGGCGTGACAGCTTTTGTAGCTGTGGAATTGCTCGCGCAAATCCGCGACCGTGTATTCCATCAGCGGCTTCGACCAGACCGTGCGCGTCTGGGCACACCAGTTCACCCGGCCAAATTCATCGATGTAAAGGTAGCGGCTGCCGGACCGGCATTTGAAAGGCGACACGCCGTCGCGCACGAGACGCTTGCGATAACTCGAAAAATCCATCCAGCTTCGCGGCAACTTTTTCACGATGCGCTCGAAAACCTGAAGCTCCTGCTCGTCAAGCTTCATCTGTCCGTGGGTGTCGTGGACGAGGAGCACGCGCGGCGTGAAACCCATCTGGCTCGCGAAAGCCACCACTTCCTGGGCTTCTTCCGGCGGGCAGGCGCCGATCACCCCGCTGACGGTGACGTTAAATTTCGCGTGAGCGCGCAGGTCTTCGAGCCGTTTCCGCAGATTGTTCAGGACCTTTTGAGTTGTCTCGTTGCCCTGGACGCCGTCGATCGAGATCTGCATCTCCTGCAACCCGGCGTCGTTGAGCTCCTGGATCAGCTTCGGTTTCAAAAAGAAGCCGTTGGTGATCATGCCGGTGCGGAAAAAACGAAGCTCGCGGCAACGGCGGATGAGCTGTGGCAGATCGGGATGGAGCGTCGGCTCACCGCCGGTAAGAGAAATTCCGAACGTGCCGAGATTCTTCAGCTTTCGCAGTTGCGCATCGAGGACGGAGAAGGGAACCGGCTCGCTGGTTTTATCGAACTCGGAGCAATAGGCGCAGGAAAGATTGCACCGGCGAATGATCACCATCTGGGCCAGGAACGGGCTGTAGCGAAGGCGGAACGACAGACCGGGCGCGCGTTCTTCAGGGCGTGTTTCGACCAAGGGTGTGGCGGTTAGTTCTGCTGTCGGCATCGCGAAAATTGGGCGCCCCGGCCGGGCTGGCCGAAGGTTGGCAGGGCAAGAGTTACCGGCTTAACATCGGAATCATCCTGAGGCAATCCATATCCATCCCTTATCGACGCGAAACGGCGCGGGACGAAGCATGAAGGTCGCGATCCTGGCCGAGGCTCCGGGCGCGTTAATTGAGCTTTGCGGCGTCTCGATGCTGGAGCGATTGCTGCGGACGTTGCAGCGGGTGGGCGTGCGCGAAGCGGTTATTGTTTCGAGCACGGCGGAAGCACTCGAGACCGAATTGGCCACTCCTTCACGATTTCGCACGGGGATCGCATGGACATTGCGACGGCGACCGCCCGGCCCGGTCGCGATCGAGGAGATCTGCGACGCTGGCGGGCGAAGCGAGCTGCTGCTGGTTTTGCCGGGCGACGCAGTTTGGGACGATCGGCTGCTCACATTGCTGCTGTCGAGAAACGAACCGGCCGCATTGGTTGATTCCGCTCCGCCGCAATCCGTCGAGTCTTTCGTCAGCCACCTGCCCGCGACGCCGCTTGGACGACTCACCGGCGCTGCCGTCCTGGATCCTGCCTGGCTGTCGCGCGAAAGCGGACCGTTGCAGGAAGTTTTATCTCGCGAAGTGGACGCGGGAAGTTTGCCTGGGTTGGACATCGAAGAGCAGCCTTCCTACTCGCTCACGATGCGGCGCGAGTTGAGGCCGCTCTGGATTCCAGCGCCGCCACCCGCGCAGCGAAAGCAGGCTGAGCAACTTATTCTGGACTCGGCCCAAAAAGGCTCGCTCGATTTGCCAGCCTGGGTGCACGGGCCAATCGAGACGACGATCGTCGCGCGATTATGCAAAACTTCGATCACGCCGAACCAGCTGACCGCGGTCTGCAACGTCGTTGCGTGGGCAGTCGTTCCGCTCTTCGCGACGGGCCATCTCATTTGGGGAACGGCGCTCGCCCTTGCCGTGGGCATTCTCGACGGGCTCGATGGCAAACAGGCTCGCGTGAAAGTCGAGACGACCGAAGCCGGCAAGCTCGAGCATTGGCTCGACACATTCTATGAATTGGCCTGGCTGTTGGCGCTTGCCTATTATTTTCACGCCTCGGGAGCATTGCCGGACGCGTGGAAGTATTTGCTGCTATTTCTCGCCGCGGAAGGAATCGATGGGTTGGCGAAGCTCAGCATCATCCGGCGCTACGGACGTTTGATCGACGAACTAAGCCCGCTCGATCGCAAA
>Ga0190275_10003800_pt1 | contig 10808 bp, 9 predicted proteins | sample Popmic550T_FD_133745 | JGI IMG/M metagenome (GOLD analysis project Ga0190275, IMG submission 133745) | Populus adjacent soil microbial communities from riparian zone of Yellowstone River, Montana, USA - 550 T | ecosystem: Environmental > Terrestrial > Soil > Riparian zone > Trees stand | place...
CGATGATCGCCTGACGGATCGCGGCCGCGGCTCCGGCGTCGACCCCCCACGTTGGCTGGCTCACCACGAGGAGGCGCGGCTCGCGCAGGATTTCGCGCCCGACCACATATTTCTGCAGGTTGCCGCCCGAAAGGCTGACAGCCTCCGGGTCGGGCTTTCCCTTGCGCACATCGTAGACCTTGGTGATGCGGTCGACGTAGGCGCGCGCCTGCGCGCGATCGATGAAGCCGCGCCGCACCATCGGGCTTGCGGCATGCCCTGAGATCAGCGTGTTTTCGGAGAGCTTGAAGCGCGGCGCGGTCGCATGCCCGAGCCGCTCCTCGGGCACGAAGGCAGCGCCGAGCCGGCGCCGCTCGGTAATGGAGAGCTTGCCCGCATCGCGCGTGTCGATGCGGATCGCGGCCGGATCGCCGACCAGCGCCTCGCCGGACAACACGGCGAACAGCTCGTCCTGCCCGTTGCCCGCGACACCTGCGACGCCCAGGATTTCGCCGGCTGCGAGCTCGAAGGTAATGCCGTCGAGCTTCACGCCATGCGGGTCCTCCGGCGTGTAGTTGAGATTGCGCACCACAAGCCGCGGATTGCCGAGCTTTTTTGAGCCATCGGAGCGCACCGCGCCGACTTCGCCGCCCACCATCATGCTGGCGAGCGATTGCGCGGTCTCGGCACGCGGATCGCAGGTCGCTACCACCTTGCCGCCGCGCAGGATGGTGGCGGTGTCGCACAGCGCGCGGACTTCCTCGAGCTTGTGCGAGATGTAGAGGATCGCGCGGCCTTCCTTGCGCAGCACACGCAGGGTACGGAATAGCTGCTCGGCCTCCTGCGGAGTCAGCACCGAAGTGGGTTCATCGAGGATCAAAAGCTTCGGGTCCTGCAACAGGCAGCGCACGATCTCGATGCGCTGCCGCTCACCGACCGAAAGCCGCCAGACCTCGCGCTTCGGCTCGAGCGGCAGCCCGTATGAGCGCGAGACTTCGCGCACGCGCTCGTCGAGGCCGGCAAGTTCAGCCTTGTCGAGGCCGAGCGCGACGTTCTCGGCAACGGTCAACTGCTCGAACAGGCTGAAATGCTGAAACACCATGCCGATGCCGCGCGCGCGGGCGGTGGCAGGACCGGAGAGTACGACCGGCTGGCCCTGCCAACGAAATTCACCCGCGCTCGGCTGCAGCAGGCCGTAGATCATCTTGACCAGCGTGGATTTGCCGGCGCCGTTCTCGCCGAGCAGCGCGTGCACCTCGGCCGGCCAGATCTCCAGATTGATTGTGTCGTTGGCGACGAAGTCGCCGTAGAGCTTGGTGATCCCCACCGCTTCGAGCAGGGGCAATTCATCCGGCTGCGGCGGCTGGTCGGAATCGGCGGCAATGGCGAGCGCGGCGTCAGCCATGGTGCACCCTGCCCGGCTTCGTTGCGCCTACCTTGTTCACGCTCGACGCCGCTTCGCGCGCCATCAGCACCTGCGCCGCAACCGAGGCCGCAATCGCGGCCGGCGCCTTGTCCCTAATCGTGGTCAGCCCGATCGGACAGACCAGCCTGTCCACGACGTCCGTCGCCATGCCCATCTTCTGCATCGCGGAGGTGAAGCGAGCGCGCTTGGTGGCGCTCCCGATCAGGCCTACGTAAGGAAAGCGATTGGCCTGCAGTGCCGCGATGACGAGATCGAGATCAAGCGCATGGCTGTGTGTCATCACCGCGACGAACGCGCCGTCGGGGGCGCGGGCGAGCAGTCCGGCCGGGTCGCCATCGTGGATCGCCGTGACGTTCGGCGGAAAGACTTCGGGAATCGCGCCAGGCCGCCCGTCCATCCAGGTCACCGCGAAGGGAAGCGGCGCCAGTGCGGTCACCAGTGCGCGTCCGACATGACCCGCGCCGAACAGATAGAACCCGGTCGGCTCTTCGCCGAAGCGCTCGATCACGCGGCCGTCCTCCTGGACGTCGTAGGCCGATCCCGAGGGGCGCGCGTCCGCTGCGAGGCGCACCAGGCGGCCGTCGTTGCCCACCGTTCCAATCGTCGTCAGCACGCCGTTCTGCTCCGCTTCGGCAAGCGGAGCTAGCGACGCGCGATCGCCCATGCCGAACCGCTCGATTGTCAGCAGCACGCGCCCGCCGCAGCATTGGCCGAGATCAGGCCCGAGCGCGCGGTCGAGCCGCGCGACGGCCGGTCCATCGCGCCGCGCAAGCAGCGCCTGCGCTTCGGCAAGCGCGCCCCATTCGAGCGCGCCGCCGCCGATGGTGCCCGTGAAGGCGCCGTCCGGCGCGACCACCATGCGCGCGCCGACCTCGCGTGGGCTCGAGCCTTGCGCCTGCGCGAGCGTCACCAGCGCCGCCGCACCATGCTCTGCGACGAAGCGCTCGATGGTGGGCCATACGGACATCAGCGACCGGTCACGACTTGCACAGCCCGCAAAATCGACTCCGGCGTGGCCGGCGCGTCGAGCGGCACCGGCTTATCCGAGTCGAGACTATGGATCGCATCCGCGATCGCCGCGAACACCGAGATCGCCAGCATCAACGGCGGTTCACCCACGGCCTTGGAGCGATAGATCGTGTCCTCCCGGTTCGCGCCGTCCCAGAGCGCGACCTGGAAGTGCTCCGGCACATCCGAGGAGCAGGGGATCTTGTAGGTCGAGGGCGCGTGGGTCAGCAGGCGGCCGTCCGGATGGAACACCAGCTCCTCGGTCGTGAGCCAGCCCATGCCCTGCACAAAGCCGCCCTCGATCTGGCCCTTGTCGACCGCCGGATTGAGCGAGCGTCCGACGTCATGGACGATGTCGACGCGCTGCACCTTCATCTCGCCGGTCGTCACGTCGACCAGCACTTCCGAGCAAGCGGCCCCGTAGGAGAAATAGAAGAAGGGACGGCCCCTGCCCTTGGCCGCGTCCCAGTGAATCTTCGGCGTCTTGTAAAAGCCGGTCGAGGACAGCGACACGCGCGCGAAATACGCCTTACGGATCAGCTCGGCGAACGGCACCGACTGGTTGCCGATGAACACGCGATTGTCGCGGAATTCGATCTGGTCCGGCGTGACCTCCCAGTTCTCGGCCGCAAATGCGACAAGCCGCTCCTTGATCGCGCCGGCGGCGTTCTTCGCGGCCCAGCCGTTGATATCGGAGCCGGATGAAGCGGCTGTCGCCGACGTGTTCGGCACCTTGGCGGTCGTCGTGGCGGTGATTTTCACGTGCGCGATGTCGACGCCGAATTCCTCGGCCACCACTTGCGCCACCTTGATGTAGAGCCCCTGCCCCATCTCGGTGCCACCATGGTTCAGGTGGATCGAGCCGTCCTGATAGACGTGCACCAGCGCGCCGGCCTGATTGAGGTGCGTGGTCGTGAATGAGATACCGAATTTCACCGGCGTCAGCGCAAGCCCGCGCTTGAGCGTTGGGCTCTCCGCATTGAAGGCCGCGATCTTGCGTCGGCGCGTGCGATACTCGCTCATCGCCTCGCAGCGCTCGATCAGCGGCAACAGGATGTTGTCCTCGACGAACATTCCGTAAGGCGTGACGTCGCGGCCTTCCTGGTAGAGGTTGCGCTTCCGGATATCGAGCGGGTCGCGGTTGAGCTTCCAGGCGATCTCGTCGATCGCGCGCTCGGCCACCATCATGCCCTGCGGCCCGCCAAAGCCGCGGAAGGCCGTGTTCGACACGGTGTTGGTCTTCATCCGCTTGGTGGTGATGGTCGCGGCTGGCAGATAGTAAGCGTTGTCGGCGTGGAACATGGCGCGGTCGTTGATCGCGCCCGATACGTCCGCCGAATAGCCGCAGCGCGAGGCCATCACGGTTTCCAGCGCCTGAATGCGGCCGTCGATGTCGACGCCAACCTCGTAGTCGGCGAGGAAATCGTGCCGCTTGCCGGTGAGATTCATGTCGTCGTCGCGGTCGAGCCGGATCTTGCAGGGCCGGCCGGTGACGCGCGCGCCGAGCGCCGCGATCGCGGCCCATTGCGCGGCCTGCGTCTCCTTGCCGCCGAACGCGCCGCCCATGCGGCGCACCTCGACGGTGACATCGCCGACCGGCACATTGAGCATGTGGGCAACGAGATGCTGCATCTCGCTTGGATGCTGGGTCGAGGTGTGGATCAGTATGTCGCCGTCCTCGCCCGGGATGGCGAGCGACACCTGGCCTTCCAGGTAAAAGTGCTCCTGCCCGCCGATGCGCAGGCGGCCTTTCATGCGATAGGCGCTCTCTGCGAGCGCCGCGGCGCTATCGTCCTTGCGGAAGGTGTAGTCGGGCAGGATGTGCTGGTCGGCCGCAAGCGCGTCGTCGACGGACACGCAGTGCGTGCCGGTCGCGACTTCGAACTTGGCGAGCGTGACGGCGCGGCGCGCCTCGCCGCGAGTCTTCGCCACCACCGCGAATGCGACCTGCCCGTGAAACTCGATCCGTCCGTCTACGAACACCGGATCGTCGTGCAGCACCGGCCCTACATCGTTCTTGCCGGGAATGTCGGCGGCGGTGAGGACAGCGACCACGCCGGGTGCGGCGCGCACCGCGTCGAGGTCGATGCCAAGCAGCTGCCCGGCGGCTATCGGCGCACCGCCGACCGCGATATGCAGCAGGCCTTCCGGCTCACGCATGTCGTCCACGAAGGTCGCAGTGCCGGCGACATGCTTCGGCGAAGAGTCGTGCCGCAGCGCGCGCCTCACCACGCGCAGGCGCAGTTCCTCAGAGCGGCGGTCAAGCTGAAGCGACATCGGCCGCCTCCCGGAAGCCGACGACGCGCGTGCGCTGCGTCGAGGCTCCGCCGATTTCAGCCAGTGCGCGGCGCAACAGGGCACGTGCGACGTCGAGGCGATATTTGGCGCTGGCGCGCATATCGTCGATCGGAGAGAAGTCCTGCGCGAGTGCTTCGATCGCCTCATCCAGCGTGTTGGGCCTATCGAGATAGGTCTCGATCAGGGCCTTTTCGGCATTGCGCGCCCGCTTCGGGATTGCCGCCATGCCGCCATAGGCAATGCGCGCACCCGCGATACGCGTGCCATCGACGCGCAGCTTGAATGCGCCCATCACGGCGGAGATGTCGGAGTCGAAGCGCTTGGAGATCTTGTAGCAGCGGAAATGCTCGCCTTCCCCGAACTTCGGGATACGAACCACGCGCACGAACTCGCCCGGCTGGCGGTCCTGCTTGCCGTAATCGAGAAAGTAGTTCTCAAGCGGCAGGGTGCGCGGCCGCTCGCCCCGCTGCAGCCCTAGCGTTGCCCCGAGCGCGATCAGCGCGGGCGGCAGGTCGCCGATCGGCGAGCCGTTCGCGATGTTGCCGCCGACGGTCGCCGCCATGCGGATTTGCGTTCCGGCGAAGCGGCGCATCAGCTCGCCGAGGTCGCGGTCGAGTGCCGCGAGATATGGCATCGCCTCGGTGTGCGTGACCATCGCGCCGAAGCTCACCGCATCGCGCCGGTCCTCGATCTCGTCGAGCCCCTTCACGCGGCCGAGCCAGATCACCTTGGGCAGGTCGCGCAGCTGCTTGGTGACCCACAGGCCGACATCGGTAGAGCCTGCGATCAGCGTCGCATCCGGATGAGAGAAATAGAGCTTCGCGAGCCCCATGATGCTGGCGGGCGCGGCGAAGAAGCGCTCGCGCGTGCCGATGAAGATGTCCTCGCTGTCGCGCAGCCCAGTGAGGGCACGCCGCGCCTCGCTCTCCCCGGCCGAAAACCAGTCGTCCGCCGGCAGCGCACACGCCGAAAGGGCCGCATCGACAATCGGGCGATAGCCGGTGCAGCGGCAGAGATTGCCGGCGATCCAGTCGTTGACGCGCTGCCGATCCACCGCGCGTCTGTCGGCACGGTGATAGAGCGCGAACAGCGCCATCACGAAGCCGGGCGTGCAGAAGCCGCATTGCGAGCCATGCAGGTCGACCATCGCCTGCTGCACCGGATGCAGCATGCCGTCGCGCGCCAGATCTTCGACCGTGATGATTTCGCAGCCGTCAGCCTGGCCGGCGAACAGGATGCAAGCGTTGACCGGCTCGTAGACCAGGCGCTCGCCGCGCAACCGCCTCAGCACCACCGTGCAGGCGCCGCAGTCGCCTTCGGCGCAACCCTCCTTGGTGCCGGTCGCCCGTTCAGTGAGGCGCAGGTAGTCGAGCAGCGTGAGGGTCGGCGAAGCTCCGCCAAGCTTCACCACCTTGCCGCGCCGCAGGAACCGCACTTCGCCGCGCATCAGCTGCCCCGGTAGGTCGAGTAGGCGAACGGCGAAACGAGCAGCGGCACGTGATAATGCGCATCTTCGGATACGCCGAAGCGCAGCGGAACGACATCGAGAAACGGCGGATCGCCAAGTTTCGGTCCGGTGCGGCGGAAATAGTCTCCCACGTAGAAGGCGATCTCGTATTGGCCGGCTGCAAAACCCACGCCCTCAAGAAGCGGCTTGTCGCAGCGCCCGTCCGCATTGGTGAGGGCCTCGGCAATCACCTTCGGTCCGCCGTTCAGCCGCGTGAGTATGACTTTCAGCCCCGCCGCCGGCCGTCCGGCCGCGGTGTCGAGCACATGCGTCGTAATTCGTCCCATTCGCACGCAAACCCTGCCGGCGCATCCGGCCGGCAGGTCATGTTCCAACAAAATGCCGCGTCGCGAAAGGCTTCAATTTGGGAGCGCCGTGCGGTGAAAAGCGGCAGCTCGCCTGTTCAGGGAACCAGGATCAGCGACCCCGTGGTCTTACGCCCTTCGAGATCCTCGTGCGCCTTGCGTGCGTCTTTTAGCGGGTACGAGCCCGCAACGTCGATCTTCACGGCACCGGACCCGACCACATCGAACAGGTTCTTGGCGATCGCGAGCAGGTCCTCGCGCTTCGCCGCGTAGTGGTTGAGCGTAGGCCGGGTCGCAAACAGCGAGCCCTTGAACTGCAGCATGTTGATGTTGAACGCGTCGATCTGGCCCGATGACGCGCCGAACGAGACGAACATTCCAAGCGGCTTGAGACAATCGAGCGAGCCCGGGAACGTGGTCTTCCCGACGCCGTCATAGACGACGTCACACATCTTGCCGCCGGTGATCTCTTTCACCTTGGCGGCGAAATCCTCGTCCTTGTACATGATCGTGTGGTGGCAGCCGTTCTTCTTGGCGAGCTCGGCCTTGTCCTTCGAGCCGACTGTGCCGATCACCGTTGCGCCGATATGCGCAGCCCACTGGCACAGGATGAGACCGACGCCGCCCGCGGCCGCGTGCATCAGTATCGTATCGCCCTTCTTCACCTTGTACGTGCGGTTCACGAGATACTCGGCGGTCATGCCCTTGAGCATCATCCCGGCGGCCTGCTCGTGACTGATGTTGGCCGGGACCTTGATGGCGCGATCGACCGGAATGTTGCGCTCGGCCGCGTAGCCACCATGCGCGAAGACCGCCGTCACGCGATCGCCAACCTTGAAGTCGGTCACGCCGGGGCCGACCGCGATGACGTCGCCGGAGCCTTCGTTACCCAGGATGAGCGGATAGCCGTTCGGCGGCGGATAGGCGCCGGTACGGAAATAGGTATCGATATAATTGATGCCGGCGGCGGCCTGCTTGATGCGGATCTGGTTTGCCCCCGGCGCCGGGATATCGGCTTGCTCATAGGTCAGAACGTCCGGACCGCCAGCTTTGTGAACGCGAACCGCCGCAACCATTGTGTTTCTCCCGTTGGGACGCACCGTTGACGCCGGCGCGCTTCATCGCGGCGGGATCATAGGTTTCGGCCTTCAGGAAGCAAGACAGAAAGGCGGTGGGCAGCTATCGCCCACCCGCAACGCGCACATTCGTGCCCGTCGTATAAGACGCCGCATCGGAGAGCAGAAACAGCACCGTCTCGGCGACCTCCTCGGCGGTGCCTGCCCGCTGCATGGGGACGGTTGGCGCAATGCGCTCGACGCGGCCGGGCGGATGGATGTCGGTCAGGATGATCCCGGGCGAAACCGCATTCACCCGGATGCCGTCGCCGGCGAGCTCCTTCGACAGGCCGATGGTCATGGAATCGACCGCCCCCTTGGACGCCGCATACCAGACGTATTCGCCAGGGCTGCCGAGGCTTGCGGCCATCGATGAGATCATCACCATCGCGCCGCCCTGCCCGCCGTGCTTCTTCGACATGCGCAGGATCGCGGCCTTGGCGCAGAGCAGCGCGCCAACGACGTTCAGCTCCATCGCGTCGCGGACGGTCTTGGTTTCGACCGCCTCGACGCGCGAGTTTCCTCCGGTCGTGCCGGCGTTGTAGACGAGGTGCGTCAGCCGGCCGAGTTCCTTGTCGGTGGCGGCGAACAAACGGTCGATGTCGGACTCCCGCGCCATGTCGCCCTGGACCGCGATGGCACGCCGTCCGGCACCGCGCACCGCCTGCACGACCGTGCCGGCAGCCTTCTCGTCCTTCAAATAGTTCACCGCCACATCGTACCCGCGCGCGCCCGCCAAACGGGCGATCGCCGCGCCAATGCCCCGGCTCGCGCCGGTCACGAGCAGAACGTTATTCACTATGGCGCTCCCGCATCCCCTGAGCTCTCGTGCGCGCGGCCTTGCGCACACGATTACGGTTGGCCAGCACGTTGAACAGTTCAACGACGCCGGCAAATCCCATCGAAGCATAGATGTAGCCGCGCGGAATGTGGAACTCGAACCCATCCGCAACCAGCGCGACACCGATCATCACCAGAAATGCCAGCGCCAGCATCTTCGTGGATGGGTGCTTGGCAACGAAACGCGCGACCGGGCCGGACGCCACATACATCACGATCACCGCAATGACGACGGCGGCAATCATGATCTCGATATCCTGGGCCATCCCGATCGCCGTGACGATCGAATCAATCGAGAAAATCAGGTCGACGGCCACGATCTGCAGCACGATCACGGAGAAGGCGGCGTAGACCTTCGCGGCAGTCGCATCGTGGTCATCCGCCTCGACTTCGGCGTGGATTTCATGCGTCGCCTTGGCGATCAGGAACAATCCGCCAACGATCAGAATGATGTCGTGCCAGGAGAATTCGCGGCCGAACAGCGCCACCACCCGATAGGTCAGCTTCATCAGAAAGGTCAGGCCGAACAGCAAGATGATGCGGAATATCAATGCGAGCGCGAGCCCGATCTGGCGCGCGCGCTTCGCATCGCGCGGAGAGCAGCGCGAGACGAGCACCGAGATGAATACGATGTTGTCGATGCCGAGGACGATTTCGAGCGCGGTCAAAGTGACGAGCGCTGCCCAAGCATTGGGGTCGGTCAAAAGCTCAAACATTGCGCTCCCGCATTAGCCCCGCCCCGAGGAAGTAGAGGGCGATGGCACACAACGCCGCGGTAATCCACGGCCCGGGCATCATGTCGCGCGCAAGCGCAACGGAGGCGAGAACGGACCAAACGACAAGCAGCGCGACGCTGATCGCGCGGCGTCGCTTGACGCGGAACGGGTGCACGAACGGGATGGGCAGGAAGGTTGCCACAGTCAATAGCGCGATTGCCCCGGCTGCGATGAACGAGGGCGGTTTGAGCAGAACGAGATAGAATACCGGCACGTTCCATACGGCCGGAAACCCGCGAAAGAAGTTGTCCGTGGTCTTCATCTCGCGATCCGCGAAATAGAGCGCCCCGCTGATGATGATCGCGATGGCGCAGGGAACCGCCAGCAGCGGGTGAATGAGGTCGCTCCAGACCACCACGAAGGCCGGAATGAACACGTAGGTCAGGTAATCGATCACCAGATCGAGCACGTCGCCGGACCAGCGCGGCACGCGCGCCGCTACATCGAGGCGCCGCGCGATCATGCCGTCGACGCCGTCCACCAGCAGCGCGGCGCCGAGCAACAGGAACATCTGCGGCCACGCGCGCTCGACCGCGGCGATCAACGCGAACAGCGCCAGCACCGCGCCGGACGCCGTGAAGATGTGCACGCCGAAGGCCGCCGCATTCGCGAGCAGCGGCGATTTCGGCTCAGGCGCGTGCATCGCTGCCCCAGTCGAGCCGCACCAGCTCGGCCGAGCGGCCGGCGAAATTCCAGTTCCGGCCGAAGGCGCGCACGCGCGAGGTTTCGGCGCGCGCGACCGTGACATCCTGACCAACCCAGTAGCTCGTGTTGCGGATGACAACGTTCTCGCCCGGCGCCTTGCCCTTGATCGGCTTTACGACGCCCTCGATGATCTTCGGGATCTGGAAGATGTGCGTGCCATCCTCCTTGATGTCGTAGTGGATCGGCTCGGTGCGCACGCCGAGGAAGCTGCCCACCAGGATCTTCAGCAGACCCGTGGACCCGCCGGCCTTGCCGCTGAAGATGCGTGTCAGCGCCTTCACGGCATAGATCGACGCTTTGTCGTCCACGTACAGCGCGGCAGTCCAGTTGCCCCGCGCGAGCGGTCCCGGGATTTCGATCAACAGGCCCGCCTTCACGCCCGCAAGGTCGGTGCCCTCGTGGTGACCTTCGTCGATGCGGATGCCGGCCCAGGTCTGGCAGTAACCCTCGGTCGGTGGGTGCTGGCCAAGCGAAAGGACGCACGGGCAAAAAACCGTGCAGTTGCACGACATCACGAAATCGCCCTTGAGCTTCCAATTGTCTTTTTCCGGCACTTGGTACTCCCTATCCCGGCCGAGGCCAGCCGGTGATCCATGTCTCGACGATGATAAACGCTCCGATCGCAACGAACACCACGCCGGCCGCACGGCTGAAGCGCATCGAGGCTCCGAGTTTCTCGATGGCCATCACGATCCCGAGGATCGCCATCCACACGACATTCATCATGCCGACCGCGAACATCAGCAGCATCATCGCCCAGCAGCAGCCAAGGCAGTAAAGCCCCTGCCGAACGCCCATGCGAAACACAGCCGGGGAACTCGACGTCCAGTTGGCGAAAAAGAATCGGAA
>Ga0190275_10003801_pt1 | contig 10807 bp, 11 predicted proteins | sample Popmic550T_FD_133745 | JGI IMG/M metagenome (GOLD analysis project Ga0190275, IMG submission 133745) | Populus adjacent soil microbial communities from riparian zone of Yellowstone River, Montana, USA - 550 T | ecosystem: Environmental > Terrestrial > Soil > Riparian zone > Trees stand | place...
CCGACGTCGCCCGGGGCGGAATCGTCCGCGACCTGGCGCTGCATGAGAAAGCCCGGAACAAGATTCGCGACTTCGTGGTGAACGCGGGCCATAATGTCGTGGGCCTGGCGCCGTCGGCGATCACCGGGATGGATGGCAACCAGGAATTCTTTGTATGCGTCCGAACAAAATCGGTTTGATCGCACACACCGGGAAACCCGGTGTCGCCGAACTAACTAGAACGCTCAGCCAGGAGCTCGAGCGCGCGGGGTTGTCGGTGCTGGTCGAAACCGACACGGCCGCGCTCGCCGGCCTGAAGTCGTCGCGCACCATTCCTGACCTCGGCCGCGAAGCGGATCTCCTGGTCGTCCTGGGCGGAGACGGCACCATTCTCCATCTCGTGGGACAGTTGGGAGACAACATCAAGCCGGTCTTCGGCATCAACATCGGCGCGCTCGGTTTTCTGACCTGTTCGAACTCGAGCGCCTACGCGGAGGCGGACGAATGCATCGCCGCGGGCAAAATGGTTTTTAGCGAGCGAACGTTGCTCGAAGTCGCGGTGAAAAGCCCCGGAGGCGAGAGCCGCAACATGACGGGTTTGAACGATGTCGTTTTCAGCCGCGGCGAAGTCTCCCGGCTCATTCGCCTCAAAACCAGCGTGAACGGCGAGCCGCTCACCGAATTCAATGCCGATGGCCTGATTGTCGCCACGCCCACAGGCTCGACCGCCTACTCGCTTTCCGCCGGCGGCCCGATCCTGTCACCGGAATCGGGCGCGTTCGTCATCACGCCGATCTGTCCGCATGTTCTCACCAACCGCTCGATCATCGTCGGCGAAGACGCAGTCATCGCGATCGAGGTGACCGAGCACGAATATCCTGTCTTCTTAACGGTGGATGGCCGTGAGCCGATCCGCATGGAGATCGGCACGATGGTCGAGATCAGGAAATCGGCTCGCGTTCTGCCGCTCGCGGCGATGCCCGGCGTATCGTTCTTCGGCGTCGTTCGACAAAAACTGAAGTGGAGCGGCAGTAATATTTAGAGCCATCGCGCCGGTGCGATGGCGACCCCACCAGCCTGACCGGCATCGAAGCGCCGAAGGCGCGTCCAATGTCAGCCCAGGGTAACGTCCTGGGTACCCGAATAAACAAATCGCCAGCCCTGAAGGGGCGGCCTATTTACTGCAGGTTATAGACTTCGACGACAGCCGTACCCGTCGCCGCGGAGGCGCTGCGGACGATGGCCGTATAAAATCCGCCATTGAGCGAGGTCACGAACGCTGACTCGTTGTCGTCCGTGGGCGCGAGACCGGTGTTCAGGATGGCCTCTTCCTGCGAATCCTTCCAGTTGTTGTTCGATCCAATGAGTGTGCCGGAAGCGTCGCGCAATTCGATCACTGGATCCGGAAGCGCATTGCCGACTCCGAGCGGCGTCAACGACGGTCCCAGCGCGCGAATCACGACATTCGTTCCGACCGGGCCGATTCCTCCAACGAAAAATCCCGCGATGAGCACGTCATCACCACCCATGACGAGGCCGCGCGTGCTGATGTTGAGCAATTGATGCGGGGCGGGCTCGACCGCCAGAAACTGCGGAACGTTGAAGTCGCTCGAGAAAATAAGACTCCTGACCCCAGCGGCAGAATACCGGACCGTGGCGCCTTCCTCGTTGTCCGCCACGACGAGAGAACCACTGGCTTCGAGCGCGATGCCGAAAGGCCGCCCGAGTCCCGTGACGAAGGTGCTTTTGCCGCCGTCCGGAGCAAACTTGAAGATCGTGCCCGAACCGGAGTCCGCCACGAAAAGATTGCCTGCGCTGTCGACCGCCAGTCCTGCGGGCTGATTCAAAGCGGTCGCGAACGTGCTCTTGCTCCCGTCTGGCGCGATCTTGTAGATCTTGCCGCCGGTGAAGTCCGCGACGAAAAGGTTGCTGCTGCTGTCGAAAGCCAGGCCGGCAGGCCCGCCGAGCCCCGTCGCGAAAGTCGATCTCCCTCCGCCTTGGGCAATTCTGATGATGTTGCCGCTGCCCGATTCGGCGATATACAAAGCGCCGGCCACGTCAAAGGCCAGGCCAACGGGCGAGGAGAGCCCCGAGACAAATGTGGTTCCCGAGCCCCCAGGGAGCGTGAAAACAACGACCGAACTCCTGCCCGCGTCGGCGACAAAAAAACGTCCCAGGCCGTCAAAGACAATGCCCTTTGGATTGGAAAGCCCGGTGGCAACGGTCGACGGGGTCGCGCCGGGAGTCCGGAATCGAAGCACGTTGCCTTCGTTGGTTTCCAGGATGTCGCCGACGGCCGCATGAGCGGTGGGCGTGAGGAATGGGCTGGCAGCCAGCGCGGCGACGGCCAGCAGGGAACGGAGAAAAGTCGTTTTTGTCATAATGGGAAAAGTCCGGAGTGCCCGCAATGTCTCAAGCATTACCCGCTCGTCAACCATCCGCATGTCGGATTTGGCGTAAAAAATCGCGCCGTTGGGGCCTTTTGGATTTTCCCACTTTGGGATTTACCTGGGATTTGGGTTCTGGGATTTGGGATTTCCGCCCTTGGTTCTTCATAGCGCTCGCTCCACCGGGAAGTTTCCGGCACGATCACCCGGGAAAAGGCTCAGGCAATGCACGTCGCGGCTCTCTACGACATTCACGGCAACCTTCCCGCGCTTGAAGCCGTCATCGCGGATGTCCGCGCCGCCAATGTTGAAATGATCGTGGTGGGCGGTGACGTGCTCCCAGGCCCGTTGCCGCGCGAGACGCTCGATTGCCTGCTGAACCTCGATCTTCCACTCCGGTTCATCCGGGGCAACGGCGATCGGGTTGTGCTGGCTCAGATGCGTGGAATGGAACCAGTCGAGGTTCCGGAACAATTCCGCGAAGGGATCCGCTCCAACGCGCAACAGCTCACGGCGGAACACGAGAATGTATTGGCGAGCTGGCCGGCAAGCGTCCGGCTTGAGATTGCCGGACTAGGGGATGTCCTCTTCTGTCATGCCACCCCGCGCAACGACACCGACATCTTCACCCGCCTGACCCCCGAAGACCGGCTCGTGCCGATCTTCCAAGCCGCGGAAGCTCCTCTTGTCGTTTGCGGCCATACCCATATGCAATTTGACCGCACGATTAGCGGCATCCGCGTCGTCAATGCCGGCAGCGTCGGAATGCCCTATGGTCAACCCGGCGCTTACTGGCTCCTCCTCGGACCAAACCTTGAGCTGCGTCACACCACTTACGACCTCGAGAAAGCCGCCGCGCGCATTCGCGCCACCAATTATCCCTCCGCCGAAGATTTCGCCGCTAACAGCATCCTGAACCCTCGTTCGGAATCGCAAATCCTCGAGATGCTCGCGAAGGTCGAGCTCTGATAAATTGCTGTTGCAACGGTTGCTTTAGCGCTCGCGCCGCTGGGGACTTTTGGATTTTTCCACTTTGGGATTTACCTGGGATTTGGGTTCTGGGATTTGGGATTTCCAACCCTGGCTGGAAGGCCGCGCCAGGCCGCCGCAGCGATTCATCATCATGGACGAATTGTTCGCGGTCTCGCGATCCGGAGCCGGTTCCGCGATTGGGCTGAAGGTGTTTTTTGGCTTGTTGGAACTGCTTCTGATCGGCGCCGGCATCTACATCTTTCGCTGCCGCAAGAAGCTCTTCGGCTATAAAGGCGAAGAGGGCGACACCTACGCCTCCGCCCAACTGCGCATGATCATGGTCGTCCTCGTCTGGATTCACGCCGTCATCATTACGGCCCTGATGATTTACGAAGTGGGGTAGCCGTAACTGACTATGCGGGCAACACCCTGTGAATTCATATGACATATCGTGATTTTGTCGGCCCTCATCCCGGGAGAGGTCGAGCTTCTGGGATCTCAGCTGTCGAGTGGTGGAGGGCTCTGAGGTCTAACGAGACTGAGCTGAGCCACGCTGGCGAGAGCGAGCATAATTTGCAATGGGAATGTTGAAGTCCTCGGAAAGCTAGGCCTTGGAACGGCCAGCGGCTGGCTCCAGCGATTGGTTAGGCCTTTGACGGTGCAACATGGTCATAGCTAAAACTTCCCAACCCCGGACGCGAAGACGCTGGGGATCATAAGCGCCGCCGGCGTAGCAACCGGCGCACTCCCCACACGATTAACATTAATACTGCGAGCGCGATAATTGCCTGCGCTGCAAGGTTGCGAATAGGATTGCTAAGAATGTAATTCGGATGCCGTGCGTAAAAGCCGTTGAAGTTTTCGAACGCTGCTGGCAACGCGGTCAAATCTTCTTTCGCCAACTCGAGCCGGTGTTCATTGGGATGGTGCTGAGATCTGAATCGGTAGGCCTGTCCGGCCGTGTTCAATTCGATGTGGCCGCCCAGGATATGGGTGAGCGGCCGCGTCTTCAGAAACTCGACAACCCGCAGGGCGCTTTCGCGGTAAGCCGCGGCGTCTTCAATCAGCAGCCGGGCCGGCATCAGGAAATCTCCGGAAAAGAGAAGCCCCGTTCTGTTGTCGTAAAATGAGACGTGCGTCGCGTTGTGTCCGGGCGTCGGAATTACATCCACAGTTCGGCCACCACCCAGATCCAGACGTGCAATCCCGTTGGGCCATTTAGTGAAACCGAAGAACGCTCGAATTCCCTCCAAATCGATGGGTACGATCTGGACCGATGGAAGGGACGCGAATTGAGGATCGCCGGCGCGATGATCTAAATGGCGGTGGGTGTGCGCTACTAGAAGTGGGAGCTTTTGGTGGTTCTTATCCGGCAATAGTTCCAGGATCGTTTTCGCTAGCGGCATCTCTTTCGGGTCCGCTACGGCCCCGGTATCGATCAGAAGAGCTTGGTCGGAGCCGACCAGAAGATAAAGGAAATTTGCTTCGAAGGTCGCGCAAGGACTCTGACGCAGGATAAAAGTTTGCGGCTCGTAGGTATGGACTTGAAGCGGGTGTTGCGGCGTTGCCGTGCAGTCTGAAGCGCCCTCATTCCAGTGCACATCCAACGATCCAGGCGCTGGCTGGGACGAGGCCAGTATTGCTGTTAAGACAAAGATTGACGCCGCTACTCCGGCTCCCACTTTCCAACGCACGCAAATAAGAGGCTGTGGACGCATACGAATTCCGAGGCCTAACGAGAATTAGACGAACATTCGTAATTAAAGGCGAACATTTCTTCGTCTAACTCGGGCGTTTGGGTGCGGGTTTGAATGGGGAGAGCGGTGCACTGCAGAAAATAGGGTGCAGCCGCCTTTAAAGCGGTACAAAGCTTCGCCCTAGGAGCCTTCATTTAGAATCTCCATACCCAAACGGAGGCAACACCTCAAGAGTGGTGTTGGGTCCGATTGCACCGTCCACCTAGCGCCAGACCCTCTTGATTCTAGCGGCTATCAGGAGGCGCTGCCGTGAAGCGCCGCCTGTCAGCTTCGACGGGTCCGCGTAATCAGCGCGAGAGTTGTCTCAAGAAAATCGCGTCGCCCGAGTTTACCAAATTCATTAACTGGGACGCCCTTTGGAAGTGGTACCGGGAAATCCTCCGGCGACAAAATATTCGGATGAGAAAGAGAAAAGCGAAGCCCAAACGCAAGCATTAGTGGCGTGGAAGTTTTGTACAAATTGTGAAAGCAAAAGATCGAGTCGATAAGGTATATCTCGGTAATTATCGGAGCGTAACTGAGTACGCGGTCGGGATCCGTATTGGCGTGCTTGAAAAAGTTTTGGGCATCGCGCGCTCTCTTTTGAAAGGCTGGTGGTTGCGATTTCAGCCACGCCATTGTTGGCGATGGCTTGCCAACTTTGCTTCCGATCTGGTGAAGAAGGGTGTTGGCAGCAACCGCCAACGTGTGAACCGAAGCCATATCAAATTCGATAAACCAGAGAAAGATTGCGGTGTGGAGCTGGCCCTGAGCGGCAGCCTCTCGGGTGATTCGGTACACGTTCCTCCCTGTCTTGCTTTTCTCTGGCTCAAACTTGAGGGGTCGCACTGGATTTTCTCGATGGGTGGAGGTCAAACGTGAAGGCGTTCAAGGTCGATCAAAATACTGATAGAAGATCGCTTCATCGCGAGTCACATCCCCAACCCAGCGACGAAGTCCAACCCCAGACCACCACTGAGCATAAAACCAAAGGATCACCTTTCCCCCCTTGTCAGGTTCCGCCCCCCGAAACAGTGTCAGATTTTGTTGGCCGTCTGGAACAGAACATAAGTCGAGGAATCGAACGATCTGCTCTAGCGCAATGGTCAGGTTCCATACTTCTTGCTCTGTTAAGACCGGCCATTCGTTTTGCGCAAGCGTGTGAGAGAAGGCTCGCATTGTCGCTTCTGTGGACTGCCTCACTGCTTGGATGGCCGCGTCCCTGGTTTCACGAATTACATTGGGATTGCTCGCTCTCTCCTGAGCAGACGGAAATCCTATCTTCGGGCGCCAAGAGACGGATGGCAGAGTTGCGAGAGAGGCTTGAATCGCATTCCGAGTCAGAACCCAAAACGGATCGTCAAATTCCACGTCGCTGAAAATGTCATCAAGCACCGCTAGGATGTTCGCTGGAATAGACCACTTGCGTCAATTCAATCGGGGCGCATGTTGGTCATCATGGCGGAGCGCGACACAAACACTGAGGCCGTGCGGCAAGTCGAAAAGATTACCGACTCTACGCCGGTCAAGGGCGAGGAGCTTGTCGAGTCCGAAGACCTCAAGCGGAAGTTCCGCGAGGCCAAAGAGCGGTTACGCGAGCCAATCGGCGAGTAACCGATCTAGCAGGCCGGAGAAGTTCTTTTCCCGTTTCTTCGCCCGCTTCACGTTCTTCTCCGTGAGCGTGACCAGGACGGCTTTCTTGCCCTCGGGTGGTCGGCCAGCGCCTTTCCTTTTCCCGCCCCTATCATAGCATCGGAACAACGCCAGCGGTCGCCGCCGGACTTGAGGAAAAGCCGTGGGGTTTAGAACGTGTCGTGGACATTACAGCGGCCTATTTCGAGCGTAAACGCGTCGTCGCTAAGGAACTTATGGCTGCGGGGAGCCTCTAAAATGAATCGGACCCAACCCCTCAAGAGTGGTGTTGCTGCTGAATCGGTATGGTTTTTTAGAGTATCAGGGCTTGCCCTGACCGTGGCAGCGCTTGTACTTTTTCCCGCTACCGCAGGGACACGGAGAGTTGCGGCCTGGACCGACGGTATGATCGACGTGGGGAGATTGCTTTACGAAGTCAATGCGTTCCCCAGAAGGCCACCGATACGAAAACGTTGTCTTGCCACCCTTATTAGTGACGGCGAAATCCCCCAATCCGATAATGTCCATTCCGATGAGCATTGGCGTCCCGGTGAGTTTCTGATTGGTGACGCGCACATTCTGAAACACGACCTTGTTCGGTAAGTAAATATCGACAATATACTGCTCGGCTAGGCATGTTGCATTTGAGGTATGGACCTGCGTCATGCCGATCGGCTTTAAGCCGCACGCGGCGACGACCGCCGGAGAAATGACCGAATTAGTGGCTCCCGTGTCCCAGATTGCCTGAAATTCGCGCAACTGAGGCTTTGTGCCCCCTCGTGTCGCCGCTGCGAGCGAGATAGCGCATGGCGTGACCAGCTCCCTCTCCAGCTTGGTAGCCGTTGCTGTAAAGGATTGGTAAGGTGATCCGGGAGGAATGGCCATCTCTCGCGGCTATGCGCAAGCGACGACCCGAGAATGGAACGTCTGGGTATAGCTTTCGCTGCCGGGCTCGCATTTCTGCACGAGAAATGTGCCCAGTTCGAACTTCTCCGAGCCTGCCCTAATCGCGTCCGGTTCGGAATCGTACGCGCCAAAGACAGACTCGTCTTTGATTACCAAGTACTTGCCGTTGAACTTTTTAACGAGTTCTGGCTGATTTTTGAGGTAATACTCAAATTCCCGTTCGAGAGGCTTGGCCATTACTGTTTCCATCTGGGGTGAATATCGCTTGGATCGCGGTTGATGCAACCTATCCAAGCAGTGACCGTGCCTGGGTGTCAATCTGAAATTTCAGCCGCCAAGGCAGCTTCAAAAACGGCATCCTGTTTCCGGCGCATGTAGTCCGCCGTCATGTCCACAACGCGTTCTAAACTCCAACGCTCCAACTCGACACCTGCGGCAACCGCTGGCGTCGTTCCAAGCGTCTTGTGAACGCGAACGTAATTGTAAATTCCGAAGTGCATCGCGACGGCCGCCTTGTGCATATCCAAGTCTTTGCTGTAGCCCAGCCCCTTGCGCTGAAAACGCTTCAATTCCTGCCGCACGGTCAAAAACACGCGCTCGACATGGCTCGTAGTGAGCGTTTCTAAGTCCGGCGAGCCTACTACCGCTGCACGCTCGACAGTTTCCATCTTGCGGACGCCCTCATTGCGTCCAAGACGGGCCAGCGTGCCATCGGGTAGATGCGGCTCGCCGAAAATCTTCGTTTCGGTTCCGTAACTGTAGCCTTCATATCCGAAGTGCATTCGGATGTGTCCTGCGTATGCGGGCAATTGATCTGTCGCAATCTGCACCGGCCCTTTAACGCGCTCGCGAACGTCGCCAACGAAGTGATAGCCAGTTGACCAGTCCCGCTTGCCGATGCGATGCGAGAAAACAAGTTTGGTGTCCGCGTCAATCGCCGCCCAAAGCCAGAAGTCGCCGCGTCCCTTTTCCTTCTGCATCATCCGGCCCGCGTGGCAGCCGACGTATTGCCATTGCTCATCAAGTTCAATTCGAACGCAAGGCAGATCGCGCAGTTCTTTGTCCATGTAATCGGCGAACGCTTCGCCAGTGTCGCGAATCACACGCAGGACGGTGTGAATGCTCACGTTGAACATCCGCGTGACGGCATTAAGTGGAGCGCCTTCGCGCAGGGCGGCCAAAACTAAAGCCTGTTTCTGTTTGCTCAGTTGTTTCATATTGACTACTTGATATTATGGAGATATATTCGAGATTGTAAACAAGAAAATATGGATATTTTTTCAAATGAAAAAGACGGTTGAATGGGGAGGGAAACGCAAGGGTGCGGGCCGGAAGTCCGAAGGGAAATCGGCCTACAACGTCACCCTAACCGTGAAGAATGTTGAACGGGCGAAGCGGCGAGAATCGAATTTCTCGGCGCTACTCGACCGGCTCTTGGCGGCGTGGCTCGGGTAATCCCTCGCGTTGCCGAGCTTCGCGGAGCTGGCGCTTCAAATCTTCGGATTCGAGAAGGTCTTCGCCGTTGTCACGGTTAGATTCCGTGAGCGTCTCGACTTGCTCCAAAGCTTCTTTGTTCGCATCATGTTTCAACATTGGATCGCGAAACCTACCCAGATCAGAGTCTTGAGCAAGCTGCGGCCGGGCAGCTAGACACCGCAATTGATCTCTGGTTTCACGACAAAGACCCGGCGTCTATTCATACTCTAGCCCTGGCCGCCAATGGCATCGTAAAAACTATCGCCAGAGATCGAAAGTTGACGCTGCGCAGCGGGGTGATGGAGCACCTGAAAACAAAATCAAAGCGTTTCCAAGACGCCATGCGGCACCCGACCAACTTTTTTAAACACGGAAATCCGAAATTGAAAGACGGATATCATCCTCGCAGCGTGGAAATCTTCGTGCTGGATTCGATAAATTCTTACAATCAGATTTTCAAAAGATTAACCACGAACATGGTCCTTTTTTTGGCGTGGACGGCCATTCAAGACAAAATGCCGAAACTCATGCCGAAGGAGATTGAGAGCATGCTGATCCAGCATTTCAGTTGGGATTACTTGGCAGGCCTCACCAGACCGGATTTTTTCGCCAAGGTTGCGCCATTGCTGAATTGATTCGTGCGAGAGTGGTCGGGCTGTGGTTTCCATTTACCATAACCATATAGCAGCAACACCTCAAGAGTTCATATGACATATATTGTCTGATGTTATAGATGGGGTGAATGGCGAGTAGAGCTTCGAGCCCCGATTGCCTGGTTCCCCGCTAAGGGATCGATCAAGGCCCGCGATAAATCGGCAGTGCTGTACGCGGCCCCAGAATTTACGCCGACGAGAACCACTCGCCGTTACCTCCGGCCACTTGGAGGGACCTCTTCCGTTGCAAGCTCGGTCTCGAAGCGCTTGACCCGAGCAATCCATCCAGTCCAGTCGGCCCAATCAATGTTTAGCCAATGGTGCCCTGTCCTTTAAGTCAGTTTTTATGTCCGTATCTTATACCGGCTGACGCGGTCGTTTTGGGGCATCTCCCAGCCTCGGCTCGTCAAAAAGAGCCTAATCTGGCGTCGGAGGCATGAACTTCGCGAGGCCGAACTCTTGGTGAGTAAGTTGGGCGGCCCGGTCGACGTCCTGGCCGTCGATCACGACGGCGATCTTGATTTCGGAGGTGGAGATGAGCTGGATGTTGATTCCGCCTTTGCCGAGGCAATCGAAGAGGCGCGCGGCCACCCCAGAATGGGAGCGCATGCCGATGCCGACCACGCTGAGCTTGGCGACGCCGGCTTTGGTGATCACGCCGGAGGCCCGAACGTCTTTTACCACCGGGGCCAGGAGTTCGGCCGCCGCGGGCAGATCGTTCTCATGGATCGTGAAGGAAAGATCGGTCGTTCCGTGCTCGGAAACGCTTTGGACGATCATGTCCACGCTGATGTTGCCGCTGGCGATGGTGGAGAAAATCCGGCCGGCGATGCCCGGTTCGTCGCGGACGTCGTCAATCGTCACCTTGGCCTGGTTGCGCTCGACACTGATGCCGCGGATGACCACATCTTCCATGTTCGCCGTTTCCTCCCTGGCGATGGTCCCGGGAGCGTCTTTGAGGCTGGAACGCACCTCGAATTCCACCCCGAATTTCTTGGCGAACTCGACGGCGCGGGATTGCATCACCTTGGAGCCGGCGCCGGCCATCTCGAGCAGCTCGTCATAA
>Ga0190275_10003802_pt1 | contig 10807 bp, 9 predicted proteins | sample Popmic550T_FD_133745 | JGI IMG/M metagenome (GOLD analysis project Ga0190275, IMG submission 133745) | Populus adjacent soil microbial communities from riparian zone of Yellowstone River, Montana, USA - 550 T | ecosystem: Environmental > Terrestrial > Soil > Riparian zone > Trees stand | place...
TACCGGAGCCGCCGCTTACTGGCGGCAGAAACGCGATCTCATCGCCGTCCGACACGGGCGTGGACGGGACGGAAAACTGGTGGTTGCGGGCAATCACAATGCTCGAACGAAGATCTCGAAGACGAGGGAATCGGCTCGCGTAATGCTCGAAAATGCTCTCGAGAGACGCGCCCTCACCAAGCTCCGGCGAATCTTCGCTAGAGCCCGTGATGTCCTTGAGTTGTCCGAAGAAAAGTACCCGCACCCGCACGCCTGAATCGTAGCAGACGTAAGCCGTCGCCGCGCCGTTGCTACCATGTCGGGCGATGACGGAAATTCAATTCCGGGTGCGGTATGCGGAAACGGATCAGATGGGCGTGGTCTATCACGCTAACTATTTGGTCTGGATGGAGATGGGTCGCGTAGAAATGTGCCGGTCGCTCGGTGTTAGCTATCGTGACATGGAAGCGGAGGGAGTCTTGTTGATCGTGGCGGAGGCGAATTGCCGATACATGGCGCCCGCCCGCTACGACGACGAGGTGTCGGTGATGACGAAGGTAAAGCGGTCTACAACGCGTTTGCTGGAGTTTGAATACGCGATATCCTCAGTGGAGTCAGGACGTAAGCTGGCGGTAGGCGTCACGACGCATATCTTCTGTAATCGGGAGCTGAGACCGAGCCGCCTGCCGGAACGATATCGGAACGCTTTTGGACTGGTGTAATTCGGAATGGTGTAATTATGTGCGCGAGGCGCGTCCAACGCGCAAAGGGAGGAGAAAATGGAAGATTCGACCCGGAGGGATTTCATGCGAAACGCATCGGCAGTCACGCTGCTCGCCCAGCAGGTGATCGCTCAGACCTCTTCCGCCTCTGCGACCGGTATGCCCACGCGAGTGCTTGGACGGACAGGCCAGCGTGTGTCGATCGTCGCGCTTGGCGGTTGGCACATCGGCGCCGTCAAAGACGACGCAGAAGCTACACGCATCATGCATGCCGCGATCGACGAAGGCGTCAATTTCTTCGACAACGCGTGGGACTATCACGATGGCCGCTCTGAGGAGCTGATGGGAACGGCCTTGGCGATGGACAATCGCCGCAGCAAGGTCTTCCTAATGACCAAGAATTGCGAGCGCGACTACGAAGGCTCGAAGCGAAATTTGGAGGAAAGTCTCCGGCGATTGAAGACAGATCATATCGATCTCTGGCAGTTCCACGAGATGGTTTACGACAACGATCCGGACTGGGTCTTTGACAAAGGCGGTCTCAAAGCGGCGCTTGAGGCCCGCAAAGAAGGGAAGGTTCGGTTCATCGGCTTCACCGGCCACAAGGACCCGCGCATTCACTTGAAGATGCTGTCGAAGCCGCACGATTGGGATTCGGCGCAGATGCCGGTCAACGTGATGGATACGCACTACCGCAGCTTCATCAACGAAGTGATACCGGTGTGCCTGAAGAAGAACGTTGGCGTGATCGGCATGAAAGGGCTCGGCGGAGGTCATCCGCAAGGCCGGTTCCTGGCGCAGGTCGGAATGACTTCGGATGAGTGCTATCGGTACAGTCTCAGCCAGCCGGTTACCGCGCAGGTGATGGGGATCACTTCGATGGAGCAACTGAAGCAGGACGTAGCGCTGGCGCGAGCCTTCAAACCGCTATCGCCGAAAGAGTCGCAGACGCTGGTGTCGCGTGTGAAGGATGTTGGTGGAGACGGACGGCATGAGCTGTTTAAGTCGACGAAGACGTTTGACGGCCCGCATCATCGGAAGCAGCACGGGTTTGAAGTAGGGGCGGCCGCCGATTAGGCCAACGACCAGCCGCCCCTCACTAACCTAAAGCTACTGCGTTCGGACCGGAATCGTCGTTCCGGCGACCGACTGCGCGCCTCCGATAGTCATTAGGATTGGGATATCGCCATTGCTGAGTGTAGATGCAAGGCGAACGTTGATCTGATACAACCCGCTGATGTTGCCTGGAGCAAGGCCAGAGTAGAGAATGTCCGCGTCGGGTACGACTGTTCCGCCGATGTTGACTGTTACTTTCTGAGTCGTTGGCGTCAGTTGGTTTGGCGCAATCGTTCCGGGCGCGACGGCCGGTTGCGTTGCTCCTATCCCCGAAGCGTATAGTTCGATGATTTCGCCGGGCCGCGCGGGACGGGAGCCTTGATATCCCAGCGAAGGGTCGGCGACGATTGTAGTTCCGCCAGGAATACGAGCGGCGAGGCTACGACCGTTGAATGTGAAGAAGCCGGGCGAGTAGTTTTCCACTCGTAGTGTTCCGGTGGCGCTCACGAGTTCGTTTGGACGGCCGGGGTTCATAAGCACGCGAACCGGCATATCGCCTGTGCCCGTTACGACCGGCATTTGAACGTTGATCTGGTCTCCCTGCGCGTATAGAATCGGAACTCGTTGACCTGCAATTTCAACGCCGACGCACTCGAGTTCCGTAGGGAATTGGTTATCTCGTACGTAACCAGGACTTGCAGTGCGAGGCATGCCTGCCGGCGCGAAGTTGGCGCCGAATATCGAGACGAGCGCGCGCGACGAAACATTCGGGTTGCCGGATGCGGAATCAACGACGCGCGTAATCGTCGGCCTGTCGGTGAAGCCGCACTGTGTGTCCGACTGCACACGCGCCGTACTGCTGTAGATGCGGTCACCCTGGTTGGTACCGCCGCCGTTTGACGCGTTGCCGGCAGCGTACAGAACGATATCGCCATCTGCCGCGCCCGTAGGAGGTGTCCAGAGGAACTCGAACGTTTTCGTTCCGTTGGCTCCCGTTACTGTGCCTTCGGCAGTATGTGTGGCATAAACACCATCGAGTTGCGCCTGAACGTCGCCGCTTTGGGAGGTAAAGCGGCCGGCCGTCATCGTCAGATCCTTAGCCCAACGAGCAGTGATCTGAAATCCCCAGCGGGTGGCATCCGGGTGGGTAACTGTGACTTTGACGGTCTGAGCAATGCCGGGCTTAGACTTTCCGGTTTCGACTCGGATACTCCCGCCCGCGTCATTGAGAGGGAAACTGGTGTGACATCTGCGACAGACCTCATCGCCGGGCGCCGAAGTGAATCCGGGTATCGTTCCGGTAGGTGTAGCGAGGTTAACGGGAGCGCCCGCTGATCGTGCGAACAACGGTAGCGTGGCGAGGAAGGTCAGTAACAGGGTCTTTCTCATATCACCTCTGAATTGTGATGAAAGCGTTGTCCTGCGTTCGAACTCCGCCGGTAGTGACTACGACTTGGTGATCGCCGTTCGGGACATCGGGAACGACGATATTGAATTGGTAAGTGCCGATGAGGTTGGGGGCGCCGCCTCCGTACGAAACGGTCGCGTTAACTCCGCCGATGGTTACCGTGGGAGCATCGGCAAGACTGGACAATTGCGTTACCGGCCGCCCTTCAGGCATCGCTGGATTGGTGGGGCCGAAGTTTGCGCCGTAGAGCGTGATGGTGTTGCCGGGCGCGGCAGGACGGGTTGTAACGGCCGCTCCGAACAAACCAGCTTTGCCGAGGAATGTACCGTCGGCATGCGTACCCGCGATGTATCTGCGGCTCTCGGGATCGAACATGAACCACCCTGGCGCGGCACGACGTACGTCGCCTGTCGCTGTGTTGCTTGTGCCATTGCGATTGATGACTTCGACGACAACGTTCCCCAGTTTGTCGAGAGCCGGAGCCTGTACGTTGATCTGCGTGGGGCTGATGAAGTATACGTACGCCGGTTTGCCGTCGATGTTGACCTTCACACCATCGAGTTCCGTGGGAGCCCGGCCGTCGACGAAGTCGCTGCCGGCCCAGATGCGCGTTGCTTGCGCGAGGTTCTCACCTTTTATCGTGGTCCAGGAAGAACTCACCATATTGGGCTCAAACGTCGCGCCGTTCTGTACGCCATTGCTGGATTGAATGGCAGGTCTTGGGCCGGACGCTGCCCCGGGAGTGAGGGTGAGATTTGCTGTGAAGATCCGGTCGCCGGTATTTTGCTGGTTGTTGTTGGCGGCATTACCGGCCACGTAGAACCGGATTTCTCCAGATTCAGTAGCTGGTGGTGTCCAATCGAATTCGAAGGTGTTGGTCGTCTTTGGATTGCTGTGTTCGATGAAGAAGGGTTGCGCAGTGCAGGGCATCCGTCGATCGTCGGCGCATATGACCTGAGTTTCGCTGTTGATGGGCTGGAATGTGCCAGCCTGCGTCCCGGTCGCGCTGGCCAGGCGGGCAGTTGCCTGGAAGCCATAACGCGCCGCTGCAGGATCGGCATTGATTGTCACCTTGATTCGCTGGGTGGTTCCGGGTGTATACGTCGTGCCACCGGCTGCTTCAATGGCTAACCCGGTTGTATTCACCTGACTGCTGTGGCACTCGGCGCAAGTGCTCTCGCCCGGAACGCCGGAGACTCCCGGGGGCGGTCCAGTGATGTTCGCGAGGATGACAACCGGAATGATGGAGAGGACAGTGACGCATTTAGCGACCATGATTATGGAAGATCGTTGCATGAGAAATTTAAGCCTCTGAAACTTCAGTAAGTATTCGTAACGCCTTTCGAATGGTCGTACTCAACAAGTAGTCTAATGGTTTGTCGGTACGGAGCCAATAGTAACCGGCCGGTTTTTCAATGATTTGCGCGTCTACAAGTGTAAAAATGTTGTGAAAGTTTGTAATTGAATGACTGAATCGGCCCAGCGTTGCGCCGATCACGGCGTTTGGAAGTTGTTGAGGCTCCGGCAATTCCCAAAATCCGGCGAGCTTGCGATCTGTGTTCGATCGTCGCCAAAAAAGCATTTCATTTTTGTCTCGCCGAATTGCGAGTAAAGTACGCTCAACGCGGATTTGTTTCCGCCTTTTCTTCGCCGGAAGTTGGTCCTGCGTGCCGGCCGCGCGGGCTCGACACATATCCGCTACGGGACAGATTAGACATTGTGGATTACGCGGCAGGCAGATCGTCGCGCCGAGTTCCATCATCGCTTGATTGAAGTCGCCAGGCCGTCTCTGATCGAGGCGCGCCTGCGCCTCGGCCTGCACATCGACTTCGCCGTTCTCAAGCCTCGTGATCACCCGAACCACATTGCCGTCGACGGCCGCATAGGGGAGATCGAAGGCGATACTGGCAATAGCAGCGGCCGTGTAGTCCCCTACCCCGTGCAGGGAACGGATTGCACCGTAATCGGACGGGAAGACGTCTAGTTGTTGTATCTGAATCGCGGCTTTCTGCAGGTTACGCGCCCGGCTGTAATAGCCGAGCCCCGACCAGGCCTGTAGAAGATCGTGCTCCGGGGCAGACGCCAGACTCTCGATAGTCGGAAATCGTTTGAGAAAACGTTCGTAGTAGGGAATGACTGCGGCAACACGCGTCTGCTGCAGCATCACTTCAGAGATCCAGATGCGGTATGGATCTTGGTGCTCGCGCCAAGGCAGCCGCCGGGCATTGCCGTCGAACCACGTCAAGAGACGCTCGCGAAAGGGTTTGTGTTTGCGTGCTGAGATACTCTCAATAGTAGTGGAAGATTCCCTGTCGATTCGCGGAGCGCGAGTCCACAACCTCAAAAACATCTCCGTCGACATTCCGCACAACCTGCTTACCGTTGTGACCGGTGTGTCGGGATCGGGCAAGTCGTCGCTTGTCTTCGACACGATCTATGCCGAAGGTCAACGGCGCTATGTCGAGTCGTTGTCGGCCTATGCCCGGCAGTTTCTGGAGCGCATGGAGAAGCCCGATGTCGATGAGATTGTCGGTATCGCTCCGCCGATCGCGATCAAGCAGAAGAATACGACTCGTAATCCACGGTCGACAGTCGCCACCGCAACGGAGCTGTACGACTTCTTCCGTTTGTTGTGGGCCCGTGTCGGACGCACGTTTTGTCCGAATTGCGGCATCCGTGTGCTGCGCGATTCAGTCGACCAGGTTGCGGATGAGTTCCTGAAACAGCCGGAGGGATCGCGCTGGTATGTGCTGTTTCCGGTCGAGAATCCAGGCGACACGCAAAAGCTGCGCGACCACTTGTTCATGCTGCGGTCGAAGGGATTCAACCGCTTGTATCAGAACGGCAAGATCTTTGAGTTTTCGACGCCCGAGTCGCTGCTCGACATCGATTTCAGCAAGCTCGTCTGGGTGCTGGTTGATCGCTTAGCCATCACGGGCGATATGCGCCAGCGAGTAGTCGATAGCGTTGAGATCTGTTATCGCGAAGCGGGTGAGGTTTTCTTTGAGCAATCGGGTGGCGAAGGACACACTCTCCGCTTCAACGAGAAGTTCCAGTGCAAGCAGTGCCTGATGGAATTCCGGGATCCGGAGCCGGGCATGTTCAGCTTCAATAACCCGACCGGGGCTTGCCCTCGCTGCCAGGGCTTCGGTAATACGATCGATTACGACATGGATCTGGTGATCCCAGATACCTCGCTGTCGTTAAACGAAGGCGCAGTCGATCCGTGGACCAAGCCTCAACATGAGTGGGCGTGGAAGCAATTCAAAGCCGAGCGGAAGGACAAAGTACGCTTCGATGTTCCCTTCTGCGAACTCAATGCCAAGGAGCGCGCGGTGCTGCTCACGGCCATACGCGAGTATTTCGCCGATGTCGAAGAGAAGAAATACAAAGTGCACGTGCGAGTGTTCCTCAGCCGCTATCGGGGCTATGCGCGATGCCCTGACTGTAACGGCTCGCGGTTGCGGAAGGAAGCCTTGTATGTAAGGGTCGGCGCCAAAACGATCGGAGAAGTCGTGCAGATGAACACAGCGCAAGCGCTGGAGTTCTTCGCGACGCTCGAAGTCTCGGCGGAAGAGCGCGCGGTCTCCGACAAAGTCCTGGTTGAAGTCCGACAACGGCTCAAATTCCTAAACGACGTCGGTTTGCACTATTTGACCCTGGATCGTCTGTCGGCGACGTTATCCGGTGGCGAGGCGCAGCGCATCACACTCGCTACATGTTTGGGGTCGAGGCTTGTGGGAGCGTGTTACGTTCTCGACGAGCCCTCAATCGGTTTGCACGCGAGAGACACGGCGCGCTTGGTGAACATCCTCGAGGAGCTGCGGGACCTCGGCAACACAATCATCGTCGTCGAACACGACGCCGATGTAATGCGATCGGCCGATCACATCATCGACCTCGGACCAGGGGCCGGAGAACACGGCGGGCGTGTCTTGTTTTCGGGCTCTTATGACGCGCTTCTCAAAGACGGCGCCGCCTCGATGACGTCGCGTTATTTGAGTGGAGAGCAGTCGGTCGCCACGTCCGACCGTCGCCGCAAACCGCATCCAAAGAGAACGCTCAAGGTAATCGGCGCCAGGGCCAATAACCTGAAGCATGTCGATGTCGAGATTCCGCTCGACATGATGGTCGCCGTTACTGGCGTGTCGGGATCGGGCAAGTCGACGCTGGTGCATGAGGTGATTTACAAGACGCTCGCGGCGCGACTCGGCAAAGAGGACATTCCAGAGGACCCGGAACGAAGCGAGAAGTTGCAATGCCGTCGTATCGAACGTACTGAGTTGTTGAGCGATGTCCTTCTCGTTGACCAGTCACCGATTGGGCGAACGCCGCGCTCCAATCCGGTAACGTACATCAAAGCCTTCGACCTGGTTCGTGAAGCCTTCGCCTCCACGAAAGAGGCGGACCGTCGCGGTTACACAGCAGGCCACTTCTCCTTCAATATTCCGGGCGGAAGATGCGAGGTCTGCCAAGGCGACGGCACAGTGACGGTAGAGATGCAGTTTCTCGCCGATGTCGAACTGGTTTGCGAGGAGTGCAACGGAACGCGATACAAGCCGAGTCTCCTCGAAATCAAGTACAAGACCCTGAACATACACGAAGTCCTGCAGCTTACGGTTCAGGAAGCAATCGGGTTCTTCAGCGAAATTCCGAAACTCGTAGCGAAACTGCGCGTATTAAATGATGTGGGCCTCGGGTATCTACGACTCGGGCAGTCGGCGACAACGTTGTCTGGCGGAGAAGCGCAACGAGTCAAGCTTGCCGGACATCTTGCGTCGCAAGCTTCCTGCAGACGAACGCTGTTCATCTTCGATGAGCCCACTACCGGTTTGCACTTCGACGACATCACGAAACTGCTCAATGCATTTCAACGGTTAATCGAGAGCGGCGGAAGTATTCTGATCATCGAGCACAACCTCGATGTGATTCGCAGCGCTGACTGGCTGATCGATATGGGGCCCGAGGGGGGCGCTGAAGGCGGGCGTATTATTGCGGAAGGTAGTCCCGAAACGGTGGCTAAGGTAGCGGGGTCCTACACGGGTCAGTTTCTAAAGCGGATGTTATGATCGCGCTCTGTTTCCTGTTGTTCGCCGAGTTTTCCTTTCAGGATTTTGCAGTCCCGCGCGGAGTGAATCTCGTAAGCTCCGCCTCAACGCCAGGTCGAGTCTTACGGTTAACACCAGCGCAGAACGACAAGGTTGGCGCCGCATGGTTCACTGCGAAACAGTCCGTCGCAAACGGATTTGATACAACGTTTGAGTTTCAACTTACCGATCAGGGTGGTATGGGCGATGGGGCGGACGGACTTGCCTTTGTTATACAAGGCGTGGGCGCCGATGCGATTGCAGGACGCGGCGCCTCCGGAGGCTTTGCTCTCGGCGATGGCACGGGCGATCGGAGCAAACCTGGAATCCCGAACAGCGTGGCAGTGTTCTTCGACACATTTCGTAATCGGGAAGAGAAAGATCCATCGGACAACTACGTATCCATCTCGACTATCGGCAAGCTGCGCGAGATGCAGTGGCCACCGGCGCGTTTGGCGATGGTAAGGAAGCTGAAGGTAAAGCTCAAGGATGGGAAGGTTCATCGAGCGCGAATCGTTCATCAGCCTCCGGTGATGACTATTTGGTTAGATGGCGCCGGGGTCCTCTCCTCTCCTGTCGATCTTGCCAGCGTTGTGGATGAACGAGGCAGCGCATACGTTGGATTTACGGCTTCCACCGGTGGCGGGTTCGAGAATCACGATATTCTGAGCTGGTCTTTCCGTTCCGCCGAGATTGTTTCCTCCGATCTTTGGCAATCGTCTTCGACGATCTCGTATGTCGCGGCGGCGTGTCTTGAGGGGAAGAACCTATGTACTCCGGATCGAGCGATTGTTGAAGACAAGGGCGGGGGACAGTATCACATCGTGCTTCCGGCAAATCTCGACTGGGGCGCGAGTGTTCCTAATCCGGCTGCAACGCAGGTATCAATCACCAATGCTCATGGGACCGCTTGTTGGGACTTCGATGCTTTGGGAGCCGAAGGCTGCAGCGGTCCTAAGGGAGCAATCCTTACGCGGGAACGTGAGGGTCGTACGTACTTTACAGTGAAGGACCCCGGTCAGCGCTATGGCGACAACCAGGGTTACTTTGAGTTCGACGTTGTCGTGCCCTAACGCTCGGTATCCATGAAATAGTAGGCGATCATGTGGCAGACGATCATGTGCGCGTCTTCAATACGGCCCATGTGCGGGATGCCGACATTGAGATTGAGCTTTGCTACCGCGCCGAGCTTGCCGCCGTCGCGGCCGGTGAGCGCGATCGTCTCGCATCCGATGGAGTTCGCGTATTCGACGGCATTCACGACATTAGGCGAGTTGCCGGAGCCGCTAATGGCGAGAACGACATCGCCGGGCTTGGCGAAGTTCTTTAGCTGCTCGGCGAAAACGCAGTCGTAACCCACGTCGTTCGCATAGGCAAGCATAGTGGCCATGTTGTCGCAGAGTCCAGTGATCCGGAACTTCGTCTCACGCTTGTAGCTTGCGCCCTTTACGATGTCGCAGACGAAGTGCGATGCGCTCGACGCGCTACCCCCGTTCCCGCAGGTGAAGATGTGATGTCCTTCGTCGCGCGCCTTCTTGAAAATGCCGATAATCTGATCGACCTTGGCGAGATCGATCGCGTCAATTGCGCCGATCAAATCTGTTTTATATTCCTGAACGAAGCTCATAGTATTTCCTTTGTTAACGCAAGCGCGCCGTAGAGTACGCTATCGTCGACGAACGCGGCGGGAACCACATCGATACGTGCGCGCGACCACGCCGTGATTCTCCGGCGCAGTTCCTGGCGCAATGGCTCAAATAGAGTGTCGCCCGCCTTTGCAATGCCTCCGCCAATCACGATCCTTGCCGGGTTCAATAACATGATCGCCGATTTTAGACCCAAGGCGAGATCGACGACATAACGGCGTACAAAGTCTGGGTCTTGCAGTAACTCTTTGGCCGCCTTACCATGGTCGCGCTCAAGCCAAAGTCCGCAGCAGAGACGCTCAAAGCAGCCGTGGGCGCCACAGAGGCATTCCGGTCCATCAGGTCGAATGGTGAGGTGGCCGATTTCGCCGGCATAGGAATCCGCGCCACGGTAGACGCCACCCTTGTGAACGATCCCGCCGCCGATTCCTGTGGAGAGAGTCATATAAAACAAAGGGTCATGCCCCTTGCCTGCGCCATAATGCGCCTCGCCCAGCGCTCCGACATTGGCGTCATTGTCCATGATTGTGCGAACGCCAAGCTTCGAAGAGATATGGCCCGGCAGATCGAAATCGTTCCAGCCGCCGACGTGAGTGGAGAGCGCGACACGCTGATTTGCGAAGTCGATCGGACCGCCGAAGCCGATCCCGCAGCGGTCGAATCGCTGACTCTCGACGATCGATCCAATTTGGCTCAGCATCCAATCGCGACCGCCTTCGCGGTCAGTCGATCGCGACTCGCGGAACACCATGCGATCGTCTTCAAAGACAGCAACCGTAAATTTTGTGCCGCCGATGTCGATACAGAGAGTTCTCACCGAAGGTCCTGCGCCGCCTCCAGGACTTCCTCGGGCGAGGCCGTTCCCGTACCGTACTTCTGGACAGTGATCGAAGCGACGAGATTTCCGAA
>Ga0190275_10003803_pt1 | contig 10807 bp, 12 predicted proteins | sample Popmic550T_FD_133745 | JGI IMG/M metagenome (GOLD analysis project Ga0190275, IMG submission 133745) | Populus adjacent soil microbial communities from riparian zone of Yellowstone River, Montana, USA - 550 T | ecosystem: Environmental > Terrestrial > Soil > Riparian zone > Trees stand | place...
GCCTCAAGCTTGAACTCACGCGTAAACTTCCGCCTCTCCATGACCCACCTCCAGCTCCATCAAAACACCTAACTCGGTGTCTTCGGAACCGGGTGCAGGCCAGCCAGCACAGCGCCATGTCAGAGCGGCGGGCACGGTGCTTCGCACCTTTGTCCGCCCTACGATTCACATCGCGGGGATAACTTCCGCGAAAAAAAATAACCCCCGCTCGAAAAACCGCGCGTACTCTGCTCGCACCTTGCTCGTCGAGGGGCGTCAACCGGTGACGCTGGTTTGATGGAGCAATCGGGAGGCGCGGCCGGAGAACAGGCCGCAAATCCCGGAGCTGGCGGCGGCGGTTGAGCCAAGGCCGGCTTGTGCGGCGTGTGCGCGGCGGGCCTCGTCAGCCCACCATCCTCGCCATCTCGATGGCCTTCATATTGCCCGGTTTGCTAACTGCCGTAGGATTGCGGTTCCTAGTGCTGGTTACTTGTTCACAAGGGAGAGCGCGGCATGGGCAACATGGCGTTCAACGAGCGGCTCAAATTGCGGGCGAACTTCGCCAATAATCTCGGGATCGCGCTGCTGCTCTCCATCGCGATTGCGCCGATGGTGGCAACCGATCACGGGTTACCGCTTTGGCAAGAGATGCTGTTGATTCTTTTTGGCTTCGCGCTGGCACTCCTGTGTCACATCCTCGGAGCGTCCTTTTTGAAGGGGCTTCGGGAGGATTGAGAATCGTTTGCGCCAAGGCCGCCGCGCGATGCGCGGCTTGCGCCGTCCTTGCGTCCGATGGGCTTCGTCAGCCCGCCGCCCGATATAGTCTGCTGTTTTCGGAGGCGAACTAAGACAATGCTCAACAGGATGATCGCCACGACGATCCTGGTCCTTGTGAGTGGTGGGATCGGAAGCGCCGCGAAGGCTCACGCCCAAAAGATCCGGCCGGAATGCAAGACGGCGCGCGACAAGGTCGAATGCACGTGTGCCCTTAACTCGGGTGGCGGAATTCGGCCCGACGGCCGCTGGTTCCTGGTCAGAGGCCGAAGCGAAGAGGTGCACGTGAACACCGCATTCATCGCCTGCATGCAGCGCGCTGGCCGCTGAGATCAGGGCCGGCGATGGAGCGTTGGCTGAACGCCCCGTAGGGCGGGCAAAGGAGCGCAGCGACGTGCCCGCCGGTTCGCAAGACATGGCGGGCGCGCTTATGCTCGCTGGCGCGATCACAAGCTTTGCCCGCCCTACGAAGCAAATCGAGACTAAGGACAAGGAATGACGCAATCCGACCCGATCGATTTCTGGTTCTCCATCGGCAGCATGTACACGTTCCTCACCGTGATGCGCATCGACCGCATGGAGGACACGACCGGCGTCCGCTTCGTGTGGCGGCCGTTCTCGGTGCGCACCATCATGGTCGAGATGGACAACCGGCCGATATCGAAGCCCTTAAAGCTTGCCTACATGTGGCGCGACCTGCACCGGCGTGCCGAAATGTACGGCTTCGCTTTCGAAGGCCAGGCCCCCTACCCGCCGAAAGACGCGGCTCTCGCCAATTACGTCGCCGTCGTGGGTGCACAGGAAGGCTGGTGCGAGGATTATGTGCGCGCCACCTACCGGCGCTGGTTCATCGAGAAGCAGGAACCCGGCAGCGAGCCGAACCTGTCCGGCAGCCTGCGCGAGATCGGCGAGGATCCGGCGCGGGTGATCGCGCTGGCGCAAAAGCAGGACGCGCAGGACACCTTCAGGGCCGCAACGGATGAGGCGCGTGCGCTCGGCATTTTCGGCGCGCCGACGTTCGTTGCGCGCGGCGAGGTGTTCTGGGGCGACGACCGGCTGGAGGATGCCGTCACCTGGGCGCAGCGCGGGACGCTCGGGGCGCCACGGGCGCCGTAGTTTCGATCGTCATCCCGGGCGAGCGCAGCGAGACCCCGTTCGCCTTACATGCACCGCCGGCGTTTACTGGGTCCCGGATAGCCGCTTCGCGGCTCCGGGATGACAGCTACTCCTTAAACTCCAGCTTCCCTTCCTTCACCACCGCCTGCCACAGCTTGATTTCCTCGGCGATCAGATTCCGGAATTCGTCCGGCGTGTTTCCCGCCGGATTGACCGCCATGCCCATCAGTTGATCGCGCACATTGGTATTGAGGATGACCTCGCGCAATTCTTTCGCCAGCCTGTCGATGATCGGCTTCGGGGTACCGGCCGGAACGAAGAAGCCGCTCCACAATCCAACCACGACACCGGGAACGCCGGCTTCCGCCATGGTCGGCACATCGGGCAGCTCGCGCGTGCGCTTCGCGCCGGTCACGGCAAGCGCGCGCAGCTTGCCGGCCTGCACCTGCGCCGTCGTCGGCGGCGGATCGATGATCGCCATCGAGGCGTTGCCGGAAACCACGCCGAGCAGCATTTCGCCGCTGCTCTTGTACGGGATGCCGACACCCTTGGCGCCGGTGCGCAACTTGAACAGCTCGGTCGGGAGCGTGAAAGCGGGCGACGAGCTCGAGTAGTTCGCCTTGTCGGGATTGGCCTTGGTCCATTCGACCAGCTCTTTCGCGGTCTTGGCCGGATGGTCGGGATGCACGACAAGGATCAGCGGAAAGTCGGCGATCATCGTCACCGGCTCGAAACTTTTGAGCGTGTCGTAGCCGGTCTTGTAGATGATCGGCCCGATCGCCATCGCGCCGCTGGCGCCGACCAGAACCGTGTAGCCGTCGGGCGCCTCCTTGGCGGCGTAGTCGGCCGCGAGCCGCCCGCCCGCGCCCGGCTTGTTCTCGATGATCACGGTCCAGCCGGTGCGTTCGGACAGTTTCGTTGCGACAAGGCGCGCGAAGATGTCGTTGCCGCCGCCGGCCGCGAAGCCGACGATCATGCGGATCGTCTTGTTCGGGTACTCGGTTTGCGCATGCGCGGGGGCGCCTGCAGCGGCGAGCGCGAGCCCGAGTGCCAAAAAGAAGCTGCGACGCGTTTTCGCGTTCATGCTCTTCCTCCCTTGTGCCGCAAATCTAGCGCGTCGTTTCGGCGGGCGCGACCGCCCAAGCCCGTCACATCCTCATCCATTCGGCCAAGGCGGCGTTCACCGCGTCCGGTTGTTCCAAGGTCGAGAGGTGGCCGCAATGCGGCACCTTGACCATTTTCGCGCCCGGAATTGCAGCCGCCATCTCCTCGGAGAGGAACGGCGGGGTGAGTTCATCCTGCTCGCCGACCAGCACCAGCGTGGGGCATTTGATCGAGGGCAGCAGCGGCCGCGAGTCCACGCGGGTGAGGATCGCGCGCTGCTGGCGCACATAGGCTTCCGCGCCGACGTCGTGGCACATGTCGATATGAATTTGCTTGAGCGCGGCGTCGCTATACCGGTGCGGATGGACCAGCAGCGGCCACACCAGCTCGATCGCCTCCTCGAAGCGGCCGCTTTCGGCCAGCGCGATGTTGGCGCGGCGCTTCTCCTGCGCCTCGGGGGAGTCATCCCGCGCATTGGTGTCGAGCAGCGCCAGCCGGTCGACACGGTTTGGCGCCTGCCGCACGATTTCGAGCGCGATGTAGCCGCCCATCGAGAGCCCGCAGAGCGCAAAGCGCGGCGGCGCCGCGCTGAGGATGTGGCGGCCGATCGCCGCGATGGTGGCGTCTCGCGTGTGCGCCGCCACGGTGACCGGCCCGAAACGCCACAGCACCGGCATCTGCGCCGCATAGAGCCGCGCGGAACAGTTCAATCCGGGAATAAGCAGGATGGGAAGATTTGGCGTCGTCACGGATTCTCGCGTCGCATTTCAGCACCGAAAAATTAGGCCTTTCGGCGCATTGCTGCAGTGCAACATATTGACTTTGGAGTATGAATGACTATGTTCCTCGCCGACGGGTCGGACAAGCAAGATTCGACCCCCTCCCCGCAACTCATGTCATCGTTCCGTGTCCGGCGCGGTGTAGCTCCGGGGGCAGCCGCTCAACTGAGGTTTCATGTCCTTCGCCAATCTAGGCCTTTCTGAAAAAGTTCAATCGGCCGTCACCGCGACCGGTTACACCACGGCGACCCCGATCCAGGAACAAGCCATTCCCCACGTTCTCGCGCGCCGTGACGTGCTCGGCATCGCGCAGACCGGCACCGGCAAGACCGCAGCCTTCGTGCTGCCGATGATCACGATGCTGGAAAAGGGCCGCGCCCGCGCGCGCATGCCCCGCACGCTCATCCTCGAACCGACGCGCGAACTCGCCGCGCAGGTGCAGGAAGCCTTCATAAAATACGGCGCCAAACACAAGCTGACCGTCGCGCTGATCATCGGCGGCGTGTCGTTCGACGACCAGGATGCCAAGCTGATGCGCGGCGTCGACGTGCTGATCGCGACGCCCGGCCGTCTGCTCGATCATCATGAGCGTGGACGTTTGCTGATGACCGGCGTCGAGCTGCTGGTGATCGACGAAGCCGACCGCATGCTCGACATGGGTTTCATTCCCGACATCGAGCGCATCTGCAAGCTGGTGCCGTTCACGCGCCAGACGCTGTTCTTCACCGCGACGATGCCGCCGGAAATTCAGCGCATCACCGAGCAGTTCCTGCACAATCCGGTGCGCGTGGAGGTGTCACGCCCCGCGACCACCGTTGCGAGCATCACCCAGCAACTGGTCAAGACCGGCCGCGAGCCGCACGAGAAGCGCGATACGCTGCGCCGGCTGATCCGCTCGGCGGAAGGCCTCACCAACGCGATCATCTTCTGTAACCGCAAGCGCGAGGTCGCGACGCTGCACCGCTCGCTCGTGAGCCACGGTTTTTCCGCGATCGCACTGCACGGCGACATGGACCAGTCGGCCCGCACGGCAGCGCTCGACCAGTTTCGCCGCGGCGAGGTGAAGTTGCTCGTCGCCTCCGATGTCGCGGCGCGCGGCCTCGATATTCCGGCCGTCAGCCACATTTTCAATTTCGATGTGCCCCATCATCCTGACGACTACGTGCACCGCATCGGCCGTACCGGCCGCGCCGGCCGCTCCGGCACCGCGATTACCATGGTGGCGCCGGTCGATGGCAAGGCGGTCACGGCGATCGAGCAACTCACCGGCAAGACGATCGACTGGGCCGACGCGCCCGCACGTGCGCCCGAGGAGGGTACACATGACGGGCCACGACACGAGCCGCGCGCGCATGCACAGCGCGGATCGCGGCATGAGTCACGTCAGGATCAGCGTCCGCGCAGGGATCGTCCGCACAAGGACCATCAGCACCGCGAGCCCGCGAAAGTTGCTCCCGAGCCCGCGAAGGTCGCACACATCGACCAGGCGCGCGCGCGCCGTTCTGCCCCGCGCACCGAGGAGGGCAGCGACTCGCACCTTCCCGCATTCCTGCTACGCCCGGTGAAGCTCAAGGCTTGAGCAGTCCTGCGCAGGTCATTCTCCTTGTTTGACTGGAGCGGGATCGCGACAATCGAGCAGATTTTTTCTCGCACATCTCTCGGCGAGGTCCGCTTCTCAAAATTGTGACAGTAAATCACATCATCGGTCGTCCCCATTTACTCCCCGTTTAGTCCTTGGCTCCTAGGGTGAATGCCGCAGGGGCAGTTGCAGGCAGATGCTGCAAGGGGCAGTAGACTGAATGAGCGGGAAATCTGACGAGTGCGAGCGCACCTTGGCGTTTGCCGATATCGCGGTCGGGCAGATGAAGGCGCTTCGGCAGCCCGCCTACCCGCGCAACTATGAAGTCTGGTACGCCTATGCGACAGGCTACAATCCGTCGCTCAATCAAAGCATTAACGAAACGCTGATGCGCAACGGCGGCACGCTGAGCGCCGCCGACATCGACCAGATTTACGATACCTACCTGTCGCCGGCTCGGCTCACCGACCGGCTCGACAATGTCGGCAGCCAGATCGTCGAGGAAATCGATCAGGTCATGGGGATGATCGATGCCGCGCGCGGCTCGACCAGCCGATACGGCGAGAGCCTTGCGCATGCCACCGAAGACCTCGGCAACACGCAGGACCTCGACGGCATGCGCAACATCGTCGAAAGCCTTGTGCGCGCAACGCGCAGCATGGAGGAGCACAACAGCCAGCTCGAACAGAGCCTGAAAGCGTCCAAGCACGAGATCAGCCAGCTGCAGACCAATCTCGAAGCGGTCCGCAACGAAAGCCTGACCGATCCGCTGACCTCGCTCGCCAACCGCAAGTATTTTGATACGGCTTTGGACAAGTTCATTGCGCACAGCGTTGCAACGGGCGAGCCGATGGCGCTGTTGCTCGCCGATATCGATCACTTCAAGGCTTTCAACGACACCTACGGCCATCTGACCGGCGACCAAGTGCTGCGTCTTGTCGCGATGGCGCTGAAGCAGACGGTCAAAGGCCAAGATATCGCGGCACGCTACGGCGGCGAGGAATTCGCGATCATCCTGCCGAACACGACATTGCGCTCGGCTGTAACGGTCGCGGATCACATTCGCCGCGCCGTCATGACCAAGGAATTGATGAAGCGCTCCACCGGCGAGCACCTCGGCCGGATCACGGTTTCGGTCGGGGCCGCGACACTCCGCAAGGACGATTCCGGTTCATCCTTGATCGAACGGGCCGACAACGCCCTTTATGCGGCGAAACGCTACGGCCGCAATCGCGTCATGTGCGAGACCGATCCTGAGGTCGCTTCGGTTTCGTCCGCAAAGGTCGCCTGAGCGGCTTCTTCGCTTTCTTTGGCTTTTCCTTTCGGGCAGCCGCCCGCATCGCGGCGGCGTGCGCACGGCGCGCCCATTGCGCCAGTTCTTCGGGATCGTCGTAAAGCCGCTCCGGCATGCGCCAGTACGAAGTCAGCTTATGCTCGCCGTCCTTCGTCGCGTAGGTGAAAGGGCCGAGCCCTTCCCGCTCGAATTCGGGTATCGTCTCGGCGTCGGCCTTCAGGTGGATCATCTCGCGCGAGATGAGCGCGATCATCCGCCCGTCAACGAAAACGCCTTGGCCACCGAACATGCGGCGCACATCGACCGGACCGCACTCCGAGAACAGCTCGCGGATGGATTCGGCGTCCATCAGCGCGCCCAGCAAAAGTGGGTACCGGTTTTGCGTTCGGGCGCGCGAAACAAAGGAGACGCCTTGCGTCAGTGCGCCTCGGCGCGCGCCGGGTCCGCCGGGGTGAGCTGCACCGATTCGCCGCAGCCGCAGGCGGAGGTCTGGTTCGGATTGTTAAAGACGAAGGTCGAGGAGAGCTTGTCGATCTTGAAGTCCATCTCGGTGCCGAGCAGGAACAGCACCGCCTTGGGGTCGATCAGGAGCTTCACGCCCTTGTCCTCGACCAGCTCGTCGAATTTCGCCGCTTCTGCCGCATATTCCATGGTGTAGGACATGCCGGCGCAGCCGCCGTTCTTCACGCCGACGCGCACGCCAGCGATCGGCCTGTCCGCCTTCGCAATGATCGCCTTGATGCGATCCGCTGCGGCATCCGTGAGCCGCATCACCTGAGGTCGGGGCCTTGCAGTGGCCATTTCTTGTCTCCTGTGCGCGGGTTCAAGGCCCGGCAGCGGAATCTTCTCTTAAGATAACAACGATTTCCTCAATGTGAAGATAGCACGGATCGGATCATCTCCAGCCTTTGCCCTCACCACATGTTCAGCGACGCACGCGCCTCATCGGACATCCGGCTTTGCTCCCAAGGCGGATCCCACACGACATTCACCGTCACCGGGCCGACTCCCGCAACACTCGACACCGCGTTCTCGACCATGATGGGAAGTTCCTGCGCCGAGGGGCAGTTCGGCGTGGTCAGCGTCATGTCAACGGTCACGGCGCGGTCGTCCGCGATGTCGACCTTGTAGATCAGGCCAAGTTCATAGATGTCGGCGGGGATCTCCGGGTCGTAGACGGTCTTCAGCGCACCGACGATGTCGTCGGTAATGCGTCCAAGCTCTTCGGCCGGAATGGCGCTTCCGCCGGAGGTCTCCACGGCGTTCGGCGCGGGCGCTTCAGCGGTTTTCGTTTCTTCGGTCATGCGAACATGTCCTGTGCCTTGATCAAGGCCTGGGCCAGCGTATCGACTTCGGCCTTGGTGTTATAGAGCCCAAAAGAGGCGCGGCAGGTTGCGGTCACGCCATAGTGCGCGAGCAGCGGCATCACGCAATGCGTACCGGCCCGCACCGCGACGCCGGCACGATCGATGATCGTTGCGACGTCGTGCGGATGCGCGCCTTTGATCTCGAACGAGACGATCGAGCCCTTTTCCTTGGCATTGCCGATGATGCGCAGCGAATTGAGTTCGGTCAGCCGCTGATGGGCGTATTTGACCACGTCGTTCTCGTGGGTCCGGATGCGCGCCTTGCCGATCGACTGCACATAATCGATTGCGGCGCCCAATCCAATCGCCTGCACGATCGGCGGGGTGCCGGCCTCGAACTTGTGCGGCGGCTCGCCATAGATCACGCGATCCTGGAACACTTCCTTGATCATCTCGCCGCCGCCGTTGAACGGCCGCATCGCGGCGAGGTGCTCGTGCTTGCCATAGAGCGCGCCGATGCCGGTCGGGCCGTACAGCTTGTGGCCGGTGATGGCGTAGAAGTCGCAGCCAATATCCTGCACATCGACCTCGAGGTGCACGGCCGCCTGGCTGCCATCGACCAGCACGGGAATGCCGCGCGCGTGTGCGATGCGCACGACCTCCTTGATCGGCACGATCGTCCCGAGCGCGTTCGACATGTGCGTCATCGCGACCAGCTTGGTGCGCGAGGTCAGCAGTTTCTCGAACTCGTCGAGCAGGAAATTGCCATCCTCGTCGACCGGCGCCCACTTGATCACCGCGCCGTGGCGCTCGCGCAGGAAATGCCACGGCACGATGTTGGAGTGGTGCTCCATGATCGAGATGACGATCTCGTCGCCGGGCTGGATACGCTCGCGCGCAAACGTGTAGGCGACGAGATTGATCGCCTCGGTGGCGTTGCGGGTAAAGATGATCTCTTCCGGGCGCTTCGCATTGAGGAATGCGCGCACCTTCTCGCGCGCGCCCTCGTAGCCCTCGGTCGCGGCGTTCGCGAGGTAGTGCAGGCCGCGGTGCACGTTGGCGTATTCCGAGGTGTAAGCCTGGTTCAGCCGGTCGAGCACGGCCTGCGGCTTCTGCGCGGATGCCGCGTTGTCGAGATAGACCAGCGGCTTCCCGTAAACCTGCATCGACAGGATCGGGAAATCCTGCCGGATGCGGGCGACGTCGTAAGAGCCGTTGGTCACTGCGGGATGCATGTCAGCGCGCCTTCAGCCAGGCCTGGACGGCTTCCATCAGCGCCTCGCGCAGGCCCGCGTGCTCGATGCCCTCGATCGCATCGCCGACAAAGGCCTGGATCAGCAGCGCCTCGGCCTCCGCGCGCGGAATGCCGCGTGCGCGCAGATAGAACAACAGATCCTCGTCGAGATCGCCGGCGGTTGCGCCATGGCCGCACTGCACATCGTCGGCGTAGATCTCCAGCTCGGGCTTGTTGTCGGTCTCCGCCTCCTCGGACAGCATCAAGGCGTGGGAAGCCATCTTGGCGTCGGTTTTCTGCGCGCCGGGCTGTACGATGATCTTGCCTTGAAAGATTCCGCGGCTCTGATCGTCCAATACGGTCTTGAACACCTCGCGGCTCTGGCAGCCGACCGCCGCGTGATCGACAACCATCGTGGTATCGGCATGCTGCTTGCCGTTAAGCAGCGTGGCACCACGAATGCTTGCGATGGTTTCCTCGCCACCAAAGCGCAGGAACAGCTGGTTGCGTGTTACCGCGCCGCCGGTGGTGAACAGGAAGGTGTTGAAGCGCGCATGCGCGCCAACGTCGGCCATCAGAGATGAGATATGCAGCGCCTTGTCGCCCTCGCGGGTGACCTTGACGTGATCGACATGGGCGCCCTCGCCCGCGAAGATCTGCAGCGCGGTGTTGACCTGATAGTCGACCCCATCGGGCCCCTCGAAGCTCTCGATCAGCATAAGCCGCGCGCCCGGCTCGACGATGACCACCGAGCGCGGATAGGTAGCGGCAGCGGTCTTGCCGCTGAAAATATGCGCGAGATGGATCGGCTGTGCGTTGCTCGCGTCCTTGCGGACATGGATGACGGCGCCGCCGGTCATGAACGCGGTGTTGAGCGCAATCGCGACGTCATCGGTCACGTTCTGGCTCAGGCGGTCCACGTAGAGCGGGCTTTCGGCGAGCCACGCGAACAATTCCATGATCGCCATGCCCGGATCGTGGCTGTTTTGATCCGTCCAGCCGGGCGCCAGGTAACCATCCGCGATCACGATACGGCGCGCATCGAGGTCGCCAAGAGCGGCGCCGGCATCCTTCAGCCGCGCGAACACGTCTGCATCCGGGCGCGGCGCGAGGGGCTTTGCCTCGCGCATCAACACGCGCAGATCGGTGTATTTCCATTCCTCGACGCGGCGATGCGGCAGGCCAGTCGCGGCGAAGCGCTCGAACGCCGCCTCGCGCAGCCGCGCCGGGCCCGGAAGGCGCGCCTTCGCCTCCTGCCATTCGGCCGTGAGCTGCTGCTCGGCGGGGTTCTTGATGAGAGTGACTTCAGCCATGCCTATTCCGCCGCAACCGGCGCTTCCTGGAATTGCGCATAGCCGCCCGCCTCGAGCTCCAGTGCCAGCTCCTTGCCGCCGGTTTTCACAATGCGGCCTTTCGACAGCACGTGGACGATGTCCGGCACGATGTAGTCGAGCAGCCGTTGATAGTGGGTGATGACGATCGAGGCTCGCTCGGGCGAGCGCAGCCGGTTGACGCCGTCGGCCACGATCTTCAGCGCGTCGATGTCGAGGCCGGAGTCAGTCTCGTCGAGAACCGCAAGCCGCGGCTCGAGCAGTGCCATCTGCAAAATCTCGTTGCGCTTCTTCTCGCCGCCCGAAAACC
>Ga0190275_10003804_pt1 | contig 10803 bp, 7 predicted proteins | sample Popmic550T_FD_133745 | JGI IMG/M metagenome (GOLD analysis project Ga0190275, IMG submission 133745) | Populus adjacent soil microbial communities from riparian zone of Yellowstone River, Montana, USA - 550 T | ecosystem: Environmental > Terrestrial > Soil > Riparian zone > Trees stand | place...
CACCTGCTCGGACGGATGGCCGGCGTGGCCGCCCTCACCGACTCGCTCGCCTCCGTCCTCGTGGACGAGTTCGGCGTCAGCGCCGACCGGGTCACGGTGGTCCCCAACTGGCGCGACGGCGAGCACTTCCGCCCACCGTCGCCGGAGGAGCGGTCTGCGGCACGCGAGCAGCTCGGTGTCCCGCCGGGCCAGCGGGTGGTCGCGATGGTCGGTGCCCTCTCGGTCGAGAAGGCCGTCGACCTCGCCGTGGCGACGGTGGCCCTGCTGCCCGGGACCCTGCTGCTGGTCGCCGGCGACGGCCCCGAGCGGACCGCGCTCGAGGAGCTGGCCGCCCGGACGGCGCCCGGGCAGGTGCGCTTCCTGGGCCCCCTGGGCGACGTACGCCCGCTCCTGCAGTCCGCCGACGCGTTCCTGCTGACCAGCCGCAGCGAGGGGGTGCCGGGCGCCCTGATCGAGGCCGGGCTCAGTGGCCTCCCGGCCGTGACGACCGACGTCGGCTTCGTCCACGACGTGGTCCTCGCCGGCGAGACCGGCTGGGTCGTGCCGACGGCGGAGCCGACAGCACTCGCCGCCGCCCTCCGCGAGGCCGAGCGCGAGGGCGAGGCGCGGGGGCTCGCCGCCCGGCAGCACTGCCTCGGTCGCTTCGACAGCCGGCGGGTCACCGACGTCTGGTTGACCCTGCTGCGGAGCGTGGCGCGCTGACCCGGGTCGCCAGGGCTCAGGCGGGGGCCGAGCGGCGGAGCGCCAGGGACAGCGGTTGCGGCGACCCCTGGACGGTGCGGAAGCTCGGGAGCCGCTTCGACCTCGCGTGCCACTGCTCGCGCGGGCGGCCCTCGGCGTCCCACCGTCGCAGCAACTGCGGCCGGATGGTGGAGCCGTTGACCCGCACCGCGGAGTCGCGGCGGACGGTGTCGGAGATCCAGAACTTGTTGCCGCTGAACTCGCAGCCCACGACGTCGAGCAGGTCCGGCGCGGCCGGCGGCCGGTTGTCGCGCGGGCCGGTGATCCAGATGCCGGCCTTGCGGTAGCCACGGAACCGGCAGCCCGAGATCAGCGTCGGGTTCGCGGTGTCGGTGTTGTGCTGGGTGAGCTCCATCGCCGACTCCGACAGGCCGGCGCCGTTGATCAGCAGGTTGATGAACTGCAGCTGCTGCTGGTCCTTGCTGACCGCGTGGAGGAGCACGCCGCCCCCGGCGTTGCCGTGGAGGATGCTGTCCCGGTAGACGTAGCGGTTGCGGTAGGCGCCGTGGGAGACGCCGTACCCGCCGTTGTGGTAGCAGACGAAGTCGGACACCAGGTGCCCCTCCTCGCCGTTCTGCCAGGTGAAGATGCCGTGCCGGGCGTTGTTGTGGCTGATGCAGGTGTCGAAGTCCCAGACGCCGTTGGAGCCCTCCGGCCAGTGGAAGCCCGAGGCGTCCCCGCTGCCCTGGACGCCCACGGCCACGCAGCCGGTCGCCCGGTTGCCGGTGCCGGCCCCGAGGTTGAACCCCGCCAGCCGGTACCCGCGGAAGGCGGGGTCGAAGGAGACCTTCGCCGCGACGCAGGAGTCGAAGAGCGCGTCGTGGGTCTCGGGGGCGTCCGCGCGGGTGTTGGCGGCCATGTCCCACCAGAACGGCGTCTCCACGGTGTCGTAGCTGATGCAGGACCGGATCGTCACGCCGTCGCTGAGGTGGGGGACGTACGCGTGGTTGCCGCCGTCGCGCATCACGACGCCCTCGAGCACCGAGCCCCGGCTGCCGCCCTGGCACATGTGGAAGTGGAAGCCGTAGCGGCCCAGGACCGCGGTCGTGTACTTGTCGTCGGCCTTCCGGGGCCCGAAGTGGCGGAACGACGCGTAGCGCACGTGCGAGGGCCGGTTGACCATCATCGCCATGGTGTGGGTCCGACCCTCGGGCGTCCCCTCGATGCGCACGTTGCGGGTGAGGTTGAGGACCTCCGCGGTCAGCACGTGGCCGTCGCCGACGTCCACCTGCGGGTGGCCGTAGCGCAGGGCGGAGGAGAGCGTCACCACGGCGCCGCTGATCGAGGTGATCGTCGCCTGGTCGAACCGGACGTGGTGGCTCTTGTCGACCGGCGAGCCGGTCGGCGCGATGGTGAGCTCGTCACCGACCCGCCAGCCGGTCGGCTGCGCGGCCAGCCGGATGGTGCGGTCGCCCGAGGAGAGCCCACCGGCTGCCCGGACCCAGGCGGTCCGGGGCGTGCCGTGGAGGTCGAGCTGGCCGTCCTCGTAGATCCACAGGCCGACGTCGGACGCGAGCACCGACATGCCGCCGCCCACGAAGCGCCGCTCGTCGATGCCCTCGAAGCGCAGCAGGTGCTGCACCTCGGCCCGGGCGGGCCGCATCTCGAGCAGGCCGCAGACCTCGACGTTGCCGCTCGTCCGGATGGTGACCGACTTCTGCGGGTCGAGCACGAGGTGCCCGCCGCACTCGACGTGCAGGCCCGCCACGTCGATGTCGCGGTCGAGCCGGACCGGGAAGTCGACGACGACGACCGAGCCGGGCCTCGGGACGCCGGCCGTGCCCCAGGTGGCGGGGTCCGACCAGGCAGGCAGGCTCTCGGAGCCCACGGCGGAGGTACGACCCGCCGTGGCGACGACGCCGCCTGCGGCGGCGACGGCCAGGGAGGCGCGCAGCAGCTGCCGCCGCGGCACGGGCGGGACCAGCGATCCGGCCTCGGAGGCGGACGCTGCGGTGGAGGAGGTAGCGGTCATGGCAGTCTCCTCGCGGACACTCCGAGAGGTGCTCGCGGCTTCTTCGGGGGGCAACCGGGGTGGGGGGTACCTCGGCGTTCCCCAGACCATAATGCGCCCGGAGCGGCGGTGTTGCAGAAAAGAGAAGAAAGTAAACGTTCACCGGCAATGGGGGAACAAGTGTTCCCTCGTCAGCGTCCCCGGGTTAGGTTCCGAACCAGAGCCGGAACTGGGGGGTTGCGGCCGACAGCACTAGGTGGGGATCAAGTGCAGGCGAGGGCGCGCGCAGCGGCTCCTCTGTTGGTGGGGGATGTACTGCTGATCATGGTGGCGTGGGCTGGGGCATTGCTCCTGCGCCACGACGGGGATGTCTCGAGGTCGGAGTGGATCGGACTCATCGGCTTCATGCCGATGGTCCTGGTCCTGACGCTGGGCGGCTACGCGCTCGTGGGCCTCTACTCCGGGCTGCTCAGGTTCGCCAGCGTGCTGGAGGCGCGGCAGATCCTGGTGGTCCAGGTGGTGGTGCTCGCGATGCTGCTGCCGCTGGTGCTCCTGGTCGGCCGGCCGATCCCGCTCTCGGTCCCGATCATGGCCTCGGTCCTGGCGTGCGGACTCGCCGGTGCGATCAGGTTCTGGTCCCGGATGCTGCGCTGGCAGGCCGTCTCGGTCCGCGGCGACTCCGACCCGGCCGGGGAGCGGCTGCTGGTCATCGGCGCCGGCGAGGTCGGGGCGGCGCTGCTGCGCGACATGCGGCACCACCCGACCGCCACCGTCGTGGGACTGGTCGACGACAACCCGCGGCTCCGCGGTCGCCGCGCGCTGGGCATCCCGGTGCTGGGCGGGATCGACCAGCTGCCCGAGATCGTCGAGTCCACCGCCGCCACCCGAGCCGTCCTCGCGATCGCGCGGGCCGACGCCGACCTGGTGCGCCGGGTGGCGACGCTCTGCGGCGACGAGCTCGGCATCGGCCTCAGCATCGTGCCGCCGCCCAGCGAGCTGCTCGGCCGCCAGGTGTCGCTGCAGGACGTCCGCGACATCGAGATCGCCGACCTGCTCGGCCGCGCCCAGGTCGACACCGACCTCGACGCGGTCCGTGACCTGATCCGCGGCCGGCGCGTGCTCGTGACCGGCGGTGGCGGGTCGATCGGCTCCGAGCTGGCCCGCCAGGTCTCGGCGTTCGAGCCGGCCTCGCTGACGCTGGTCGACCACGACGAGACCCACCTGTTCGACGCGGTGGCCGGCCTTCCCGGCACGGTCCGCCAGCGGCTCGCCGACATCCGGGACTCGGTGGCGCTGGCGAAGGTGTTCGACGAGGAGCGTCCCGAGGTGGTCTTCCACGCGGCAGCGCTCAAGCACGTACCGATTCTCGAGGAGCACCCCGTCCAGGCGGTGCACACCAACATGCTCGGCACCCGCAACGTCGTGGAGTGCGCCGAGCGGGTCGGGGTCGAGCGCTTCGTGTTCATCTCGACCGACAAGGCAGTGCGTCCCTCGAGCGTCATGGGGACGACCAAGCTGGCAGGAGAGCACCTCGTGCTCGGCCGCTCCAGCGACATGACCGCGTGTGCGGTCCGTTTCGGCAACGTTCTCGGGAGCCGCGGCAGCGTGGTCCCGACATTCGTCAGACAGAGCCGCGAGGGGGGACCGGTCACGGTCACCGACGGACGGATGACCCGCTACTTCATGAGCATTCCCGAGGCTGTGCGGCTGGTCCTCCATGCCGCCGCACTCTCGAGGGGACGGGAGATCTTCATGCTCGACATGGGCGAACCAGTACGCATCATCGACCTGGCCCGACGGATGATCCAGCTGTCCGGCCAGCGTCCGGGAGCCGACATCGAGATCCGCGTGACCTCGATCCGCCCCGGCGAGAAGCTCGCCGAGGAGCTGCACGCTCCCGACGAGGTCCAGCACCCGACGACGCACCCGTCGATCGTGCGGCTCGAGCCGGTCCGCGTCGCGGCTCCGGTCCTGCAGTCGGCCGTCGCGTGCGCCCAGCGCGCCGCGACCCGGCAGGACGACCAGGCGGCGCGGGAGGCACTGCAGCTCGTGCTGCAGGCCCGCGGCGAGGTCGTGGAGACCGTCACCCCGGTCACCCCGGTCGTGGGGGAGGTGCCGGCATGGAGCTGAAGGCCTACGCCCGCATCCTGCGCCAGCGGTGGCGCCTGGTCCTCGTGCCCTTCGTGGCCGCGGCGGCCATCGCGATGCTGACCGCTCCCGACGCCACCGAGCAGGAGGCGTCCGCGGCGGTGTCGACCTACTCGGCGACCGCCACCCTGATCACCTCGCCCACCCAGTCCGTCGAGACGGCGCCGGTGAGCCTCGCGACCGTGGCGCTCTACACCACGACGGGCGAGATCCCGAAGCGGGCCGCCCGTGCGCTCGACTACCGCGGCGAGCCCCAGCTGCTCGCCTCGATGGTGGCCGTGACGCCGAGCTCGGAGACCGGCACGTTGACGATCACCGCCACCGACACCGACCAGAAGGCGGTCGAGGAGCTGGTCAACGCGTTCGCCGACTCGACCGTCAGCTACTTCCGGGACCAGCAGGTCGAGCTCGACCGGGCCCGCACCGTCGAGCTCCAGGAAGCGATCGACGCGACCACCCGCAAGCTGCAGCAGGCCAAGGCCCAGGTGGGCTCCGGCAATCCCGAGGTGGTCCAGGCCAACATCCAGTCCTTCCAGGACCTTCTCACCACCCAGTTCACGGAGCTCAACCAGATCAACACCGGGGGATCCACGGACCTGCTGGAGGTGCTCCAGCCCGGAGTCGCGATCCCGCAGGAGACGGCGGCCTTCGCACCTCCGTCGAACCCGTGGACCCGGGGCGGCATCGCCGCACTGCTGGGTCTGCTGCTCGGCGCGGCCCTGGCGCTCGTCGTCGAGCGCCTGGACTCCCGGATGCGCACCCGGGAGCAGGTCGAGGACACCATCGGGCTGCCGGTGCTGGCCGAGATCCCGCTCATGCCCAAGCGCCAGCGCACCGGTGTGGTGAGCGCGGAGCGGCCGGCCAGCTCGGTGGCCGAGGCGTTCCGCGGCCTGCGCAGCTCCGTGCTGCTGGTGAGCCCGTCGCTGCGCGGTTCGGGCCAGCAGCGCGGCCGCAACGGCTCGATCGTGCTCATGGTCACCAGCGCCATGCCCGGCGCGGGCAAGTCCACGACCGTCGCCAACCTCGCGGCGGTGATGGCCGAGGCCGGGCGCACGGTGCTGGTGCTCTCGCTGGACCTGCGCAACCCGTCGATCCACCGCTACTTCGGCGTCCCGGACGTCACCGGCATCTCCGAGCTGCTGGCGGCCGACCGCGGCCGGCACCTCGCGCAGGTCGTCCACGAGACCGACGTCCCGGGCGTCTCGATGGTGACCAGCGGTCACGACACCGACCACCCGGGTGCCCTGCTGGCGTCCGTGGGGCCGCTGATCGAGGCCGCCCGGTCGATCGCGGAGGTCGTGATCATCGACGTGCCGCCGATGCTGACCGTCTCCGACGCCCTCGACGTGGCCCGCCACGCCGACGTGACCCTGCTGGTCAGCCGGCTCAACAAGACAACGCAGTCGCAGGCCGAGGAGTGCCAGCGGCTCTTCAAGCGCCTGGGGGTCTCGGCCCTCGGCACCGTGCTCGTCGGCTCGCGGCCGGCCGGCGCCCGCTACGGCTACCCCGTGGTGGCACCGGCGGGAGTGGCGGAAGCGGCGGACCCGGAGTCCGCCGAGGAGCAGTCGGCAGACGCCGGCCAGACCAGCGAGGAGTCCCTCGCGAGGGACAAGGACTGACACACACGACCCCTCGTGGGGAGGGGTCGGGACACCAGGCTTGGGGGAGCCCATGACAACAACAGCTCAGACAGCCCTGCAGCGCCGCATCGACCAGCGCACCGCGCGGGTGTGCGTCGTCGGACAGGGGTACGTGGGGCTCAGCCTCGCGGCCGCCGCCGCCGTGGAGGGCTTCACGGTGACCGGCATCGACGTCGACGACGCCCGGGTCGCCGCGCTCGGCCGGGGCGAGCTCGTCGTACCGGGCGTCGAGGAGCTCGGCTACGTGGAGGCGATGGAGTCGGGTCGCCTGGGGTTCAGCAGCAGCTGGGACCCGGTCGAGACCGCGGACGTCGTGGTGATCTGCGTGCCGACCCCGGTCCACGAGCACCGCCCCGACCTCTCCATGGTCGAGTCGGCAGGTCTGGAGGTCGGGCGGCGGCTGCGCCGCGGGAGCCTGGTGGTGCTGGAGTCCACGACCTACCCCGGCACCACCGAGCAGGTGCTGCGGCCGCTCCTGGAGCGGCCGCGGTTCCGTGCCGGCCAGCACTTCTGGCTCGCGTTCTCGCCGGAGCGGATCGACCCCGGCAACCTGAAGTACAACCTGCGCACGACGCCTCGCGTGGTCGGAGGCATCGAGGCGGCCTCGACCGACCTCGCCGCGGCCTTCTACGCGACTGTCGTCGACGACGTCAACCCGGTGTCGGGCTGCCGCACCGCGGAGATGGCCAAGCTGCTGGAGAACACCTTCCGGATGGTCAACATCGCCCTCGTCAACGAGCTGGCGGTGCTGTGCTCCCACCAGGGCATCGACACCTGGGAGGTGATCTCGGCGGCGGCCACCAAGCCGTTCGGCTTCATGGCCTTCCAGCCGGGTCCGGGCGTGGGCGGCCACTGCATCCCGCTCGACCCGACCTACCTGGCCTGGCAGTCGCGGCGTGACACCGGTCGGCCGTTCCGGCTGGTCGAGCTGGCCCAGGACATCAACGCCGAGATGCCGACCTACGTCACGCGCCGGATCATCGACGCGCTGGCCCAGACCGGCGTCGCCATCACCCAGGCCAAGGTGCTCGCGCTGGGCGTGACCTACAAGCCCGACGTGGGCGACCTGCGCGAGTCGGCCGCGGTGGAGACGTTGGCCCACCTCGCCGCCAAGGGTGCCGACGTCAGCTACCACGACCCGTACGTGCCGCGGCTGCGCAGCCACGGCCTGTCCCTGCGGCGCACGCCGCTGACCCGCGCCAACGTCGAGGCCGCCGACCTGGTCGTCGTGCTCACCCCCCACACGCAGTACGACCTCCCCGAGGTGCTCAAGCACGCGCGGCTGGTCTTCGACGCGCGCAACGCGCTCGGGGTCCGCACCGACGACCGGGTGGTGACCCTGTGAGCGTGACGACGACCCACCAGCGCTTCGCCCGCCGGCTCGGGACGCTGTGGCGCGACACCGGCCTGCACGTGCTCGCGCTGCCCGAGGAGGAGGCGGCCGAGGTCGTCGTGCTCGGTGGCGGCAGCGCGGTGCTGTGGCGGCTGCTCGCCGAGCCGATGACGCTCGCCGACATCCTCGACCGCCTCGGAGCGGCCGCCGACGCGCCGCCCGAGGACGTCGTGACGAGCTGCCTGGCCGACATGTCGGCCCGGGGCCTGATCGAGGACGTCGCCGCGGAGCGCCGGGGATGACCAGCACCTGGGCTCCGCGGACCGAGCACGACCGGCTGACCCGCACCGTGGCCTCCCACGGCCTGGCCGGCAGCATGCTCGCGCTGCCCGACCAGCCGCTCGAGCCGGAGGTGTTCGACCGGCTGGTGCGCCGCGTCCGTCGGCAGCGACTCACCGGACTGCTGTGGGCCGCCGTGCGCCAGGGCGCGATGCCGGTGACGTCCCACCAGGCCGAGCGCGCGGAGTGGGCGCACGTCGAGGCGCTCGCCGGCGTGCTCGCGCTGGAGCACCTGCTGCTCGACTCGGTGGCCACGCTCCAGGCCGCGGAGATCCCGACGCGGGTCCTCAAGGGGCCGGTCGTCGCCCACCTGGACTACCCGGACCCGACCTGGCGCACCTTCGGCGACATCGACCTGCTGGTCCGGGGCCAGGACTTCGACCGGGCCACGCGGCTGCTGACCGCCCAGGGCCACCACCGGCTCCACCCGGAGCCCCGGCCGGGCTTCGACCGTCGCTTCAGCAAGGGCACCAGCTTCCGGACGGCCGACGGCCTCGAGCTCGACCTGCACCGGTCGTTCACGATGGGCCCGTTCGGCGTCCGGCTCGCCCTCGACGACCTCTGGCGTGCGTCCCACGAGTTCACGGTCGGCGGCCACACGCTGCACTCGCTCCCTGCCGAGGAGCGGTTCGTCCACGCCTGCTACCACGCGGTGCTCGGGGAGATCTCGCCGCGGCTGGTGCCACTGCGCGACGTCGCCCAGCTCGCGCTGACCCGCGACCTCGACCTGGTGCGGGTGCACCGGCTGGTGCGGGCGAGTCAGGGCGAGGCGGTCGTGGCACGCGCCGTGCGCCACGCCTGGCACGCCCTGCAGATCGCCGACGTCCTCGCCCTGTCCGCCTGGGCCCAGAGCTACCGCAACGACGACCGCGAGACCGCCGACCTGGCCCTCTACTCCCACGGGTCGAGCTACGCCGCCAAGTCGGTCGCCTCGATCCGGGCCCTGCCGCGGTGGCGCGACCGCGCCGCGTTCGTGCGGGCGATGGTCCACCCCACCCGCGCCTACCTCGGGACCCGCCACGACAGCCACGTCAGCCGGCTGCGCAGCGGTCTCTCCCAGTCCTCCCGGAGGCCGTCGTGAGCGGGGTCAAGGTGCTCTGGCTGACCAAGGGGCTCGGGCGCGGCGGTGCGGAGATGCTGTTGGTGTCCCTCGCCCAGGCCATGGACCGCAGCCGCATCGACATCGAGGTCGGCTTCCGGCTTCCCCAGAAGACCGCGCTGGTCGACCACCTGGAGGCCGCCGGCGTCACGACCCACTGCCTGGCCGACCGCGGCGCCCACTGGACGGTCGGCCTGCGCAGCCTGCTCGCCGAACGGCGCTACGACATCGTGCACTCGCACGCACCCCTGGTGGGGTCGGCCGCGCGGATGCTCGCGCCGCGCGGCACCGTGCTGCTGCACACCGAGCACAACACCTGGGACCGCTACCACCCGGCCACCCGGACCGTGAACGCGCTGACCATCGGCCGCAACCAGCGGGTCTGGGCGGTCTCCGACGAGGTGGCCCGCTCGATCCGGGTGCCGGTCTCCTGGCGCCCGACCCCGGTCGAGGTGATGCTCCACGGCGTCGACCTCGAGACGGTCCGGCACGGAGCCGAGGCGCGCGCCGCCGCTCGCGCCCGGCTCGGCCTCGGCGACCACGAGTTCGTCTACGGCACGGTGGGCAACCTGGCGGCCAAGAAGGACCAGGGCACGATGCTGCGGGCCTTCGCCGTGGTCCGCGGGATGCTGCGCAACTCCCGCCTCCTGGTGATCGGCACCGGACCGCGGGAGCAGGAGCTGCGTCGACTGACCGGCGAGCTCGGGCTCGAGGACTCGGTCCGGTTCCTCGGGATGCGCGAGGACGTCCCCGAGCTGCTGCCCGGCCTGGACGCCTTCGTCCTGTCCAGCCTGCACGAGGGCCTCTCGATCGCGCTGGTGGAGGCGCTGGCGGCCGGGGTGCCGATCGTGGCGACCCGGGTGGGCGGCATCCCCGAGCTGGTGATCCACGGCCAGTACGGCCTGCTGGTCCCGCCGTCGGAGCCCGGCGCCCTGGCCTCGGCCATGGCCTGGCTGGCACGCGACCCCGAGGTGCGGACCCGGCTGGCCGCCGCCGGCCCGGTGCGGGCCGCCGACTTCGGCATCCAGCCGGCCGCCGACCGGCTGGTCTCCCACTACCTCGTGCTCGGCCCCCGGCAGCCCGTGGGGGTGGACGAGTGATGACCGCCGCCCCGACCCTCACCTTCCGGCCGCTCGTCGACGACGACGCGCCCGCCGTCCTGGAGCTGCTGACCGCCGCGCTGGCCGGAGGCCCGACGGGGGAGCGCTCCCAGGACTACCTGGACTGGAAGCACCGCGACAACCCGTTCGGGCGCTCGCCCGGCATGGTGGCCGAGCACGACGGCCGGCTGGTCGGCGTCCGGCTCTTCCTGCGCTGGGAGCTGCGCGCCGGTGACTGCACGCTGCGGGCGGTGCGTGCCGTCGACACCGCCACCCACCCGGACTACCAGCGCCAGGGCATCTTCCGGCGGCTGACCCTCGGCATGCTCGAGCGACTCGACCAGGAGGAGGACCTCGACCTGGTCTTCAACACGCCCAACGCCGACAGTCGCCCCGGCTACCTCCGGATGGGCTGGCAGCCGGTGGGCGAGCTGGCCGTACGGATCAGCCCG
>Ga0190275_10003805_pt1 | contig 10801 bp, 7 predicted proteins | sample Popmic550T_FD_133745 | JGI IMG/M metagenome (GOLD analysis project Ga0190275, IMG submission 133745) | Populus adjacent soil microbial communities from riparian zone of Yellowstone River, Montana, USA - 550 T | ecosystem: Environmental > Terrestrial > Soil > Riparian zone > Trees stand | place...
AGGCGTGATGATCGCGTTCGGTTCTGTTTGGATGAACGATTCATCGAAGAGAGCCTCAGTTTCTGTCGGTGTACTACCATTTGAGAACCTCAGCGGCTCCAGTATCGACTATATTGCGGACGGTCTCACAGAAGAGCTGATCAAGGATCTTCAAAAGGATCCGGATCTCAATGTCGCCGGACGGAACAGTTCTTTTTACTTCAAAGGCCGATCTCTTCCGGCGCGCGAAGTTGCCAGCACGCTTAAGGTTTCCTGGCTGGTTACGGGATCCGTTCGTCAGGAAGGCGATGTCATCCAAGTCCGCGCTCAGATCGTCGATTCGCACGGCAAGTCAGGACGTTGGTCGCAGTCATTCAGTCGTCCTATTGGGAGTCTTCAGAACCTGCGAACCGAGCTGGCGCGGGACATTCACGCGGTGCTAGTGCCGGCTCTGGCACAGTCGGGATTTGGAGGGCGGACCGCATTGAAAACTGTACCGGAAGCATACGATGCCCTGTTGCAGGGCAGATATTTCTGGAATCGCCGAAATGTCGCCGACATGCGGCAGGCAATCGTGCATTTCTCTCGGGCGATAGAACTTGATCCTAACTTTGCGCAGGCGTATGCGGGAATTGCCGATGTCTGGTGTGCCCTGGGCGATAACGGCCAGGAGCCCCCTGCCGAGGCCTTGCTGAAGGCCAAGCAATCTGCGATCCGTGCTCTCACAATCGATCCTGAACTAGGTCATGCGCACGCGTCTTTCGCTCTCGCAACGTCATTGTATGACTTGGACTGGGATACCGCTGAGCGCAGCTTCCGGCGAGCGCTGGAGTTGGACCCCAACGATGTTCTCGCGCGCCAATGGTATTCCGCTCTGCTTCTGAAGTTGAACCGTTTTTCCGAATGCACCCGTGAAGCAGGAGAGGCCGTGCGGCTTGACGAGCTTTCCTTGCCCGCTAATTTCAATAACGCTTTGATGCACTATTTCACTCGCCAGTACGCGGAAGCAGTGCGGCTACTGAAGACGATAGAAGAGCGGCAACCGAACTACTGGATCTCGCACGAACTTCTCGCGGAAGCTTACGCGCGATTAGGACAGAAGGCATTGGCGGAAGAGGAGGCCGAGAAAGCCGCAAAGTTCTCTGGTCATCCGGGTCATGCGCGGACTTACGGAGCTGTGACATACGCGATTCTAGGCTCTCGGGACAAGGCTCTCGATCGTCTTCAGGAAGCAATCCAAAACCCGCACTTATACGCGTTCCAGCCCTTCCACGTGGCCCGGGCATACGCGGAGATGCGACAGGTGGAAGATGCCTTGCTGTGGCTCGACCGCGCCCACGAATCTCGCGATCCCGGGATTCAGATTGCGCAAATCCATCAATCTTTTGATGGGATACGGAACGATCCGCGCTTTGAAAGAGCCCTCAAACGCATGCGCATCCCATCGGGTCCGAAAATCGCTCAGAGGCAATAAGGACTGGGATTCATCTCATGTTCGGCGCGTGGGCTTGGAATCCATCCAAGTTTGACCGGGAGGTTGTAGAGCCTTCCAGGGGCCAGTCGGCGCCATGGAGAACGCAACTCCGGACAGACCACACGCGCAACCGGCAGTCCAATCTCTGGGCGCGTCAGATTCAAAGCTAATAAATCTAGGGCATGCTGTTTGCACGTGTGTACGCACTGCTTGAATACGCTAACTCCCGGGTCTAAATAGTTCACGCGTCTTTCGTTCGAAGAGATTCGGATAGGAACAAGGTGCGGCTCGGACGAAATGCGAGCTTGTTCGCGCCAACGCGCGAACGCATACTCCAAGCTGCCACGCTGTGGAGTTCCGGAAGGCAATTCATCGCATTCAGCACTGACCTGCGCCAATTCTCTCGCAGCACGACGAGCCGCAAGCTTCGGGTCAAAATGAGCTCCGAATCCGAGTGTGATGTCGCTTCCCGCGGCATCGCACGCGACCGCTCCGAATACGAATATGCCTAAATCGGTTGTGAGATCGAGCATCTCCACATTCCGCCGCTTCTTGATTTCTCCCCAGACGCTCACTATTTCCGGATCGTCCAGGTAGTCCGTATGTACAGCGGGACGGCGGATGCGGTTGTACCACCAAATCGCAATCGCATCGCGTTCTACGAGTTCCAGAAACCCGCGCGCGACCGCATCCTGAAGCGTTTGCCCGGCGGCGCAGCCATTCGAGTCCGGAACACAGTATAGCGGCGTGTCGGCAGGCGCGCTTGCCGAGTAGCAGTATTGCGTGGGCAGGTAATTTTCGGTTCGTTTCGTAATCGAGGATACGGCTGTCCATTCCAGTTGCTGCCGTGGATCGTATCGGGGTGGAACATATGGAAAGCCCCATTCCCCATGATTCCAGGCGTAGCGGTTTTCGTACTGCTGCTCGCTAAACTGAAGTAGTTCAGCGGGGTAAATAGCGAATTCGCTAATCTCGTCGTAGGTGGCACACACACGGGGCTCGTGACCTTGGAAAACGGCGCTGTACCGTTCGGCGGCTTCGGCGAGACACGCCAACTCCGCTGAGTCGGGGTCCACTCCCTGACCCGCGATAGTCATCCGTCCTGCCGCCCTTTGCTTCGGGACGTTCGGCGCGTGCGGCGTCACAATATGCCCAAAGGAGAGAGCAGATCCATGGGATTCAGACGTCTCGATGTCTGTGACGAAGCCCGTGATGGCGCTGACTGAACGCCGTATCCGTTCCAGCGAGCCAACAAGGCCAGCTTGCATGCCGGCGCCGCAATCGGGACAGTCTGGCCGCCTCAGGATCTCGTGCCATACAGGCCTCGAGTTACGGTCTGCCATGGAACACATGCGGCCCTGCAGCGATTGAGCACCATCAAGTAGATCGGCAACAAGCTGATAGGTATCGGGGTTGCCAGTGTCGCATGATGTATCGATTTCACGTAACAGCAGCCACCATTGAAGACAACGCCAGCAGGCGGTCTTACCCGGAATAACTTCAGGTCCCACCCAGATTTCAGAGCCCTTCATCCGGGCCAGAACATAAGGACTATTCGCGCGCATCGCGAATCGGTGACGTCGCTCTGTACGAGCGCTTAAGTAATCGTCGACAATCAACAAGCAACGTTGCCCGACCGTCGAAAGGCGGTTCTCTAACTGACCTCGCGTATCTGCGTTGCGTGCAAGCACCCGGAATCTACATTGCATGTGCAGGATGATTCATGGTATAAACACGATCTTCGGGTTACAAAATTTAGAGCCGCGAGGCGCAAGGTATAGAAGGTTCAGGATCATGTCCACCACTACAGTACAGATGGTTCAGCTACATTTCGAAGACAATATTTACGAGTCCAAGGAAATGGAAGCCGCAATAGGCGATGTTACTGCTGGTCTCCAGTCGATCACTATTGAAGGTAAGGAGAAGCCCACCTTCTATTTGCGACGAGCTCATTTTGTCGACAACAATGGCGTCGAACATGAACTCATTACCGAGGAAAAGCTGGAGACCGCCAGATCACTTCACCTCTTCTTTGAGGAGCCTGATAAACCGTAAGTGAGCAGTTCGGATTCAGATATCAAGGCGCTGGAGCCCTATCCTAGCCTGCTCCAGCGCCTGCCCGCACTCCTTGAAGAATATGCAGAGCTGACCATTCGTCATCCCAAACACTTTGGCGTTTGGAACAACTACGGCAGCCTCCTGATACGTGCCGGTCGCATCCAGCAGGCGATCGAAGCGCTGCGCATTGCGGCCAGTCTCCGGCCTCACAGCCCGTTTGCGCAGTCGAATTTCCTCCTTTCGCTCAACTACGACGAGAATCTGGATGCGCAAGCGTTTGCGCGTGCGCACCGTGGATTTGCGGACCTCTTTCCTCCCCCCGAAGCAGCTTTCTCGAAGGACCGTGATCCTGACCGTGTATTGCGTGTCGGCCTACTATCGAGCGCTTTTCGTTCCAACGCCATCACGTTCTTCTTTCCCGGCATGTTGTATCCCAAGCCGGACATCGAAATGTACTGCTATTCGGCAACACGTTTCCCCGATGACGTGACGACCCGCTTCGCAGAGGAATGTCCACGATGGCGGGACATTTCACTCTGCTCGGATGAAGAAGCCGATGCGATTATCCGAAAGGACCAGATCGATATTCTGATTGAACGTGGTGGGCACGCGGGCGACAACCGATTGCCGCTTCTGGCGCGCAAACCGGCGCCGATCACGGGTACGGGATGCGATTATCTCGCAACCGTAGGAGTCCCTGGCCTCGACTTTCGGATAACGGACTCCATCATTGATCCTCCGGGCGCCGAGGATCTGTACCCAGAAACACTCATCCGCTTGCCTGAAACAGCATATTGTTACACCGCGCCGGCGTATGCGCCTGAGGTCAACGGACTGCCGGCTCTGAATAACGGGGTCGTGACCTTTGCTTGTTTTCATCGCCTGGAGAAAGTTAGCGCTGCATCGCTTCGTTTGTGGGCAGCAGTTATGCGCCGTGTTCCGGGATCGCGCATACTTTTGCATCACGTCTACGAAGGACAACCCTCTGTATCGCCCGAGTTCAAGCTTCCTATTGAGCAGCGTTTTCTAGCCCTGGGAGTAACGGCTGATCGTCTGATTTGGAAGGGCGCCTTACCTCCCGACGAAAGCATGCGCTTGTACCAGCAGACCGACATCGCACTCGACTGCTGGCCTTACGCCGGAGTCACGACAACTTGCCAAGCCCTGTATATGGGCGTGCCAGTTGTGACCATGACCGGGGATCGTCCGATGTCGCGGTACGGGGCTTCGGTGCTTGCGGCCGCAGGTCTTGAACGATGGATCGTGACGACACCCGAAGAATACGTCGAGTCGGTTACAAAACTGGCATCGGATCTTCCTGGCCTGGCGCGGCTGCGAACTGAATTGCGACCTATGATGCAACGATCCACACTCACCAATGAAGCCGCGTATGCCAGTCGTTTGGCAACTGCATACCGTGAGGTCTGGAAAGAATGGTGCTACTCCAATGCCGCTGATTGAAACGCTTGCCGGACGGCTGACGCATCGGAGTTGCCGAAATTAGACCGCTGCACCATAAGGATCAGCGCAACGCCTTTGACCGGATCGATCCAGGCTTGTGTGCCATAAGCTCCGCCATGGCCGTGCGTCCCCGGACTCAACATCGCACTCACGCCTCGCGGTTCGCGAACGAGACACCATGTCAGTCCCCAGCCGTTTCCCGGTGTGAAGCCGGTCTTCAGGTCTCCTGATTGAACGGTCGTCATCTGCCGGACGGATTCCGGCTTCAGATATCGTTTTCCGTCCAAACTGCCGGCGTTTAGGATCATACGGGCAAAGCGGGCATAGTCGGGCGCTGTTGAGAAGAGTCCTCCGTTGGCTGCGGGATATCGGTCGGTTGACGTTGGGGACTTCCCCTGCAGCAGACCTATCGCGGTTTCTGTGAGAGTCCCATCTTCAGCGCGCTTGACCGGAGAGACAAGACGCTCCAACTGTTCCTGTCGCAGGTAAAAGGTCGTGTCCTTCATTCCAAGCGGACCGAACAACTTCTTCTCAAGGAATACTTCGTACGGTTGGCCCGACACGACCTCGATAATTCGGCCGAGTGTGTTGATACCGGACTGGCAATACTGCCATTTGCTCCCCGGATCGAACTGCATTGGCTTATTGATGTAGGCAGGTATTAGATCGGCGAGCTTTTTAGCCGCTCTCGATTCATCCGGCGTCGCCTCGGGTAGGCCCGATGTATGAGTCATCAGATGCTTAAGCGTGAGATTAGCGGGCTTTCCGGAAGGTGTTTTCAAACTTCCGAGTTCCGGAATGTACTTTCCGACCAGATCGTCGACGGAAAGCTTTCCCTCTTCCTGCAGCATCAGGATTGCCGTACCGGTAATCGGCTTCGTCATCGAAGCGATCCAGAATATTGAGTCCTTTCGCAAGGGCTTCGTACCGGCCGGATCGGCGCTCCCGATGGCTTGCAGGTGTGTAACGCCGGATCGTGTTGCTACTAGCGTCACCGATCCAGGTATCTCCTTGGCCTGGATCATGTCCTTCATACGAGCCGCAATGCGGGGGCTTGCGGCGCTGGATTGCGCTTGAAGAAGTGTCGACAGGGACAGGAAAGCAATGGACAGAAATGTGCGTTGACGCATCGCACACAGTCTATCGTGTTATAAGTTCTAGTCAGCCTCAGAGACAGGAGGCTCGACAAACTCTACGGGCTCCAACTTAGCGGTAACACAGGTTTGAGCGTGACTGGTCTCAAACACACAGCAACAGCCTCGAAGCTTACCTCCACCTTCCAGATTCACTTCGAGATCACCATCTGCTTCCATCGGCGGCATCTGGTTGACGAAATCATTACCATCGAGATAGCCAAGCCATCCCGGACTCGGAGGATCAAAAATGATACCCCCCGATTTAACTTCCCAAGTGCCGCATGGCCCAAGGTGTAACCGACCGCTCTCGATCCGATATGCCGTCATAAGCGTGCATCTCCTTGTCGAAGTCCACGATCAGAATACAATCCGCAAACCGAACTGAATATTACGCGGATTGGTCCCTATCAGAATTCTACCGAACTGCGGAGCGTTTACGGTGACGCTGGATGTGTTGCCAAGACTGAGGGCAGGAGTATTGAACAGGTTGTAGAATTCTGCCCGGAACTGCGCCATCCATCGTTCTCCGAAGCGCTGTGTGCGGAAAAGCGAAATGTCGAAATTTCTTCGGCCCGGATCGCGGAGCCTCGGTTGCGTCAGCGAATCGTTGGGCATTGTATACGGCGCCGCTATCGAGAAAGCAGATGTGTCGAACCATCGGTCAGTAGTTCGTTCTGAGCTGGGTAGCACCGGATCTTTCGAGCGATTAGCTCGGCCCACGTTCAATGCGAAGTCGAGGAGTCCAGTGGTGTCGGAAGCTGCGATACGGAGCGGGATGCCTTTCTGAAACACCGTGATTCCACTAAATTGCCAGTTGCCGATGATGTGGCTTATCAGACCTTGCGAAGCGTACGCTTTCTTGGGACCGAAGGGTAGCTCATAGAGGAAGCTCAGCACAAGCCTTTGCGGTACATCATTTGATTCGAGCGACCGACTATAGTTTGGATCGTACAAAGCGTTCTGCGGACCTCGCTCGCCGTTCGCCGATTCGAAGGAGTTTGTAATCGTCTTGGACTTGGTGTAGGCGACAGAAAACTGCAGTCCATTGCTGTACTGCTTATCGAGTCGCATCAAAAGACCGTGATAATGCGCATCGCCATAGCCATCGCGCGGTACCAGAAACTGCAGATATTGTGGGTAGGGCCGGAGGAGCTGCCGGCGTTCCACTGTGGGAAAGCTCAATGTGCCTGACTTAATCTTTCCGAAAAACGTATTCGGGACCTGTTCTAAAAGTCCGGGTCCGAGCGCCTGCAGATCTGGACTGTTCTGGTTGTAAAAGCGGTTCTGCGCAACGTGAAGCGTTTTACTGCCAACGTACCCGATTTCGAATAGAAGCGTTGGTCGAATCATGTGCTGAACATTGAATGTCCAGTTGTAGAGAACACCCATCGGATGATACCGGTTGTATGTGCGCAGGTTTTGGCCGGCGAAGGTTTCTGTCCGGCTAGGCGTAGTGAGATAGCCCGCGGCGAACGGATTCGACCATGAGCCTCCAACAGGCGGGGTGTTCGGAAGCGGATTGGGCGCGCCTAGAATTGCTTCATTCAGGATGTACTCACCGTTGCCCCAGTCCGATGTGCCTGCATTCAACGTATCGTTCGCGCCATAGAAAATAGCGCCTGCGGCTCGCACGACCGTATTGGACGTTGCCCGATACGCCAAGCCGACTCGCGGACTCCAATTGTTCTTCTGAGGGTCGTAAATGTACTGACCTGGCTGCAAGCGCACATATGTTCCCTTGGCTCCGGTAACGGGCTCAGTCGCGTTGAAATCGAAGTAGCCGACGCGACCCCACTTCTCCGCCCAGGGCGTGGTGTACTCATAGCGTAGTCCGAGGTTTGCTGTGAGCTTATTTGTAAGCTGGACGTCGTCCTGAAAATAGAAGCCATAATAACGTCCGTAAATGGCCAACGACGGACCAAAGCTGAGATTACCGGAAACGGGTATACCGAGTAGAAGACTCGCAAAGCCATGCCCGCTGTTCGAGCTTCGCTGAGACGGGTCGGGTCCCTGCGTGTAAACCCGATCGAAGAAATAACGACTCGCCGGCGCGATTGTATTGAAGGTCGACAAGCGCAGTAACTGCAGATCGGTTCCCATTTTGAACTTGTGCCGATTCTTCAGATAGGTCACATGGTACTGAACCTGGTATGTATCTTGGGGAGTATAGTTCTTGCCGGCGCCAGAGAGATCGCCGACCTCCGCGGAACTGCCGCCCGTCCCAGATAGTCCGGTGCCGACCGTATACTGCGACACGCTGATCGTTGGGAACGTTTTGTATTGTACGTCGTTCGCCAGACTCTGAGGAAATCCTAGGGTAGATATGTCGAACCCCTCCCGGTCATAGGAGTCGGTATAGCCGAAGCGGGTATAGTTGATGCGTAACTCACCAAGCAGCTGTGCCGTGAATGTGGACGTCAAACTTACCAGGGCGCTTCGCCGCGGATTCGAAGAAATATTCTGCGCAGGGAATGCCGCGTTCTCATCACCAAAGCCACGCGAAGCGGCCTCGGTATCGGCAGTCATAATCCGTCCAAACAACCGATGTTTATCCGTCAACACGTGATCGATTCGACCGACCCACGTGTAAGTGTCTGACACTCGCTTCCCCGTTCGGAAATAGTTGTTGAAGAGAGTTGGACCTTCACCCGACCGATTCGCAGCCGGCCAATAATTCATCACATTCCTTGAGACAGTGTTGATTCGGTCCTGCGGTATTCGATTGTTCGGAAACGGATCTCGAATATAACGCCCAGGTTGATTTGGGTCGGGTCGCGTGGTTGTCGGATCGAAGATGATGACGGGACGCCCGGTGCTGTCGAGAGTTCTAGAGAAATCACCCTGCCGTTGTTCGGCCGTGGGAACGGTAGAAACGAAGTCGATCGGCGTGCGCTGACGTTGCGCTTCGTAGTTCACAAAGAAAAATGTTCGGTCACGGATGATACGTCCGCCGACTGCAGCTCCGTATTCATTCCTTTGAAAGAGATTCCGTTTAACGTTTGTCCGGTTGTTCTGCCAGCTATTCGCGTTGAGGTGATCGTTTCGAAGGAACTCATAGATGACACCGTGATACTGGTTGGTTCCAGATTTGGTGACCAGATTGACTACGCCGCCAGCAGCGCGGCCGTACTCGGCGGGATAGGTCGCGGTATCTACGCGGAACTCCGATACGGACTCGATTGGCAGCGTGAAGGAGGATTCCGTATAGATTGGAGCGCGACTTTCTCCACCATCGGTAAGGACGCCATTCTGTGTCTGCATGCCGCCGGCCATCTTAACTTCGTAAGTCTCGCCACTGCCGGACACCGTTTGGCCCGCAGGCGGTTGCACACCCGGAATCACCGACATCAACTGCATCGCGTTTCTTCCCAAAACAGGTAACTCAGCGATTTGCTTCGTCTGCATCACCTTGCCTAATGACGTACTCTGCGACTCAAGTTGAACGGCGGTCGCTGTGACCTCGACCGCTTCGGCAACAGTCCCTAGCTCAAGCGTGACGTTAAATGTGGCCGTAAGACCGACCGCTAACGGTATGTTCGAAACGACAGATGGACGAAAACCGCTATGCTCGACGCGGAGTTCATATTGTCCGGGTTGTAGGCAGGAAGATAGTAAATACCGGCCGCATTAGTCTTAGTTCGACTGAAGATATTAGTGCCTATATTACGAATGGCAACGTCGGCGCCAACAACAATCTTGCCTGTAGGGTCAGTGACCGCGCCTGTGACTGTCGCCCGTTCCCCTTGACACAATGATTCGATTGGAAACGACAGAATTATCGGTAGAAGCAGCCCGACGAATCTTCTGCTGGAGAACATAAGACCTCCGCGACGATTCGGCAGTGGTCAGTTTTAATACATACAAATCGTAAATATTCAGAGCGTTGTCGCTGCCGAGTGGATGTAGTTTATGTTGACCGTCAACAAGGTGTCAAGCCTTTTCTGTATGCGGGAAACCGTAACAAATCCTCACAAGCCCGAGGCCATACTGTGATCGTAGCGACCCGTCAGGACGTGTTCTATGTTCATCGCAAGGAAGAGGCGGTCAGCTTTGCCATACAGTTGATAAACGTGCTTGGTGTATTCGTACGCCGGAGGCATTTGACCGTAGAAGTTCAGCCGACGAGGCGCCAGAAGCGCTGCTGCCTCCGGGAGATCGGTGTGACGCATGATGTTCAGGAAAATCGGCCCTTCGCGATGACTGGAAGGCGCCTCTATCAGCATCACTTGATGGATTCGCTCATCAAGGATCGCCGCATACATTCCAAGCGCGCCCGAGATGCCTTTCCCAACGACCATTATGCGATCCGGATCTACACCTTGGACATCACGCAGTTGCTGAAATGCGGCGAGGACATCCCGTAACCTCATGGAATCGATCGTCTGTCCCGTGTGCATCCCGTTACGAAGTGTGTCTTTCCAGAAGGATCTAGGCCATGGCACTTCTCCGACGCCTCGAGGCCACACGATCATGCGTATCGACTCATTACGACGATTGGCGCCACTCAAGACTCCCTCGATATAAGCTAAGTCCTCGCCATCGGAAGCGATGTATAGCAAGCCGGGGAGTTTGCGATCGATCTCTTTTGGCTTTCGGAACTCCGTGCGAATCGCAGTATTGTCAGATTGCGCCGGAAGCAGCTTACGTATATCGTTTTGTAGCTGCGTCTTGCGAATTTCCCAATTGGCAAGCG
>Ga0190275_10003806_pt1 | contig 10800 bp, 8 predicted proteins | sample Popmic550T_FD_133745 | JGI IMG/M metagenome (GOLD analysis project Ga0190275, IMG submission 133745) | Populus adjacent soil microbial communities from riparian zone of Yellowstone River, Montana, USA - 550 T | ecosystem: Environmental > Terrestrial > Soil > Riparian zone > Trees stand | place...
TATCACATACAATGTTCCTTAGAGCGCTGATATACAATACGATAGTATAAGCTTAAAGGAGAAAACAAAAAATCAAACACGAGATAATTTTTATTTTCAATTTATGAAATCGATGCCTATTTATAGTATGATAAAATTCTTTACCTTACCTGTTATTTATTATTGTGATTAATACTAATAAAATATTATTAACAGCCTAAATTATACAGAAAGAAGAAATTAATTTTGATAGCTCAGTATGCATTCAGGATATATTTTATACTATAAGATAAAAAAGTTCTAGGAATTAGATACGTAAACAAATAATGCAATATATAAAATGAAATACAATTAAAAACCTTCTGTAAATTATTATTGTATATCTAATGGAGGAAAATGCGGAATTACAAATTTTCCTAATTCTTCTAATACATCATCTGCAGGGCGTTTACTATATTTCAGATTAAAAAAAACATGATTTACTCCAATGTCTTTTAGATCATTCAAATGTTTTATCAATTTGTTTCTTCCCAATCGATATCCTAAATGAATGCGATCAGGATGTGTATCAGGATCTTTAGTCAAGTCTATATATAAAGACTGAGCAAAGGGTTTAAAGTCATTTCCAGTTTTTCTAACTACCTTTTTCCAATTAGTTACAATATGTTGTTGTAAAAGGGTATCTCTTGGATACATCAACCATCCATCTGAATTTTCAGCTATCCAATCAATTGTTTGCCTACTGTATCCTGTAACAAATAATGGGAGATTTTTAGATGTAGGTTTTGGTAAAAGATCGCCTTCACCAGTCAAAGATCCAAATATTGATTCGTATCTTGGAAAATTTTCAGAAAGCAAACGATGAAAATCATAAACAGATTCTCTAAAAAGTATAGATCTTTGCTCAAAATCTCTTCCATATGCAGGATACTCAATAGGTCTATCCCCCGTGGCTATTCCTAATATTAGTCGACCCTTGCTTAATTGATCAATTGAAGCTGCTCCCTTTGCCAAATCAATTGGATGTCTTAACGGAAAAATAATAGCTGCAGTACCTAATGCAATGTTTTTTGTTTGTCCAGCAATATATCCAAGATAAGTCCATGGATCATATACTTGTCCTACATCTCCAAATTTAGAATCATATAAAGGGACGTCACGAAACCATAATCCTGAGAATTCTAATTCTTCAGCACGTTGAGCTAACTCCACTTGTCCTTCCATTTTTGGAATCGACCCTTCGTAAGCTTCAATAGCAAATAATATGCCTAATGTTAGATGATTTGGTTTAAACATTAAGTTGTAAGCTCTATTAAAATAAGACATTGTTATTATAATAATTAAATAAGTTATAAAAAGACACCTTAACTAAATCCTTCTTTTTATCTTAATTTCACATATGAAATTTAAAATGATTTTTTACTCATGGTAACATTGATATTATACATATGTTAACGTTGATTCTAAAAATTCAATATGTTAATATTTGTTAATATCTCCCCATAAAAAGATACATATAATATCTCACAGTAATTGTTCAAATTCTTTATCTATTATAATCTGTATTAAAATAGTACCTAATTAAGATATTTAAGTAATTTATGAGCTAAAAGCGAACAGAAAAATTATAAATGATGATTGTTAATGGTTGAACTATTAGAACGTCCTCTTTCATCTTATTCGTATTAAATTTGTCACCATCAATGAGAATTCATAGGTTGCTGAAACAGTTAAAATTTTACAACCTAAATGTTGAGATTATTCTAGTTACAACACTTCAAATGGAAAATATATTGGAATTGTAACAGACAGTGATATTTTAGAGAAGGTTGTTATGAAAGTACTGATTCTGATTTAGTATTTTCTCAAATCAATCATGAGCTCACCAATAATAATAATACCAAGTTCATCTACAATAAGAAAAGCTATTCAATTAATACGTGTTCACAAAATAAAAGCATCTAGTTGTTATTGATAGTACAAATAATGATGAAGGGAAATAATTTATTGGTACAGTATTACAGCAATACCTTGCAGAAATTTGTATAGCAGTTATTGAGAAAATCTTTAGAGGTTCTAGAAAACTATAAGAGAGCATTACAAACCTATTTTCTAAATGTAGGTATTATATTGCTATTTACAGGATTACTTATGTTTGTACCTGCATTATTAGACACCATTTGAGTGGATTGGCAATCTTCAATTGAGATTTAATTGGCATTTGTGGGAATGTCTTCAACAGGCTATATTATGAATAAATTAGGGGAAAAAAATCCTCTTAATTTAAAACAATCATCCATTGTTGTATTAAGCTTTGTATTGTTAAGTCTATTCGGAAATTGCCATATGTATATCAATCCATTTTGAGAGGGAATTGATTCATTTTCTCTCTTTACAAGTTCTTTCTTGGAAAGCACATAGAGTTTTCCGACTACAGAGATTTCAAGACCAGAAAATTTTCCTGATAGTAATGGGGCGATTTGAAATAATAGATTTACTCTATATATTTATCTCAAAGTTACGAAAATAGATATTGTTAATACAATATGAAAGTCGGAGTCTTTTAAAACCTTAAATTAGAAATTAATTATGAATATTTTTTGTAGAATGTAATTTAGAATAAATTAGGAAGAATTAGAGTAATGTTATGTTTCAGTAAATGGACAACCAAATATTACTCCTAATTTAAGTTCATGGAAATAAATATTTTTTGTTTGTACCATATAATGAATATTTTTTACTACGAATTAACATATCAAAATTTTCTTAATGTCAATCTAGAATATAGTTTATTTTTTTAAAAATATCAATCCACATGGACCATGTTAATTTTCCTGTATTCGTATTTTGTCTACTAGGATGATATGAAGAGATTAATATTTTATTACTATTATTGATATGATAAATCAATCCATGCTTAAATTTGAGCCTTTTTATTTTATAAATTTTACAAAATTCATCAAAAGCTAATTTTCCTAATGTTAAAAATATTTTAGTAGTTTTACTTAATAGTTTTAATTCGCTGGTTAAATATTCATTACAATTACTAATTTCTACTAATAATGGTTTATTTTTTGGTGGAGCACATTTTACCGCAGAGGTTATATAAACATTATTTAATACTAATCCATCATTTGTATCTTTACTAAAAGGTTGATTACAGAAATTATATTCATGTAATGCCTTCATAAGCCAATCTCCAGAACTATCTCCAGTAAACATTCTTCCTGTTCTATTTCCTCCATGTGCAGCGGGAGCTAGACCGATTATGACTAGATCAGCATTTATATCTCCAAAACCACATACAGGTTTAGACCAATAACTTGCATTTTCGAATCTTCTAACTTTTTTAGCTCCCACAGTTTTGATGTATTCTACTAATCTTACACATTTACTACATTTTATAATACTCTGATTTAGAAGATTTAAATTTAAGGTAGAATCCTGACACAATAGAAATACAACATCTTTATAAAAATAATGTTATCTTATGATAGACATCACTACTGTTCTTCTTTTGGCAAATTATATATGGACAGAAATTTTTAACTCTAAGTTGATCACTCAAAATCAAAAAAAAGGAATTAGTAAATAAACGAAAGATTAAATTTTTGAAAAAGATAACTAGGACAGATAATAATAAACTGGCAGCTTGAAAGCATATATGAGAATTTTCCTTTACCATATTAATTTACAATCTCTTTAACCCTTCCTACTATCCCACTCTCTAAAATAACCTTAATTCCATATGGATGGGTAGCTGACGATGTTAAGATTTTCTTTACTATTCCATCGGTCAATTTGCCAGTTCTTTGATTTTCTTTTTCTATTATTTTAACAATCGAACCTAGTTTTATATCCTTCCTCTTTATATTATTCAAAATCTTTTTTATAATCGTCATGAGAAATATTATTTTATAAACTTTTGCAAATTCATTTTTGAATTAACTGAATATTTTCAATAGTATATCATAAAAATAATGACATTCAATTTAGTTTTGATTTCTATAACATAAATAACTATTCATTTATTTTACTTTTTATGAAGTATTTGTTAAATGGATCATATATTGTTAAAGTTCGTAATATATATAATTAATATTAATTAAAGGCTGATTGACTTATAATAAGTCTTATAAGATATATTACATTCTTTAACTATTTTCCATTGTTTGCATTCATTGTTTTTTTCTTCTAATCATCTACTATTTACTTAATCATATCTTCGTCGTCCTCGAGATCTGTAATTTCATATCCAATGATCTCATCAATATTCAATTAATATACCAGCTTTAAACATATTTTGAGCAATAGATATAATCCGCAGATTCGTATAATTTGCGAGATTATTAATTCAAGTTCTGGGGATAATATTAATTAAATTTGTTGAAGTATATATAATATGAAAATTTTTGCTAATAGATCAGGTAGAGAAAATTTTATCTTTCTTATTGGTTTGATAATAATTATTATTGGCATATTAGCTTTGCTACTTGCTTATGTTTTCTTTCCCATCCGATCTTCTGACATAAATATAGAACATACATAAGTTCCCGAAATTCTGCTATTGGAAATCTATCCAATCATACATTAATTCAATCAAAATTATCAATTCTAAAAATTTGACAAAACTATACTTCTTAACGGATAACTTCACCATAACTTAAAGTCAAATATCATTTATTTTGTAATATTGAAAACATCACATAGTAAAGTATTATAGTTATAAAAGATAAAGAAATAATATCAAACAAAAAAAGAAAAAAACCAATCCTGTAAATAAAGTAAGTGAAGAAGATATAGATTTCTTTCTTGATGTTTTAGAAAAATCTAATGATTATATTAAAATTAGAAATTTACAAAAAATTATGGGAGGAAAATTTAGCCCCACTCAAATTAACACTATTTTCAAATATTTAGAGAGATCAAAATTGATTGAAACCGACCTTGACGGAAATATAATATGGATTAAGAAGAAAAAAATAGATGAGCATCAGACTCTTGGTGATATAATTAACCTTAATGAGCAAGTTAAAAATCTTCTCAAAGATAACACAGACATTTCAAAGAAATAATTGATAAAAATACATCTGATAAGTTTTTTGATTTACACAAATATTCAATTATTATCAGTATTAATAATAATTTGGAAAAAATATTAAATAATCTATTTTACTTTCTGTATTAATGTCTATAAATTAAAATCATTAACATATAGTTTCGATGAGAGTATTTGATCTTTGAACATCAAATCTCCACAAAAAGATTTGTGTTATGGTTAGAATCTTTTAATTTGTCAACCCAATTCTCTGCTACTTTAAGATTTTCACCATACTATCATTAAACTCAAGTTGGAAATAATTATTTGTTACTTTACTATAATTGTACATAGAGACAAAGAATTGTATCCAATTTTGGACATGTATTAAGTTTATTCATTTTCTTGTTTTTGAATACATTTAGACATCAAAAATTTCCTGTCCTTGAAATATTGGTGGAAGGGAGGTGAACTCTCCACCAAAACATTTCTTAAATGATGAATGTATATAGTATTTTAATCCTAATACATTACATGCTATAGATACCATATTCATCTTCTGTATACACTAAACGTTTTCAATGTTTTGCAAAAAGAGACTAATATCTGTTAAACAACAAGCATTTTTATTCTCATCTGAAATGTAAATTAAGCACCGAACTGTAAACTGGTTTTATACAAAATCATAACCATAGATTATGACTGCCAACCCGATGAAGTTGCATCTTTGTGACCTCAGCTATTTTTTTCTTCTTTTGTAGATTTGACGAGTAACTGAATCTCAATATTCAATTCCAAAAAATAACATAACTCTCTTCTATTCTCATCTTTAAATCTCAATAAAGCTACTGGAGTATCAGGTGAAATGAGATCAAGAAAATTAAGAAAAAGAGATTTCATTTCAATAAAAATATATCTTCTATTTCTTTCAAATCTAATTTTCATATCATAATCTAATATAAGAGACAGTCCAAGAATCTCTGTTATGAGAGCAGCAAGAATTACTCAGGTAAAACAGCCTCTTGAAGTACAAGAATTACCTACACCTAAACCAACAGGATCTCAGGTGCTTGTGAGAGTACAATCGTGCGGTGTTTGTCATAGTGATATTCACTTATGGGAAGGAGGATATGAAGGACCGTCAGGAACGTTTTTAAAAACCACAGACAGGGGTGTAAAATATCCGTTAACTCCAGGACATGAAATTGCAGGTATAATTGAAAGTATGGGTGAGCAGACAGAAGGTTTTAGCAAGAATGAAAAAGTGCTTGTCTTCCCTTGGATTGGAGAGGGACTTTGTCCTGCATGCAGAACAGGAGAAGAGAATCTATGTGATAAACCAAGATCCTTAGGGGTTTACCGCGATGGAGGGTATGCTGAATATGTATTGGTGCCAAGTTACAAACATTTAGTCAAAATAGGTGAAGAGTTGGACACCGATATTAGTGCTTCTTTATCTTGCTCTGCGCTTACAGCTTTTGGTGCAGTGAAAAATGGTAACCTGACACCTAACGATAATGTTGTTATTGTAGGAGCAGGAGGACTTGGATTGATGGGTATACAACTAGCAAAAGCAATTAAGGGTTCAAGAATAATTGCAATGGATATAGATGATGAAAAATTAAAAGCAGCAAAAGAAAATGGAGCTGATAATATTATAAATTCAAAAAAAGAAGATCCTATCAAAGCGGTTAAGGAGCTAACAGGCAACTTGGGAGCAGATGCTGTAATCGATTTTGTCAATGCATCTAAAACAGTAGAAACAGATATGCAATTGCTTAGAAGGAGAGCTAGGTTAGTGTTAGTAGGACTCTTTGGTGGTGAACTAAAAGTAAATCTAGTGTCAATACCAACTGGTGCATATAAAATAATTGGATCATATACAGGTAGTATAAATGATCTTATAGAACTTGTCTCACTAGCAAAAAGAGGAATAATTAAACCAATTATTTCAAACAGATTCAAACTTGACCAAGCCACTGAAGCATTAACGATGTTAAAAAATGGTAAAATATTGGGAAGAGGTATAATAAATCCGTAATGAAGACAAATTGACAACTATAAATCCCGCATCAGAAAAGATCCTCAATCATATAATGTAATAAAAGAATCATTTCCTGTATTATTTATTTCCAGTTATAATCTTCATCTCTTTTGACAAAGACCAACTAAGTACTATCATTATCTCTACTATCAAAGCAAGTACTAAAAGTTCCGGTACTGTTGGAGTCAATATGGTTTTAATAATATCACTGCCTACTTCTAAGTCGAGGGCAAGAATTAATCAAATTCCTATTTAATGCTTAATGCCTTACTCTTTTTTTGCCGTATTGCGGATTTGTGTAATATTTTAAAAAACATGATGAATATATGAATGATTGACATTGCAAATACTATTCCTTTCGTTACATCAATTGCTATTGTAAGATATTCTAAAAAAGATCGAATCAATTCGTCGTGATTGAAGGGAGAATTATGCATCTTATCTAATCTTAAGTATTAAAATAATATCATATTAAAGCTGTAGATAGTTTTTAGTTATGCACAATAATATACAATATATATTCTCTTTTTTGGTATCTTTTAAAATAATGAGTTTAACATATTTCTCATTATCTTTAGTCATTATGTGACAACATTAGAACCTATAAAATAATTGTAAACTTCTCTAGAAAAATTTTTATACTTGCGGTATGAGATGATAAAACACTTTACAAATTCGAATAAAAAACTCGATAATATAGTATTACTGGCTCTCCAGAGGTAATATTGCTATTGAAGTAGTAGTGTATATAATTTTATCAATATGTGAAACCAGAGATCGCTAATGATGATTCACTTGACAATACTCCCAGAAACGAATTAAGCTCTCCGAGAATTTAATGAGAAATTTGTATAAAATATATATTTAAGTTACTCCAAAAGTAGGTATCGCAGCACCTGTTATAGTCATTGATTCCTCTGAGCTCAGAAATAGTATTACATTTGCCAAATCGTCTGGCTTTACCAATTTGTTAAAATCCGCATTTTGCATCGCTTTTCGGTTTGCTTGAGTATCTATTGTACTTAGCATTATACAATTTACATTAATATTTGACTCCTTCGTTTCCATAGATAGTGACTCTACAAGCAGTAGTAGTCCAGATTTGGATACTGAATAAGCAGAGTCATAGCCTTCCGATTCTAATCCATTTTTAGAAGATACATGGATTATTTTTCCATATTTTGATGAGATCATTTGTCTAGTAACATGCTTAACAATAATGTCGATTTTAGATTTGATGTCTTCATCAAGTTCCATTCTTTTTCCTCAAGATCAACTAATGTCTTTCCTCCATAATAAGCTCCAATCACATTAATCAATATGTCTATAAGCAAATATTTGTATAATATTTCGGAAACTAATTTTTTAGTTCTGTTTCATTTGTTAGATTTGCTTTGACAAGGTGTACTCTCATTTTACTACCTGTTTGTGTCTGACCATCTTCATGTCATTCACATAAGAAGATATTACAGTAGCGTTAGACTCAAGAAAAGCCTTTGTTATAGCACTTCCCAACGCTCCTGTACCACTTGTGACTACTACTATTTTATTAGAAAGTCATGTTTGTTGTTATTTTGATTTGCCATAAGAATCTAATAATTATTCAACTGTGTTTAAAAGATTTTTTGATAGTTATAATAAACTCCTAAAAATAGAAGTTAATAAACAGTGTTATTGTATTTTTTGTTATTTTGATGTTATCAATTGGTTTTCACTGTTAGCATATATTTTGAATTAGTCATAGACAAAATGCTAAACTTGAAACTGATTATCACATAAAAGGTTATATACATAATTTAATAAGATTTGTTATTGAGAAAACATGGTCTTAAAGTTATTGTAGATATAATATACTAATCACGATACTTCTTTCTCAATCTATTGTATTTGCAGAGAATGGAGTCATCCAAATACAAATACGTGCAGCAGGCTTAGGCGATAATTTGAAAATATCGGATTATACTGATCGAGATTTTTGGAAGTGGAGAGATTCTTTCTTTCACTACAGGTAGCAACTTAGCTAAACAAGTGAATAAAGGTTCAATTAAGACATTAATAATGTATGCATAATAAATTTTAAAGATGTAAGAGAAGATTGAGATTCTGATACTTTTAACAACAACGGAAAGGTAGAAAAAAGTAAATTTTTGATAGTTAGTTAATAACTATCTAAAGATTATTTTATTTACTACGACATTAGACTCTTATTTTTGCACCGATATCGGTACTACTCATGATGTGTCCTTACTTTCCTAGAATTCGCCAATTAATCTAGTAACCAGTTAATCAAGTCTTTGAAGAATATGGTAATTCAAAAGTGGATATAGAAATTCTGATAGAATAAAGTAAAAATAAATTTGATGAAATTAGTTTATTTTGAGCTGATTTGTTAAAGCTTAAACCCTCCAACCTCAGAGCATTCAAAGCTGTTAAGATTGTCTCCGAAGGTGCATTTTATAACATGGGTCTCAGGTCCAATAGTAAAAGTGAGACCAGAGGTGGAAAATATACCATCTATAGCACTGTCAAGAACTGTTTTTATCTTTTCGTTAATTTGTTCCTTGTTTGCAAAGGGATTTGCGAGTCCAGTTGCATTTGAATCGGGAGAACTATTTTCTTTCACCTTCACATAACCACTTGTAGATGAGTTAGTAAAATCATCGATAATAGATGATAATACTAAATCTCTTCCTTTATCATAATCAAATTTGGTTCCTTTAATAGTATAAGTAGTATCAAAACCATTAACATAACTTGCACCATCTGTAACGATTAAGCCACTAGTTGCATCCCTTGAGATAGCTATAGAATATTCAGAATTTTGGGTGGTTTCTGTTTGAGCATTCACGTTTACTATTGAAAGGCTAATCATTGAAGTCGATACTGCTAATACAATAGCAATAAAAATTGATATTTTTGGTGTCATAAATCATTTCTCTGTTAGAAAACACTATGATAAGAAGATTACTATATTTCTACTTTGTAATAATATCTTAAACAATATAATTATTACCAATATTTGTCCAAATTTTTATAATGTTATCTATGAAGATGCAGTAGTAGGAAGAATGGAAGGAGTGGCATCAATGTTTTGGTAATACATGCGACTAAGATTCAAAATCATAATTTGAGTGACTAATAGTGGATTCCAATTTTCTTCTCTAATAATAACATCGATACAAAAAGCTGCAAATCAGATTACCAACAATAAAACTGATAAACTTGTAAAATTGCATCATCTATATTAGCAATTAAATATCATTTTGAGTATATCCTAAATCAAGCGAAAGAGCTAATGTCATAATTGCATTATTTCTTGTTCTTAAAAAGGGTAGTATAGTTATTAATATAATTTTAACTTTTGATTGAAATTAATATGCTATTCTAGTAATACTTAAATCTAACTGGAATTGAGTTGTTATGTGACTCAACATCAACATCGTCCAACTGGAATTACTGTAATCTCAATTCTTATGATAATTGGAGGATTAATTCTCTTATTTACAGGAATCTCGCCTTTAGTTATAGGTCCTTTGATTAGTATAGATTCTGATTATTCAACTAGTTCATTAGGATTTCTTATTACAATAGGCGGTTTTGTACTAGTTATACTAGGAATAGCAAGTTTAATTGTCTCATGGGGTCTTTTAAAGGGAAAAAGATGGGCAAGAACAATTACACTCATAATTAGCTTTATTGCAATAATATTTGCAATTATTTCTCTTGTTAGTAGTGGCGA
>Ga0190275_10003807_pt1 | contig 10799 bp, 9 predicted proteins | sample Popmic550T_FD_133745 | JGI IMG/M metagenome (GOLD analysis project Ga0190275, IMG submission 133745) | Populus adjacent soil microbial communities from riparian zone of Yellowstone River, Montana, USA - 550 T | ecosystem: Environmental > Terrestrial > Soil > Riparian zone > Trees stand | place...
ATGACCTTCAACTGCGGGCCGGCGGCAGCGATCAGGGCTGCGTCGACGCGTTCGGTGAGGGTGATGATGGCCGCACTGGCACCCTCGATTCCGGCTTCGAGTTCTGCGCGGCTGGGCGGGCCTTCCGCGCCGACCCTGGTCGGGTAACCCAGCGACCGGATGTGCTGCATCGCTTGGTCTGTCAGAAGTCGGGACACGTAGATCGGTCCTGGGGCGGGCGGGGTCGTCATACGCGGGCAACTCCTCAATTTTCTTCGGGCGCTGTGGTGTCCGCGGATAATCCCACCACCCGCCGGAAAACAATTAAAGCGCGTTCATCGCGGGAGGGCCGCGAGCAGCGACTCGCTGGCATCCCACAGTCGCCGAGCCGACTCCGAGTCCGTCGAGTGGGGGCTCACCCGGGTTGGCGATCTTGCCTTCTTTTACTATTCCGCCGGGACCCGGATCATGCCTTCCTGGCCGACGCTCGCTAGCAGCCTGCCTGATTCGTCGTACACCCTGCCCTGCCCCAGACCGCGGCCGCCGCCGGTATTGGGAGATGCCTGAATGAACAACATCCACTCGTCCGCGCGGGCGAAACGGTGCCACCACATCACGTGGTCCAGGCTCGCCGCCTTCAGCCCGGGCTTCTCCGACAAGGTCAGGCCATGCAAGTGCATTGCCGAGGCGAGCAAGGTGTAGTCGCTCGCGTAAGCCAGCGCGGCCCGATGTAGGTGTGGATCGTCAGGAAGCCGGCCGACCGCCTTGATCCAGATCGCGTCGTACGGCGAATCTCCAGAATGGGCCTGCAGATCTGGCACTACCCGGAACTCGAACGGGGACACCAGGACAAGAGGGTTGAGGGTGAGCGGGTGCGTACCGATCGGTCGAAGGTTGGTGCCACCAGGCAAATCCTCCGGACCGGGTATTCCTGCCGGCATGTCCTGCTGGTGCTCGACACCGGTGGCCGCCAACTGAAATGAGGCGATCATGGAGAAGATCGGCACGCCGTTTTGATACGCCTGAGTGCGGCGGGCGGAGAACGAACGGCCGTCGTGGATGCGATCGACAGCGAAGGTGATCGGCAGGGCGGGGTCGCCTGGCCGGAGGAAATAGCCGTGCATCGAGTGGATGATCCGATCCGCCGCGACGGTGCGCTGCGCGGCCATCACTGTCTGGGCAAGCACTTGGCCCCCGAACACCCGGCCGTGCGGCATGTGCTGGCTGGGCCCGGTGAAGATGTCCTCGTGCGTGCGGGCACCGGTATCGGTCAGATCAAGGGCAGCCATGAATTCTGCCAGGGCGGTCTGCCGATCCGAGCGCACCTGTTGAGGTTCGACCATCGTGTCAGGATGCCAGTTCACCGCGGCTCCAACGCCTTGCCTACGTCATTGTCGGCCGTGTTGACACCTATGCCCAGGCTCGGGTGCCGGAACGCAGGAGCACCTCGACGCGGGTGTAATCGTCAACCTCGTAGCGGTCGCCCGCCGCCAATTCCGCCGCTGTGAGGGTAAAGACGGTCCCGGTGATCTCGTCATCGGCGTCGTCGGTAGCGACCGCGATGGGATGCTCGGCCCTGCCGCTGGCGTCCACCACGCTGGGTGCGGTGATGTTCGACATTTCAAGCCGGTAGCCCGGCAGGGTGTCCGGTCTGCCCGCCAGCTCCCGGCCAAAGGTCGCGAGTTGGCCACCGCGTTGTTGCAAGGTGCCGTAGGAGAAGAGTTGCAATGTCATCCTGTTCGATTCTCCGGCTCGACGACAGTCGATAGGTCTGCGGTGACGTGGCATTGAAGGAAGTTCTCACCGGTCAGCTGAAGGTCGTGCGGAGTTGTCGGCGCGAAGTGACGCCTAATTTCCGGAAGACTTTTCTCAGGTGGTAGTCGACCGTGCTGGGGCTGAGGTACAGGCGTTCGGCTATATCACCATTGGTTGCGCCCTCGGCAGCTACGCGAGCGACCGTCCACTCTTGTGGGGTGAGGTCTGCGGCCGAGCCGGGTGCGCCCTGGTGGGATGCCCCAGCGGAGCGAGTTCGCGTTTGGCTCGTTCCACCCAGCCGTAAGCGCCCTCCCTGAGAAGTGGTCGGCGCGCGTCTCCGGAAGGGCTCACTTGCCGCGCGGCTGGGCAGCCGTGACACCCGGCGAGCTCCAATCAGGCGGCCAATGCCACCGGCGTCCGCTCCGGCACCCGATAATGCTTGATAATCTTGTTCAATTCGATCTGGTAATACAGCGAACTCAGGCCGAACACGAAAATCAGCACGAAACCTATCCAAGGGTTCGAGGTGGCAGGTAGGCCCGCCGCACGTTGCGCCGTAGCGATTCGGTTGCCCGTATTGAAGTAGGAAATAAAGGGCGGCACGATGATGATTCCGCCGAACATCACCGTCAGCAACGATCCGGCGGGTTTGATCGGTTGACGTGGGTCGAACCGCAACATCTCATTGTGAATCTTGAAGTACCACACCAGGCTATAGATCCCAAGAGTGATCACCGGGAACACCAGCCAAACTAGAAAAGGATTGCGCTGCTTCATCTGCGCGCCGAGAAGCACCGGCGGCGGAGGAGCATCGGTAGGCGCCAGTGCGACCGGCGGCAACCCGTCCCTCGGATTGGGCGCTGCGGGGTGAACCGGTTCGTTGGTGGTGCCAAAAGTAGACGTCATGTCAGTTTCCCCCATGGTTTTCGACAGCGACACCGAAACCTTAACGCCGATTCGGGCAAGACCGACCTGCCTGCTCGAATGCGTTGGGCCGACGGGAAACAATCACTCCGAAGGGCGAGAAAGTGACCGGCATCAGCAACAGCGGGTACGTCTTTCGTCCTCGGACGGGGAACAGAAGCCGGAAGTTGTCGAATGGGGAAAAAGGTTTTCGCCACGAACGGTTCACGAAAGCCCAGGCGGGGAAGGGAGCCTGTTGGTGCTGGAAATTGCCCTCGCAATACTCCAGCTGAAGTGTTGAGCGCAGCCTGAAACACCACCAGAGCTATTGAGAGGGATGTTCCGCCTCGGTCGTCCACCACGAACGCACGGGCCCGAGCCTAGTTATGAATCTGGGTCCTGCCGCTCAAAAGGTCTGCGGTACTGGGGATATGGGCAGCGAAGTAGTGCACTTGAATTTGGCTTGGCCACACCGCCAAGATCACCAAGGTAAATCGCGGGTCTCCATCGACAGGTCGTTGCGCCAGAGGACGGCATGGAGTACGGCGCTCACCCCTCGTGAGGACTACCAGGAACGGACAGGATCAGTTATAGTGCCGTCGCACTGTTTCTTAGTGGGTTCACCGGTCTATTATTCTCAGGACAACCACGAAATAGCTTTGCTGAGCAAAAGTACACATATTAACTGCATAATTGATGGTAAACAGATCAGCGAAAATTGCCGGTGCCGATGAAACGCCGCCCACCGTCACCATGAGCGCGGTAGTTCAAACTCCGGAGGGTGGCGGAAACACCCACAGCACGTACGCGGTAATTATCGATGGCCGTGGAGGCCTTGACCCCGTAGTCGATGTGCTCCTATTAGGTTGATTCAAGCGGGTGCCGGTGTCGGTAGGTCAGTGTCGCCCACCCTGATGCCTGGAATAGTGCGCATGGCCGGTAGCCTGCCGATCATGATCGACCTCACCACTTCACCTCGGAGAACGCCCTGCATTGCGCGCGTAGTTCGTCCATGAGGGTCGAGCGCACATCGCCGAGACATTCATGGTCGAGGGCATATGGCCTGGCCAGATCTAATGGCTGCTTCTCTAGGCCTTCGCACCCGTCAAACCGATTACGGACCTTGCAACAAGTACGAGGCCGCCGGGGGCTTACGAGACCGCCAGCTGCGGAGCGAAGCTCTTGAGGAGTTTGCGCCTATTTCTGCGGGCACTCAGGTTTCACATTAGCGAAAGGGGGTGGCAGAACTCGTGGACCTGACAGCCGGCCAGAACGTCGCCATAGCCAGCGCCGCGATGGACGTGCGCCTGCAGCAAGCGGGGCGAGCAGAGGTCGACCTCGTCGCCCTGCTGCTTGACGACCGCGGCCAGGTCAGCGCGGACATCGACTTTGTCTTCTATAACGCCCCTCGCCACCCAACCGGCAGCGTCACGCTCGAAGAGAAGGCGTTGAGCCTGGACCTGGGTCTCGTGCCGGCCGCCGTCGAGCGCATCATCGTCGCGGCGAACAGCGACGGCGAAGGTCATCTCGATAACCTGACGGTCTCGGTAGAGAGCGACGAGAAGCTGACTTTCGCCCCGCCGAGTCTCGCCGGCCTGCGGACCGCGGTCCTCCTAGAGGTCTACCGCCGCGGCGGCGGCTGGCGGGTCCGCGCGGTGGGCCAGGGCTGGGCCGACGGACTGGCAGGCCTGGCCCGCGAGTACGGGGTCAACGTTGATGCAGACCCCGAAGAGCTAGCGACTCCACAGCCGCCGGAGCCGGACCTGGCGCCCGTTCAGTCGGAGCTGAATCGGTTGACCCAACGCAGGGATTCGCTGATCCAAGATGTCGAGGCGCTAGACCAGCGGGTGCGCGAGGCCCGCGCGACGATCGTCGAGACAGACGAGCTGAGGCTGCTGCAGGAAGTGGGCTACTACCAATTTCGGCATCCGCTCGACGACGTCCTCACTTCGAAGCAACATCTGGACGGGCTGCGCGCGAAGATCAAAGAGGCGATCAGCAAGCGGACGGCGGTGCATGGCAAGCCCGGCTGGATGGTGAATGGGTCGCTGAAGGAGGGGGCGGCTCTCGTTCGCCAGTTCAGCGACCTGATGCTGCGCACGTACAACATCGAGGCCGACAACTGTGTCCGTACCGTCCGTGCCCATACGGTCGACACCGCGAAAAAGCGATTGGAGCGAACGCGCGAGGCGATTGTCAAGAACGGCAGCACGATGGGCGTCGAGATCGACGGGTCTTACCACGCACTGCGCCTCGAGGAGCTCCTGCTCACCGCTGACCACTACCTACGGCTCGAGCAAGAGAAGGAGAACGCACGAGAGGAGCGGCAGCGGTTGCGGGAGGAGGCCAAGGCCCAGGAGGGGTTCAAGCGGCGGAAGAAAGATCTATTTAAGGAGCAAGCGCACTACCAAAGCCTGTTGGACAGGTCCCGGCTCAACGGCGATGAGGCAGGTCTTCAGGAGGCGCGCGAGCGGCTCGCGGAGATTACCGAGAGCATCGAGGAGGTGGAGGAAATGGCAGCGAACACCCGCGTTGGCTACGTCTACGTCATCTCCAATGTGGGGGCTTTCGGTGATCGTGTCGTCAAGATCGGCATGACCCGCCGCGAGGACCCCATGCAAAGGGTATTCGAGCTCGGCAGCGCCTCGGTGCCATTCAAGTTCGACGTGCACGCGCTGGTCTTCAGCCACGACGCCGTCTCGCTCGAAACGGCATTGCACCGGGAGTTCGACCAACATCGAGTTAACCGGGTCAACCGCCGGCGCGAATTCTTCCGGGTCAGCCTTCCAGAAGTGCGCGCCGCCCTGGTGAAGGTCGGGACGAACCACGTGGTGGAGTTCCGTGAGCTTGCTGAAGCACCAGAGTGGCGGCAGAGCCAAACGCCGCAGTCCAAGAACAACCTTTCCGGCGTGGTCCTGAGACGGTAGGAGGAACACAACTAATGGCCCGTCGGAGTGGATTCGTCGCCGCAGTTGTGCGGATGCAGCGAGAAGCCGAACGACAACGAGTACGTCAAGCGCGCGCCGCAGCCCAATCCCAACGCGCCGCGACTGCCGCACGCGCACGCGCCGCCGTGCAGGACCAGAAACTCAGGGACCGCATGTACGCGGAGGACAGGATGCAGGAGGCTGCTGACGACACGGCACAGGTTGAGCATCAGGTGGAGATCCTGCAAAGCGTGCTCGCGGCGACGCTCGGTGTCGATGACTACCTCGACCTCGAGGCGCTGAAGCGGCAGCCGCCGTACCCGGTGTTCGACCCGCTCGCTGTCGGAGCGCCTCCATTACCCCCTCGGGAGAGCGACTTCGCGGTGGAAGGCCCCTCTGCCATTGGTCGCGTATTTGCCGCCTCGAAGCATGCGGCTCGGGCCGAGCAGCGACAGGCCGAATACCAACAAGCCCTTTACGGCTACCGGAACGCGGCGCAACAACATGAGCAAAAGTTGGAGATGGCGCGCCTCAAGCATGAGGCTGACATCGCCCGGCAGGTTGAGCAGCACCGGCAGAACGTTGACGAGGTCAGTGCGCTTCAACGCGGCTTAGCTGCGCGTCAACCGGATGCCGTCGTCCGCTACTTGGACCTCGTGCTGGAGGCCGCTGAATACCCCGACGGTTTCCCGCACTCGTGGCGCCTCGCGTACGCAGCGGCGTCCGGGCACCTGGCCATCGAGTACGAGTTGCCGCAAATCGCTGTGGTGCCAATGGACAAGGCCTACAAGTACGTCAAGAGCACCGACACGATCACACCGTCCGCCCGGCCGGCTACGCAGATCCGCAGCATCTACGCCGAAGTGCTGCGGCAGACCGCCCTGCGGGTAGTCCACGAGGTATTGGAGGCTGACCGGGGAGGCGCGGTACGGACGGTCGTCTTCAACGGATACGTCGACGGCACCGACCCTGCCACCGGCCGCAAAGTCCGCCCCTGCCTTGTGTCCCTCGCGACGTCCCGCGAGCGGTTCTTGGATGTCGACCTTGCGCGCGTCGAGACCGTGGCATGCCTTGCGCACCTGGAGGCACGCGTCAGCAAAGACCCCAGCAAACTCCAGGCCGTCGAGCCGATCGTGTTGACCGGCTCTCTGGAGGCGGACTACACGCTGACCACCGGTGTCGAGCCGAGCCCGAGTTCCTATTCCCCGTCGGCGGGCCCAGTGGTGCGAACCGCGGCCGCCCCGTTGATAACGCAGACAACAACGGAGCAGCAAGAAATGGTTGCCGGTCAGAACGTGCCGCTGGCCGGGCCGCGGGTGCAGGTCGACCTGCTAACAAGCCAAGCGGACCTTTCCGTTCTCCTGGTAGGAGCGAGTGGACGGGTCGACCGCGATGAGGATTTCGTCTTCTACAACAATCCGCGAAGCGCGGATGGCGCCGTGACGTTGACCGCGAACAGCGCGAGCATCGACACTGACCTGCTGCCGAAGCGATGCGAACGGGTGGTCCTGGTCATCAGCTCAGGCGAGTCCACAGTGGATGTGGCCGCCGTCCTCCACCAGTCGGGCACTGGGATCGACCTCCGGTTTCGCCCTCCCGGCGACGCAGGCGTGAGCGCGCTGGTCTGGGGCGAGCTCTACCTTCGTAACGGCAACTGGCGCTTACGCGCGGTCGGACAGGGCTGGTCCGACGGACTCGCGGGCTTGGCCCGGGATTACGGCGTGAACGTCGAGTAGCCAACTGTGATTCGCGGTGGCGTGCCCACAATCTGCCCACACTCGTGGCCGAAGATGCATGATCTGTGAGCGATCCATCGGGGTCCATATGTACAGTTCAGGCACCACGTGGGCGTGCTCGAGATGGGACAGCGGGTGGTGTGTGACATATATGCCAAGGCACTGAATGACTGGTGATTTCCGGTTCGGAGACTTCCGATGGCGCCGACAGTTCGGCTCGCCAATAGGGGATGGAACTGGGGCTACCGGGGCGGCGCTCGGCACCGGCCTAGGTCTTCATGATCTTTTTCGTCGAACCAGCGCGCGATAAGCAGCCGCAAACACCGGCCAAGACCGGTGAAAAGCAAGTCGGTGAGCACAGTCCGTCCGGCACGCATCTGCAGTTGCAACACCTAGTTGGTGCGAGTGATCGGTGCCCCCAGCAGGATTCGAACCTGCGACACACGGTTTAGGAAACCGATGCTCTATCCCCTGAGCTATGAGGGCTGACCTGGAGAAACACTGTATCAAGATTAACCCCGCACTCCCGCGTGCCATAACCAAGGCACGGGGTCAGCAAGAGTGACCGAGGTGAGAATACGCGGGTCTGGGTTGCGTCGGCCCCCGGACCCCAAAACCGCCCACTCCTACGTCGGGCTATGGGGACAATGGCCGATCCGCGCGGCCCACGCAGCGAATGACGCCGACCTTGGCAAGGGGGATGCTGACTCAGCGGTGATGCTGGCATCCGTGTTGAATCAATCAGCAGCGTCGGCCAGAGGGCTGATTTGCGTTTGTGGTCACCGGCGATCGATCCGGTGTGCCTCTCGAGCGTGGCGTTCACAGATTCGTCAGGGGCGAACCACGACCGGATCTTGCAGTACTGGCAAATTCGCAATGTCTCGGACCATCGTCAGCAGTGGGGCTTAGGCCCGCGGGGCATTGCCGGCTGGTTGTGGACGGCGCCGTGGGCTGACCAACAGCGTTGAGTGGACCAAGCAAATCGTCCAGACAGCTCGTCGGAGGATTCCCCAGAATCAGTTCACTAGTTGCATGAGCTGTGCCAGCCAGATGAGCGCGACTGGAACGCCTAGCAGGCGCAAAATTCGGCAGCCCTGATACGACCATCATGGAGCGGATGGGTTTCGGACCCGCTGGGAAGCTGTGACGGAGGGCAGTTACGGCACCGACCCCCTGTTTATGTCCCTCGATCCACCATACGCGCCATACGCGAGTGGTCCTATGGCTTGATCGCATCATCGCCGTATGGCATCCTTGTGGTGGAGGTAATCATGAGTGATGTCGAGGCGAAGTCAACGGCCAATCGGCGACCCAGGAAGCGGAGCCCAAGCTACCCTTCTGTCGACCTCGAGCGAGCGTTGACACGAACCATGCAACTTTGGGACAAGGAGAAGCAATACCCAACGCCCATTGACTCAATAGTCAAGTTGTGGGGGTATGCGAATCTGAACGGTCCGGCCGGCCTGACGATCGCGGCACTCAAGAAGTATGGGCTGCTGTCAGATGAAGGCGTAAAGGCCGATAGGAGAGTTCAGGTGACTGATCTTGCCTTGGATATCTTGAATCACCCGAATTCGGATACGCGGCGTGCGAGAATCAAGGTCGCTGCTTTGAAGCCAGACGCTCATCAAGAGCTGTGGGAGAAATACGGGACGCAACTGCCATCGGATAAGAACATCATCTGGGAACTCACTCGTGAGGGTGGCTTTTCCGATACTGGCGCGAAAGAGCTTGTTCGGGTGTACCGTCAGACGGTCGAGTTCGCTGGACTCTTCCACGAAACATCTGCACCGAGCGAGTCGGAGTCCAATGCAGGTCCCGATCAGATAGATACTGAGACTAATTGGTCCGAGGAGGTTGTCACGCCGAACGCTCCTGCGCCGGAGCAAGTTCTATCGCCGCCAGCCCCGCTGAGGGGTCCAAGAGATGACAAGCGTAGGTCGGTCAGTATCCCGCTGCCCGGCGGCGACGAGGTTACATTTCAGGGCCAATTCCCGCTCACTGAAGCTAAATGGGTATACGTCATGGCAGTGCTAAACGCGATGAAGCCTGGCCTAGTAGATGCGTCACCCTCAGATGAATGAGGTCGTAATCGAAAGCTTTCCTGCTTGTAGGCGCCAGTAGAATGACTCGACAGGACGACTACGTATGAGGCCGCACCTGTTCGTTGATGAGACCAAATCACGCGGCTATCTTATGATTATGGCTTGCGTCCTGCCTGAGGACCTGGTTTCTGCGCGCAGCGAGTTGCGTAAGCTACTGCTACCAAACCAGCGAAAGATTCACTTCACCTCCGAGCGGGACAGCAGGCGCCGTTTCATCATCACCCAGATGATAAAAATTGGAGTTACGGCTACTATTTATGCCGCACCGCCGGGCATTCACGAACTGGCAGCCCGTCAAGCGTGTCTGCGGGAACTCGCTCTTGATGCTCGGCACCGAAACGCAGAAATGCTGGTGATCGAGCGGGACGACTCCACACTTGAGCACGATCGGCGCACCCTGTTCGAATCGCTAGGAAGTGCCCGCCATGTCGATGCGGTGCGATACGAGCACAGACGGCCACATGAGGAAAGCCTCCTATGGTTACCTGATGCCATCGCTTGGTGCTGGTCAAAGGGGGGCAGCTGGCGCGAGCGCGTCCAAGACGCGGTCACTGAAGTGGTCAACGTGGTCTGACCCGGTCGGGAAACAGCGCAGAGCCCGGCTCACCAACCGTCCGGATGGCTGCCGGGCCCACTTCGGCGGGCTACTGCCCTCCGCACTGCAAGACTACATCGCGGGACCCCCGATCATCCAATCATCGCACTGACTCATCAAAAGGGGCTCCCAGATGATCTACCGTCGGCCCGACGAAGTCGGTGTCCAGCATGCGAGGCGCGGGTCATTTGAATGTGGGGTTGTGCCATCGCGCGGTACCCGCCGCTGACGGCCACAGCCAAAGCATCGAAGGTCAACGCGCGGCCTTGTCCGTCGGAGCCTTGATCAACGGCGACGTGATGATACCGAGGGTGACCGCGATGGCGGGGTGCACGACCCAGGGACGATTCAACTTTGCGGTCGTACCAGGTTGCGTGCTCCCGACAGGAGCGCGCCATTCGCGGGCCAGATACGAGGGCAAGAAGGGGTCAGATCTGCGCGATGTTGGCGTACAAGACGCATGTTAGGAAGTGGATGTGTCGATCAGAACCGCTGCGGCGCAGGATGTCCCTGTGCTGCAGCGCACCCGCGCAAGGGTCTTCCGCGAGAATATGAAAGTGACGGATGGCCATTGGGGCAGATGAGATGATGCCATCAGATGCGGCAGGCGTAAGACGGTGTCAGAAGCATTGGCCCCATCCGTTCCGAAAATTGCGCGCAGGCTCGGCGGACGGGGACACTCGAAAAGCAGATCTGACGAACGAAGAGGTCAACCATGATCGAGCTCCCCACCGAAGTCGACATTCGCGAGGTCGGGCCCAGGGACGGCCTGCAAATCGAGGCGCCGATCAGTACCGAA
>Ga0190275_10003808_pt1 | contig 10799 bp, 10 predicted proteins | sample Popmic550T_FD_133745 | JGI IMG/M metagenome (GOLD analysis project Ga0190275, IMG submission 133745) | Populus adjacent soil microbial communities from riparian zone of Yellowstone River, Montana, USA - 550 T | ecosystem: Environmental > Terrestrial > Soil > Riparian zone > Trees stand | place...
CTGCCGCTCGAATTCGACGGCGTGCGCCCGCCCTATCGCCACTCCGCACCCACGCTTGGCGAGCACAACGATCTCCTCTCCGCACCGCCTGTCCCCAAGAAAGCCGCGTCATGAAAGACCTGAAGTACGAGACCCTCGCGCTGGAGGAGCCGGGCGAGCATCTCCTCGTCGTGCGCATCAATCGCCCTGACGTGCGCAACGCGATTTCGACGCAGGTCGGCGCCGACCTGCACGACGTGTTCACGCGGCTGATCAACGACACGCGTGATTATCGCTGCGTGATCCTGACCGGCACCGGCGAAAAGGCGTTCTGCGCTGGCGGCGACCTGAAAGAACGCAACGGCATGACCGACGAGGCGTGGCTCAAGCAACACGCGCTGTTCGAGCGCATGACGCTGTCGCTGCTCGATTGCCCGATCCCGCTGATCGGCGCCGTGAATGGCGCGGCGTTCGGCGGCGGCTGCGAGCTCATCCTCACCTGCGATTTCGCCTATGCGAGCACGAGCGCACGCTTCGGCCTGCCCGAGATCACGCTCGGCATCATGCCGGGCGCGGGCGGCACCCAGTTCCTGCCGCGCACGGTCGGCGCGCGCCGCGCCAAGGAGATTTTGCTCACCGGGCGCCCGTTCACCGCCGAGCAGGCGCTGGAATGGGGCGTGGTCAACAAGCTCTGCGCGCCCGACAAGCTGATGGAAGAGACGATCGCGACCGCGCAGGCGATCGCCAACAATGCGCCGATCGCGACCCGGCAGGCCAAGCGCTCGATGCACTACGGAATGCAGATGGACATCCGCTCGGCGCTGTTCTTCGAGATCGATGTCTACAACAAGATGGTGGGCACGCAGGACCGGCTCGAGGGCGTGCGTGCCTTCAACGAGAAACGCAAGCCGAACTTCAGGGGGAAGTAGTCTTTTGGCGCATGATCTATTCCGAAAACCGATTCCACTTTTCGGGATCATGCGCGATCACAACGGGGAGTGACACATGGCCAAGGCACCGCCTTCCGCCAAACGCGACCGCATCAAGTCGTTTGTGCCGGCGCTGGTCGATTACACGAATGATGTCGTGTACGGGGACCTTTGGGAGCGGCCGGGCCTCTCCAAGCGCGACCGCAGCCTGATCACCGTCGCGGCGCTGATCGCGACCTACCGGCCGGAACAGCTCGAGACGCACCTCGGGCGCGCGCTCGGCAACGGTGTCACCAAGGAAGAAATCTCCGAGATCATCACCCACCTGGCGTTCTACGCGGGCTGGCCGGCCGCGATGTCGGCAGCACAGCTTGCCTATACGGTGGTGGTCGAAGGCAAGAAGAGCGAGTGAGGAAAGCAATGGCAAAGGACACATTGGTCGGTTTCATCGGCCTCGGCATGATGGGCGGCAAGATGGCCGCCAACCTGCAGAAGGCCGGCTACAAGCTCGTGGTGCACGACCTCACCCGGCAGGCCGCGAGCCATCATCTCAACGCCGGGGCGGTGTGGGCCGAATCGCCACGCAAGGTCGCCGAGCAGTGCGATGTGCTGTTCACCTCGCTGCCGGAGCCGACGGACGTGGAAGGGATCGCGGCGGGCGACAATGGCCTGCTCGCAGGCATCCGCAAGGATGCGGCGTGGTTTGATCTCTCGACCAACTCGCCGAGCGTGGTGAAGAAGCTCAACGCGGCGTTCAGCGCGGTGGGTGCGCACATGCTCGATGCGCCGGTGAGCGGCGGCCCCGCGGGCGCCGCCTCGGGCAAGCTCGCGATCTGGGTCGGCGGCGAGAAGTCGGCATTCGACAGGTTCAAGCCGGTGCTCGACGCGATGGGCGACAAGGCGGCCTATATCGGGCCAATCGGCGCCGCCACCATCGCCAAGCTCGTGCACAACATGTCGAGCTATGCGGTCACCTGCGCGGTCGCCGAGACGTTCGCGCTTGGCATCAAGGCCGGTGTCGAGCCGCTCGCGCTGTGGAACGCGGTGCGCCAGGGCGCGGCCGGGCGGCGCCAGACCTTCGACGTGGTGATCGATCAGTACCTGCCGAACAACTACGACCCGCCGGCCTTTGCGCTGAAGCTCGCACACAAGGACGTGTCGCTTGCGAATCAGCTCGGCCGCGAGCTCGGGTTGCCGATGCGCATCTGCAATCTGACCCTCGCCGAGATGACCGAAGCTATGTCGCGCGGCTGGGAGGGACGCGACTCGCGCGCCGTGATGCTGCTCAGCCAGGAGCGCGCCGGCATTTCGGTCGCGGTCGAGCCGGAGAAGATCAAGGCAGCGCTGGCGGAGAAGTAGCTAAAGCGGATGCCGCGCGAGATGCGCGAGCATCAGTGCATTCACAGCTTCCGGCATCTGGTCGGCTGTGAAATGGCCGCCGCCGGGCAATACGGCGAATTCGTAAGACGCCGACACGTACTCGCGCGTCCATTCGGCGGCAGGGCGGCCGACCGTGTCGTCGGCATCGCCCCAAATGTAGAGCGTCGGCACGCGGATCGCACCGAGCGGCGAGCGGATCGCACCGCGGGCGCGGTACCAGGCGAGCGCCGCCTCCATGGCGGCCGGATTGCCGAGCACCGCGAGGTGCTTGTCCTGTGCGGCCTTCGGCACGCCGGCCGCATCCCAGCGCACGCGCAGCCATTCGGCATCGTTGGCGAGCACCACGGCGGCCGCGCCCGGTTCGAGGAATGCGCGATGATGGCGCGAGCGATGCTTCTGCTCACCATCGGGCAAAGCGAGTGCGCGGTTGAAGGCGTTCGGGTGCGGGCGCGACAGGATGGTGAGCGAAGCGAGCCGCTCCGGATACATGTCGGCAATGCCCCACGCGATGCTGCCGCCCCAGTCGTGGCCGACGAGATGGAAGCGCTTCAAGCTTAGCTCTGCTGCGATCTGCATCGGGTCATCGACCAAACTGCCGAAGACATAGTTGCCGGTGTCCGCAGGATCGGGCCGCGCGTCGGGCGAATAGCCGCGCTGACTCGGCGCAATCGCGCGGTAGCCGGCACGCGCCAGCGCCGCGACCTGCGCATCCCAGTGATGGAAGGATTCGGCAAAGCCGTGCAGCAGCAGCACGGGCGCGCCCATCTCCGGCCCGTCGATCAGCACATCGAAGGTGAGACCCGACGCGGTTGTGACCTGAATCGTCTCAGCCATCAGGCAATGCGATAGCGGTTCGAGCCCGCCAACAGCGCGGAGGCTTCCTTGACCATGCGGTCGACAACTTCCTTGGCGGGTGGGATATCCGAGATCATATCGACGCCCTCGCCGGCGATGACCGCGGCCGTGTCGAAATCGCCGCTCTCGCGCGCCTTGTCGTAGCGCGCGGCTTCACCGGCGTGATGCTGCATCAATTCCGTCTCGCGGCCGCGCCATTGCTCGGAAAATTCGTTGCGCAGCACCCGGCCGGTGTACGGCGCGGGCCAGACATTGCGCCGCGCGATATCGAACAGGATGCCGCGGATGGTCTTGTCGCCGCTCGCCGCCACGATGCGCTCCTTGGCGGCGTGCGGACCCATCGCCTCTTGCGTCGCATAGAAGCGCGTGCCGACCAGAACGCCGTCCGCCCCGAGCATCAGCGCGGCCGCAAGCCCGCGCCCGTCGGCGACGCCGCCAGCCGCCGCCACCGGCGTGCCAGCCGCCACATCGACCACAGCCGGCACCAGCGCAAAGGTGCCGCGCGAAACGCCGTGACCGCCCGCTTCCGCACCTTGTGCGATCAAAATGTCCGCGCCGCTGGCGATCGCCTCCCTCGCCTGCTCGACCGTCTGGACCTGGCAGATCATCAGCGCGCCCGCGCGCTTGATCTTGTCCACATACGGCTTCACGTCTCCGAACGAGAGCATGAGGGCGGCGGGCTTGCGCTCCAGCGCGATGTCGAGCAGGCGCGGGTTCTTCGCCATGCTCCAGGTGATGAAGCCAACGCCGACGCGCGCGTTACCGGCCGCATCGAGCTCGCGCGTCAGCCACGACTCGTTGCCGTAGCCGCCGCCGATGATGCCGAAACCGCCCGCTGCCGTGACCGTCGCGGCGAGCTTGCCGTCCGCCACCACGTCCATCGGCGCGAGCATGATCGGATGCTCGACGCGCAGAAGCCCGGTCAGTCGCGTGGAAATCGTCATTTGACCCTCCGACGCCGGAGAGACTAGACGTGAATCGAATGGCGCCTCAAGCGAACCGATTCTCACGCTTCCTGGTTGGGCTTGGGCTGCTTGCGGCGCTTTGCGCGCAGGCATTCGCCCAGGATCGGCCGAAAGTACCCGCGAGCTTCGCACCGCTGCTCGCGTCGCTTTGGCCCGATGCGCAAGCGCGCGGCATTTCACCCAATACCTTCGATCTGGCATTCACGGGACTGACGCCCGACCCGCGCGTTGCCGCGTTGACAATGCGCCAGCTCGAGTACGGTGTGCCGGTCGCGACATACCTCACGCGCATCGCATCGCAGGCACGCATCGAGGGGGCGGCACGCAGGGCGCGCGACTGGAAGCCGACGCTCGATGCCGTCGAGCGGCAATACGGCGTCGACCGCTGGATCATTCTGGCGCTGTGGGGCATCGAGACGTCGTTCGGTGCCAATAACGGCGGCTTCGACGTGATCCGCTCGCTCGCGACACTGGTCGCGATCGGCTATCGCGCCGATTACTTCCGCGATGAGCTCATCGCCGCACTGCAGGTCCTGCAGCAGGGCCACATCGCGCGCGACAAGATGATCGGCTCGTGGGCCGGCGCGATGGGCCAGCCGCAATTCATGCCGTCGAACTTCCTCACACTTGCAATCGATTTCGACCGCAACGGCCGCAAGGACATCTGGGGAAGCGCGCCGGATGTGCTCGCTTCGATCGCGAATTTCCTCAAGCACTGGGGCTGGAAGGCGGGCGCGGAATGGGGCTGCGAGGTATTGATCCCACAAGGCTTTGATCACCGGAAAAGCCGCGCGAGCTATGCCGAATGGGCTTCGCTCGGGGTAAAGCGCGCCGACGGAAAGCCGATGCCGAAGGGCAATGCGATCCTGCTCTTCCCGAGCGGCGCTACCGGCCCTGCGTTTCTCGTCGGCGAGAACTTCGAAGTGGTGAAGCGCTACAACATTTCCGACGTGTTCGCGCTTGCCGCGACGCAGATCGCAGGCCGCGCGCAGGGCCGCGCCGGCGTGCGGGCCGCCTGGCCACCCAATGACCCGCAGCTCACCCGCACCGAGCGAATCGCGCTGCAGAAGCGCCTCAAGGAGCTCGGACACCCGGTCAACGATTTCGATGGCCGCATCGACTTCGACCTGCGCGATGAAATCAGGCTCGAGCAGGCGAAGCACGGGATGACGCCGGATGGACATCCGACACGGGAGTTGATGGAGAGGATTGGGGCACTCCGTTAGCCCTCACCCTGAGGAGCGCGAAGCGCGTCTCGAAGGGCGAGGGCGTGTACTCGGAGTCTTGCCGCCATCCTTCGAGACGCCTCGCTACGCTCGGCTCCTCAGGATGAGGAGAGGAGCTTCCGCGGCACCAGCACCTCGCCCTTCATGATCGGGCGTGCGGTGCGCAACGTGCCGGCGACGACATCCATGTCGGCACCTTTGCCCGTCGTCTGCAGCAGCACGTCGACCTGGCCGGACGGGTGCTCGATCCAGATGGTGCGTGGGTTGGCATCCTCCGGCTTCGCCAGCTCATGCGCGATCGAACCTTCGAGCGCGCAGGCGGTGGAGACGCACACCGCGCCGGTCACGGCGTGTGCGGCGTGCAGCGCGTGCGGCGTGAGATAGCGCGACGTAATCGTGCCGCCATCGCGCGGCATCGAGAGCAGGCCGACCTTGGGGATCACCTTCTCGGACACATCCCCGAAGCCCATCATCTCGCCGGCCTTGCGGCGGATCGGCTCGATCTTCGCAAACAGCTCCTTGTTCGGATTGATCTCCGCCCTGCCCTCGGTGCCGGTCAAGCCAAAATCCTGCGCGCGCATCATGATCATCGGCATCGCGACGTCGATGCAGCTGACCTCGATGCCGTTGATGACATCGCGCACATTGCCGGTCGGCAGCATCTTGCCGGAGACCGAGCCCACCACGTCCATGAAATTCAGGATGATCGGCGCGGCCGTGCCCGGCACGCCGTCGATGCGCGCGTCGCCCGCATACTGCACCGACTTGCCGGGCGTCTTGACCACCGCCTCGATGCGCGCCTCGGTGTTCACGTTGTAGATCATCACGCGCGTCTCGCCGTCTGCGGCCTCGATCATGCCGGTCTCGAGCGCGAAGGGCGCAACGCCCGCCAGCATGTTGCCGCACGACGGATTGGTGTCGACGATCGGCTTGCCGATATCGACCTGCGCGAACAGGTAATCGAGATCGACGCCGGGTCGCGTCGACTTCGACACGATCGCGACCTTGCTGGTGAGAGTGTCGGCGCCGCCGAGCCCGTCGATCTGGCGCGGGTCCGGCGAGCCCATGGCGGCAAGCAACACGCGGTCGCGCGCCGCCACGTCTTGCGGGAGATCGCTCGCCTTGAAATAGGGGCCGCGCGAGGTGCCGCCGCGCATGAAAATGACGGGAATTCCAACGAGATCGCTCATGCGGATATCCTACGGGCCGCGATGCCGGGCCACAATCGCGTCCGTCATGGCGCCTGCCGAACCAAGATAGTTGGCCGGATCGCACAGCGCACGCAGCCTATCGGCAGGTAGCGCGGCGTTCACAACTGTGTTTGCTGCCAGCACATCGAACAACGACCCATTCTGCGCCAAAGCCTCGCGGCACGCCTCGTAGACCACATCGTGCGCCTGCTGACGGCCGAGATGCGGCGCAAGTCCCATCATGACGGCCTCGGCAACGATCAGGCCCCGGGTCATGTCGAGATTCTTGCGCATGCGCGCCGCGTCGACCACCAAGCCCCCGAGCATGAACTTGGCCTGCGCGAGCGAACCTGCCGTCAGCATGAAGCTTTCCGGCACGGCCATCCATTCGACATGCCAGGGGCCGGTGGCGCGCTCGAAGTCCTGGATCATGGCGTCGAGCACCAGGCCGGCGTGCTGGCGCACAGCCTTGGCGTTGGCCACCAGGATCTCGGAGGAAATCGGGTTGCGCTTTTGCGGCATGGTCGAGGACGCGCCGCGATGATCGGCGAACGGCTCGAACGCTTCGCCGAGCTCGGTCATCATCATCAGCATGATGTCGAAGCCGATCTTGCCGAGCGAGCCGGTGACGAGCGCGAGAAAGTTGATCGTCTCGGCGACCGCGTCGCGCGCCACATGCCAGGTGATTGGCGGATCGCCGAGCTTGAGTACGCGCGCGTACTCGCGCCGCACATCGAGGCCCTTGTCGCCGAGCGAGGCGAGCGTGCCGGCCGCGCCACCGAACTGCGCGACCAGCACACGCGGCTTCAGTTCGCGCAAGCGTTCGGCGTGGCGCTCCATCATGGAGAGCCAGACCGCACACTTATAGCCGAAGGTAATCGGCAACGCCTGCTGCAGGTGGGTGCGGCCGGGCATCGGGGTGTCGCGGTGCTTCGCGGCAAGCTTCGCCAGCGCCGCCGCCACAGTCGCGAGGTCGCGCTCGATGATCACGAGCGCAGCACGAATTTGCAGCACCGTCGCGGTGTCGACGATGTCCTGCGTGGTCGCGCCCCAGTGCACATAGCGGCCGACTTCGCCGAGCTTTTGCGAAAGCTGCCGCACCAACCCGAGGATCGGATAGCCGACGTTCTCGGCGTCGCGCTTCAGCGCCGCGCGGTCGATTTCGACCGTCGGCGCGAGTTTCTCGATCGCATCCGCGGCCTCCTGTGGAATGACACCAAGGCGCCCCTGCGCGACCGCGAGCGCGATCTCACATTCGACCTGACGCTCGATGAGATTGTCATCGGAAAACACCGCCCGCATTTCCGGCGTGCCGAACAAGTCCTTGAAGATGTCGCTGTCGAGAACCGTCGAAGGCATCAGGCTTTTCCCAGGAGCGCGCGATGCTCCTGCGCGTAGCGCACCAGCGCGGCGAAGCGATAGATGCCGTGCACGAACTTGCCATACGGCATCGTGATGAACAGCGCGAACACGACGCCGAGATGCAGCGCGAGCAGCATCGGCATCGCGGGCGTGGCACGCAGCAGCAGCAACAAGAGTCCCGTGAGGCTGGTCAGAAACAACATCGCCAGGAATGCGAAGTCCATATCGAGGCGCGGCTCGTCGACCATGACCGGATCGCGCCGCAGCTTGGCGACCATCAGGCCAACCGGGCCGAAGATCAGCCCGATGCCGCCGACCGTGCCGAGCACGACCGGCAGGTCCCACCACGGATACGGCGCGATGCGGCCGAAGGCGTAGTGATACAGCGTCGCCACACAGGTCGACGCGAAGCAGAGCGCAAAGCCGTAGAACGTGAGGTGATGATAGAATTGACGGCGGTCGTTCGGCCGTTCGTCGTGATTGTAGCAGCCGATGCCGCCGCCATCGAGATAGCGCAGTGTTGCGGCATCGCGCATCGCCTGCCAGAGCGAGCCGCTATTCACCGCCACAGGATCACCGATGTCGCGCCAGAACGCGCGGACGCCCATCGCAAGCGCGACGACCGCATAGAGGAACACGAGTCCGAACAGCCACGCCATCGCGGCATGCGGCATCAATTTGTAAAACGCGCCGGGCCCGGTGTGCGTCCCGAACAGCACGGATCGGTCGTGCCAGCCGACAAAGCCGAAGATGAAGGCGGCCACCGCGAGCGCCGTGATGAGGCTGATCGACAACCCGTTGCGGGCGAACAGCGGAGCCAACACGCGCGGCCACGCGTAGGCCGCGTAGGACTCATTGCGCACCTGCGCGAGCACGCGCGGCACGTTGACGTCGAACTCGTGCGGCGGCGAGAACTGGCAGTCGACGTAGCAGGCGCCACAGCCGTGGCAGAGGTTGGCGAGATAATTGAGGTCGCCATCGGGAAACGCACGGCGCATCTCCATCGCTGGGAACACCGCGCACAGCCCCTCGCAATAGCGGCAGGAGTTGCACACCGTCATCAGCCGGTCGGCCTCGGCGAGCAGTGCGCTCGCGTGATGGCCCGGCCGCGCGCCCGCCTTTTCAGTTGCGAGCATTGCGCGCCGCCTCCATTCCGGCGATGCGGCCGAACACGCTGCCGATGGTCATCCCCATGCCGGCCGCATAGCCGCGCCCGAGCACGTTGCCGGCCATGATCTCGCCGGCCGCGAACATGTTCGCCGACGGCTTCCCATCGCGCATCAGCATGCGCGTTTCCTTGTTCACGCGCGTCGCCAGATACGTGAAGGTGATGCCGGGGCGAACCGGATAAGCATAAAACGGCGCGGTCTCGAGGCGCCGCGCCCAATGGGTCTTGTCGGGCTCCAATCCTTTCGTGCGGCAATTATCGAGGATCGTGTCGTCGAATGTTCCAGGCTGCACCGCGGCGTTGAACCCGCTCACGGTCGCCTCCAGCGCGTCCGGATCGAGCGTGAGCTTGGCCGCAAGCTCGCGGATCGTCGGCGCGCCGATCGGCGGATAGAGCGTCGGCATGAACATCGTCACCACCGACGAATCGAACAGGATGTAGGCGATCTGATCCGGCTGTTGCGCGACCAGCCTGCCCCAGATCGCGTAGCGCTTCGGCCAGATGTCCTCGCCTTCGTCGTAGAAGCGCTGCGCATGTTTGTTGACGACGATGCCGAAGATCACGCTGTCATGCCGCGTGATGATGCCGCCGTCGTATTTCGGCGCGCGCGCATCGATCGCGACCGCATGGCACTGGGTCGGATCGCCGGTCTCGCCGACGCCACGGTCGAGCAGCATTTTCAGCACCGTGCCGCGGTTGTTCGGCGTGCCGCGGATCAGGAAATTGTCCGCCGCCGGGCCCCAGTATTGCTTCAGCCACTCGATGTTTGACTCAAATCCGCCGCAGGCCGCCACCAGCGTTGCGGCCCGCACCGCATGACGCGCGCCGTCCTGCTGAATGGTCGCGGAGAGGAACATCCCATTGTCGATCTCGAGATCGACGACTTCCGCCTCGTAGGCGATCCCGATGCCGAGCGCCTCGGCGGTCAGATAGAGCGCGTTGAGCATCGAGCGCCCGCCGCCGAGGAAGAACGAGTTGGTGCGCCCGAGGCTCAAGGTGCCGCCGAGCGAAGGCTGATAGCGCACGCCCTGCTGCGGCAGCCAGTCGAGCACGGTCTTGGACTCGGCGATCATGTGCCGCGCGAGCGCCTCATCGGTGTTGCCCTGCGTGACCTGGAGCAAATCCTTGAAGAACTCCTCCTCGGGATAGGGCCCGCTCAGCGTTTCGGTTGCGGCGTCGTGCGCGCAGCGGATGTTGCGCGTGTGGCGTGTATTGCCGCCGCGATAGAACTTCGAGGCCATCTCGCAGACCAGCACGCTCGCGCCGGCCCGGGCCGCCGCGATCGCGGCGCACAGCGCCGCATTCCCGCCGCCCGCGACCAGCACGTCGTACTTGCGCGAAAGGACCCCCATGGCGGCACAATTGCCGGGCGCGGCGGGCGGGGTCAATGTGCCCCGGACGCATGGCCAAGAAGGCGTGCATGCAAGCGCTGGCGCGCCCGAAGGGATTCGAACCCCTGACCTCTGCCTTCGGAGGGCAGCGCTCTATCCAGCTGAGCTACGGGCGCGTCGCGGCTTCATTATCGCACACCGCCCGGGGCGGCAATCGCGGCATTTCGAGCGGGCGACCGTCGCGCGGCCGCGGCCTCATCCGGGTGCGAGATCGCCTTCGGTAATCACCATCAGCACACGACTATCGCGGCCCAAGCCAAGGTTTCCGCTGGCGCCTCTGAGCGCATGGCAAAGACCCGCAAACCCCGCGGCCCCGGAGGGCGTGGTGGCGGGGCCACCCCCGTCCCGCAGCAG
>Ga0190275_10003809_pt1 | contig 10798 bp, 8 predicted proteins | sample Popmic550T_FD_133745 | JGI IMG/M metagenome (GOLD analysis project Ga0190275, IMG submission 133745) | Populus adjacent soil microbial communities from riparian zone of Yellowstone River, Montana, USA - 550 T | ecosystem: Environmental > Terrestrial > Soil > Riparian zone > Trees stand | place...
CACGCCGTTCGTCACCAGCATGATGTGCGCCATGGCGTGCGCGTTCATCGGCCAGCTCGATGAGACGACGAAGCACCGGAGCGCCTGGTGGTACGCCTTCTATGTCTTCCTGGGCCTGTCCGTGCTGGCCAAGGGCTTGCTGGGGGCGCTGCCGGCCGCCTTCCTGGTGCTCTACGCGGTGCTTGCCGTCATCCCCTGGAGCTGGGAGGCGGGGCGCGATCACCTGCACTGGCTGGTGAAGCGCAGCTTCCGCAAGGAGGTGCGCGAGGGAAAGAAGCCCATGCCGGTGCTCTGGGGGCAGATGTTCCGGATGCGGCTGGGCACTGGCTTCCTCGTGTTCTGCGCGGTGGCCGTGCCCTGGTACCTCACCCTGAGCCTCTTCAAAGAGGTGGATGACGAGGGCAAGGGCTTCTTCTACCGCTTCTTCATCCACGACCACCTGAACCGGCTCACGGCGGGCGTGCACACCACCACGCCGGGTGGCTCCTTCATCTACTTCATCGAGCAGGGCGGCTACGCCCTCTTCCCGTGGGTGGCGCTGCTGCCCGGGGCCTTCGCCGTGGTGGGGCGGCTGAAGCTGCGCTCGGCCTCCAGGGCGGACCACCTGGCGCTGCTCGCCGTGCTGTGGGTGGCCTTCAGCTTCTGGCTGCTGGCCTCCAGCGCCACGAAGTTCCACCACTACGTGTTCCCCATCCTCCCAGGGATGGCGATCCTCCTCGCGCTCTTCATCGACCGGCTGTGGCAGGACGGACCTGCCGAGCACGCCGTGAGCCTGCTCTTCGGACTCGTGCTGTTCATCCTGGTGGGCAAGGACCTGGCGGAGACGCCCAAGAACTTCACCGATCTCTTCGTCTACAACTACGACCGTCCGTATCCCTCGGAGCTCGTCACCAAGCCCATCGCGATGTTCTCCTCCCGCGCGCTGTGGATAGGCGACATGGTGACGGTCTCGCTGATGGCGCTGGGGCTGTACCTGGGGACGGAGGCCTTCTTCCCCAAGAAGGACAAGGACAAGAACGCCAAGAAAGCCCAGGGCAAGGACGCCGAGAAGGAGGCCCAGGTCACGCAGGCCAAGGAGGCCCAGGCTCCGGGGACCCAGGAAACCCAAGTCACGGAGGCCAAGGAGGTCCAGGCTCCGGCGGCCCAGGAGGCCTCGGAGGTCCAGGCCTCGGAGGTCCAGGCCTCGGAGGTCCAGGCCTCGGAGGTCCAGGCACCGGCGGTCGCGGAGGCTCCAGCGGCCAAGGACGCCTCGGAGGTCCAGGCTCCAGCGGTCGCGGAGGCTCAGGCGCCGAGTGCCCCGGAGGCCAAAGACGCCCAGGGCGCTCAGGCTCCGGGGACCCAGGACGCCAAGGGCGCGAACACCCCGGGCAAGGAAGCCCAGGATGGCTCCACCTCGCGCACGGGGGCGGTCCTCACGGTGCTGAGCGCTGCGGCCATGCTGGGGGCGATGGCCACCGATGGGAAGGTGTCCGCCATGGGGCTGATCGGCGTGGCCGTGCTGGTGGCCGGAGCTTTCAACGCGTGGGAGGCGCTGCGCTCCAAGCCGGACGAGCGCACCTGGAACCTCCTCATGGCGGGCGGCTGGCTGTTGGTGGGCGCCGCACTCGCCTGGGCGGGCTTCGGCAGGCCGCGAGGCACGGACGCGCTGCTCCGGGCGATGATGGAGCCGGTGAACGTGAGGAAGGCCCTGGGCTTTGCCTTCGCGGTGGCCGGCGCGCTCAGCGTGGTGGCCGCGCTCAAGCAGGCCAAGGCGATGCTCTTCTCCGTCTTCTGCCTCTTCGCGATCTGCTTCACGACGTGGTTCAGCTGGAACCACTGGGTGAGCCTCTCGCACCACTGGACTCAGCGGGATCTGTTCTGGCGCTACTACCGCCAGCACAAGCCGGGCGAGCCCATCGCCGCGTTCGAGATGAACTGGCGCGGAGAGACGTTCTACTCGCGCAACCAGGTGGAGCAGTTCCGTACGGGGGACTCCAAGGTGCGCCTGCGCAACTACGTGGCCCAGCCCGGCCGCGAGTGGGTGCTCACGGAGCACGGCCGTCTGGGCTCGCTGAACAGCGCGGTGGGCGCCGACAAGAAGGTCACCATCATCGACCGCGACATCAACAACAAGTTCGTCCTGGTGGTCGTCGATTGAACGGCATCCAGGTCCAGGGGCTCGCCAAGCGCTTCGGCGGGCGCGCGGCGGTGGAGGGGCTGACGTTCGACGTGCGGCCGGGCGAGGTGTTCGGGCTGCTGGGCCCCAACGGCGCCGGGAAGACGACCACGGTGCGCATGCTCACCGGGCTGCTCCAGCCCTCCGAGGGCGAGGCCATCGTCTGGGGCCACTCGGTGCGCACCCACGGCGAGGAGCTGCGGCGCACGGTGGGTCTGCTCACCGAGCAGCCTGGGCTCTATGACCGGCTGACGGCGCGGGAGAACCTGCGCTTCTTCATGAAGCTGCACGAGCTGGACGAGGCGGCGGCGTGGCCCCGCGTACGGACCTACCTGGAGCGCTTCGGGCTGGCCGGGCGCGCGGACGAGCCCTGCGGCAGCTTCTCCAAGGGCATGCGCCAGAAGCTGGCCATCGTCCGCACGCTGGTGCACGACCCGAAGGTCATCTTCCTGGACGAGCCCACCTCTGGCCTGGATCCCGAGTCCGCGCGCACCGTGCGCGACGCGGTGGAGGAGCTGGCCACCGAGGGGCGCACCATCGTGCTGTGCTCGCACAACCTGGGGGAGGTGGAGCGGCTGTGCTCGCGGGTGGCCATCATCCAGGGCCGGCTGCTGGCCCTGGCGCCGCTGGGCGAGCTGCGGCGTGCGGGGCTGGCGCTGGACATCCGGGTGGAGGGGGATGCCGAGCGCTTCCTCCCGGCGCTGGCCGCGCTGCCCTTCGCCCCCAACGTGCTGAGAGAGGGCGGGCGGCTGAAGGTCATGCTCACCGACGACGCCCAGGCGCCGGACGTGCTGGCCTGCCTGGTGACTGCGGGGGCGCGGGTGCACAGCGCCGTCCCCGCGCACCGGCCACTCGAGGAGGTCTACCTGGAGCTCATTCGGCAGGGGAGGGGCTGAGCATGGCGTTTCGGCCAAAGCGGGCGCTGGCGGTCTTCTGGAAGGACTTCCTGGACCTGCGCAAGAACGTAGGGCTGCTGCTGTCCATGGGGGTGCTGCCCCTGGTGTTCATCCTCGTGCCCATCGGCGTGGTGTGGACGTACGTGCAGCGGCCGGAGGATCCGAACCTGCGCGTCATTGCCCACTACTACGACAAGAGCCTGCCGCTGGGAGCGAACGCGGCGCTCTTCCTCATCGAGCGGACGCTCACCGACTGGTTCGGCATGTTCCTGGTGATGCCCGTCTTCGTCCCCATCCTCATCTCCTCGCAAAGCGTGGCGGGAGAGAAGGAGCGGCGCACGCTGGAGCCGCTGCTGGCCTCGCCCGTCACCGCCGCCGAGCTGGTGGCCGGCAAGAGCCTGGCCTCGCTGGTGCCTGCCGTAGGCATCTCCTGGCTGGCCTTCATCCTGTTCTGCATCGGCATCGACGTGGTGGCGTGGCCGCTGGTGAAGGGGCCGCTGATGCCCAACGCCCTGTGGACGTTCGGCATCTTCATCCTGGCGCCGCTGTTCGCCTTCTTTGGCAACGGGGTGGCGGTGCTCATCTCCGCGCGGGTGTCCGAGGCCCGTACCGCCCAACAGCTCTCCGCGCTCGTGGTGCTGCCGCTGGTGGGCCTGGTGGGAGGCCAGGTGGCAGGCTGGCTCACCGCGGGGATGGGCTACTACGCCATTCAGGGCGCGGTGGTGCTCCTGCTGGATGGGGTGCTGCTGGTGGCCAGCATCCGCCTGCTCGATCGGGAGCGGCTCATCAGCCGGTGGGGTTGATCGGAAAAGCGCCTGGGCGCCTGTCCGGTTGGCTAGGCAAGTCCTAGTAAAACTGGCATCTTGCGGGGAAAGAGCCACCTACCGAAGGGCGAGCATGGAATCGCCCTGGCCGCTATCCGTATGGAAGACGAGGCGGCACGGGTTTTTGTAGGTGACGCAGTTTGCACGGAGGCGAAGCGAACACGATGGGTCTATTCGATTCGATCAAGGGCGAGGCGAAGCGCAACTTCATTGCCCGGGCGGACGAAGCCAAGGGTGAGATCATCTACAAGTATCCGGAGAAGAACATCCGGATGCTCACCCAGCTCACCGTGGATGCCGACGAGATCGCCCTGTTCGTCAAGGACGGCAAGGTGGAGGGCAAGCTGGGGCCGGGGCGGCACGCCCTGGACAGCAAGAACATCCCCTTCCTGGGCAAGCTGCTGGAGGGCTTCACCGGCGGCAACCTCTTCATCACCGAGGTCTTCTTCGTCTCCACACGCGAGCACCCGGGCGTGAAGTTCGGCGGCCCCATTGGTGATGTGAGGGATCCGGAGACGGGCCTGGGCATCGGCACCATGGTGTACGGCGACTTCTCCATCCGCGTGACGGATCCGGAGAAGCTGGTGGTGGGCCTGGTGGGCATGGGCCGCTCCAGCAACGAGGACTTCCTGGGCTGGTTCAAGAACCAGGTCCTGAAGGTGACGAAGGATCGCATCGCCGAGCTGCTGGTGAAGAAGAAGTGGCCGCTGCTGGACGTGACGAGCGGCGCGTACACCGAGGAGATCGAGACCGAGGTCATCGCCGGGGCGAAGCCGCACGTGGACAGCTACGGGCTGGCCGTGGTGCGGCTGGGCAACTTCCACATCAGCATCAAGGAGGAGGACGAGGCGACCCTCAAGAAGTTCTCCAAGGATGTGGCGTACTCGCGCGTGGCGGGCGGCTTCCAGCAGTACGCGCAGGGCCAGGCAATGCTGGGCGCGGCCGACGGCATGGCCAAGGGCGGTGGGGGCGGCTCGGACGGCGCGATGGCGGGCATGGGCATGGGCATGGGCATGGGCATGGCCCAGATGTTCATGAACAACAACAACCAGCAGCGCCAGGGCCCGCCTCAGGCGGCCGAGGCTCCGCCGGCGGACACGCGCAGCCCTGCGCAGCGCCTGAAGGAGATCAAGGAGCTGAAGGACGCGGGCGTCCTCTCGGACGAGGAGTACAACGCGAAGCGCGCGGAGCTGATGAAGCTCCTGTAGCAGGGTGGGGCTGAGCGCCCGCCTCGAGAGCACGGAGGCCTCCACCTGGGATGATCGGTGGGGGCCTCTGGCGTTTTAGAAGGCCATGGCACGAGCGGAACAAGAACGGCCCGAGGGGCTCCTCTACCTGCCCGGCTTCCTCACGGAGGCGCAAGAGCGCGAGCTGCTGGAGCACGTGCGGGCAGCGGCCTACGCGGAGATCCGGATGCGGGGCCAGGTGGCTCGGCGGCGCACGGCGCACTTCGGCTGGCTCTACGGGTACGAGAGCTGGCAGGTGGAGCCCGGGCCTCCCATGCCGGACTTCCTCCTGCCGCTGAGGGCCCGGTGCGCGGAGCTGATGGGGGAGCCGCCGGAGCGGTTGGCGGAGGCGCTCCTGAGCGAATACACGCCGGGGGCCACCATCGGCTGGCACCGGGACGCGCCCATGTTCGGGTCGCGGGTGGTGGGTGTCTCCCTGGGCAGTGCGTGCCGGTTGAGGTTTCAGCGCGGCAAGGGCGAGGAGCGCCGGACGTACGAAGTGGAGCTTGCGCCGGGCTCGGCCTACCTCCTCGGCGGAGAGTCCCGGAGCCTCTGGCAGCACAGCATCCCCGCGGTGAAGGAGACGCGGTACTCGATCACCTTCCGCACCCTGCGTGAGCGATGGGCCCGGGCAGGCGCGCCAGAGGCCCCGCCGGCCTGAGCCGCTTGCCTGCACCCTGGGGTGTGTCTCACCCGACAGCTCCCGCGCCGCGCTCCATGGCATCCCCCTCGCCCAAGGGGTTAGATTCGAGGATGTCCCATGGCTGCTGAGCCCTATCGTGTCGACCCGGATGACCCGCGTGCGCCGCCCCAGGAGGTATGGGAGCGCCTGACGGCCGAGGAGCGCGCTCGTATCGTCGAGAGCCTCCCTTCGGAGTTTCCCGTCTCCGAGTCTTCACCACCCGAGGGAGACCCGCACTTCGAGGCCAAGGTACGCACCCGCGAGGTGCTCGGCGGTTACTTCTCACGCATTGGCCGCAAGGTGTACCTGGCATGCGAACTGCCGGTGTACTACCCGGACGAGCCCATGTTCGCCCCGGATGTCATCGCCGTGGTGGACGTGGAGCCCCACTCGCGCATGCGCTGGATGGTAAGCGCCAAGGGCAAGGGAGTGGATCTGGCGCTGGAGATCCATGTCGCGGGTGAGCGGCGCAAGGATCTGGTGCGGAATGTGGAGCGCTTCGCCCGGTTGGGCATTCGCGAGTACTTCCTCTTCGATCGAGGGAAGCTGCGGCTGACAGGTTGGCGGCTGGAGGAGGGAAGGCGCAGCTATCAGCCCATCGTGCCGCAACATGGCTTCTATCCCTCGGAAGTCCTCGGGCTGGAGCTTCAGCTCGAGGGCGAACGGCTGCGGTTCTTCCATGGCAGGGCGCCGCTGCCCGAGTCAGATGAGATGATCGCCACCCTGGAGCGGATGGTCCGGGAGGCGGAGGCGCATCGCTCGGAGGAGGAACAGGCGCGGACGGAGCTCGAGCAGCGGCTCGCGGAGGAGTCCCGGCTGCTTGCCGAAGAGTCCCGGCTGCGCGCCGAGGAGTCCCGGCTGCGTGAGCAGGCTGAGCGCAGGCTGGCTGCGGTTCTGGCCGAGTTGGAGCGTCTGAAGCAAGGCAGGAACTGAGAGGGCTCAGTGTTGGAGGCCTACAGCTCCCAGGGCGCGAGCATGCAGATCCGTCTCGGCCGTTAACCTGACCGTCGGCCAGGGAGCGATCCTCGCGGCCATGCTGCCGGCGCCGAGGAAGCGCTCGCCTGGCTCCGGCTCCAAGGTGCTGAAGAAGCGGTCCCAGGCAAGCCGGAGGCCGCCGCTGAGGGCGACGAAGACGACCCCTGAGGCTACTGCGTCCAGATGGCGTAGTTGTTACCGGAGGTGGCCAGCGTCCAAGTGCCCGTCGGAGACCAGGCGCCGGGGCCGATCTTCACGGCTACCTTGCCCGAGTTTCCGGTGACGATGGCGGCGTACTTCGAGCTGTCCGCGGCCTGGATGCTCACCGCCGAGGTGCTGGTGATGCCCTTGGCCTTGCGGATGGAGATGAACGTCTTGATCGCGTTCTGGTTCGCCGTGCCCCAGTCGAAGTAGTGCACCCAGTACACGGACGGGAAGCCAGGGTGGGTGATGGTGTAGGCGTACCCCTGGAGGATCTTGTCGCCGGGGAACGGCCAGTGGTTCTGGCCACCGCTCGGGTGGCTCGGGCCGGTGTCGTGGTTGTCGATGAAGGTGACGGACTTCGCCGCCCACCAGCCGATGGCGCCCGCCGGCGCGCCCGCGGCGTCTCGCAGCCGCCAGAACTCGTTGTACTGCACCGCCTGCTGCAGCAGTCCCTTGGTGGTGAAGTCGAACGCCGCCGACTTGCCGCCCGTCGCGTCGATCCAGTTCATCAGCAGCTGGCGGTGGGGATTGGGGTTGTTCAAGTCCAGGTCCGTCCACAGCTCACCCACCGAGAAGTACGGCGAGGTGCTCGTGTTGTACGTGCCCACGTACGAGCCGCTGTACCCCTTCACGTAGTCGTACCGCCAACCCGCGAACCCCAGGGTCTTCAGGCTGTTCATCCAGGTGGTGAGGCCGGTCCGCACGTAGGCCTTGGTGTGGTCGATGTCGCGCGCGGCGCCGTACCCATCACCGGAGTCGGTGGCGCCCGTGGCGCCCGTCCACTCGTCCCCGCGGCACACCGAGTCCGAGCCCCAGGTGGGGTTGGTGAAGTCCGCCCAGTTGTTGGTGCCCACGCGGTGGTTCACGACGATGTCCGCGATGGGCTTCACGCCCACCCGGTTCAGCTCCGCCAGGGCGCTGGCCAGCTCTGCTCGGGAGCCGTACTTGCTGTCCAGCACCTCGAGCCGGCGGGGCAGGTAGCCCTCGTTGGAGGCCGCGTCGCTGGGCGGCGGCAGCCACACCATGGTGAACCCCGCGTTCTTGATGTTCGTCGCGTTGTTCTTGATGACGTTCCACCACGGGTAGGTCTGGTACGAGTGCCAGTGGAACCCCTGCAGCATCACGTCGCTGCTGTTGCCGTCGAGCGGGCCCGCATGGGCCAGTGGTGCGACGAGGACGAGCGCCAGCAGGCTCGACAGGGTCCGCAAGCTCTTCTTCCACTGCTTCAGCATGGTGGCTCCTTGAGGAAGGCAGAACGCCTCGAGCGCGCCTTATCCGCGAAACCGGCAAGCAATGTCCATGTCTGAAAACCGCGGCCACGGCCCTACTTCACCTTGGCGCCCCCGGCGTAGCGCTGGACGAGGTCGAGGAGCTGCTCGAGCCCGAAGGGCTTGGGCAGGAACTCCGTGGCCGGCAGATCCTTCCACAGCCTCGGAGGGCTGGCGCTCATGAGCACGACGGGGACCTCCCGCAGGTTCGCATCGTTCTTCATCGCCGCCAGCACGGCGGGGCCGTTCATCACCGGCAGCATGTAGTCCAGGAACACCAGCACCGGCCGCTCCGCGCTCATCCTGTCGAGCGCCTGCCGGCCGTTGAGGGCAATGGCCGTCCGGTAGCCCTCGTCCTGGAGGAAGCCCTCGAGGGCTTCGACGATGCCGAACTCGTCATCGACGATGAGGATGGGCCCCATACCTACCTGCCTCGGCCTTTGAGCCGTCTCTTGCGGGGCGAGCGGAGGAGGGGGGACTCCAGGGACAGGCCTGACATCAACAGCTGCGCGTCGGCCACCGGATCGCCGACCTCCATGCCCCGGTTGCTGATGTGGAGCTCGCGCAGCGAGTGGTCGTGGCCGCTGGTGCGCAGCTTCAGGACGGAGATGAAGCGCCGCAGCTCCGTGCGAACCTCGGAGTTGCGCAGGAAGAGGATGTTCTCGCAGAGCATCGAGACTCCGCGGACGGGCAGCTTCAGCTCGAGCCCGAACAGGGTCTGCGACTCGAGTGTGAACAGCAGCGTCACGCCCGCGGCGCGGCACTCGTTGACGAGCGCGGCCATGAAGCGGGAGACCCGCGGCGGGTGCACCACCGCCTTGCTCAAGGCGTCGAAGCCATCGACGAAGAGCCTTTGGACCCCCTTCTCCCGGATCAAAGAGAGGAGCTCGCTGCCGAGCGCATCGAGCCGGTTCTCCATGGGGGGACGGAAGCTCAGCGAGAGCGTCCCCTTCTTGAGGAGGGGCTCCAGCTCGAGCCCCACACTGGCGCTCTGATCGCGCACGCGCTGAGGCGAGTCGTAGAAGGCAAAGTAGTGCCCGTGCTCGCCTCTCCTGGCGCCCTCGGCGATGAAGTGCAGCCCCAGCAGGCTCTTCCCACTGCCAGACGGCCCGAAGAGCATCGTGGTGGAGCCCTGGAAGACGCCGCCGTGGAGCATGTCATCCAGGCCCTTGATGCCAAAGGTCTTCCGGCCCTCCGAGGGCATCTCCGTGGAGCTCTGGTTTCCCGTCACCGCCTCGAGGCGGGGGTGGACGACGATGCCGCTGTCGGTGATCTCGAAGCTGTGCTGGCCGCGGAGGTGTCCGCTCCCCCGGAACTTCCGGATGGTCAGCTCGCGCACCGCCCGCACGCCGAAGGTGCGCTCGCGCAGGACGAGGAGGCCATCCACCATGGTGTGCTCGGCCTTGAGGCCCTGGCCCCCCCCCGTGGTGAGCAGCAGCGTGGTGCAGCTGACCATCCCCGTGATGGCCTGGAGCGCGTGGATGAACTTCTTGAAGGCGCGCTCCGTCGGCGCGATCTCCTCGGCCGCGACCAGCCCATCCAGGATCAGCAGGGAGGCCTCATGGGCCTTCAGCTCCTTGCGGAGGAGGTTGATCAGGGCCTCCAGCCCGCCTTCCTCGAGCACCGAGTAGGCGCTCAGGTAGGCGAGGGACTCCGGGATGCGCGCGAGCTCGAAGAAGCCCAGGGAGCGCAGGTTGGCAATCATCCGCGTGTGCGACTCGGCGAGCAGGGTGACGTAGAGGGCCTTGCCGCCCTCGCGGACATGGTGGAAGCACACCTGGTTGGCCAGGATCGTCTTCCCAGCTCCCGGCATGCCCATCACCATGTAGACACCCCCTTTGACGAACCCGCCCTGAAGCAGGGTGTCGAGTCCGGGGATGCCTGTTGGAACGCGCTCGGTCTGGGAGGGAGTTTTCTCGATCATCGGGTGCTGGGGAGAGCTATCAGGATGTGGCCGAATCGCACGGAGGACAAAGCGGAAAGAGGACGAGCGGTGGGGCAAGTGCCCAGCGCGCAACGCTCTGGGCGGGAAGGCGCCCGGAGCTATGGACTTTCGTTCAAGCGGTGGGTTGGAGCGGATGTGGGCGGAGGAGGTGCTGGAGCTGGCTCCGGGGCGGGAGCTGGCGGGGGGGCGGGCGCCTCCTCGCTCGTCTTCGCGTCCAGGGTGATGGGGACCTGGAGCGTGGTGCCCAGGCGGAGCAGGAGCACGTCCGGCGCGATGCCGCGCTCGCCAATGGCCTGGGCCAGCTCCCGGGTGGAGAGGCCGTTGCCGGTGCCCCAGAGCTCCTTGAGGAAGGTGCCGGCGCCGGCGCTGCGCCACCACGCCGGGCCGAAGCGGGCCTTGAGCTGCCCCTGGAGCTGCCCGGCCAGGAACCACGCCCGGAAGTTGTCCGCCGACTGGAAGAAGTCCTCCTGGTCCACCTGGTAGCGCGCCTCATCCTCGGGCCTCATCGGCACGGCGTCCGTGCGCTCCATGATGGCCTTGTAGAGCTCGCTGGCGTCGGCGCCCTCCCGGCGGTGCAGCTCGAGCTGGTACAGCAGCCTCCCGGCGGCGCGGCGTATGAGGAA
>Ga0190275_10003810_pt1 | contig 10797 bp, 11 predicted proteins | sample Popmic550T_FD_133745 | JGI IMG/M metagenome (GOLD analysis project Ga0190275, IMG submission 133745) | Populus adjacent soil microbial communities from riparian zone of Yellowstone River, Montana, USA - 550 T | ecosystem: Environmental > Terrestrial > Soil > Riparian zone > Trees stand | place...
CGGTGGCCTGATCCCTGGATCAGCGCGAAGGACGAGGACCAAGACACATCGGCATCGTCCTGATGGCCCGATTTCTGCTCGACACCAGTGTCATCATCGACTATGCAAGGGCGCGTGAACCATCCTATTCGCTGATCAACACGATGATTCGATCGAGTGACGATATTGGTACGTGCGCTATCGTCGTTGCGGAGTTCTTTTCAGGCATCGCGCCCAGTGACCGTGACGTGTGGCAGGAATTCTTCGGCGGTCTCGATTACTGGGCGATTGAACATTCAGTTGCTGAACGAGCAGGATTCTATCGCTATACATTTGCCAGACAAGGAATCGCGCTCGCGCTCCCGGACATGCTCATCGCAGCCGTCGCGGTAATGGAAGACGCAATACTCGTCACGTCGAACGAGCGTGACTTCCCAATGACTGACATCAGTCTGCTCGTCCCATGACACTGTCACTCGGCCAGATCGATATCTCCGACTTCGCGCACCGCGCATTGCGAGAGGCGAACCAGGATGTCGAGCAATTTCTCGCGCGGCACCAGCGCGGCGATTGGGGTGAGGTTGACGCCGCCGGCGAGGCGCACAACGTCCACGCCGCCGCCCATGACCTCGACGTGACCAGCTACTTCCGGCTGGCCATCGGCGTGATTCTCACGATCACAACTGAGTTCGATCGCGCCTTCACCCACGTCGAGCTACTGTCTGGGAATTGAGCCTCAAACCCCATTCAGTCCATCGAGAATCAGCAACGCGGCTGGTACGACCGCAAGCAGGCTCGTCCAGCGGGCCAGTTCGCGTAGTCGAACGTAGCCCGTCCGCGCCAGCATCGCCGGCCCGAGCAGCGCCCCGATTGAGGCAAACGTCACCGCGAGGGCAGCCGACACGAGCGCGATCATGGGGTGCAGATCGAGCGAGTACGCCATCACGACCGCGATAGCCGCCGGCGTTGCCATCCAGCCGATGCCCCAGATGATTGCCAGCCAGTCTGGCGCGTCGTCCGTCAGGGTCGGCGTGAACGGGTCGCGCTCGAAGTACAGGCGCAGGACCGCTACGATCACCAGCGCGCCGGCGGCGAGTTGCCAGCTCGGCAGGCTGATGTCGAGCAGATCGAGGACGGGCCTTGCCAGCAGGGCGGCGAGCGTAAGTACGATTGTCGCGGCCAGCGGCCAGACCCGACTCAACCGCAGGCTCGATGTCCGCCCGCCAAACCCGGTCACCACCATCGCGGCGACGAATGGGTTGATAACGAGGATAAGCACCAGCGGCGCGAGCAGCCGGTCAAACACGCGCCGGTCGTCCTCCGCGTCGACCAGTGCCGGCGGGGCGGGCCGATTGTCACCATGCAGCGGAGCCGGTTCGCGGCGGGCGTCACCCTCAAGCGCATCGGCGGTGTAAACAAGCCCGGAAATGACGTGCTGCTGGTCGTCCATCCGGGTGACATCCTCGGTGAACCATGCTCCCGCCTGGATCGGCTCGGCGTCGGCCGGCTCCTGTCGGGTGACGAGAATGCTGGAGCCGCAGGCTGAGCGCTCTTCGATGTCGTCACGCAGGTCGGCCATCCGGGGATCAACCGCTGCCAGCCGCCAGAGGGCCGCGCTGCCCTCGACCCAGGTCCCGAATGCCGCGCCGCGTGCCTCACCGCCACGCCAGTCAACAAACCACTGGCCGATCTGCGACTCGGTCTGCGCCTCCCAGCGGATCGTCGCCGCCAGCCGTGCCGCATTACCGCGCGCGTAGTCGATGTGATGGTCAGCCAGCCCCCACTCGGCCATCTCGCCGAGCGCGTACGCCGACCAGTGGTCACGGCGCGGCGGCATCCGCACGCCGGACTCCTGGTCGCGCCGCAGGACGATGTAATCCAGCGCTGCCCAGGCTGCGTCGTCGAATCCCTCATCCGGCATCGCCTCATGCAGCAGCGCCAACGCCCAATTGGCCTCGCCGGGGAAAAAAGCCGATTCGGTCACGACATCCGGCTCCTGCGTCCGGACATTCCAGTAGGCATTGAAGCCGCCGTCCTCGCGCTGCATCGCAACCAGGAAGCGGCCCAACTCGCGCATCACCTCGTCATACTGCTCGTCGGCGGTCAGCAGCCGGCGCTCGGCAAGCGAGACGAGCATCAGCGCCGATGCGCCTAGCGGCGCTGATTCGTCGTCGGCCAACGCCACCCAGTCGTCGTGGCGGACGAGTCGGTCGACCATCCACGCCGTCCCGATGTCGGCAGACGCCAGCACATCGGTCGCACCAGCCTTGCCGGCCGCTTGATAGAGCGAGGCCGTCACGCCAGCGTGGCGGACGATGTTGTAGTCGGGCGAGGCTGTGTCCGTCTCGCGGTTGTATTCGTAGGTGTAGCGTCCGTCCGCCAACTGGTTCCCGGCAATCCAGCCTGCTGCTTCGGCAGCCGCCACCCGCATCTCGGTCGAGGTTGCATCACCGCATGCTTCAGGTGGCACGACCGCCAGCCGCAGGACAGCCAGCACAAGCACCCAGAACACAATCGGCAGCAGCATCGCTCGAACGATCATCTTCCTCAGCTCTCCGTCTCTGCGTCGCGGAATCGTCGCACGCGCAATCGGGGAAAACAACCGTACCGATTGACTGTACGTACAACTTGCGCTGTTCCGTTTCAGGGCTACGATTGAGACTGGGGTTCCAGTTGGGGACTGGGGAGGGACAATCTGCGCGCTTTACGAGCCATCATCATGGTCCTGATTCTGGTGTCCGGCGTTCTCGCCCTCGCCCATCCGGCGGTGTCTGTCGCGGAAGATCAATCGGCCTACTCGCCACGCGAGACGCTCGCCTGGCCACGCGCGGCTGACCCGCGTCATGCGCACCAACTCCCGTTGACCGCCTTCGACGGACACATCGCAGCCCGGGTCCACTTCGTCCGCGAGACCACTAGCGTCGCCGTCTACGATCCACGCTCCAACCGGGTGTTCAGCGGCGGCGACGCCGGCCCAATCGCCAGTGCCAGCCTCTCGAAGGTGTTGCTGGCGGTCATCGCCCTCCAGCAACTCGAACAGCGTGGTGCCAGCGAAGGTGAGGTCGCGTCCGTCCGAGCCCTGATCCACCCCACGATCGCTTACTCCGACAACGACAACGCTAACGACATCTGGGAGATGATCGGCCGGCAGGACGCGGTCGTTGCCTTCACGGAGCAGACCGGCCTGACCGGATTCAGTGCGCCGCACCCATGGGACTGGGGCCAGACATCGGCCACCGCCCGCGACTGGGCAATCCTGTTCGCGATGCTCGGCAGCGGTCAACTCCTCAACGAGGCCAATACGGCGGCACTGCTTTCGATGATGGACAACGTTATCGAAGAACACCGCTGGGGCGTCCTCACCCGCCGCGAGGACAGCCTGAGCTACGGAAAGAATGGCTGGTACCTCGACGAGGACGACACATTTGCCTGGCGAGTCAACAGCGCCGGCTTCATCTCCGTCGCCGAACCGGACTCGAACGTGACACCGCGCGTCGTCGTCGTCCTGACGCGCTATCCCGGCCAGGACGGGATGTCCTACGGTGTCGATCTCGCAACGAGCATTACTGATAGTGTCATCAACTGCACGCATACCCAGCAGGCACGGTCGATACTGCGCCAGCGCACGGACTCCTGCACAACTCCCCGCGAGACAGCGATGCTGATGGATCGCGCCTACCGCATCTGGTAGGAGAAACCCCTGCCCAACCCCTCCCCTACAGGGAGGGGCTTTTGCCACCAGGGATCTGAAAGCCCCTCCCTGTAGGGGAGGGGTTGGGGAGGGGTTTCTCCGCACGACGAGAGGGGGGCTACCATGACCGCCGGACGGCTTCCAAACTTCCTGTTCTTGACCTGCCATGACCTCGGACGCTATCTGGGCTGCTACGGCATTTCAACCGTGCGGACGCCAAATCTCGACCGGCTGGCAGCCAACGGCGTCCGCTTTGAGCAAGCGTTCTGCACGGCCCCGCAGTGCAGTTGCTCGCGGGCGGCGATGTACACCGGGCGCTATCCGCACACCACCGGCGTCCTCGGTCTGACGCACGGCGCGTTCGCCTGGGACATGAACCCGGACGAGCAGCTGATCGGCCAGGTGCTGCACGAGGCCGGATATGCCACCTTCCTGCTCGGTATCCACCACGAAACACGTCAGGGGCCGCCTGAGCAGGTGGCCGAGCGCTGCGGAATGGACGAGGTCCTGCCGCCAGCCAGCGCAAAGGTGCTGGTCGACCAGGCGATCGAGCGACTGGATCGCTTCAGCGAAGGCCAGCAGCCGTTCTACATCCAGGTCGGCTTCCACGAGCCGCACCGGATCAAGTCCAGCGATGAGCCGGATACCGTGATGGGCTTCGTCGGCGACGAGATCGAGCCGGACGACGAGTTGGGTGTCCACGTCCCGCCCTACCTGCTCGACGACGATGGGACACGGACCGAGATGGCCGAGCTACAAGGCGCGATCCGTAACCTCGACCGGCAGGTTGGCCGGCTTCTGCAATATCTGGACCGGAGCGGCCTGGCTGGCAACACACTCACCATCGCCACGACCGACCACGGGATCGCGATGCCGCGCGCGAAGTGCACGCTCTACGATCCCGGCATCGAAACCGCGCTCATCATGCGGCTGCCCGCTCGCGGCTGGTCGGACGGCAGAACCATTCCGGAGATGGTCTCGAACGTCGACCTCTTCCCAACGCTGGTCGAGTTGGCCGGGCTGCCGGTTGACGAACGGATCCACGGCCGCAGCCTGCTGCCCCTACTCGATCGAGGCTCGTACACCCCCCGAGAGCAGGTCTTCAGCGAGTTGACCTACCACGACTACTACGACCCACGCCGCGCGATCCGGACAGCAACCCACAAGCTGATCGTCAACTTCAGCGCCGCGCCATCGTTCATGGACCCGACCCAGTCCTGGCAACCGCGCTCGCGACCGGCAATACCAACCAACCCCGCCACCGCCTACCACCCACCGATTGAACTCTACGACCTGCGCACCGACCCCAACGAACAGACCAACCTCGCCGACATCCGCGCCCATGCCACCACTCGCGTTGACCTCCTCGCGCGCCTCCACACGTGGATGCAGGAGACGTCCGACCCGTTGCTGGATGGCCCAGTCAGTTCGCCATCGCACGACCGGGCGATTGAGATGTTGCGTGACGCGTAACGCGGGAAGTTGAATGCCCCGCGTCCCACGTCCCGACGAGACATGGCACAGCCCCTGCATAGACACTCCTGTCCGGTCACGGGACCGCGACGTGATAGCGCGCTGGGGCCAACTGACCTTGCCAGCGAGGAACACGGATGGCGGTGAACGCTCGTGGAACGCATCGAGCAACTGCTGGCAGTCAAGACGAGACTGACGACGATCAAGGGCTACGCGCAACTGCTCGATCGCGACATCACGCGAATGCAGCCGAGGCCGAAGCGTCTGGGAGTGCGGATTGATGAGCTCAACCACGAGATCACCAGACTGATCAGCCTGATCGAGGACATCGAAATGGCGATGACACGTCCGATAGCCGAGCCCGGCGGCCCTCGTGAGGATAGAATCCCGCCCTCGTCCCCCGAAGGCTGAACGCCGCGAGGCACGCCGCGGTTCGCGGCGAGGTCACGACGGCTGACGGCCGGCGATGGCGAACGATTGCTCGATCACATCGTAGCCGCTGATCTCAGGTGGGCCAACCAGCAGCGGATGGACTTTCACGAGCAACATCGGCAGCACCTTGGGGCCAGCCGCCGCACCGCTATCGCGGTCGCGCCAGAATGTGAGCGACATCGCATGGTTCGAGTCTGCGTTCATCATGAAGGTCGAGCCGAGGAAACCGTCCTCACCAGCCACGATCTTCGTCAACTCATGGTAGATGACCGACGCCTGCTCGGACGTCACTTCCGGACGCGCGCGGAACGTGATCGATCGTACGTACATGCGGGTCCTCTCTAGCGAGAGATGCTTCGGTCTGGTTACCGCCATCATCGCACATTCCCACCATCGTTCGAGATTCACTTCCTGCGCTCGTGATGCGGATACTCCTCACATCCGTGCTACGCTGCCCGACAACGGCGACACGCAACGAACGGGAGCGGCATCGATGGCAAAACGTGAGACGGTCAGTGTCAACGGGATCGACATCAGCTATCTGCGGTCCGGCGATGGCTCGCCACTCGTGATGCTGCACGGGATCGGCGGCAACGCCACCCAGTTCCAGCACCAGTTCGACGACCTGGCCGGAGACTGGACCCTCATCGCCTGGGACGCGCCCGGCTACGGAGGCTCCGGCGACCCCGGCAGCGAGTGGTTGATGGCGGACTATGCCGCTGCCCTGGCCGGCCTGTTGGACAGTCTGGACCTGGATCGCGTCACGCTGCTCGGGCAATCGTGGGGCGGCGTACTGGCGCAAACGTTCATCGGCCGCTACCCGGAGCGCGTCCAGGCACTCGTCCTCTCCGACACCAGCCTGGGTGGTCGATCGCAGCCGGAAGACGCCCGGCTGGCCAGCCTCAACGCGCGACTCTCGGCGCTCGACACGATGACGCCGGCCGAACTGGCCGCCGCTCGTGCGCCAGCCATCCTCGGGCCGACCCCGACCAGCGCTACACTGCGCGAAGCTGAAGCGATGATGGCGCAGATCCGCCCCGACGGCTACCGCCGGGCAGCGATCGCCCTCGCCGAGGCCGACACACGTTCTATCCACGCCGGCATCGACGTCCCAACCCTGATCCTCACCGGCGAACACGACGGAATCATCCCGCCCAACACCGCAGCCACGCTCCAGGCAGCCATCCCCGGCGCGCACCTCGTCACGCTCGCCGGCGTCGGCCACCTCAGCGGCCAGGAAGATCCAGCGACCTACAACGCCGCGCTGCGGACGTTCCTGGAACGGGCCACATAACAAGTACGAGACCGGCTCCTACTTGTTATGTGGCCTGCACGACTCAACTTGGCGTTGTTGGCAGACTTCACTGTGGCCCTGCGGCTGTGTCTAAAGTGGACCTCCAGAATGGGTCCACTTTGGACTATCCTGTGCGGCAGGGTCGCGCTACGATCGCGCGACTGATTCGTTATTCCAATCGCTATGGGGGTAAGGATGAGCACGACCGTCCCAACGACCGACTCCTTCATGTATCAGACGATGCATTCGCAGCCTGCAGACGTCCAGCGGTTGCTCGACGAGGGCTGGGAACCGGCTCAGGAAGCCGCCGGGCTGATCGGCAGCGCCGAGCGCGTCTTCCTGACCGGGATTGGCACCAGCTACCACGCGGCGCTGGTCGGATCCTGGCTGCTGCGGGCAGCCGGCTACGACGCGCGCGCCGTCTCGTCGTTCGACATGGCGCACTATGCAGACTCGATCGGCGTCCGCCCCAGCGACGCCGTCATCCTGATGGCACACACCGGCCTGAAGCTGATCTCGTCCGACGCGCTCAAGGTCGCCGTCAACGCCGACGCGTCGGTCATCTCGGTTGGCAACACGACCGCCGAGCATCCCGGTTCGCAACTGATCCTGCGCTCGGTCCAGCCCGAGCGGTCAGCCGCCTACACCTCGTCGCACGTCTGCGCGATGACCGTCCTGGCGCAGATCGCGACCGTGCTTGGCGAACAGAAGGGTGCAGCGGCCACCTCCGGCTTTCGCGCGGCACTGACAGCCCTCCCGGAGCAGATCGCCGACGTGCTGGCACGTGAGGCTGAAGTGCTACCGATCAGCAAGGCCGCGACGACGGCCCGCATCTATGCGGCCGGCGCTGGCCCGAATGAGGCGACGGCGCTCGAATCGGTCATTAAGGTCCGCGAGGCGGCCTACGGCTGGATCGACGCGCTGGCGCTGGAGCAGTTCATGCACGGCCCAATCGTCGCCGCCAACTCCGGTGACATCGCCGCGCTGGTCAACGTCAGCGGCACGTCAGAAGAACGCACCGGCCAGATCGCCGCGATGCTGTCGCACGTCGGCGTCGATGTCTGGCTGATCGGCAAACCGGCCCCGGCCGCGCCGAACGCGACTGCCTTCAGCGTCCCGGAAACCGACGAACTCATCTCGCCCCTGCTGGCCGTCGTCCCCTACCAGATCCTCGCCTACCAGATGGCCGCCGAACGCGGCATCAACCCCGACACCTTCCGCCGCGACAACCCGCTCTACGCCGAGGCGTTCGCGCTGTCGCCGCTGCGAGCGACGTGACGAGTAGCAAGTGCTAAGTGCTCGGTTGAAAGTGGTTTGGATCGGCAGTGTTCACGCTCGCACGTCCTGGACCAACTCCTTTCAACGTAGCACTTAGCACTTGCTACTCAGTCCACGTACTCCCTTCCACCAACCCGGCTGATCCCATAGCCAGCAGTCGTAAGGGACGTCACCACTTCCTGGGCGTGCTGCTCGTCGCGGACTTCGAGGACCAGTTCGAGGCCGGTGTCAGCCAGCGGGACGCCCCAGAGGGAGCGGCGGTGGTGGATATCGACGACATTCGCGCCGGCTTCGGCGACTATCAGCGCCAGTTGGGCGAGGTTGCCGGGACGGTCGGGAACCGACGTCCGCAGGACGACGTAGCGGCCTGAGCGTGCCAGCGACTGGTCGATCACCCGCGCCAGCAAATTGGCGTCGATATTGCCGCCGGAGAGGACAACGCAGACCTGCTCGTCGCCGCGCGGCCGGACCTTGCCGGTCAGCAACGCGGCCACACCAACCGCGCCAGCGCCTTCGACGAGCAACCGCAGATGCTGGAGCGTGTAGAAGATCGCGTCGGCGATCTCGTCCTCCTCGACCGTCACGACCTCTTCAACCAGCGCCTGGATGATGGGCAGCGTCACATCCCCAGGCCGCTTGACGGCGATTCCATCCGCGATCGTCCGCGCCTCCGCGAGCATCACCGGCATCCCGGCCGCCATTGAGGCCCGGACGGACGAACAACCTGCTGCCTGAACACCAATCATCCGCACGCTCGGCTTGCGGGCACGGATGGCGGTCGCGATCCCGCCGATCAGCCCGCCGCCGCCGATCGGAACAATGACCGTCCCAACCTCCGGCAGCGCGTCGAGGATCTCCAGCCCAACCACCCCCTGACCAGCGACAATCGCCGGATCGTCGAAGGCGTGGACGAGCGTGTAGCCTTCGCTCGCGCTCAGCGACAGGGCGTGCGCAGTCGCCTCGTCGAAGGACTGCCCGTGCAGGATGACCTGGGCTCCATACCGCCGGGTCGCCGTGACCTTCGTCAGCGACGCCTCTTCCGGCATGACGACGACGGCTGGCGCGCCAAGCATCCGCGCCGCCAGCGCGACACCCTGCGCGTGGTTGCCCATCGAGGCCGCGATGACTCCGCGTTGGCGCTGTTCCAGAGACAGGTCAGAGATCTTGTTGTATGCCCCGCGCAACTTGAACGACCCGCCGCGCTGTGTGTTCTCGGCCTTGACGAAGACGTTGCCGCCGGCATCCTCACTCAACCGCGCGCCAGGTAGTATCGGCGTCGCGACGATCACGCCCCGCAACCGCTCACGCGCCGCCTCGACATCCGCCAGACTGACCACTCGTCCCTCCCTCGTTCCAAAGTGCGGCCGACGACCCAGCCGGCGTTTACGCATCTCGTATCATAGTCCGCGCCACGCCTGTGAACGACGATGGATCGAGAGGCGTCACGATGCCAACTATCGCAACGATCGACGATCCCGGTGGCCTGCGCGCAATTGCCGCGACGCTGCCCGACACGCCTGAGACGGTCATCTCGCTCCACACGCTCCGCCGTGGCCTATGTCGCGCCTATGTCGTCGGGTCGCCCGATCGCTACGACGCACTCGCGATCGTCAGCAACGACGTCCCCGGCGAGCCAGGCTGTTACGGTGCGGCCGACGCTCTCTGGAGCATCCTGCGCGACCTGCCCAGCTGGTTCGCCGCCAACATGCGCGAGGCAGTCGCTCCGGCGTTCGGCGCGCACGTTCTGCGCGACTGGGGCGAGAGTGTCACCTACTACGGCGATCCTCACTTCACGCTCCAGCAGCCAGCACCGGAACGCCCTGACCCAAACGTTCGGCGGCTGACTTTCGCCGATCTCCCGATACTCGATGCGGCGCCAGTGCACGTACGTGGCGCCGGTTTCGGCAGCACTCGCGCACTACTGGAAGAAGGCATCGTTGCCGCCGCAGTCGTCAACAACGCCGTCGTCGCCATTGCCCATACGTCGGCGATGACAGACCTTTACGCCGACATCGGCGTCTCCACGCTGGAACCATTTCGCGGACGCGGCTACGCCTCGGCCGCCGCCGCACTCGTCGCACGCGCGATCCAGGCAACCGGCCGCACCCCCGTCTGGAGTTGCGGAGAGACCAACCATGCATCCCTTCGGATCGCCGAGAAACTCGGATTTGAGTCGGCCATACGCCGGGTTTACGTCATCGTCGAATCGCGCCCACACGGCCCCTACTTCTGGCGCTGCCGGACGCTGGAACCGATCACCGCGTTTCAGCGTCTACCAGAGTATCGGACGTTCACCCACCGGCGAGGAGTCTTCCATGCGCGCGGTAGCGATCGTCATCTGCCTTATGCTGGTCGCCGGTTGTGGTGGGCCAGACGTCGCTGAACCAACGGCTGGGTCAGCCGCGGAGCCCACCACCGGAACGACAGCGGAACCAACAGCGGCAACCGCTGAAACGACGGATGCAGCGGATCCGTGTGAGACGGCCCTCCAGACAGCACCATCGCGGAAACTCGCGTCAATCGCGCCAATCGAAGACGAGACGCGGACGCTGGCAACCTCGTGGGTCATGTTCGAAGACATCCATCAACTCGCCTGGGCCTCCCACCTGATCGTGCGTGGCCACGTCGTCGCCGATTGTGGCGCGGACGA
>Ga0190275_10003811_pt1 | contig 10797 bp, 8 predicted proteins | sample Popmic550T_FD_133745 | JGI IMG/M metagenome (GOLD analysis project Ga0190275, IMG submission 133745) | Populus adjacent soil microbial communities from riparian zone of Yellowstone River, Montana, USA - 550 T | ecosystem: Environmental > Terrestrial > Soil > Riparian zone > Trees stand | place...
CCGCTGGGCGCGCGATCTCGAACGCGCGGGCGTGCAGGTCGTGTTCGGGTTCATCGAACTCAAGACTCACGCCAAGCTGTCGCTCGTCGTTCGCCGCGAGGGCGGCTCGCTCGTCTCCTATGTGCATGTCGGCACGGGCAACTATCACCCCGTGACGGCGCGCGTTTACACCGATCTCTCATTCTTCACCTCCGATCCGGTCATCGCGCGCGACGTCGCGCGCATTTTCAATTTCATCACCGGTTATGCCGAGCCGGCCGAACTGGACAAAATGGCCGTTTCCCCGGTCAATCTGAAGAAGCGCATCCTCGATCACATCACCGACGAGACCGCGCATGCCAAGGCCGGCCGGCCGGCCGCGATCTGGATGAAGATGAATTCGCTGGTCGACCCGCAGGTCATCGATGCGCTCTACGATGCCTCGCGCGCCGGCGTCGAGATCGACCTGATCGTGCGCGGCATCTGCTGCCTGCGGCCGGGTGTGCCCGGACTGTCCGAGCGCATTCGCGTCAAGTCGATCATCGGACGCTTTCTCGAGCACAGCCGTATCTATTGCTTCGGCGGGGGCTTCGGACTGCCGCATCGTAAAGCGCCGGTCTACATTTCCTCCGCCGACATGATGCCGCGCAATCTCGACCGGCGAGTCGAAACGCTGTGTCCTATCCTCAACGCCACGGTGCACGAGCAGGTGCTCGACCAGATCATGTTGGCGAATTTCAAGGACAACGAGCAGAGCTGGAACCTCTTGCCGGACGGCACCTCGATGCGTATCAAGGCCGCGCCGGGCGAAGAGCCGTTCAACGCCCACAAATATTTCATGACCAATCCGAGCCTGTCGGGCCGTGGCAAATCGCTCAAAGAGTCCTCGCCCCGCAGCCTTACGCGCCGCCGCGAGCGCGCTTAGGTCCCGGCCGCTGAGTTTCGCCCAGGGGCGCCTGCATCACGGCGCGCCGATTGCTGTCATCGACATCGGCTCCAACTCGGTGCGCCTCGTGATTTACGAGGGGCTGACTCGCGCGCCGACACCGATCTTCAACGAGAAAGTGCTCGCAGGTCTTGGTCGCGAGGTGCAGTCGACGGGGCTGCTTGCCGCCGATGCGGTCGAGAAGGCCCTCGAAGCACTGCTCCGCTTCCGCGCGCTGTGCGACATCGGCGGCGTGAAGCAGGTCTGGTGTGTCGCGACGGCGGCGTGCCGCGATGCCCGGAACGGGCCTGAGTTCATCGCGGCCGCCGAGCGCATCTGCCGCAGACGAGTCGCGGTGCTGACCGGCAAACAGGAGGCGCATTATTCAGCGCTCGGCGTTATTTCCGGCCTGCATCAGCCCGACGGGATTGTGGGCGATCTCGGCGGCGGCTCGCTCGAGCTGATCGATGTGCGTCGCCAAACGATCCGCACTGGCGTGACGCTGCCGCTTGGGAGTCTCGCGCTCCAGGACCTGGCAGAGAAATCCGTCAAGAAGGCCGAGAAGATCGTGACGAAGGCGCTTGCGGGAGTGCCGCTGCTGCGCCGCGGAGAAGGACGGTCGTTCTACGCCGTGGGCGGCACATGGCGTGCGCTTGCACGCCTGCACATGTGGCAGACCGGCTATCCGCTGCACGTGATGCATGGCTACGTCATCCCGGCGCGCGAAGCGATGGAGTTCTCACGACTCGTGGCGCGGGTCGATCCCGAAATGCTCTCGCGCATCGAGATGGTGAACGAGGCGCGGCGTCCGCTGCTCGCCTACGCGGCGCTGGTGCTCGAACATGCGGTGCGCATCGCGCGCCCGCGCGACATCATCATCTCGGCGCTCGGTGTACGCGAGGGGTTGCTCTATTCCGAGCTGCCCGCCCGCGAGCGCGCAAAGGACGGGCTGGCTGCCGCCGCACAGGAACTCAACATCCTGCGTTCCCGATCGCCGGAGCATGGCCACGAACTGATCCGCTGGACCGATCGCTTCATGGCCTCTTCCGGACTCGACGAGACCGCGGAGGAAATGCGGCTGCGTCATGCGGCGTGTCTGCTCGCCGACATCGGATGGCGCGCCCACCCGGACTATCGCGGCGAACAATCGCTCAATATCATCGCCAATGCCGCCTTCGTCGCGGTCGATCACCCCGGCCGGACGTTCCTGGCACTGGCCGTGTTTTTCCGCCACGTGGGGCTGGTCGACGACGAACTCTCGCCAAATGTGCGCGAACTCGCCTCAGCGCGCATGCTCGACCGGGCGCGTGTGCTCGGCGCAGCGCTCCGCGTCGCCTATCTGGCCTCCGCTTCGATGCCAGGCGTGCTGCCGCACACGCCGATGGTGGTCGAACGCGGCAAGCTGAAACTCAAGCTGCGGGGAAAGTTCTCGAAACTGGACGGCGACCGCCTGTTCAATCGGTTGCGTCAGTTGGCGCGCCTGATCGGCCGTGAGCCGGTGATCGAGACCTAGCTGTACTGCCGGATGATGAAGCCGGTGGCGCCGATGACGATCAGTCCGATGCTGACGATCTTCACGGCGAACAGCGAGCGCATCAGCTTCTGCATTTCAAGACTGTAGCCGGCGTGCTCGGCGCGGTTGAGGCCGCCGTGGCTGATGACGTGCGTCGTGTGTGCGCCTTGTTCTTCCAGTTCGGCCATCACAGCCGCAAAGCCGATGAGAATGCCGAGCACGACGAAACCGAGAAAGCCGAGCAGGGGCAGCATCACAAGCGGGAACAGGCCGATCGCCACGACCGGCAGCAGGAACGGAACCAGTGGCAGATCGCGAGTGACGAGGCGCATGGCCGTAACCTCGATCCAGGTGGAGCGAGCATACCACAGATGACGGTCGCAGTCTTATGCGTTGTGCTGATCGATGCCAGCAGCAGCGCTGATCGGCGAGTCCCTAGGCCCGCGTCCCCTCGAACGGGAAGCTGCCGAACATGCCGGTGTCGGCGGTTCCGTTCAACGAGTTGCCATCCACGGTACCGTTGAACGTCAGCGTGAGCGGCATCGGGTTGGTGATCGACACCTGCCAGGACACGTCGTTGCCGTTGACGGTTCCCTCGGCGATGTCGGTGGTATTGCCTTCCGCCTCCTGCTTGCCGGTCAGCGTGCCGCCCGAAGTCGAGAGCGTGAGCGTGCTGGTCCGCTCTCCCATCGGGGTGTTCATGGTGAGATTCCACGTGCCGTCTGCCGCCATAGCGTGATCCTTTCGAAAACAGCCGAAACCTCACTAGCCGAGAAACACGCGCGACAGAACCCTTATGGTGTCGCAGCTATCGCTCGACCGCGACCACCCGGTGGCGCTCGACGGCAAGCGCCAGCCGGCCGTGCTTGAGCGCAATCGCATTCTCGCCGAACATCTCGCGCCGCCAGCCTTTCAGCGCCGGCACATCCGCGTCGTCGCTCCCGGCGATCTGCTCCAGGTCGTCGACCGTCGCGATGACCTTGGCGGCCACGCCGTTGCGTTCGGCGGTCATGCGCAGCAGGACCTTCAGGAGTTCGAGCGTCGCCGTCCCGTTCACAACCTGCCTGCTGCGCTCGAGCATCGGCAGCGACTTCGGATCGCGCGCAAGCCCGCGCTTCACCGCCTCAAGAATTTCGTGTCCCCATTTCGAGCGCTCGAAGCCCTTCGGGAGCGAGCGCAGACCCGCGAGTTTCTCGAGCGAGGTTGGCGCCTGCACCGCGAGATCGCCGATCACCTCGTCCTTGAGCACCCGCCCGCGCGGCACATCGCGCGCCTGCGCCTCGCGCTCGCGCCATGCGGCAACCTCGATCAGCACCGCAAGCTCGCGCGGCTTGCGCACGCGGGTCTTCAGCCGTTGCCACGCGTGATCCGGCTCCATGCGGTAAGTGTCAGGTGAGGTGAGGATCTCCATCTCCTCGCCGACCCACTCGGCGCGGCCGCGTTTGGCGATGTCGGCCGACAGCGCGCGATAAACATCGCGCAGGTGCGTCACGTCGGAGACCGCATACTTGAGCTGCGCCGGGGTGAGCGGCCGGCGCGTCCAATCGGTGAAGCGGTTCGACTTGTCGAGCGTGTCGCCGGTGATGCGCTGGACGAGCTGGTCGTAGGAAATGGATTCGCCGTAGCCCAGGACCATCGCGGCGACCTGCGTATCGAACACCGGATGAGGGATGATCTTGGCGCGATGCCAGACGATTTCGATGTCCTGACGCGCCGCGTGGAAGACCTTCAGGACTTTCGCATTCGCCATCAACTTGAAGAACGGCGCGAGATCGATTCCTTCGGCCAGCGCATCGATGACGATCGCCTCGTCCGCGCTCGCGACCTGTGCAACGCAAAGGATGGGGAAATAGGTCGTTTCCCGCAAAAATTCGGTGTCGACCGTAATGAAATCGTGCTTCGCCAGCCGCGTGCAGGCTGCGGCCAATTCCTTGGTGGTCGTAATCGGCTCCATGACGGGGTTCTATCGGAGTCGCGGCGCGCTGTCGCGCATTGCGCAGCGCTACGTGGGGCATTCGGGGGAAGATTTTCCGACATCACGATAGAATTGAAGTTAGAGCGCTATCTTATTGTTATTGCGTTATTTATTCTCACTACCATCGCGAAACGAAACGCAAAGGCAGAGGCGTTATGAAAGCAGCTTACATAGACCAGTTTGGCGGACGGAGGTGATCAAATACGGCGATCTTCCGGACCCATCGCCCGGGCCCGGCCAGATCGTCGTCGATGCACATGCCGTCAGCGTCAACGCCGCCGACTGGAAGGTGCGCGGTGGCGAATACAGCAAGGCAAATTTTCCGCTCATCCTCGGGCGCGACTTCTCCGGCGTGATCAGCGCGCTCGGCGAAGGCGTGACGGCTTTCCGCGTCGGCGATGACGTGTCCGCTGTCCTGGAGGCGGGCCGGGAAGGGGCCTACGCGGAAAAGATCGCGATCGGGGCGGCGATCGTCGCGAAGAAGCCCGCCGCGCTGTCGCATGTCGATGCCGCGGGCTTGGCGCTGACCGGGCTTACCGCGCTGTGCTCGATCGAGGATTCGCTGAAGCTCAAGGCCGGCGAGACGATCCTGATCCAGGGCGGCGCTGGCGGCGTTGCGAGTTTTGCCATCCAGCTCGCCAAGCACCTCGGCGCGCGTGTCATCACCACCGCAAGCGCCGCCAATCTCTCTTACCTGCGCGACATCGGCGCCGACGAGGTGATCGATTACAACGCCACCGACTTCACGAAGGTGGTCCGCGACTGCGATGCGGTGTTCGATACCGTGGGTGGAGATGTGGCGACGCGATCGTTCGCGGTGCTGAAATCCGGCGGGCGTGCGGCCTTCATCGCGTCTGGGCCGGAGGCGCCGAAGCCGGACCGCACGGATGTCACGGGGCTTCGGCCCCATGCCGTCCGCGACCGCGCGCATCTCGAGCGCGTCGCCGCGCTCTATGAGGCGGGCGTCATCCGCAAGCCGGAGGTCAAGCTCTATGATTTGTCGCAGGCCGCCGCAGCGCATCGGGTCAGCGAGGCCCGGCACCTGCGAGGCAAACTGGTGTTCAAGGTGCGCTGATCGGGCGAGTTAGCCCCGCACCTTCCCCTTCAGGATGAATTCCCACGGGCTCGGCATCGGGCCGACCGGCATCTCGATCAGCGTCGGACCGTCCCGGCGCGCGAAGCCGCGCCGGAGCGCGCGGCGCAATTCCTGCGGCGTGCGCACGCGCTCCGCAGCCGCCCCGAAGCTCTCGGCGAATTTGACGAAATCCGGATTGGCGAGATCGCTCGCGATCAACCGGTTGCCGTAATTCTCCTCCTGGATGCGCCGCACATTTCCGAATGAGCCGTCGGAGAACACGACCGCGGTCAGCGGAATGCGGTGACGTGCAGCCGTCCCAAGCTCGTTCGCCGTGTACATGAAGCCGCCGTCGCCGTTGATCGACAACACCGGCACATCGCGTCGTGCGTTCTGTACCCCAAGCGCGGTCGCGAAGCCCCAGCCGAGATTGTCCTGATAGCCGGGCGAAAGAAACTTGCGCGGCCCATAGACCGGCATGGCGATGCGCGCCGCAAAGCCGATCTGCGTCACCTCGTCGACGAAGATGCCGTCTTCCGGCAATTCGGCGCGGATCGCCTCCAGGATCGCGAGCTGCGGCGCGAGCACGGAAAGCCGCTCACGCCATTTCGCATGGCGCTCGTTCATGTCGTCTTTGCGCGATTTCCGCTTCTGCGCCGGCAGAACATCGATGAGCCGCCGCAGCATCGGCGCCGCGTCGCCAATCAACGCGACGGCGGGCTTGCGATGCTTCGCGGGCTCCTCCGGATCGGCGTTCACCGCGATGATCGCGAGATCATCGTCCACGCCCCACATCGTGTGCTGGAAAAACAACCGCGTGCCGACCGCCAGCACAACGTCCGCCTCGCCCCACAATTCGTGGCCGAGCGGCAGCGTCACGGCCAGCGGATTGCGGCTGTCGAGCACGCCCTGACCGCGGCGGAATCCGCACAGCACCGGCGCCTGCAGCATTTCGGCGAGCGTGGTGACCTCGGGCGAGGCATCCTGCGCGCCGCCGCCGACCACGATCATCGGGTTCTTCGCCGCGGCAAGCCGCTTCGCGGCGTCGCGCAGCGCATCCTCGTCGATTGCCGGCTGCTCGGGCGGCAGCGGATCGCACAGCGTGACGTTCCCCGGCTTGCCCCACACATTGATCGGACATTCCAGTGCGGCCGGCCCCGGACGGTCCGTCGCGGTGGCCCGGAAGGCCTCGGCGACCATGCGCGAGGCCGCTTCGGCGTTCGGGATCAGCGCCGAATGGTCGACCAGCCGCGCAATGATGCCGGCCTGGTCGTTGATCTCGTGCAGGTGCCCAAGCTTGCGGCCGATATCGCGCTCCGGGATCTGTCCGACCAGCGCCAGCACCGGCGCATTCATCGAGTAGGCGGTCAGCAGGGCGGCGCTCGCGTTGAGCAGGCCCGGCCCCGGAACGACGGCGACGGCTTGGGGCTTGCCGGTCGCCAGCGCCGCGCCAAGCGCCATATAGGCCGCGCCCTGCTCGTGGCGGGTGTGAACGGTCCGGATGCGATCCTGCGCCTTGAACAGCGCATCGAACAGATGATCGTTCTGCACGCCGGGCAGCGCGTAGATCGTGTCGAGCCCATGGGCGATGAGGCTCGCAACGATCGCCTCGGCGGTGGTCATTTGCGGCATGAGCGCGTGATCCGGTGAGGGCAGCACGTCCGAGTGAGCACAACGATACCGCTCTGTCGAGCACGCAAGACAAAACGTGACACGCCAGCGACTGGTCAACGATCCCTTTCCAAATTACATTGATCTGAAGTTGTCCAGCGCCCGATTTCTGATAGCGGTGAGGCCATGGATCAGGGCAGCTTCACGACGCTTCTCGCTGTGGTGCTGACGCGTGCGACCGAGCGCATCCTGATCGTCTTGGTCGGCGCCCTGTCGATCTACCTCGGCTACCGCCTGTTCATGATGATCGCGCCGGCAGCGCGGCGGCGCGCGGCCGATGGCGAGACCAAGATCGAGCTGCCGGGCGGGATATCGATCTTCCTGACCCGGGTGGGGCCGGGCGTGTTCTTCGCCCTGTTCGGTGCCGGTCTCATCGCATGGGCCGGCACCAAGCCGATCGAGTTCAACCCGCCCTCCGCCGCGACGGTCGCGAGCACGCGGCCCATATATTCAGGCCTCGGCGACGCGATGCCTCCGCTGCTTCCGGTGACGCTCGGCGGCAATTCGCTCGATCCTGCGACGGTCGTCGCCAAGCTCAATGGCGCTTTCCAGGAGGCGCAGCGCCGGCTTGATGCGCCGGCCGCGGCCGAACTCGCCGCCGCGATCCGCGCCGCGAAATACGCGGTGCTGCTGCGGAGCTGGAAAGCCGAATGGGGCGACCGCGCCGCCTTCGATCGCTGGGTCCGCGAGAATGGCGATCGCGATCCGCCACCCGATCTTTTCCCGAAAATCGTTCCGGTGTTTCGCGGAGAGCTCTGATGCGTCTTGTGGGCCTGTGCGCGGCGCTGTTGCTGCTGTGTCTCACGGCCGCGCAGGCGGCGCCCAAGGACGATATCTATGACGAGCAGGAGCTGATCCCGCTGCAGGGGAGCTACCTTCGCGGCTGGCGCGACAACTACGACAACGTGTTCGCGCCGCGCTTCACCGAGGAAGAGCGCCGACGCCTCGCGCGCGTCGAATTCAGGATGGAGCGGCGCGTGCCGGGGTTCGAGCCGTTCGCCTTCCTTTATCGGCGCGACCTCAACCAGGTCATCGTTTCGGCCGCGTCGCTGCTGTTTCTCGAAGACGTGATGTACGCCTACGCGTGGCTCAACGTGAAAAACTACGACATCCAGAGCGTCGGCGATTACCTGATGATGCTGCGCTACTGGGATCCCGCGCGCGGCCGGCCGCCAAAGCCGCTCGATGCGCTCTGCATCAAGCGCGATCCCGCGGACCAGAAGGTCGCTGATTTCGCGGCGCGTGGATTCAACATCGCGGTCGTGTTCGCGTTGCTGCACGAATACGGCCACGCGTTTCACCGTCACGAAGGCAATGCCGCCGTCGCGCCGGCGGTCTCGCGCACCAACGAAGAGGCCGCGGACCGCTTTGCGCTCGACGTGATCGCACGCACCGGCGAGGTCCCGATCGGCGTCACCGAATTGTTCTTCATCATGGGCTACCTGTTCGAGAACCGAGCCGACTTCACGAGCGATGCGGCCTACCAGCAATCGCTCGGGGCGCGCACGCATCCGCTGTCGCCGCAGCGCCTGCAGGCGTTCGCGCAGCACCTGAGCTCCGCGTCGGGTGCTTATGCCCAGGCGTTCAAGCCGGGCGCCAAGGCGAGCGCGATGCTGCTTGCCACAATGATCCAGACCCTGTCGCTGCGGGTTGCCGACGAGAGTACGCAGCGTTTCTCGGCCATGATCGGCCACACCGTCAGCCCGGATGATCTCGCGCCGCGCCAGAAGGGCGTGCACCTCGCGCCGCCCTGCCGGGCCCGCGCGGCCACCGGCCAGTCCTTCGACGGATATCACCGCGGCGAGGTCGTGCTTGGGCGGACGCCGTTCACGATGGATACGGTCCTCGAGCGTTACGGCGACAGCGTATCGGGTTCTTACAGCTACGGAGCGGGCTTCGGCCGGCTCAAGGGCGAGGTGAGGGGAGATACGCTGACCTATCGCTGGTCGATGGGCCGCACCAGCGGCAACGGCGTCCTGACGTTGCAGGATGGCCGCTACCGCGGGACCTTTGGCAGCGGCACAGCGAATTCGGGCGAGGGCACGATCGCGATATCGAAGGCTCAATAAGTACCAGCCCGCTTTGCTTGACAAACAGCGCCCTGCATGCGCCTTTCCGCGCGCTTTTTCCCAACAGTCCGAAGACCGATTCAATGCATCGCTACCGATCCCATACCTGCGGCGCTTTGCGCGACAGCCACATCGGCGAGACCGTGCGGCTCTCCGGCTGGGTGCATCGTGTGCGCGATCACGGCGGCGTGCTGTTCATCGATCTGCGCGACCACTACGGGCTGACGCAGGTCGTGGCCGACCCGGATTCGCCGGCCTTCAAAATCGCCGAGACGTTGCGCGCCGAGTGGGTCGTGCGCGTCGACGGCAAGGTGCGCCGGCGCCCCGGCGGGACCGAGAACGCCGAACTGCCGACCGGCGCGGTTGAAGTGTTCGCCAGCGAAATCGAGGTGCTGAGCAAGGCGGACGAACTGCCGCTGCCGGTGTTCGGCGACCAGGAATATCCGGAGGAAATCCGGCTCAAGTATCGCTTTCTCGATCTGCGCCGCGAGCGGCTGCACAACAACATCATCAAGCGCGGGCAGATCATCGAGTCGATCCGCCGCCGCATGCGCGAGGGCGGCTTCTTCGAATTCCAGACGCCGATCCTGACCGCGTCCTCGCCCGAAGGCGCGCGCGACTTCCTCGTGCCGTCGCGGCTGCATCCGGGCAAGTTCTACGCGCTGCCGCAGGCGCCGCAGCAGTTCAAGCAGCTCACCATGATCTCGGGCTTCGATCGCTACTTCCAGATCGCGCCCTGTTTCCGCGACGAGGACGCGCGCGCCGACCGCTCGCCCGGCGAGTTCTATCAGCTCGATGTCGAGATGAGCTTCGTCACGCAGGACGACGTGTTCGGCGCGGTCGAGCCGGTGATGCGCGGCGTGTTCGAGGAGTTCGCGAACGGCAAGCCGGTGACGCAGACGTTTCCGCTGATCCCTTACGCGCAAGCGCTCGCCAAATACGGCACCGACAAGCCGGACCTGCGCAATCCGATCGAGATGCAGGACGTCTCGGAGATTTTCCGCGGCTCCGGCTTCAAGGTATTCGCGCGCATTCTCGAGGCGAACGCGAAGAACCAGGTGTGGGCGATCCCGGCGCCGGGCGGCGGCTCGCGCGCTTTCTGCGACCGGATGAATTCATGGGCGCAAGGCGAAGGGCAGCCGGGGCTCGGCTATATTTTCTTTGTGGAAGAGCTTCCTTTGGGTTCTGTGGATGCTCAGCTGTTCCAAAAATTGCCGTCCGAAAAGCAAGAGGAATACTTCGAAAAGCATGCAGTTACGCTCGGCCGTGGTCCCGTCGCAAACAATGTCGGCGCGGCGCTTACCGAGCAGTTGCGCGCGCAGCTTGGCCTGAAAGCGGGCGACGCCGTGTTCTTCGTCGCCGGCGATCCGAACGTGTTCGTGAAGTTCGCGGGTCCGGCGCGCACGAAAGTGGGGCAGGACCTTGATCTGATCCAGAAGGATAAGTTCGAGTTCTGCTGGATCGTCGACTTCCCGATGTATGAATGGAGCGAGGAGGAGAAGAAGATCGACTTCTCGCACAACCCATTCTCGATGCCGAACATCGAGCCGGAGAAATTCCTCGCGCTCGACCCGAACGACAAGGACATGC
>Ga0190275_10003812_pt1 | contig 10797 bp, 9 predicted proteins | sample Popmic550T_FD_133745 | JGI IMG/M metagenome (GOLD analysis project Ga0190275, IMG submission 133745) | Populus adjacent soil microbial communities from riparian zone of Yellowstone River, Montana, USA - 550 T | ecosystem: Environmental > Terrestrial > Soil > Riparian zone > Trees stand | place...
GGCGTCGACGAGCAGGGGCAGGTGGCGCTGTCAGACTTGTTCGCGCGTCGCAGCGACGGCAGACCTGTGGGTGTACTCGCGCGGGTCGGCGGCTCCGCACAGCTGCTCGAACGCATGCGCGCCCAAGCGCTCACGCTGCCGGGCGACCTCGCATCGCAGGCTGTGCCGTGAGCAGCGAGCCGCGCACCCGCAAGCTCGACTCGAACGAGCTGCTGAAGTTTCTCGAGCAGATCACCGCCGAGGGCAGTGACGAGCAGCGAGCGCTCCCCTTCCGCGACGTGCGCGACGTCCGCGAGCCGCAGGGGCCAGGCGCCTCGCACGGGTCGCGTTCCTCGCAGGAGCGCGCAACGCAAGAGCCGCGCGCCACGCCCGAACCGCACGCCACGCAAGAGCGCGCCACGCACGAGCCGCGCGTAACGCACGAGCCGCGCGCCACGCAGGAGCGGGCAACGCACGACTCGCCCACGCGCATGGGGTCGGTGGTGACGCGTGCATCGTACCAGCCGCACCAGCCGCTCTTGCGCACGGCGCCTAGCCTGCCGAGAGAGCCGCATCACGAGCTGCTGCAGCGAAAGGCGAGCGAGCGAGCTACGGCCTTCGCTGCGGCCGAGCTGGCCGCGAGCGTGGCTAGCGCGCGGAAGCAAGTGGCCGTTCGTATGGACAAGCCGGCGCCCACGTCGCTGCGCGCAGGCAAGCGGCCACGAGCGCTCGAGCTCACCATGATCGACGCGGCTGGCAGCTCGCTGAACGCCGCGCGCTTTCTGCGACCCGTGGGCAGGCGCGTCGCCGCGGCGGGCGGGCTGTTGGTGCTCCTGATGTTGTTCACCTTGGCCGCATGGCGGGTCGACCGACAGGGCCCAGCGAAGGTGGCCAGGGCCCTGCCGCCAAGTCTTCCCTTGCTGGCGTCGGCCGAGCTGCCGGAGGCGCCCACCGCCTCGCCCATTCAGTCGGGCGCCACGCGAGCGGAGCTGTCTGCCACGCCGGGCCCCACGGCGGGGTCCGCCAGCAAGCAGGGCCAAGCCACAGAGCGCGACCCGCGCGCTCGCGAGGAGCTACCGGTACGGCGCGCCAACGAAGAACCGGCCCAAGACGCCGAGCTCGAAGCGAAGCCAGCCTCTCCCTCGCAGGCTCCACGCGCGGGGTCTGCATCCGCGGCCACAGTCGCAGGCGCGGCTTCCGAGACGCGGAGTCCACCACGCGCGCTGCGCGGCGCGGTCGATTTGCTGCTTACCGGCCACACGCGCGAGGCGCTCGACAGCTATCGCGCGCTCACACTCGGCCCCGAAGCACCCCCCGCGCTGCGCGAGCTCGTTCGTATGCTGGAGCACGAGCAGGAGCGCTGCTCCGCCCAAGGCAGCTCATGTTTTCGTTGAGCCGGCGAGGCCCCGAGCGCAGCGCGAGCAAGCGCTGCCCGCGCCCTGTCAGCCTTTGTGGTGGGCAGTCTGGCGCGCGGCCACGTCGCGTTGCGTGCAAGGCACTCGGGGTCGTCGCCTGCCTGCTCGTGGCCTGTGCGAGCGAGCACAGCGAAGCTCCGATGCTGGTTCGCGTCCACGTGCGTGACGACCGCGGCGAGCCCGTGGCTGGCGCCACGATCGAGGTGGAGGGCATCGCCGCCATCAGCAGCGCCGCCGACGGCCGCGCTCAGGTGAGCCTGGGCTCGCGCGGCTCCCCTCGTACTCGCGTCGGCGTGAGCTGTCCGGCGGCCTATCGACCCGTCGAGCCGCGCCACCTCGTCCGGGGCGCCAGCACACGCTCGGCTCCGCTCGAGCTCGCCTTCACCTGTCGACCCAAGCTGCGCACCTTGGTCGTGGTCGCTCGCGCGCCAGGCGGGGAGGGCCTCGTCTTGCGCGCCGATGGCGAGCCGCTCGGTCAGATTGGTGCGGACGGCACGCTGCACGCGCTGTTGCGCCGTGCGCCCGAGAGCGACCTGCGCCTGATGCTCGACACGGCAGGTCGGGCGCTGCTGCCGCAGCACCCGGCGCGTGAGCTGCGCGTGGCCGACCGGGACGAGCTGGTCGTCTTCGACGAGCGGCTCTCGACGGCGAAGGTGCGACCCGCCCCGCGTCCCCAGGTTGCGGTGAGCAAGCCCGCAGCTCCGCCCTTGCCCTATGCGATTCGCGCCTCGCGATGAGTTCGTCGATGCAGCGCCGCCAGCGTTCGTGTTACCAACGCTCATCCCCCCGGACGCGTCACCCCGCTTCCCCGACGCACAAAGGAAGACAGTGTCCGTACGTCGCGTACGATGCGGCTACCGGCCCTGGCCGCCTGCCATGCGCGTAGTGCTCTCCACCGGTTCTGTGCTCTTGCTCGGGCTTTGGGACCACCAGCGCGCATGGCCCGCGCAGGGACCGTTGAATGCTGTCGAGCAGTGCGGCGTTTGCACTGCGGAGGTCGCGTGAAGCAGAGCGTCGCTTGGCTATTGTTGGCTCTACCCGTAGTCGTTGCGGGCTGTGACAAGGCGCGCTCGCGTGCCCCTTCGGTGCCCAACTTCGCAGGCACCTGGGACGTCACCTTCGACGACGCGCTCGATGTGCAGCTGCAGATCGGCAGTGAGACCGTGCGCGCACGCCTGGCCGAGTCGGGCGGCACGCTGGAGTTCGGCGACGGTGGTGCGGAGCACAGCCTCGCCATCGACTGCACCGCGAGTGATCTGGTGTGCCCGGCCGAGGCGATGCCCCGCGAGCTCACCACGCAACAGCCGCTCGGCACGCTCGATGCCGACGCCGTGCAGCTGGCCAAGCCGCTCGAAGGTCTCGGCCGCGGTAGCTGCCGCGCGCGTCCAGGCTCGTTCATGACGGGCGAGGTCATCAGTACGCCGGGCTCCGATACCCGCGCCGCTCCGGAGGCGGTCGCGGTGACCAGCGGGCGGGCGACCGTGATCGTCGACGCAAGCTGCTTCGGCTCCAAGCTCGCGCTGCCCGCAGGCACCGAGGTCTTCATCTCGTCGGGCTTCACTGCCGCCAAGCGCTGACCGCCCGTAGCGAGCCGGGCCCAGCCCGGTGTGCAGCCTCCAACGCTCGGCCTCGACGCAGGCTGCTCGAAGCGCGGAGTCCGCCTTGCGCGCAGCGGCTCGCACCGCCGGTACCCCGGGCAGTCAGCCCGTCTTGCCCGCGCGCTTCTTGCGGGGCTTCGGCTCTGCCTCGGGCTCCGGCTCTGCCTTCTTCGGGCCGCGCACGCCGCGTGTCGCCGTGTCGTCCGTGGTCTGCGAGACGCGCTTTTGCGTGGCCGGCTCGAGGCTGCGCTTGAGTGCTTCGAACAGGTCGATGATCTGCGCCGGGGGCTGCTCGGGCGCCGTGGTGATCTCCATGCCCTGCGCCTTCTGGTCGGCTGCCTCGCGCACGCGGTCGCTGTACTCGTCACGGTAGCGGGACGCGTCGAACGCATCCACTCTGAGCTGCTCGATGAGCTTCTCCGCGAGCTCCTGCTCGCCCGCCGAGAAGCGCACGTCATCGCCGAGCTCCACCTCGTCGAAGGCGCGCACCTCCTCGGCGTAGTAGAGCTGATGGAGCGCGAGCCCCTTCTGATAGGGCCGAATCATCACGACGTAGCTCTTGCCGCGCGCGTTGTAGCGGCCTATCGCCACCACCTCGGTGTGGCGCATCGCATGCCCGAGCAAGTTGTAAGCCTTGTGTCCGCCCTTGTCGGGGCCGAGATACGTGGTCTTCTCGATCTGAACGAAGTCGACGCTCGCTGCCGGCACGAACTCGACGATCTCGACGGTGTTCGTCTTTTCGGCCTCGAGCTTGCGCAGCTCTTCGTTGCTGAAGACGACGTACTGCCCCTTGGAGAACTCGTAGCCCTTCTCGGTGTCGTCGCGCTCGACCACTTGCTCGTGGACCGGGCAGATGAGCTGCTGCTTGACGCGCGAGCCGCAGCCCTTGTGCAGCATGTTGAAGCCCACGCTCTGCGACTGGGTCGCCGTGTAGAGCTTGATGGGGATCGACACCAGACCAAACGAAATCGTGGTCGAGCCAGTGGAGCGTGCAGCCATGGAACGAAGGATAGAACGCCAGCCGCGCATCCTGTAAATGATCCGTGTGAGCGAGTCCGACGATCCAGCGCCGCTCGAGAAGTACCGAAGGAAGCGCGATCCCGGGCGGACGAACGAGCCCTTTTCTCCTGAACCTGCGACTAGCGGCGCTTCCGTTCAGCGGTCTGCTCCGCGCGACCAGACGGGCTCATTCGTCGTTCACGAGCACCACGCCACGCGGCGCCACTTCGACCTGCGACTCGAGGTCTCGGGTGTGCTCAAGAGCTTTGCGGTGCCGCGCGGGCCCACGCTCGATCCCGACGAGCGCAGGCTCGCGGTGCAGACCGAGGACCATCCGCTCGCCTACCTCGACTACGAGGGCGTCATCCCGGAGGCCAACTACGGCGCCGGTCCGATGATCGTCTGGGACACGGGCCTGGTGCGCTTCTTGGAGCAGCCTCCAGAGCAGGGCCTGCGCCGGGGGAAGCTCGACTTCGAGCTGCACGGCTACAAGCTTCGCGGCCGCTTCGCGCTGGTGCTCACCCGCGACAAGGAGGCGCCACGAGGCGCGAAGCCACGCGAGCAGCCGCACTGGATTCTGCTCAAGAAGCGCGACGCGCACGCGATGGCCAAGCGCGAGATCACCGAGGAGCTGCCGGTCAGTGTGCTCTCCGGGCTGCGCGCCGACGAGCTCGTCGCCGCACGCGAGCGAGCGCAGGCGCTGGCCGACGAAGCGCGCGCCAACGGCGCCGAGGTCCGAGCCCTGAACCCACGCACGCTGGTGCCGATGGCGTGCGGGACCGGCCAACCCAAGCTCGAGAGCCGCGCGCACGTCTACGAGCTGAAGCTCGACGGAGTGCGCATCCTGGCCGAAAAGCACGGCGACGAGGTGCGGCTGTTCTACCGCAAGGGGCGCACGGCGACGGCCGCGTATCCGGAGATCGTGCGTGCGCTCAAGGCGCTTCCGCCGGCGCACCTCGTGCTCGATGGCGAGCTCGTTGCGTACGACGAGCAGGGGCGACCCGACTTTCAGCGGCTAGCGCAGCGCTTCTCGATCTCCCGGAGCGACGAGATCCGCCGCGCGATGCAGACGACGGTCGTCAGCTACGTCGCGTTCGATCTGCTCGCGCTCGAGGGGCTCTCGCTGCTCGCGCTGCCGCTCGTCACGCGCAAGTCGCTGCTCTCACGCTTGCTGCCGCCACGCGGCCCCATTCGCGCGCTCGACCACATCGAGGGCGACGGCACTGCGCTACTCGCCTTTTGTCGTGAGCAGCGGCTCGAGGGTGTCATCGCCAAGCGCGCCGACGGACCTTACCGTCCGGGTCCGCACGGGGGCAGCGACTGGCTGAAGCTCAAGTGCGAGCGCGAGGACGACTTCGTGGTGGTGGGCTACGTGCGAGGGCAGGGTGGCCGGCTACTCGGCGCGCTCGACCTCGCGAGCTACGAGGGCGCACGGCTCGTGACACGCGGTAAAGTGGGCAGCGGCTTCGACGAGGCCACGCTCGCGCTCCTGCTGCGCCAGCTCGACGCGCGCCGCAGCGAGGCATGCGCGGCCGAGGGGCAGCTCGTGGCCGCCCCTCGTGGTCGCGTCTTCGTCAGGCCCGAGCTGGTGGTGAACGTGCGCCACGTCGGCTTCACGCGCGATGGACAGCTGCGCCATCCGGTGTTTCGCGGCTTGCGCGCCGACGTGGCACCGGGCGAGTGCACGGCGAGGCCGCCCCGAGAGCGGGGCGAAGCGCTCGTGCTTCCCGACGAGCTACCGAGCGAGCCAGCCAGCTGTCCGCTCGAGCGCGGGCGCGCTCGCATCACCAATCCGCAAAAGATCTACTGGCCGGACGAGGGCTACACCAAGGGCGAGATGTGCACGTACTACGAGGCGATCGCGCCCGTGCTGCTGCCGTTTCTGCGCGATCGTCCGGTGATCTTGGTGCGCTATCCCGACGGCATCGCGGGCAAGAGCTTCTATCAGTGGAACGCACCCAAGGACACGCCGAGCTGGGTGCGAACCGTGCGCGTGCAGTGGGACGAGCGCGACGGGAAAGAGGTCGACCTGTTCTTGATCAACGACGTCGACACGCTGCTCTACGTCGCGAACCTGGGCTGCATTCCGCTGCACATCCTGGCGGCACGCGTGGGCGCGCTCGCCGAGTGCGACTTCCTCACCATCGACTTCGATCTCAACGGTCGCACGCTGCCCGACGCGATCACGCTGGCCCGCGAGCTGCACACGCTGCTAGAGCGGCTCACGCTGCAGGGCTTTCCGAAGACCAGCGGTCAAACTGGGCTGCACGTCCTGGTGCCGCTCGGAGCGCACGTTCCCTTCGAGACGGCGCGTACGCTGGCGGAGCTGCTCGGTCGCTTGCTGGTGGCGCGCCATCCGGTGCTCGCCACCATGGAGCGCATGAAGGCCAAGCGCGGAGCGCGCGTGTACGTCGACACCGGCCAGACCGGGACGATTCGCGCGATCGTCGCGCCCTACTCGGTGCGCGCCTATGCGGGCGCGCGCGTGTCGACGCCGCTCACCTGGGACGAGGTGGGCTTCGCGCTCGACCCGGCTCGCTACACCATGGCGAGCGTGCCTGCACGGGTCGTGCAGTTCGGCTGTCCGATGGCGGGACTGCTCACGGCAGCGCCCAATCTTCCGCGCGCCATCGAGGCGCTCTCGAAGCTGTTGCCGCAGCGCTGAGCCCGACTCCGTGCCGTGGGCGCGTGCCATCCTGCGCACGCAGTCGCCCCGGAGCTGAGTGCGCGGCTCTCGTTCGCTCAGCGCGCCTCGTGCGCCACGCGCGTGAGCTCGGGGAGCGTGAGCCCCAGGCGCGCTGCCTCGGCCAGTGCGCGCGCCACACGCTCCGGCGCGCTGCGACCGCGCGCTGCGATCGAGCCGAGCGCTTGCATCGCCTGCTTGACCGTGCGCAAGCAGGCGGCCAGGTCGACGGGCGCTCCGCAGAGCGTGGCGCCGAGCGCGGCAGCCTCGCTGGCCAGCGCGTCCACGCGATGAGGATCCTCTTGCAGCCACATCGCGAGCGTGCGGTCGCGCAGCACGCCGAGCGCGTTGATGGTGATGATGAACGCGTACTTCTCGATCAGCGCCTGCGCGAGCGCCGCCTCGCTCGTCAGCTCGAGTGAAGGCAGGTCGAGCGCCGCGTGCAGCTCGCAGACCAGCGCGGCGAAGCGCCCATGAACCGGCGTCGCGCGCGCCACCATCAGCGGCATGCCGCGCTTCTTGAGCAGCCAAGGCACGAACACGGTGGGCGTGCCGAGCGCCTGGAAGTGGCTCGGGAAGAGCTCGTTCTGCAGCAAGATGAGCGAGCCGGTGCGGCTCGGCTCGAGGCTCCCGAGTACCTCCGCGAGCGCGCTCTCGCCGACGGCGACAAGGATTGGTAGATCGGGGGCAGCGCCTGCGAGCACCGACCGCGGGTCGCTGCCGCGCGTGATCGGTGTGACGCGCAGGCCCGCGCGCAGTGCCGCTGCACCGTACAGCTGACCGAGCTCCCCCAAGCCGTAGACCACGAGTTCTCGCATCGTCCGAGTGTAATCCACGGCGCGGTTTCGCGGTGGTTACGGTTTGCGCACGCAGCCCTCGCTGCGCTCGAACCTGCGCAAGCTCGAGCATGAGCGCGGGCGAGCAGCAGCATGCGTTGCTACAGTCGCTCGGTGAGCGTGCTGCACTCCGAGGTCGTGCCTGCGCTGGCGGGCCGCATGGCCGTGGCCCACCCCTCTGCTGCGCGGGCCGACGATCCAGCGCTTGCCGGCTTGATGGAGCGTGTTGCGTCGGGCGAGCCCCATGCGCGACGCGAGCTCGCCGAGCGCATCGCTCCGAGAGTGCGGCGTGTCGCCCAGGCGCTGATGGGCCGCTCGCTCGACGCCGACGACGCGGCGCTGCACGGGCTGATCGAGCTGCTGCGCTCGTATCGAAACTATCGCGGCGAGGAGCCGCTCGAGCGCTGGGTCGATCGGCTGGCGGCGCTTTCGGTACTGCGCTTCGCGCGTGCGGTGCGCAAGCGTACGCCCACGGGTGGCTCGAGCGAAAAGGCCTCTGGCCGGGGCAGCGACGAGCGCGATGCGCGCACGTTCGAGCAATACCTGCGCGTGCTCTCCGAGACCAGCCGTGAGGTCCTGCTGCTGCGCCATGCGCTCGACTTTCGCGTCGTCGACTTGCCGGCTGCGCTGCGCTGCTCGACGCGCGCGGCCAAAGAGCGCCTGCTCGCGGCCCGTCGCGAGCTGCGCGGGCTCGTGCGTCGGCGGACCGCCGGGCAAGACATGGGGCCCGACACACAGCGCTGGTGCGCGCTGCGCGATCGGGAGGCCGTGGACGAGCCGCTCAACGAGCAGGAGCAGGCGGAGATCGCCGCGCTCGAGACGCGCGAGCCCGAGATCTGGGCCTATGTCGCGCAAGTGCGCGCCCTCGAGCTCTACTTCGCCGCGCATGCGGAGCCCGCGCAGGACGAAGATCGCGCGCTGGTCGAGGCGGCGTTGCCATCCGTGCAGATCACCGCCAAGGCGGTGCTCGGGCGCTCCCTCGACAGTGACGCCGACTTCGACCGCACGCTCGACGGGGAAGAGCGCGGCTGGGGGCAGCTCGTCGCCTTTGGTGGCTGCATCGCGCTGGCGCTCGGCTGCGTGATTGCACTGCTCGCGAGGGAGCCGGGCCGTACCAGTGCACTGCCCGCACGCGACGACAGCGCGAGCGTCGCGCAGCATGCGGAGGTCGTGCCCTCCTTCCAGCCCACCGTGGAGCCGCTGGCGAGTGCACGTGCGGCGCAGCGCGGTGGTCGCCTGCGGCGGGCCGGCCGGCTGTTGGGTAGCGGCGCTGCGCTCGGGCAAGGCGAGCTGCTCGAGACGGTCGAGCGTCCTGCGTGTCTCGCCATCGGCGACCATGCCGAGCTCTGCCTTGCCGGCGGCTCCGCGCTGCGCATCGTCTCGCTGCTGCAGGCGCACCAGCGTGTCGAGCTGGTGCGTGGGCGGCTGGTGGCGAGCGCCAGCCAGGCTCACCCGGCGCGGCTCGAGCTGCAGGCGGGCGGCTGGCTCGTGCGCACCACGGAGGGCGGAGTCGTCGCGCTCGAGAGCGTGGCGGAGCCGACCAGCGTGCGGGTGCGCGCCCTTCGCGGGCAGAGCCAGCTCGTGCGCGAGGAACAGCTGCACGTGCTCGCGCCGAGCTATGCCGCGCTGCTGCAAGCAGGCGCGAGCGCGCCCACCATCACGGCGCTCCCGCAGCTGGCGGCGCAGCGCGACTGGGAGCTCTTGCTCAACAGCGGAAAGCCGGCGTCGGCGGCGCTCCCCGTGAGCACGCCCGTGCGCGCTCCGGTCGGCGCGGCCGCGCCCCTCGCTGCGACCGCGGCGCTCCCGAAGCAGCCGGGCTCTCCCTCCGCTCCCGCGACCGAGGCGGGCGGGCAAGCCAAGCCGGTCGCAGCGCCGCCACGCCCGAGCCCGACGGCTGCTGCTGCGGCGCTCGCCGAGCTGGGCGAGCCCGCTGCAGCGCTGCCGGTCTCGGACCGGGCCAAGCACGCCGCGGCGGCCGTCGACGAGTTTCTGCTCGACCCCGCTGCAAGCGAGGAGCCGCTCGAGCTGCCGCCTGCGCAGGGCGGCTCGCGTGCGCCTGCCGCAGGCGCGCTCCCGACGTCGCCTTGAGCGCGCGCGGCTGCTAGAGCTCGCGCCCATGGCTGCACGCGCGCTCTTCGACGTCCTGCCGCGAGGCGTGCTGCCGATCTTGCGCGAGATTGGCCGCGTGGTCTTGCGGCGACCGGTGGCTGGCATCCTGGCCATCGCACGCCGCGCGGATGGTCAGGTCTTGCTCATCCGGCGCAGCGACACCGGCACCTGGGCGCCGCCTGGCGGAACGCTGGAGTGGGACGAGCCGGCGCGGGTGACGCTTGCGCGCGAGCTCCAGGAAGAGGCCGGTGCAACCCTGATCGCGGCGGGCCGGCTGCTCGGTGTGTATACGGCACCGCAGCGCGACGCGCGTATGCACGCGGTCACCATCGTCGTCGAAGCGCAGGTCGAGTCTCACTTGTCGGGACCGGCAAACTTGCTGGAGGTGACGGACGCTCGCTTCTTCGCGGCGCACGAGCTGCCGGCGCCGCTCGCGTACACCTATGGCGAGATGCTGGAGCGCGCGCTCGGGGAGCCCTCTTCTACGTACTGGGAGTAGCGCCTCGCTGGGCACCCATTGCGCTCAGAAGAGCGCTCGCACACGTACGTTCGGATAGTGGTGGGGCAGGAGCTCCGCAGGCATGCCGCCCGACCAGCGCGCCCGCAAGCTGCACCACCAGGCGTAGAGCGCCGAGGCGAGCGCCTGCAGCACGATCGGAAGCAGCCAACTCGCGAGCTTGAAGAACAGCACGAGCGCACACACGTAGACGACGGCGAGATCGAGATGAAGCGTCATGGGGATCCTCCTGAGAGCGGAGGTCTCCCGCGGGCGCACGCAGGGCGATGCGACGTTGCGTCGACAGGAGGCGTGGGCCAGCGAGGCCAGCACGAAGCGAGTGTCGCGCGAAAGGCGCGGCTTGGAACTCAGCGCTTCGCTACTCTCGTACGACCTTGTAATACGATCGATGAAGACGTGCAAGCGAGCGCGGGGCTTCAGCGGCGGGCGAAGGTCTCGTCGAGCTTCCAGCGCAGCCCGAGTCCGACGAAGTCGGCCTCCATCGCGTAGTCACCGTTGCCGATGGCCGGGCGGTCGCCCACCTCGTAAGCGTCGGGGTTCGCGTCGCTCGGCAGCGGGCGCACCGCGGCGGGCAGCAGTACGCGGCTGTCGCGCACCCGCTCGTTCTTGATGAAGACGTGCGCGTAGCTCACGTCGAGCAGCAGGCCGCGCACCAGCTGCA
>Ga0190275_10003813_pt1 | contig 10795 bp, 9 predicted proteins | sample Popmic550T_FD_133745 | JGI IMG/M metagenome (GOLD analysis project Ga0190275, IMG submission 133745) | Populus adjacent soil microbial communities from riparian zone of Yellowstone River, Montana, USA - 550 T | ecosystem: Environmental > Terrestrial > Soil > Riparian zone > Trees stand | place...
GCAGCCACGACCGTGTAATCCGGCTTTCCTGACTTGCGCGGTATGCGCATCGCCCCGCCGCGCGGCGCATCGGCGCGATCGAGCCGGCCGGTCGCGCCCGCAATCAGGCGCTGCAAGGAGGCATCGCATTCGTGGTGCAAGACTTCGATCCGTCCTTCCTGCAGCACGAAGCCATCGGGCGCACGCGCCATGGCGCATGCCGCCCGATTCGCAAACACGACGCGTCCGTCGCGATCGAGCAGCAAGACGCCGGTCGCGCTTCGCTCCAGCACGCCGGATACGGACGTGAGCATCAGCTTCGATTCTTCGAGCCTCCGCGATACGCTTGCCGCGCGCAGCAGGTGCGGCATCAGGAGTTCACTCCTCGCCACGTCCCTTGTGTTGTAGTCCCCGAGGGAAATCGGGCGGGTCATGCTGATGATCTTCCGGAAGCCCGGTTCAACAGCAAGCGTGAAACGCAACACGGCATGCATGTCGCGCGGCTTCATGAAGCCGTTGTAGTAATCGCTGCGCAGCAGCTCGGTACGAGGAAGGATGTCCCGGTCAGTCTGGACGGCGCCGGCACGGTACGCCGGTGTCCATTGGCGCAGGACGTCGTGCGTGCTCCACATGTCGAAGTATTCGCGCTGGCTCGCGAGGTCGATCCCGATCGCGATCGCCCGGCCTTCCATCGTGTTCAGGTTGCGGTCGATCAGGCCAACATAGCTCGCGCCGAACATCTCTCCGATACGCTCGAGCGCGGCGGGCCAGCGATCGAACGACGTCGCGACGTCGTAGATCGCATCGAGAGAGCGGGAGAATGCCGGTTCGTTCATGCTCCGAGCCTACTGGCCGTCCGCGATTCCGACGGTAGCAAAGTATGGAAGGCGCCGTCGAGGCGGCGGTCCGCGCGAGAGCATCACCGGAACGGCTTGCTCAGGAACCGTGAGCCTTTCTGCCCGTAGCGCCAAGGGTGCTCGACTGCCTTGGTGATGCCGATCCGGACGCCGGCCGCCACCTCAAGCGCCCCCTCGCGTGCGCGCAGCTCGAACGGCGCTTCGTCGAGCGCGCAGCCGTTCTGCGCATGCGTGATGCCGAGCGCCTCGGTCAGCCGGCCTGGGCCGGAGCACAAGAGCCGCACATCCTTTGTGCTACGCCGCCGCTGCATCGCGGCGAGTCCTTCCGTCGGTTCGAGCGCACGGATCAAGACGGCGCTCGCGCTGCCCGCGGTCTCGCACACGAAATTCACGCACCAGTGGATGCCATAGGAGCGGTAGACATACGCGTAGCCCGGCGGCCCGAACATCACCGCATTGCGTTGGGTCTGCCCTCCATAGGAGTGCGCGGCCGGATCGGTGTGATGATAGGCCTCGACCTCGACAATGATCCCGCCGACCCCGCGAAACAGGAACGTTGCGCCGATCAGTTCGGGCGCGACCTCGTGGACGCTGCGGTTGAAGAAGGTTTTGCGGAGGCGCGGCATGTGCTCGACGGGGTGGGGCAGGCTTTCGTAGTCTGACACCGACAACGCAACGAGGAAACGCCGTGCCCAATCCGCGCTGGAAGATCAAACCCGCAGGCTCGACCTGGGGCGATTTCGGCCCTGACGATCAACTCGGCCGGCTCAATCTGGTGACACCCGAAAAGGTGAAGCAAGGCGTCGCCGAAGTGCGCGAGGGCAAGACCTTTTGCCTCTCGATGCCGCTCGACTATCCGGGCGGCAGCATTCTCAACCCGCGCCGCAAGCCACCGGTCCTCTCACCGACCCAGCGTGGCGACAAGCCGAACATGGCCTATCCGCTGTCGCGCGACGATCCGAAGCTGGTCGACATCGTGTGCGACGACGTGGTGCAGCTCACGCTGCAGTATTCGACGCAGTGGGACACGCTCGCGCATGTCGGCCAGGAGTTCGACGTGGACGGCGACGGCAAGCGCGAGATGGTTTTCTACAACGGCTTCCGCGCCGGCGAAGAGATCGTCGGCCCGGTCGACTATCGCGGTGGCAAGGAGACCGCGACCGGCGGGCACAAGGGCGCAACGCGGCTCGGCGTCGAAAACATGGCGCGTGCCTGCGTACAGGGGCGCGCCGTGATGATCGACCTGCTCACGCACTTCGGGCGGCCGCGCAAGATGGTCGGCTATGAAGACCTGATGATGGTGATCGAGAAGGATAAGGTCATCGTCGAACAGGGCGACTTCGTCTGCTTCCGCACCGGCTTTGATCAGGTGCTGCTCGAGTTCGACCGCAAGCCGGACGAGACGGTGCACGACATCTGCGCGGTGCTCGACGGGCGCGATGCGCGGCTGCAGCAATGGGTGACGGATTCGGGCGTGGTGGCCCTCATCTCCGACAATTATGCGGTCGAAAGCGTGCCCTCACGCCCCTGTGACGAGCATGCCGACCACTGCGCGTCGCTGCCGCTGCATGCGCACTGCCTGTTCAAGCTCGGCGTCTACCTCGGCGAAATCTGGCACCTGAGCGAGCTTGCCGACTGGCTGCGCGCCAACAAGCGCAACCGTTTCCTGCTCACCGCCCCGCCGCTGCGGCTGCCCGGCGCGGTCGGCTCGCCCGCGACGCCGGTCGGGACGGTTTGAACCTCAATCCCGCCTGCGCGACCAATGGTGGCGCCGCTCTTGGCGCCGAAGGATCACGCATGGCTGAACGCGGTCTATCCGGCTGCAGATCGTCACACTCATCACCGCGTGCGTCGCCGTGATCGCGATCTGTGCCGTCGCGCTGATCATCGGCAAGGACGCCCTGATTGCGATCGCGGTGATTCTTGTGCTCAGCGTGGCCGTGGTGTCCTACCTCCTCTACCTCTGATCGGCTTCGTTCGCGCTCTTGCGACGCTTCGCGGCGCTGCGTAAGTAAAGGGCCGAAAGGGTCTTTATGGCCGTCGTTATCGACACAATGACCGCGCGTCCGCGCCATCCCGAGAAGGCGCACCGGCCGGACACGCCCATCCTGCGCAAGCCGGACTGGATCCGCGTGAAGGCGCCGGTCTCGCGCGGCTATGCCGAGACGCACCGGATCGTGAAGGAAAACGGCCTGCACACGGTGTGCGAGGAGGCCGGCTGCCCCAACATTGGCGAGTGCTGGGAGAAGAAGCACGCGACGTTCATGATCATGGGCGACACCTGCACGCGCGCCTGTGCGTTCTGCAACGTGAAGACCGGGCTGCCCGGCGCGCTCGATCCGGATGAGCCGAAGCATGTCGCTGAGGCTGTCGCCAAGCTCGGCCTGAGCCACGTGGTCATCACCTCGGTCGATCGGGACGATCTGGATGATGGCGGCGCGCAGCATTTCGCGCAGGTGATCCGCTCGATCCGCGCCGCGACGCCGAATACGACGATCGAAGTGCTGACTCCCGACTTTTTGCGCAAGGACGGCGCGGCGGCGATCGTCGTCGCGGCGAAGCCGGATGTGTTCAACCACAATCTCGAAACCGTGCCGTCGAAGTACCTCACCGTGCGCCCTGGCGCGCGCTACTTCGCGTCCATCCGCCTGCTGCAGCAGGTGAAGGAGCTCGATCCGTCGATGTTCACCAAGTCCGGCATCATGGTCGGACTGGGTGAGGAGCGGAACGAAGTGCTGGCGCTGATGGACGATCTGCGCGCGGCGGATGTCGACTTCCTTACCATCGGCCAATACCTGCAGCCGACGCGCAAGCACCACGAGGTGGTGCGCTTCGTGCCGCCCGACGAATTCAAGGCCTATGAGACCATCGCCTATGCCAAAGGCTTCCTGATGGTCTCGGCGTCGCCGCTGACGCGCTCCTCGCATCACGCCGGCGACGACTTTGCCCGGCTCAAGGCAGCGCGCGACGGCAAGTCGGCCTGATCATCAAATGCGCCGCGTGCTGGTGATCGGGTCACCGGGCTCCGGTAAGTCGACGCTCTCGGCGCGCCTCGCCATAAAGCTCGGCGTGCCGGTTCATTATCTCGACCGATACCACTGGCTGCCGGGCTGGAAATATCGCGACACGGCCTCGGCGCGCGAAATCGTCGGAGCGCTTGCCGACACGCCGGAATGGGTCATGGACGGAAATTTTGCGGAAACGTTCGACCTGCGCATGCCGCGTGCCGATACCCTCGTTTGGCTGGATTATCCACGCTCGACATGTGTCCGCCGCATCCTGATGCGGACCATCAAGGACTATGGCAAGCAGAAGCCGGATTTGCCCGAAGGATGCCCGGAGCAATTCGATGTGAAATTGCTGCGCTGGGTCTGGAGTTTTCCGGTCAAGGAGCGGCCGCTGATCGTCGCAGGCATCGAGCGGTTCGGCGGTCACCTGCGGATCACCCGCATTGAGAGTGACCGCGGTGCCGACGATTTTCTCGCCATCGTCAAGGCCGCCTGATGCCGCAATTCCGCACCAAGCGCCGCGTCAAGCATTCTGCGTCCGATATGTTCGACCTTGTCGCCGACATCGAGCGCTATCCGGAATTTGTGCCGCTGTGCCGGTCCATGCGCATCCGCAAGCGCAGCGACACCGGGGAGGGTATCGAAACCGTCGTCGCCGAAATGACCGTCGCCTACAAGGTGGTCCGGGAGACCTTCACCAGCCGCGTGACGCTCGACCGGTCGAACCTGGAGATTCTGGTCGAATATCTCGATGGGCCGTTCAGCCGGCTGGAGAACCGCTGGGATTTCCACCCGGTCGGCGATCACCTCTGCGACGTCGAGTTCTTCATCTCCTACGAGTTCAAGAGCCGCATGTTCGCGATGTTGATGGGCGCGATGTTCGAGACCGCCTTCCGGCGCTTTTCCCAGGCGTTCGAGCGCCGCGCCGACCAGGTCTATGGCAAGCCAAAGACCGCGTAATTCCGGCGGGTAATCGGTCCTTAAGCCCGTCCCGGTACGTTCCGGCCATGACCATCCAGGAGCATTCGCTCGCACTGGACGCGCGGCTGCGCGTTGCGCCTGCGCTGTTTGCGGTCACGCTGTTCGCCTCGGCGCTGCTCTTGTTCGCCGTGCAGCCGATGTTCACCAAGATGGTGCTGCCGATGCTTGGTGGCGCGCCGGCGGTTTGGTCGGTCGCGATGGTGTTCTTTCAAGGAGCACTGCTGGTCGGTTACGCCTACGCGCATCTGCTCGCGCGCACGCTCAATGTGGGGCAGGCGGCGCTCGTGCATCTCGGCGTGCTCGCCGCGGCCGCGCTGACGCTGCCGATCGGCGTGGCACTGGGCTTCGACGCGCCGCCCTCGAGTGGCATCGGATTGTGGCTCGTCGCGCTGTTCGCCGCATCCATCGGGTTGCCCTTCGCTGCGCTTTCCGCCAGTGCGCCGCTCCTGCAGAGCTGGTTCGCGGCGAGCGGCCACACGCAGGCGCGCAACCCGTATGTCCTCTACGCCGCCTCGAACCTCGGCTCGTTCGCGGCGCTGCTCGCCTATCCGCTGGCACTCGAGTCGCTGCTGACGTTGCGCATGCAGGCGTGGACCTGGTCCGTCGGCTTTGCGGGACTTGCCCTGATGATCGCGGTCGCGGCGCTGATCGCGGCGCGCGGAAACGGCACTCTCCTCCGCACGGCGGCCGTGCAGCAAGCGACATGGCGCGACCGTGCCGTCTGGGCGGCCCTCGCCGCCATTCCGGCCGGTCTCGTCATCGCGGTGACCGCCCACATCTCGACCGACATCGCCGCCGCGCCATTGCTCTGGGTGCTGCCGCTTGCGCTCTATCTGCTCACCTTCGTGGCGGTGTTCCGCGAGGCGCCGTGGTTCTCGCACGGCCTCGTCGTCAAGATCGTGCCGTTTGTGGTGGCGCCGCTTGCCATCACGCTGCTCGGCGGGGACCGCGAGTACTGGCTTGCCTCGATGGCGCTCAACCTGCTTGCGTTGTTTGCGCTTGCGCTTGCGTGTCATGGCGAAGTCTACGCGCGCCGGCCTGCGCCCGCGCTGCTCACCGAGTTCTATCTCTGGACCTCGTTCGGCGGGGTGATCGGTGGCATCTTCGCCGGCCTGCTCGCGCCGCATCTGTTCAGCTACACCTACGAATACCCCATCCTGGTCACCGCCGCGCTGCTCGCGCTTCCGGGCGCGCTGAACGGTTCGGTGCGCGACTTCCTGTGGCGTGTTTCACCCGCGCTCGCGGTCGTTCCGCTCGCCGTCCTGCTCTACATCGCCGGCCTCCGGATACCGGGCGGCCTTGGGGTGGCGCTGCAGGTCGTGCTGGTGACACTCGTCGGCCTGATGCTGTTGCAGCGGCGCGATGCGGCGCGCTTCGCGGCGCTGGCCGTGTGCGCCTTCATCATCACCGCGCTGTGGCAGCCGGGGCTGCGCCTCGTCGAGCAGACGCGCAGTTTCTTCGGCGTGCACCGCGTGGTCGAGACCATCAGCGGCACGCATCGCATGCTGGTGCACGGCAACACCCTCCATGGTGCAGAACGCATTCGCGAGCTGGATGGGACGCCGGTGTCCGGGCGGCCCGAGCCGCTGACCTACTACTATTTCGGCGGGCCGATTTCGGAGGTGACGAGCGCGGCTCGTGCGGCGGCATCGGGCAAGCTCGGTAATGTCGCGGTCGTCGGCCTCGGTGCCGGAAGCATGGCCTGCCACCGGCACGCGGGCGAGACCTGGACCTTCTTCGAGATCGATCCCGAAGTCGTGCGCCTCGCGCGTGATCCGGCCATGTTTCGTTTCCTCGCAAGCTGTGCGCCGGATGCACCGATCGTGCTCGGAGATGCACGCCTCACGCTCGCGGCCTCGAGCCAGCAGTTCGACCTCATCGTGCTCGATGCATTTTCCTCCGACGCCATTCCCACCCACTTGCTCACCCGTGAAGCGCTGCGCGGCTATCTGGCCCATCTTGCGCCGCACGGAATGCTGCTCATCCACATCTCCAATCGGCACCTCGAACTGCCAAAGGTCGTGGCCGCCGTCGGCGCGACCGAGGGCCTGACCACGTTGGTGAAGACCGACCGCAACGAGATCGACCTCACCGCCGACCTGCGCGCGGCCGCGATGGTCGCAGTGCTGGCGCGCCGCGATGCCGACTTCGGAACGCTGCTCGGTGCCGAGGGTTGGGAGAAGACCGAGGCCGGCGGCGTCGTGGCCTGGACGGATGATTATTCCGACATCATCGGCGCGATGCTACGCAAGAAGTTGGGACGTTAGGCCGCCTGCTCCAGCAGCATTGTCAGGGCTTCAAGCACCGAAAGGCGCCGCACTTCGCTGCGTCCGATATCGCCGTAGCGCTTCTCGCGGTGCGTAAGCCCGCCGTCCTTGGTCGCCACGGCGAAATACACAAGCCCGACCGGTTTCTCGGTCGTGCCCCCGCCGGGGCCGGCGACGCCGGTGATTGCCACGGTGAGGTGGACATCGGTGCGCGCGAGCGCGCCACTCGCCATCGCCAGCACGGTCTGACGGCTCACCGCGCCATGCTGGCGCAGCGTTGCCTCGGGCACGCCGAGCATCGCCATCTTGGCGGCGTTCGAATAGGTGACGAAGCCGCGGTCAACCACGTCGGATGAGCCGGCGATCTCGGTGAGCGCGCCCGCGACCAGCCCGCCGGTGCAGGATTCCGCCGTCGCGACCATCCATTGGCGCACGCGGCAGGCATAGAGCACGCGAACGCTCAGCGCGCGCGTCTCGGCATCGATCATGGCGCGGACCAGGGGAGGCGGACAGTCGCCGTGGCGTAGGCCGCGATCCCTTCCGCGCGGCCGATCGCGCCAAGCTTCTCGTTGGTCGTGGCCTTCACGCCGACCCGGTCGAGCGAGAGCCCGGCGATCTCGGCGATGCGCGCACGCATCTCGTCGCGGCGCGGATTGATCTTCGGCGCCTCGCACACGATCGCGACGTCGAGATGGCTCACCACACCGCCGCGCGCCTTTACGCGTTCGACCGCGAATGAAAGAAACCTGTCGGAGGAGGCGCCGCGCCATTTCTCGTCGCTCGGCGGGAAGTGCACGCCGATATCGCCGTCGGCGAGCGCGCCGAGGATCGCGTCGGTCAGCGCATGCAGCGCCACGTCGGCATCCGAATGGCCCGCAAGCTTGCGCGCGTGGGGGATCTTCACGCCGCCGAGCCACACATGGTCGCCGCCGGAGTCGAACGCGTGAATGTCGTAGCCGATGCCGGTTCGGATGTCGGCGAGCGCCGCCTGTGCGTCGCGCTCGGCGCGGACGAAGTCTTCCGGTGTTGTCATCTTTGCGTTGCGAGCCTCGCCCTCGAATACTGCGACCTTGAGCCCCGCCCATTCGGCGAGTGCGGCGTCATCGGAAAAATCTGAGCGCCCCGCAGCCGCCGCGCGACGGTGCGCGTCGAGCAGGACAGAGTAGGCGAACGCCTGCGGGGTCTGCACGGTGCGCAGGTGCGAGCGATCGAGCGTCGCGGTGATGAGGCTGTCATCATCGACAATCTTCACCGTGTCGGTGACAGGAAGTGCAGGGATCGCCGCGCCGGTTTTTTCAGCCGCCGCAATGGCGCGGTCGACCAGAGCGGCCGATGTGAACGGGCGGGCCGCGTCGTGAACCAAAACGATGTCAGGGCGGTCGCCGGAGAGCGCTTCGAGCCCCGCGTGCACCGATCCCTGGCGAGTCGCGCCGCCGTAGACCGCCGTCGCAACGCGGAGCCCTTCCGCGGCCTTGGCGAAGCGCTCGCCATCGTCCTGGTGAATCACCGGCAACACGCGGTCCACGCTCGGATGGCTGGCAAAAACCCGCAGGCTCTCCCGGACCATCGGGGAGCCGCCCATCACCTTGTACTGCTTGGGATAATCGAGCCCGCTGCGCGTTCCGCGCCCGGCTGCCACCACCACCGCGGCCACGCGGATCGCCATGTCGGCCCTGCTTTCTTTTTCCGAACGAAGGCTTTAGCGCCTGCGTTCAGCAGCGCAAACGCCTTTTCACTGCCTTGGAGAGCTTGGGGATATTGCTGCACCGCAGCACTTGCGGTACAGGTAGAAATGGCTAAAGTATAAGCAGATGACCGAGCGCCTAATTCGTGTGCACTGAAGCGAGAATGCCTCCAATCCCCAGGGATTTTGCAGGGCCGTTGGCCGTGGGACCACTCACGGTGCCCAATCGCGTCCTTCTCGCACCCATGTCGGGCATCACCGACGCACCGTTTCGCCGGCTTGCCGCGAAACTGGGCGCTGGGCTCGTGGTCTCCGAGATGATCGCGAGCGCGGCGCTGATCGAAGGGCGCCGCGAGCAGCAGCGCCGGCTCAAGGGCGAGGGTTTGAAGCTGAACATGGTGCAGATCGCCGGCTGCGAGCCGCACTGGATGGCCGAAGGCGCGCGGATCGCGGCCGATGCCGGCGCGGACATCATCGATATCAACATGGGCTGCCCGGCAAAGCACGTGACCGGCAAAGAGTCGGGCTCTGCGCTGATGCGCGATCTCGATCATGCGTTGAGCCTGATCGAAGCGACGGTCGGAGCCGTCAGGGTGCCGGTGACGCTGAAGATGCGGCTTGGCTGGGACGACGCCTCGCTCAATGCGCCCGAGCTTGCGCACCGCGCCGAAGCGGCTGGCGTCCGCCTCATCACCGTGCACGGTCGCACCCGCTGCCAGTTCTATAAAGGGGCCGCGGACTGGACCGCGGTGCGCGCCGTGAAGCGTGCGGTATCCATTCCCGTCGTCGTCAATGGCGACGTGACCAGTTTCGAGACGGCGGTCGCAGCGCTGACCGCGTCCGGTGCGGACGCCGTGATGGTCGGACGCGGCGCGCAGGGGCGTCCATGGTTTCCCGGCGATCTCGCTCATTATTTCGCCAACGGCGAGAAGCGCGCAGCGCCCACCCTCGCCGAACAGCATGATCTGGTGGTCGCGCTCTACGAAGAGATGTTGATGCACCACGGGTCGCGCATTGGTGTGCGCCATGTGCGAAAGCATCTGGGCTGGGCGCTCGATGCGGCAGCGGAGATTGCAAGCATCTCGCCGGAGCACCTGAAGTCCGCCCGCGCGCATGTCCTCACTTCGGATCAGCCGGCGGAAGTGCGCCGGCGTCTCTCCGCCGCGTTCGACGCGTTCGGCTGGAGGGTTGCCGCGTGAGCCACGCCGAGCAGATCGTCGCGTTTCCCTCCGAGAGTGCCGACACGGTGCTCAACGCGCTGCCGCATCCAATCCTGATGATCGGGCCCGACGGCAAGATCGTCGAGGCCAACGTCGCGGCCGAATCCTTCTTCGAAGTCTCCATGCTGCTGCTGCGGCGTCACGCGCTGCGCGATCTCGTGCCGTTCGGTTCGCCGCTGCTGGCGCTGGTCGAACAGGTGCGCAACCGCGGCTCGGCGGTGAACGAATACCGGGTCGATCTGTCGACCCCGCGCAATCCCGGCGAGCGATTCGTCGACCTCAACGTCGCGCCTGTCCCTGAGCGCCCCGGCCACGTGGTCGTGATGCTGCAGGAGCGTACCATCGCCGACAAGATGAACCGGCAGCTCACCCATCGCGGCGCGGCGCGCTCGGTGATCGCGCTCGCCTCCATGCTGGCGCACGAGATCAAGAATCCGCTGTCAGGCATCCGCGGCGCCGCGCAGCTGCTCGAGCAGTCCGCGGCCGACGACGACCGTACGCTCACACGCCTGATCTGCGACGAGGCCGACCGTATCGTGAAGCTGGTCGACCGCATGGAGGTGTTCGCCGACGAGCGCCCGGTCGAGCGCGAGCCGGTCAACATCCATGTGGTGCTCGATCGCGTGAAAAAGCTCGCGCTGTCGGGCTTCGCGCGGCACATCAAGTTCGTCGAGACATACGATCCCTCGCTGCCCGATGTGCTCGCGAACCGCGACCAGTTCATCCAGGTCTTTCTCAATCTGGTGAAGAACGCGGCCGAAGCGATCGGCGACCAGCCGGACGGGCAAATCGAGCTCAC
>Ga0190275_10003814_pt1 | contig 10795 bp, 6 predicted proteins | sample Popmic550T_FD_133745 | JGI IMG/M metagenome (GOLD analysis project Ga0190275, IMG submission 133745) | Populus adjacent soil microbial communities from riparian zone of Yellowstone River, Montana, USA - 550 T | ecosystem: Environmental > Terrestrial > Soil > Riparian zone > Trees stand | place...
ATTGCCAGCACGATGTTGTTGGCGACCAGCGATTCGGACGCGGCGAAGAAACCGAGGTTGCGCTTGATGGCGCGGCGCTCGTCCTCGGTGAGACCGTCGCGCGACTTCCAGAGTGCGATATCCGCCTGCATCGAGACCTCGGTCGGCATCCAGTGATTATTGCAGCCGGCGAGATACTTCTCCCAGGCCCATTTGTACTTCAGTGGCAGAAGCTGGTTGACGTCGGCGCGGCAGTTGATCATGCGCTTGTCGTCAACGGAGACTCGGCCACCATGGCGGTCGATGGCCCCGAGGCCGGTTTGATCGGCGGCGGCGGTGTTCAAAATGATGGCAGGCGGCGCACGGCGTGCGGCCGCGGATGGTTCGGACCAGTCGAGCATTTCTATGTTTCCTTGAATCTGCGGCTTACTGGCAGGCTTCGCATTCGGGATTGTCGATCGAGCACGCCACCGCATTGGACAAATCGGGGGCGGTCGCCGCCCGTGGCAGCATGATCGGCGCGCTGGTCGCCGACGCGACGCTGTTGAGCTTGCCGTCGGTGCCCTTCAGCGTCGACTTCTCGACATGAGTGGCGCTGCGCGAGCGCAGGTAATAGGTCGTCTTCAGGCCGCGCGACCACGCCAGCCGGTACAGGGCGTCGAGTTTTCGGCCCGAGGGGTTGGCGATATAGAGGTTGAGCGACTGCGACTGGTCGATCCATTTCTGACGCCGGGACGCGGCCTCGATCAGCCAGGCGCTGTCGATCTCGAAAGCCGTGGCGTACAGCGCCTTCAGATCATCCGGAATGCGGTCGATCGATCCGACGCTGCCGTCGAAATATTTCAGATCGTTGACCATCACCTCGTCCCACAGCCCGCGCGACTTGAGGTCGCGGACCAGGAATTCGTTCACGACCGTGAAGTCGCCGGACATGTTGGATTTGACGTAGAGGTTCTGGTAGGCGGGCTCGATCGATTGCGCCACGCCGCAGATATTTGAAATTGTCGCCGTCGGGGCAATCGCCATCACGTTGGAATTGCGCATGCCGGTCGACTGAACGCGCTCGCGCAACGGACCCCAGTCCAGTGTCGCGGTCCTGTCCATGTCGAGCCCGCCGCGCGCTTCCGCCAGCAATTCGATCGAATCGATCGGCAGGATGCCCCGGCTCCAGAGCGAGCCGTCGAACGACGGATAGCGTCCCCGCTCCGCCGCCAGATCGACCGAAGCCGAGATGGCATGGAAGGCTATCGCTTCCATGGTGGTGTCGGCGAAAGCCACGGCAGCATCGGAGGCAACCGCGATCCGCATCGCCTGCAGCGCGTCCTGAAATCCCATCAGGCCGAGCCCGACCGGGCGGTGCCGCAGGTTCGAACGGCGCGCCTCCGGGATCGTGTAGAAATTGATGTCGATGACGTTGTCGAGCATCCGCATCGCCGTGGTCACGGTGCGCTTGAGCCTGATATCGTTCAGCCGGCCATCGGCGATGTGGTTGAGCAGGTTGATCGAGCCGAGATTGCAGACCGCCACCTCGTCGTCAGACGTATTGAGAGTGATTTCGGTGCAGAGATTCGACGAGTGGATGACGCCGCTGTGCGACTGCGGCGAGCGCAGATTGCAGGGGTCCTTGAAGGTGATCCAGGGATGGCCGGTTTCGAACAGCATGGTCAGCATCCTCCGCCACAAATCGGCGGCGCGGACCTGTTTGAAGACGCGGATTTCGCCCCGCGCCGCTTTCGCTTCATAGGCCGCATAGCGCTCGGCGAACGGCTTGCCGTAGAGGTCGTGCAGGTCGGGCGCCTCGTCCGGCGAGAACAGCGTCCATTCGCCGTCGGCCTCGACGCGCTGCATGAACAGATCGGGCACCCAGTTGGCGGTGTTCATGTCGTGGGTGCGGCGGCGGTCGTCGCCGGTGTTCTTGCGCAGGTCGAGAAATTCCTCGATGTCGATATGCCAGGTCTCGAGGTAGGCGCAGACCGCGCCCTTGCGCTTGCCGCCCTGGTTGACGGCGATCGCGGTGTCGTTGGCGACCTTCAGGAACGGCACCACGCCCTGGCTCTCGCCATTGGTGCCCTTGATGTGCGCGCCGAGGCCGCGGACGCGGGTCCAGTCGTTGCCGAGCCCGCCGGAATATTTTGCCAGCAGCGCGTTGTCCTTGACCGACTTGAAGATGCCGTCGAGATCGTCCGCCACCGTGGTGAGGAAACACGACGACAGCTGCGGCCGCAGCGTTCCGGAGTTGAACAAGGTCGGGGTCGAGGCCATGAAATCGAACGACGACAGCAGATCGTAGAATTCGATGGCGCGGGCTTCGCGGTCGATCTCGCGGCTAGCCAAGCCCATGGCGACGCGCATGAAGAACGCCTGCGGCAGCTCGATGCGGTTGCCGTCGGCATGCAGGAAATAGCGGTCATACAGCGTCTGCAGACCGAGGAACTGGAACGCGAGATCGCGCTCCGGCTTCAGCGCCGCGGCCAGCCGCTTGATGTCGTAACGGGCCAGATCAGCGTCGAGCAGTTCGGCCTTGATGCCGGTCTTGATGTAGGCCGGGAAGTATTCGGCATAGCGCGTCGCCATATCCGCCTGTGATGCGTTGATCGGCGTGGCGTGCACGAACGACAGCACTTCGGTGCGCAGCTTGTCGAGCAGCAGCCGCGCGCTGGCATAGGTGTAGTTCGGCTCCTGCTCCACCAGCGTGCGCGCCGCCATCACCGAGGCCAGCGCCAGTTCGTCCTGGCTGATGCCGTCATAGATGTTGCGGTGGATCTCGCTGAGAACCGGCGCGGCGTCGACGCCATCAAGGCCGGCGCAGGCTTCCTCGACGATCAGCGTCAGCCGCGCGTGATCGAGCGGAGCTTTCGCGCCGTTCGCCAGCGTGACATGCATGACGGGTTCGGCCGACGCCTTCGCCGGTTTCGTGGCCGCCAGTTCGGCGCGCTGTCGCGTCCGCTCGTCGCGGTACAGCACATAGGCGCGTGCGACCTTGTGATGCTCGCTGCGCATCAGCGCCAGTTCGACCTGGTCCTGCACGTCCTCGATATGAAAGGTGCGGCCTTCGCTCATCCGGCGGGTCAGCGCGCCGACCACTTCCGCAGTCAACTGCTCCACCACCTCATGCACGCGGCGCGAGGCCGCGGCGGTATGCCCCTCGACCGCGAGGAACGCTTTTGTCATGGCCACTGAAATCTTGCCGGCATCGAATTTCGAGACCGCGCCGTTGCGGCGAATCACCTGCATCGGAAGCTGGGTATCAGGCGCGCCCGATGATTCCGGGCGCAGCTGGATGAAGGGCGCGGTGGTGACGGCTTCGCGATTAGGTGTGAGTGACATCGGCAGACCCCGTGGTGGTGCGTTGTTGAAGGCGGGTCTTGGAGGGACGCTGCATCGATGCCGGCGGCAAAACGCCGGCATGAAAATGCTAGCGACCGCCGGGACACCCCGCCCGTGGACGTTTTTTCGGTGTCGCGGCAGGTCTCCTGGCTCGCAGGTCGTCGTCTCGCCCTTGTCTTCCCAATGCGCATGACGCGCGTCAGTGACGTAAAATCGGGCGAAACTCGCTGCTTACAGTTGCGGGGGCAGCGCCGGAATTTCGCGCGCGAGGCACGATACACCGGCTTCCCTCTTAGCCACCAAATCTTGCAACTTGGCGGACCGTGACGGCTACATGTGGTGTTATTCGCGAAAGCCTGTCAATGCGCCTCACGCGCTTGCACCACAAAAATTTTGCTGAGGGGTCACATGGCCGGGAAAACCGGTCGAGTTGACGCGCGCGCCCTGTTGCCGGTAAGTGAGCCCGTCGTGGTTCTTCGGGCTCGTTCTGCCCGAAGCTAAGAGGGAAGCCGGTGCGGCGTTAAGCCAAAGCCGGAGCTGCCCCCGCAACTGTAAGCGGTGAGCCGCTGTCCAAAGATGTCACTGAGACCTGACACGGTTTCGGGAAGGCCGGACAGCAGCATCGACCCGTGAGCCAGGAGACCTGCCTCGACGAAATACACGTCCTCGGGCGGGGTGTCCCGGTGGTGCGGTTGCGATTCCGCGCGCACGCTGCCGTCCGGAATCCAGACGTGTCACTTTGGCCTTTGCCCCCAACTTTTGGGGTTAAGCCATGTCTTCTTCCACCACTTCTGTTTCCAAAATTGCTGTCGCCACGCTCGGCACGCCGCGCATCGGGCCGCGCCGTGAACTGAAAATGGCCCTAGAAAGCTTCTGGTCCGGTACCTCAGATGAGAAAGCCCTGATCGAGACCGCCGCCGGTTTGCGTGTTGCCAACTGGGCGCGCCAGAAAGCACTCGGCATCACCGTGATCCCGTCGAACGACTTTTCGTTCTACGATCAGGTGCTCGATACCAGCGTGATGGTCGGCGCCATTCCCGCGATCTACGGCTGCAAGAGCGGCGCCGTGCCGCTCGCCACCTATTTCGCGATGGCGCGCGGATCGGAAACGCATGCCCAAGACGAGTCCTGTGCGCACGGTCACGGCCATGGCCACGGCGTGCCGGCGCAAGAAATGGCGAAATGGTTCGACACCAATTATCACTACATGGTGCCGGAGCTGCACAAGGATCAGACGTTCGCGCTGGCCTCGCGCAAGCCGATCGAGGAATACCGGGAAGCCAAGGCGCAGGGCTACCAGACCCGCCCGGTGCTGATCGGGCCTGTCACGTTCCTGAAGCTCGCCAAGACCAGTGGCGCCGCCTTCGATCCGCTGTCGCTGCTGGACCGGCTGCTGCCGGTCTATGTCGAAGTCCTGCGTGAGCTCGCCGCCAGCGGCGCGGAATGGGTGCAGCTCGACGAACCCTGCCTCGTTCTCGACCTCGATACGCCAGCCCGCGACGCGTTGCGCCGGACCTATGCGGCATTCGCCGAGGCCCTGCCTGACCTGAAGATCATGCTGACGACCTATTTCGGCGGCCTCGGCGACAACCTCAATACCGCGATGGCGCTCCCGGTTGCCGGATTGCACATCGATCTGGTTCGTGCGCCGCAGCAGGTCGACGACATCCTGAAGAGGGCCCCGAAAGGACTGGTGCTGTCACTCGGCGTCATCGACGGTCGCAACATCTGGCGCGCCAACTTGCCCGCCCTGCTCGACCGGCTCGAGCCGGTTGTCGCCGGACGAGGCGCCGGCCAAATTCAGATCGCCCCATCCTGCTCGCTGCTTCACGTTCCCATCGACCTCGATCAGGAAACCGGTCTCGATCCCAACCTGAAGGCATGGCTCGCTTTCTCGGTTCAAAAGATGAGCGAACTCGCCACACTCGGCAACGCACTGACGGACGGACGGGGATCGGTGAAGGACGCCCTGGATGCGTCTGCTGCCGCCGCTGCGGCACGCCAGGCGTCGCCCAAGGTACACGACGCCGCCGTGACGAAACGCATCGCGACGCTTAGCCCGGCACTGGGCCAGCGCGGCAGCGCGTTCGGCGAGCGCGCCAAAGTCCAGCACGCGCGCTTCAAGCTGCCACGCTTTCCGACCACGACCATCGGCTCGTTTCCGCAAACTGCTGAAGTCCGGAATGCACGCGCCGCAAACGTCAAAGGCGCGCTCAGTGACGCCGCCTACCAGACGTTTCTGCAGAACCAGACCGCGCGCACCGTCCGCTGGCAGGAGAATATCGGGCTCGACGTGCTGGTGCATGGCGAGTTCGAACGCAACGACATGGTGCAGTATTTTGGCGAGCAGCTTGCCGGCTTCGCCTTCACCCAGCACGGCTGGGTGCAATCCTATGGCTCGCGCTGCGTCCGCCCGCCGGTGCTGTTCGGCGACGTGTCACGTCCCCAGCCGATGACGGTGGAATGGTGGCAGTATGCACAGTCCCTCACAAAGCTGCCGATGAAGGCGATGCTCACGGGGCCGGTGACCATCCTCAACTGGTCGTTCGTGCGCGACGACATTCCGCGCAGCGCCGCATGCCGCCAGATCGCGCTCGCGATTCGCGACGAGGTCGCCGATCTCGAAGCCGCCGGTGCCGGTATGATCCAGATCGACGAGGCGGCGCTGCGGGAAGGACTGCCGCTGCGCCGGCCGGAATGGCAAGGCTATCTCGACTGGGCGGTCGAGAGCTTTCGAATCTGCTCCTCCGGCGTTGATGACGAGACCCAGATCCACACCCACATGTGTTACTCCGAGTTCAACGACATCATCAATGCGATCGGCGCCATGGATGCCGCCGTCATCTCGATCGAGACCTCGCGCTCAAAGATGGAGCTGCTCGACGCCTTCCGGAGCTATCGTTACCCCAACGAGATCGGCCCCGGCGTCTACGATATCCATTCGCCGCGCGTTCCCGAGATCGGCGAGATGACCGAACTGCTGAAACTCGCAAGGCAGCGGCTTTCCGACGCCCAGCTCTGGATCAATCCTGATTGCGGCCTGAAGACACGCAAATGGGAAGAAGTCCGGCCGGCGCTGGTCAACATGGTCGCTGCCGCCTGCGAATTGCGCGCCCTGCCCTGAGCCATCGGTTGTCCTCCGCTCCTCGTCATTGCGAGGAGCGGAGCGACGAAGCAATCCAGCTTCTTTCTTGGCGCGGTTGCTTCGCGGAGGCCTGTCATCGGCGCGCATTCGCGCGACCCGGTGGCTCGCAATGACGATGTCACATTCACAAGGAAAGAACACCATGCGCTTCTGGATCGAATGCACGCGGTTTGAGACGGGGCAGCCCTATCACGTCAATATCTCGCTGGTCGGCGGCATGTGGCGCGACGGCGAGCGCACCATTCTCGCCTTTGTCGGCAGCGACGCCCAGAAAGTTGAGGTGAGGGAAACGCCGGAACAGATCCTGGGCATGCATCTCGGCCCGGCCGCGGCGGCGCCATGACGGCGATGCCAGAGACTACCGAAGCGGCGCCGACCGATCTGCGCCGGATCGGAGCGCATCCCGATCACTGGTATCCGGTCGCATGGTCGCGCGAACTGAAAGCCGGCAAGAGCTTCGCGACCGGCTTCGCCGGCGAGCCGATCGTGCTGGTGCGTCCCCTGGACGGTCCGGTGTTCGCGCTGGAGGACCGCTGCGCGCATCGGCAGGTGCCGCTCTCAAAAGGCGTCGTCGATGGCTGCAGCATCCGGTGCTGTTATCACGGCTGGCGCTACGATGATTCAGGCCGTTGCATAGACGTGCCCTATCTCGGCAAGGGCAAACTGCCGAACGGGGTGCGGTCCTATCCCTGCTTTGAGCGGGACGGAATCGTTTTCGTATGGCCGGGCATGGCCCCTGCAGCCGATCCACCCGACCGCATCGGCGCCGCGGCTGAGCCCGCCTACAAGACGCGCCGGTTCGGAAAAGTCGTGCAGTGCCACTACACTTTCATGCACGAGAACCTGATGGACATGAACCATCAGTTCCTGCACCGGCGCACCACCGGCAAGGTCGCGCCGCGCTATCTCGGCAGCCGCGACGGCTCAGGCTGGATCGAAGTGGATTACAGTTTTTCCCGTCCCGACCAGAAGCCGCCGCTGGGCGAGGCCGTTATCACCGGAGCCTTGCGCGGTCGCGCCAGGACAGCGCGCGACCTGATGACCGTTCGCACCGAATATCCCTATCAGACGCTGCGGATGTGGACGCGCGCCGACGAACCAGTCTTGAACGTATGGCTGGGCTACACCCCGGTCGATGCCGCGCAACGCCGCAACCGGACTTTTGTCGTGCTGTCGGTGCGCCGGCCGAAAGTTCCCGGCATGCTCGACATTGCCTGGCCGATGCTGGCCTGGTTCACCAGCCGGGTGTTCGCGGAAGACTGCGAGATCGTCGAGATGGAACAGGCCGCCCATGACGCGCAAGGCGCAGACTGGAACCAGGAAGTGTTTCCGCCGATCCGGCAGTTGCGGAAGTTGTTGCGCGAATGCGGGGAGCCGGGTTGACATTTTGTAGCCCGGATTGCGCTGCGCCTGATCCGGACTACGTGCCGCTAATTCCCCGTCTGCAACTCTCCAAACCGCCCCCACGTCTTGCCATTGAAGCGCATGAACTGCATCTGCTCGACCGGCATGTGATCGGTCGGCGAGGTATTGACCTTGATGCCGGGCAGCAGCATCGGCAATTCGAGGTTCTTGATGCTGTAGGCCTGCCGCAAGATATTCTCGGTGGAAAGATCGTCACCGCAGGCTTTCAGCACCGCCTCCAGCGCCATCGCGCTGTTGTAGGCATTGACGTAGTTGGTGTCGTTCAGGTCGCCGTCCGGAACGTATTTGACCATGAATTCGCGCCATCCCTTGACGCCCGGATCATCCCTCCAGGCGGGGTCGTCGGGATCCTTGACGTAAGCCGTGGAGAGAATTCCGATACCAGCCTCGAGCCCCGCGGGCTGCATCACCGTGGAGACCCAGACGGCAACGTTGGAAAGGAACGTCATCGGACACCAGCCGATCTCGAAGGCTTTCCGGATCGACTGCGCTGCGAATTTCGGCGATGCCGCGATCACGAAGACGTCGGCGCCGGAGGCTTTCAGCTTGACGATCTGGGAGTCGATGGTCGGATCCTGGACTTCGTAGGTCGCGGCGGTGACAAGCGAATCGTATCTGTCGCCCAGCACGTCCTTCAGGCCCGCCAGGTAATCGCGGCCGAAATCGTCGTTCTGCGAGATGATGGCGAATTTGGCATTGGGATTTTTGGCCAGCGCATGGCGCGCATAGAGCCGGGCCTCGTAGCGGAACGGCCCCTGCACACCCAGCGTCGCCTGCGGATACTGCGTGATGTCGGCGAATTTCGAGGCGCCGGAACCGATGAACAATTGCGGGATATTTTTGCTCTGCAGGTATTTGGCGATCGCGGTGTTGTGGGCGGTGCCGATCGACGAGAAGATCAGCGCGACCTCGTCGCTCTCCACCAGCCGCCTTGTCTGCTCCACCGTCTTCGGCGGGGCATAGCCGTCGTCGAGTGAAATCAGGTTGACCTTGCGGCCGTTGATGCCGCCGCGCTCGTTGATCATCTTGAAGTAACCGACTTCGCCCTTGCCGAGCGCGCCGAAAGCCGAGACCGGCCCGCTGTAAGGCATGGTCTGGCCGATCCTGATTTCGGTCGCGGTGACGCCGCGCATTTCGGCGGCGCTCGAAGCCGCGGACGATGTCAGCACTGCCAGGGCGCTCAACGCGCCGAACGCTATTAGCGAACGCATCCGATCCTCCCTGTAGCTTTTTTCGTCTCACAACGGCAACCGCCGCAGCCTGACATTATTGTAAGCCAAGCATGCCACGAGCGGGTAAATGATGCCAATTGTTAAGTGCGCCGGACCAAGAAGACGGGCCCGATCCAGTGCTTTGACTCGGCTCCCGTGCCCTGACTTGAGGACGGTGCATACCGTTCCGACGGATGTAATTTTCCGTTGACACGTCGGGCGGTTGCAGGCTGATTGCGCATATTGGGATGGGCACAAGGGCGCAATATGAAGACACTGCCGGGCAGTATTGCTCCGGTTGCGGTGGCCGGCGATAGCTCAGCATACCGAACCGAATTACGCCCTCAGACCAAGACGGTTGGCTAACGCATGTGTCAACTATGTGAAGCCCTCGGCTACAACGTACACTTCGGCGATGCAGCTCCAGCTGCCGTTATGTCGGTCGGAGCCTTCTTCCAGTACACGGTCATCGCTCAGGATTCGTTCGACTCCGTCGGCCTGAACGCCGCTTTCGCGGCCGCGACGGTTATCGGCATCGCGCCATCGAGCAACGCGCTCATCGACGCGGTCGTGGCGGGCTATGGCCGCTGGTCCGGGCAGGTAACCTACAGCTTTCCGAGCGACGTTTCTGCCTACAGCGGCTCTTATGCCGCTGCGGTCGATGGCGTCCAGCAGGTCTCAGCGACGCAAATCAACGCGATCCGGGGAATACTGGAGGGGACCGGCAATATCTACTGTTCGGTGGAAGCGCTCTGCGGACTGGACTTTGTGCAAGTCGCGGACAATACGATCCGGGCGAATGTCAATCTGCAGATATCCCAGTGCGACAATTTCGGCGGATCGAACCTGGCCACGGCCCGCGTGGGCGATTTCCCGGGAAGCCCGGTCTATCCGGGGTTTCCCGACGCCGCGGGCGACCTGTGGTTCGGTGACGACAGCGGGTCAGGCGCCGACGACGGCGCGCAGGTGTTTCGCAACCCGGTCATCGGCAACTACGCTGGATGACGCATATTCACGAACTGGGGCACGCTCTCGGCCTCCAGCATACCCATGATTCCGGATCGGGACCTTTTGGAGCGGCGCTTCCGGCAGATCGTCGCGACATCGAATTTTCCGTCATGAGTTATCTGAGCTTCACCGATGCTCCGCCCGGATACACTAATGAACAGTTCGGCTTTGCGCAGACGTTCATGATGTATGACATTCTGGCGCTGCAGTATCTGTACGGCGCCGATTACAGCACTTACAGCGGCAACACCGTTTACACTTGGAGCGCCAGCACGGGCCAGATGTTCGTCGATGGCGTGGGCCAGGGCCTGCCCGGCGCGAACCGGATATTTCTCACGATCTGGGACGGCAATGGCAACGACACCTATGACATGTCGAACTACAGCAATGGAGTTTCGATCGATCTGCGTCCGGAAATGTGGAGCGTCACGTCGGCCGCGCAGCTCGCCGATCTCGATTGGAGAACGTCCGATCCCTCGCGCATCGCCCGCGGCAACGTCTACAACGCCGCGCTGTTCAACGGCGACATACGTTCCGTGATCGAAAACGCTATCGGCGGCGCCGGCAACGACACGCTGATCGCGAATGATTTTGGCTGCACGCTGACGGGAGGCGGTGGCGACGACGTCCTGACCGGAGGCGCCGGCATCGACCGGCTGGTCGGCGGCACCGGCGTCGATACGATGAACGGCGGCGGCGG